>OFHG01000002.1_pt1 | contig 324645 bp, 310 predicted proteins | sample 1521931 | NCBI WGS metagenome assembly OFHG01 (sample SAMEA2468438, study PRJEB22500) | soil metagenome | biome: Glassland; feature: Farmland; material: Clay | place: Australia | collected 2013-01-31 | depth 0.55 m
GCGGCCCGTCGCCGCCTGGTGTTGCAGGCCCCGCCGGGTGCCGGCAAGACCACCCGGGTGCCGCTGGCGCTGCTCGGCGAGCCGTGGCTGGCGGGGCGCACCATCCTGATGCTGGAACCGCGGCGGCTGGCGGCCCGGGCCGCGGCGGCGTATATGGCGGAGCTGCTGGGCGAACCGCTGGGGGAGAGCGTCGGCTACCGGGTGCGCTTCGACAGCAAGGTCTCGGCCCGTACCCGCATCGAGGTGGTGACCGAGGGGATCCTGGGCCGGCGTCTGCAACAGGATCCGGAGCTGACCGGGGTCGGTCTGGTCATCTTCGACGAATTCCACGAACGCCATCTGCACAGCGATCTGGCACTGGCCCTGTGTCTCGACAGCATGGAGGCGTTGCGCGACGACCTCGCCCTGCTGGTGATGTCGGCCACCCTGGACGGCGGCCCCATCGCCGCGTTGCTGGATGCGCCGGTCGTCAGCAGCGAGGGGCGCGCCTACCCGGTGGATGTCCGCTACCTGCCGCGCGAAGCGGCGGGCCGCCCGGCCGAAGTGGCCGCAGCGGCGGTGCGCCTTGCTCTGGAAGAGAGTACGGGCGATCTCCTGGTGTTTCTGCCCGGTGCAGGCGAGATCCGGCGGGTAGCGGAGCTGTTGCAGGGGGTGCCGGGCGGGGTCCAGCTCCATCCGCTGTACGGCGATCTGCCGCTGGAGCAGCAGCAGCGTGCCATCGTCCCGGACCCGCAGGGACGACGCAAGGTGGTGCTGGCCACCAACATCGCCGAGACCAGCCTGACCATCGAAGGGGTGCGCGTGGTGGTGGACAGCGGCTGGCAGCGGGTGCCGCGCTTCGATCCGCGCAGCGGATTGACCCGGCTTGAGAGGGTACGCGTGTCGCGTGCCTCCGCCGACCAGCGCGCCGGCCGTGCCGGGCGCCTCGGTCCCGGCGCCTGCTACCGGCTGTGGGGCGAGGGGACTCAGCGCGGCCTGATCCCGTTCAATCCGCCGCAGATCGCCTCCGCCGATCTGGCGCCGCTGGCCCTGGAACTGGCGCAGTGGGGGGTGGCCGACGCCGCGGCGCTGCGCTGGCTCGATGCCCCGCCGGCCGGTGCCCTGGCGCAGGCGCGGGCGCTGCTCGCCGAGCTGGAGGCGCTGGACGGCGACGCCCGCATCACGGCGCTGGGACGCGAAATGGCGACGCTGCCGCTGCACCCTCGTCTGGCCCACATGCTGCTCAAGGCCAGGCCGCTGGGGTTGGCCGGGCTGGCCTGCGACGTGGCGGCGCTGGTGGCGGAGCGCGATATCCTGCGCGGCCCGCCGCACGAGCGCAGCTGCGATTTCTCGCTGCGGTTGGAGGCGTTGCAGGCCCATCGCCGCGACGGCCGCGATGGCGCACGCCGCTTCGAGGCGGACCCCAATGCCTGTGCCGCCGCCGAGCGTGCCGCGCGGCAGTGGCGGCATCTCCTCGGGGTGCAGGCGCCGGTGGGCGGCGCGGCGCAGGCCGGCGCCCTGCTGGCCCTGGCCTATCCGGATCGGGTGGCGCGGCGGCGCGGCGCAGGCGGGGAGCGTTATCTGCTGGCCGGTGGCCGCGGGGCACGGGTCGAACCCCACTGCCCGCTGGCGCGACAGGAGTACCTGGTCGCCGCCGATCTGGATGGCGCGGGCGACGACAGCCGTATCCGCAGTGCGGCGGTGGTGACCCTGGCCGAACTCGAACAGCTGCTCGCCGCGCGCCTCGCCTGGCGCCAGGAGGTGCGCTGGGACGGCGCGACTGAGGCGGTGGTGGCGCGGCGTCTGCGCACTCTCGGCGCGCTGGAGCTGGAGTCGGCGGCGCTGCCGCAGCCCGATATCGAAGCCGTGGCTGCGGCCATGCTGGAGGGGATCGGCGCCCTCGGGCTGGAGGCGCTGCCGTGGAGCGAGGAGACGCGCCAGTTGCAGGCGCGTGTGCTGTCGCTGCGTCACTGGTTTCCCGAGGAGGGTTGGCCGGATCTCTCCGATGCCGCGTTGCAGGCACGGCTGGCCGACTGGCTGGGACCGTACCTCGACGGCATCACCCGTCGTGCCCATCTGGCGCGGCTCGACCTGGCTGCGGCGCTCAAAGCGCTCCTCGGTTGGGAGCTGGCGCGGCGTCTCGACGAGGTCGCGCCGACCCACATCGCCGTACCGAGCGGTTCGCGCAAGCGGCTTCACTATGAACCGGGCCAGCCGCCGGTGCTGGCGGTGAAGTTGCAGGAGCTGTTCGGTCTGGCCGATACGCCGCGCATCGCCGGCGGCCGGGTGGCGGTGATGTTGCATCTGCTGTCGCCGGCGCAGCGCCCGATCCAGGTGACGCAGGACCTGCGCGGTTTCTGGGAACGGACCTACGCCGAGGTCAAAAAGGAGTTGAAGGGGCGCTACCCCAAGCATCCCTGGCCCGACGATCCCTGGAGTGCGGCGCCGACGGCGCGGGCCAAGCCGCGTCGCCCCTGACCCGGCATGGGCGGTTCTTGCCGGCGTTATGTTCAGGTTAAGATAGGGGCGAGGGACAACAGGGGGACAACTCATGGGTATCGGTCATTTCATCATTCTGGGCGTGCTGCTGGTGGCGGCGATCTACTTCGTCATCGTTTACAACAATCTGGTCATGCTGAAACACAATGTTACGAAGGCCTGGGCCAACATCGACGTGCTGCTCAAGCAGCGCCACGACGAGTTGCCCAAGCTGATCGAGGTGTGCAAGCAGTACATGAAGTACGAGCAGGAGACGCTGGAGAAGGTGATGCAGGCGCGCGCTTCGGTGGCCGGCGCCCGCGAACGCGGCGACGTCGGTGCCGTCGGCACCGCGGAGGCGCAGCTGAGGCTTGGTCTTGGCGCCCTCTATGCGGTGGCCGAGGCCTATCCGGACCTCAAGGCCAACGAGAATTTCCAGCATCTGCAGCATCGCATCTCGGGATTGGAGAACGCCATCGCCGACCGGCGCGAGTTTTACAACGAAAGCGTCAATCTCAACAACGTGCGTATCGAACAGTTTCCCGACGTGATCGTTGCCAACATGTTCAAGTTCGGGCCGAAGGAGATGTTGGATTTTTCCGAGGAAGAAAAGCGCGACGTGGATGTGAAGGCGCTGTTCGGTTGAGGTGAGCGGCGATGTTTGATGCGCTCATTCCCCGCGCCTGGACGGAATTCGTGTTGCAGCTGGACCCCGGCGAGTATTGGTTGGCCGTGGGTTTCCTCGTGCTGGTGGCGCTGGGCGCCTTCTGGGCCATTTTCCATTTTTTCTACCGCGCACGTTTCATTGAAGATACGCCCACCTCGCGGGTGCGCTCGGCGGCGCAGGGGTATGTCGAACTGAACGGCGTCGGCCGCCTGATGACGGGGCCGCCGATCATCTCTCCGCTCTCCGGCGTTGCCTGTACCTGGTACAGCTACAAGGTTGAAGAGAAGAGCGAATACTACGACGGCCGCGGTAACCGCCGTACCCGTTGGCAGACCATCCGGTCCGAGACCAGCGACGATCTGTTTCTGCTGGCGGACGACACCGGCGTCTGCGTCGTCGATCCCGACGGCGCCGAGGTTACGCCGACCGTCAAGGAACGCTGGTATGGCGATATGCCGATGTGGACGCCGGGCGTGCTGCGGGGGCGCACCGGCTGGTTCTCCAGCGGCCGCTATCGCTACAGCGAACGGCGTATGCATCCGGGCGACGACCTCTACGCCATCGGCGAATTCTGCACCGTCGGCGGGGCGCAGGATCTGCCCAATACCGAGGAGGAGATGCGTCAACTGCTGGCGCAGTGGAAGCGCGACCAGGTGACGTTGCATGCGCGCTTCGACAGCAACAACGACGGCGTGATCAGCATCGACGAGTGGGAAAAGGCGCGTCAAGCGGCGCGGCGCGAGGTGCTCAAGGCGCAGCGCGAGCGGGTGAGCGGCTCGGCATTCAACGTCCTGCGCAAGCCGAAGGATGATCATTTTCCCTATCTGCTGTCGGTGTTGCCGCAGGATGAACTGGTACGCCGCTACCGCTGGTTCGCCGGCGGGGGGCTGGCGCTGTTCCTGCTGGCCGGGGCGATCTGCAGCTGGCTGTTGGCGGTGCGCGTGACGCACTAAAAAATAAGTGTTCCGAACTGGTTCCCGGTGCGGAACTTTCAGTTCATAACTCGTGGGAGCCCGGCTCCGCCGGGCGATAGCTCCGGATTCGACCATCCTCCGATGGCGGCTACGGACTCCTGCCCTCTCGCCGCATAATGCCGTCCCTGGCAATAACTCGGGCTCCCACGGGAGATTTCTCCTCAACCTCCGGATCCTCGCGCTAGCGGGTTACCAACTCGGAACTTTCAGTTAAATGACCCCCCTGCAAAGCCGGGGGATTACTTTATTGAGTTAGATGCGGCCGCAACATACTGAATATCGCTATAGGGAACGCCCCAGGCGCTGGGCTACGGAGGAGATAAGGTCGGTGTCCGGCGCTGTGGTCTCGGTATCCAGCGTAAGGGCGCAAGAACGTTCCGCGGCGGACAGCGCCTCCTGCCCTTGCAGTTGATGTTCCAGTACCGATACATCGGCTTCCGAGGCGTCGCCGCCGCGGCGGCTACGCTCCTCGATGCGTCGGCGCAGCGTGGCGGGTGCTGCATTGAATAGCAGGATCAGGCAGGGAATATTGAGCCGCTGCGCCAGCGTCAGGAACGGTCCCCGTTGCGCGCTGCGCAGGAAGGTGGCGTCGACCAGTACCGCAAACCCCGCCTGCAACAAGGTCTGCGCCAGCTGCGCCAGACGGGCGTAGGTGCGTTCGCCGGCGTTCTTGTCGTAAATCCCTTGTGCCAGGTGCGAATGACTCGATTCTTCCGGTGCCAGACCGAACAGCCGTTTGCGTTCCACGTCGGAGCGCAGGCGGATGAGGCCGAGCCGCTCCAGCAGCGGTTGGGTGTGCCGGGTCTTGCCCGCGCCCGAGGGGCCGCAGGTGATGATCAGGCAGGGCGCCGCGGATTGGGTGTAGCGCTCCGCCAGCGTGACGTAGGCGGTCAGGTCTTCCCGGCTGTGGCGCCGCGCGCTTTCATCCTCCTCCTGTTGCAGCCGGATCGCGGCCACCTTGGCCCGCACCATGGCGCGGTAGCCGAGGTAATAGGGCAGCAGGGGCAATCCTTCATAGTCGCCGCTCTGCTCCAGGTAGGCGTTGAGCAGGCGCCAGGCGTAGTCGTCGCGACCGCGTGCCTGGAGGTCCATCACCAGGAAGGCGGTATCGCTCAGCACGTCGATCCAATGCAGGTTCTCGTTGAATTCGATGCCGTCGAACAGCAGCGGCCGGCCCTGGTAGAGGACGATGTTGCCCAGGTGCAGGTCGCCGTGGCATTCGCGGATGAAACCTTCCGCGGCACGCCGGGCCAGCAGCGGTTCCAGTTGCCGGTAGCGCGCTTCGGCCCATTGGGCCAGCGCCTTCAGCCGCGCACGCAGGACGGCATCGTCCACCCGCGCCAGGGTCTGGCTGAAGTTCTCGCGTACCGGCTGGTGGATCGTCGCCGGGAGGTGCTGGGGCGAGCCGGCGGGGGCGACGGCCGCCTCACGATGAAAGCGCGCCACCTCGCGCGCCAGGGTGTCGATCTGGGCGGGCTGCAACGAGCCGTCGTGCAGCATCCGGTCGAACAGCCGCGACGGGTCGAACTGGCGCATGCGCACCGCGTATTCAAGCACCGGGCCGGCGCCGCCGATATGGGGTTTATCCGCAGTGCCGGTGATGGCCACGCTGTCGAGATAGAGCTGCGGCGCGGTGCGGCGGTTGAGGCGCAGCTCCTCGTCGCAGTAGTGGCGGCGCAGCTCCAGGGTGGCGTAGTTGAGGAAACCCAGGTCGAGCGGCTTCTTGATCTTGTAGGCATAGTCGCCGGTCAGCACGACCCAGGAGATATGGGTCTCCACCAACTGCAGCTCGCCCACCGCATGGCCGAAGGCGTCGGGACGCAGCAGGTGCAGGATGATATGTTGCTGCTGGTGATAGGTGTCGATCATAAGGGGTATCGAACGCGCACTTTGTCAGACCTGTTCCACGGCTTAGTGTCGCACATTAAATCTGCTTAGGCCGGATGCCGGCTGGTAGTATAGGCATCCACGACTGACGCGGGATGCGTACCCGGCTGTATTAACGAAACCCGAAATTAACGAAACCCGAAATCTTCTCTCGATGCAAGATATCCCCGCTATCCTCGGCGCCGATGGACCCTTTGCCGCGCTGATTCCCGGTTTTGCGCCGCGCCTTCAGCAGCAGGAATTGGCCGAAGCGGTGGCGGCGACCTTGGCCGGACACGAGGTATTCATCGCCGAGGCCGGCACCGGCACCGGCAAGACCTTCGCCTATCTGGTGCCCGCGTTGCTGTCGGGTCAGAAGGTGATCATCTCCACCGGAACCAAAAACCTGCAGGACCAGCTGTTCCACAAGGATCTGCCGCTGGTGCGCAAGGCGCTGGCGGTCTCCGTCGACGTGGCCCTGCTCAAGGGGCGCGCCAACTATCTCTGCCTTCATCGCATGGAGTCGGCGCTGGCGGAAGGGCGTTTTCGCAGCCGCGGCGAGGTGGCGCAGCTGGGCGTGATTGAGCGTTGGTCGGCGCAGACGCGCAGCGGCGACATCGCCGAACTGACCGAGCTCAACGAGGACGCGCCGCTGTGGTCACACGTCACCTCGACGGCGGACAACTGCCTTGGTAGCGAATGTGGGCGGCTCGACGACTGCTTCCTGGTCAAGGCGCGGCGGCGCGCGCAGGAGGCCGACGTGCTGGTGGTGAACCACCACCTGCTGTTTGCCGACATGGCGCTGCGCGACGAGGGCTTCGGCGAGCTGTTGCCCGGCGCCAATGCGTTCATCCTCGATGAGGCGCATCAATTGCCGGAGACGGCGTCGAATTTTTTCGGTATCAGCCTGGGCGGCAACCAACTGCTGGAGCTGGCCCGCGACGCCATCGTCGAGGACCTGCGGGAGGCGGGCGAGAGCAGCGGCGTGCGGCAGGCTGCGGAGCGGCTGGAAAAGGCGGTCAGGGAGATGCGCCTGGCGTTCGGCGTCGAGGCGCACCGTGGTCCATGGCACGAGGCGGCGCGGTTGCCCGCGGTGGTGCAGGGCATGGCCGAGATGGCGGAGGCCATGGCGGAGCTGGGCGCGCGGCTTGAACCGCTGGCCGGGCGCGGCAAGGGGCTGGAGAGCTGCCATCGGCGCTGCGTCGAACTGATCGCGCTGCTGGCACGGGTCGGCGCCGAGGCGGCCGACGATTACGTGCACTGGTATGAGACCCATACCCGGGCCTTCACCATCAATCTGACGCCGCTCGATGTGGCCCCCATGTTTCGGGCACAGCTGGAGGCCAAGTCCTGCGCCTGGGTGTTTACCTCGGCGACCTTGGCCGTGGGCGAGCAGTTTGAGCATTTCACCCATCGCCTCGGGTTGAACGAGGCGCGTACGCGGCGCTGGGACAGCCCGTTCGACTTTGCGCATCAGGCGCTGCTCTTCGTTCCGCCGGAGATGCCGGAGCCGAACAGTCCCGGTTACACCGCGGCGGTGGTGGCGGCGGCGCTTCCGGTACTGGAGGCGAGCCGCGGCCGCGCCTTCCTGTTGTTTACCAGTCATCGCGCTCTGCAAGAAGCGGCGGATCTGCTGGAGGGGCGGCTCGATTATCCTCTGCTGGTGCAGGGGCAGATGCCGCGCTCACGGCTGCTGGAGCAGTTCCGTGAGCTGGGGAATGCGGTGCTGCTGGGGACCGGCAGTTTTTGGGAGGGGGTCGATGTGCGCGGCGAAGCCCTCTCCTGCGTCATCATCGACAAGCTGCCGTTTGCCTCCCCCGGCGACCCGGTGTTGCAGGCACGCATCGAGGCGATGCGCGAGCACGGCGGCAATCCGTTCATGGAGTATCAGCTGCCGCAGGCGGTGATCACGTTGAAGCAGGGGGTGGGGCGGTTGATCCGCGACGTCAACGACCGTGGTGTGTTGGTGCTGTGCGATCCGCGCCTGGGGACGAAGGGCTACGGCAGGGTATTTCTGGCCAGCCTGCCGCCGATGTCGAAGACGCGCAAGCTGGAAGTGGTGCAGCGGTTTTTCGGATTGACCGCGGACGACACGCGGGAACCGGTGCTAGGATAGAGGGCGCGTTTCGGTAAATGTCTGCAGTTGCGCGGGCCCGCCATTTGCCGGCGTGATTCGACAACGGCAGCAGCCATTACAATGTACAACGTAGGGGGTAGTCATGAGAAAAGTGATCGCAGGTTGTGTTTTAGCGGCGGGGCTTGCCGGTGCCGGCGTTGCCTACGCGGATGCGGGTTTGGGGATCGGCGTAAAGGCGGGGACGTTGGGGGCGGGAGTGGAATTGACCAAGTCGATTTCACCGTCGTTTAACGTGCGTCTTGGTATGAATCAATATAAGTTCACCAGCTCCGGGACGAAGAGCGGCACCGATTACGATATGGACCTGAAATGGGCCAGCAGCGACGTGTTGTTGGACTGGCATCCGTTTCAAGGGTCGTTCCGCCTGACCGGCGGCTATGTATTCAACAGCAACAAGATCGATCTGAATACGCCGCAAGGCGGAGCCTATGACATCAATGGTATTACCGGTACGCTCAGTGCGGGCGAGTATGTTAGCGGCGAAGTGAAGTTCGACAGCGGACCCTATCTGGGGTTCGGCTGGGGCAATGCCGGCGACGGCCGGGGTTTGGGATTCAGCTTGGAGATCGGCGCGCTCTACCAGGGTTCGCCCAAGGTGTCCCTGGCAACCAGCAGTACCTTGGGCGGTGTGCCGGTGTCGTCATCTGATAGAACAGCGGCAGAGCAGAAGGCGGCCGATGCCCTCAGCAGCTTCAAATGGTACCCGCAGGTGGCGCTGGGACTTTCATACGCCTTCTGACGGGCGTGCCGCCAACGGAAAGCGCCCGCCTCCGGCGGGCGTTTTGCATTTTATGAGTTCGGTGTTTTTGGGGTACGGCATCAAATATGAGAATTGTCGCTATCGATACGGCCACTGAGGCCTGTTCCGTCGCCTTGTATCTGGATGGCGACGTGCAGGAGCGTTATCGGCTGGCGCCGCGCGAGCATGCGGCGCTGGTATTGCCGATGGTGGATGAATTGCTCGCGGCGGCGGGTTTGACGCTGTCGGCGTTGGATGCGGTCGCCTTCGGCCGCGGTCCCGGCAGTTTTACCGGCGTGCGCATCGCCGCCAGCGTCGCCCAGGGACTGGCGTTTGCCGGGGAGTTGCCGGTGATCGGGGTGTCGACCCTGGCGGCGCTGGCGCAGGGCGCCTGGCGCGAGTTCGGCTGGGAGCGGGTGGCCGCGGCGATCGACGCGCGGATGCATGAGGTCTATTGGGGGTGCTGCCGACTCGGCGCCGGCGCGGTGATGGAGACCGTCATCGGGGAGGGTGTATTTGCGCCGGCCGCGACCCCCGCGTTGCCGGAAGCCGGCTATCACGGTGTCGGCAGCGGTTGGGACGCCTATGGCCCCGCCCTCGATGAACGTCATCATGACCGTATCGTCGGGCGCTCCGCCGGTGCTTTACCCCGTGCTCAGGATGTTGCCCGTCTCGCCGTCGCCGCCTTTGCCGCCGGGCAGACGGCAGCACCGGATCTCGCTATCCCGGTCTACCTGCGCGATCAGGTGACTCACCAACACGCCGGACAAGCCTTGCCATGGAATTGAGAGACAACCCGCGTTTGCTTGACTCCTATCGCACCGTAAAGCTGCTGGGGAGCGCGGTAGGCGTCAGCGTCGTGCTGTATGGGATGGTGGTGGAATTCTGGCTCTGGTCGCAGCCGGCGTTTCGCGGTTATGTGCATCCCTCCGCGTTGCGCTACGTCCGGCCGATGATTATTACCCTTGCCGTGACGTTGCTGTTGCTCGCAGGGTGGGTGCGCGGGCGGCTGTTGGGAATCGGCAACGCGCTCGATGTCATGGTGACCCAGGCGATGGTGCCGCAACAACGCGCGCTGGCGATGATGCGCGCCGCGGTCATCGGTTTTGCCATGTGCGAAGGGGCCGCGCTGCTGGGACTGTTGCTGTTTCTCTGTTCAGGCCGCCGCTGGGATTTTTACGGATTGGCGGGGATGACGCTGCTCGCTTTGATACTGCGCTTCCCCAGTTATCGTCAATGGCAGCGCTGGTACGGAAGCCGCAGCAATATCAGATAGCGCCGCTGGTGCGCAGCAGTTTTGCGATGGCTGCGGCCAACAGTCGGTAACCCGCCTTGTCGGGGTGCACCGCATCCGATTTCAAGGCGCGGTCCGATTCGATGCGCGGCAGTACCTCGTCTTCCAGCGGCAGCCCGAATTCATCGGCGATCTGGCGGTAGAATCCCGCATCCCTCACCTGAAACAGCGTCGGACTCGGTACGCCGATCAGCAGCACGGCAATGTGTCGGCTGCGTGCCAGCTGGACCATGGCCTTCAGATTGGCGATGGTCTGCCGCCGGTCGAGTTTGCGCAGAAGATCGTTGCCGCCGTGACAGAGGATCAGTAGATCCGGGTGATATTCGTCGAGTACCTCGGGCAGTCGCCGCAGGCCTTCCGCGGTCACCTCGCCGGGAACGCCGGCGTTGACGACGGTACGGCCGATCATGCGTTGCAGCTGTGCCGGGTAGCTCTGGTCGGGGCGTGCGCCGGTGCCGTAGGTGAGGCTGTCGCCGAAGGCGACGATGAGGGCATCGTGCGATAGCGGCGGCAACACCGGTGCATGTGTGCCGCAGCCGGAGATCGCGACGGCGAGCAGGACGCAACAGAGGCGCGCGAACGGGCGCGACATGGACAGCGTGTTACCAGCAGTATCGAAAATCTGAAGTCTCATCGATTGACCGCGGGATACGGGAAGTCACAATGGCGCACAGGTTGCTCCGCATGGATTCCCGCCATCTGTCACGTGGTTGAATTTCCTGTTTTGACTGTTGCGATGGTTTGCCGTGTCGAGACGCTTTGTCAGGCCAACAGCAGCTTTTCCAAGATGCGCTGGTACATGGCGCTCAGATCGTCCAACTCCCGTAGCGCTACGCGTTCGTCGACCTGATGAATGGTGGCATTGAGAGGACCGAACTCCAGCACCTGTGCGCCGGTCGGTGCGATGAAGCGGCCGTCGGAGGTGCCTCCGGCGGTGTTGACGTCGGTCGTGATGTCCGCGCATTCGCGAATGGCGCTGCGTGCCGCATCCAGCAGTTCGCCGGCGGCGGTGAGAAACGGGTTGCCCGACAGCGACCAGACAATGTCGTAGTTCAGTGGGTGGCGGCCGAGAATGGCCTCGACGCGTTGGCGCAGTTGCTGTTCGGTGACCTCGGTGGAAAAACGGAAATTGAACATCACCTCCAACTCGCCGGGGATCACGTTGGTGGCGCCGGTGCCCCCGTTGATGTTGGATATCTGAAACGTCGTCGGCGGAAAGAAGGCGTTGCCCTCGTCCCAACGCTCGGCGCACAGCGCGGCCATGGCCGGCGCGAACAGGTGGATCGGATTGGCGGCGAGGTGAGGATAGGCGATGTGCCCCTGCTTGCCCCTGACGGTGAGCGTGCCGTTGAGCGAACCGCGCCGCCCGTTCTTCACCACGTCGCCGACGGCCGCGGTGGCGGTCGGTTCGCCCACCAGGCACCAGGTGATTTTCTCGCCGCGCCGTTCCAGCGTTTCGATGACCTTGACGGTCCCGTCCACCGCCGGTCCCTCCTCGTCGCTGGTGAGCAGGAAGGCGATGGAGCCACGATGCGCGGGATGGGCGCCGATGAAACGCTCGCAGGCGGTGACCATGGCAGCGATGGAGCCCTTCATGTCGGCTGCGCCGCGGCCGTGCAGCACGCCGTCGCGCACGGTGGGCAGGAACGGGGGAAAGGTCCAGCGCTGTTCGGGGCCGCTCGGCACCACGTCGGTATGGCCGGCGAAACAGAACAGCGGTTCGCCGCTGCCGCGGCGTGCCCACAGATTGTCGACTGCGCCAAAACGCAACGCTTCGATGGTAAAGCCGAGCGGGCGCAGCCGTTCGGCGAGCAATGGCTGGCAACCGGCGTCGTCAGGGGTGACCGAGCGGCATGCGATCAATGCCTGGGCGAGTTCGACAGTGGCTGACATAGGTATATCCGGTTGCGTTTGGCGCGGCGCTATCAGGCTTTTCTGCCCAGGGCGTAGTTACCGCCGCCCTTGTTGGTCAGTCGGCCGTCCTTCACCAACTGTTCCAGCAGCTTGTGCAGGTTGTTCACGGTAACGCTGCGCGAGCGCAGCTGCTCTTTCAACAGGCTTTCGCTGATATAGGTTCGACCGAGCATCAGTTCGCGCACGTGGATGAACAACTCGTCCGGCGAATTGAGCAACTCAGCGGAATGCGCGGGCGACGATTTCACCGCAGCAGGTACCGGCGTCGGCGCCGGCAGGGGCGTCGGCGCGGGCGGGGGCGCACTCGGTTCTGACGTCTTGCTTTCGACAACCGCCGCGGTCCTTTCGGTCTTTTCGGTCTTCTCGGCCAGTTCGCGCAGTTCACGATCGATGGGCGTGAGCGATACTTCGTACTCCTCGAGCTGTTTGCTGCGCTTTTTCTGCAGATCGGCGAGTGCCTGGTCGGTGGCGGCCAGCGCTTCGTTGTGCTTGCTCACGATGAGCGCACGCATCTTTTTCAGTTCGGCGGCGCGCTCCACCGCCGCGCTACGTTGCGCCTGTTCCTGCTCTTGCTGTTTGCGCTGGCGTGCCAGCTCGAACAGCTCTTCCGAGGAAAGGTTATTGAGATCAATGGCCATATCGCTATCCTTGGTCTGCCACCGCACTAGGTGTTGCACAGTTTCGCGTAATCGGACTCGGAAAAACCAACATGTATCGTCTTGCCGTGTACCAGAACCGGGCGCTTGATGAGCGTCGGTTCCGTGAGCATCAAGGCGAGGGCCTTGGCGTAGTCCATGTCGCTGCGCTGTTCATCCGTGAGCCGGCGCCAGGTGGTGCCGCGGCGGTTGAGCAGGCTCTCCCAGCCGACGATGGCGGCCCACCGTTCCAACTCCGCCGCGTCGAGCCCGTCGCCGCGCAGATCATGGAACCCGTAGGGCACGGCGTGCGCATTTAGCCACTGCCGCGCCCGCCGTACTGTGTCGCAGTTCTTAATGCCGTAAAGCGTCATCATATCCCTGTGAGCGCGTCGCCGCTCGCCCGTGCTCAGATGTCGCGCAGCAATTCGTTGATGCCCACCTTGCTGCGGGTCTTTTCGTCCACCTTCTTGACGATGACCGCGCAGTAGAGGCTGTACTTGCCGTCCTTGGAGGGCAGGTTGCCGGAGACCACCACCGAACCGGCAGGTACGCGGCCGTACATCACCTCGCCGGTCTCGCGGTCGTAGATCTTGGTGGACTGGCCGATGTAGACGCCCATGGAGATGACCGCGCCCTCTTCGACGATGACCCCCTCGACCACCTCGGAGCGGGCGCCGATGAAGCAGTTGTCCTCGATGATGGTGGGGCCGGCCTGCAACGGTTCGAGCACGCCGCCGATGCCGACGCCGCCGGAGAGGTGGACGTTCTTGCCGATCTGGGCGCAGGAGCCGACGGTGGCCCAGGTATCGACCATGGTGCCGGAGTCGACGTAGGCGCCGATGTTGACGTAGGAGGGCATCAGCACCGCGCCGGGGGCGATGTAGGAGCCGCGGCGGGCGGTGGCCGGCGGCACCACGCGCACGCCGCCTTCGCGGAAGTCGCGCGAGTTGTAGTCGGCGTATTTGGAGGGCACCTTGTCGTAGTAGTTGGTGAAGCCGCCCTTCATGAACTCGTTGTCGTTGATGCGGAAGGAGAGCAACACGGCCTTCTTCAGCCACTGGTTGACGGTCCAGTTGCCGACGCCGTGACGCTCGGCGACGCGCGCCTTGCCGCTGTCGAGCAGATGGATCACCTCGGCCACCGCCTCTTTGACGTGGGTCTCCACGTTGCGCGGGGTGATCTCGGCGCGGCGCTCGAAGGCCTCTTCGATGACGTTCTTGATGTCGTTCATGGTTAGCTCCGTTGTACGTATTTTGATTTCGAATTCGGTGTCGCCGCGGCGCGGGCCCTATTGCTGCAATCCACGCACGAAGGCGGCGATGCGCTGTGCCGCTTCCACGCACTCTTCCAGTTCCGCCACCAGGGCGATGCGCACCCGGTTGGCGCCCGGGTTGCTGCCGTGCGCCGCGCGCGACAGGTAGCTGCCGGGCAGCACGGTCACGTGCTGTTGCGCGAACAGCTCGCGGGTGAAGGTCTCGTCGTCGACGGGCGTCTCGACCCAGAGATAAAACCCGGCGTCAGGTTTCTCCACCTTGAGCACCGGGCGCAGGATCTCCAGCACCGCGTCGAATTTGCGCCGATAGTCGTCGCGATTCTGCACCACGTGGGCCTCGTCCTGCCAGGCGACGAGGCTGGCGGCCTGGGTCGGCGGCGGCAGGGCGCAGCCTTGATAGGTGCGGTAGAGCAGGAATTTATTCAACACCCCGGCGTCGCCGGCGACGAAGCCCGAGCGCAGTCCCGGCAGATTGGAGCGCTTGGAGAGGCTGTGGAACACCACGCAGCGGCGGAAGTCGTCGCGGCCCAGCGCGGCACAGGCCTGGAGCAGGCCGGGCGGCGGATTCCGCTCATCGAAGTAGAGCTCCGAGTAGCACTCGTCGGAGGCGACGATGAAATCGTGGCGGTCGGCCAGTGCGATCAACCGTTGCAGGTAGTCGAGCGGGGCCACCGCGCCGGTCGGATTGCCGGGCGAGCAGAGGTAGATGAGCTGGCAGCGCTGCCACACCTCGGCCGGTACCGCCTCCAGGTCGGGCAGGAAGCCGGTGGCGGGCGTGGTGTTGAGGAACCAGGGCTCGGCCCCGGCCAGCAGCGCGGCGCCTTCGTAGATCTGGTAGAACGGGTTGGGCATCAGCACCCGCGGGGCGCGGCTGCGCTCGACCACCGCCTGGGCGAAGGCGAACAGCGCCTCGCGGGTACCGGCTACCGGCAGCACGTGGCGCTCCGGGTCGACGCTGCCGGCGGCGAGACGAAAGCGTGCGGTCAGCCACTGGGCGATGGCGCGGCGCAGCTCGGGGCGCCCCTTGGTGGTCGGGTAGTTGGCCAGTCCCTTCAGCTGCGCCACCAGTTCCTCCATGATGAAGGCCGCCGGCTGGTGTTTCGGCTCGCCGATGGAGAGGACGATGGGACGCAACGCCAGCGGCGGCGTGACGCCGGCCTTGAGCCGGTTGAGCTTTTCGAACGGATAGGGCTGGAGCTTGTCGAGGTCCGGATTCATCGCCATCGGGTACGGTTCGGCCTGTGGGGGCTGGATGGGTTGTTTTATGGTCAAAATCAGCTGGTTATTATAATGGGAGGCGGGGGCAAGCGTCCAACCGGAATGCACAACAATTCCCCTGAATCACGCGCTGCTCGGCGCTGGCGTTCCGCCGGACGGCCACGGAGGCATCATGCAGATCCATCACGTCAGTCTGATCGTCGCCGATACCGGGCGGGCATTGGCCTTTTACCGCGACCTGCTTGGGTTGCCGCAGGCGGAGCGGCCCGACCTCGGATTTCACGGCGCCTGGCTCGCAGTCGGCGACCGGCAGATCCACCTGTTGGAACTGCCCAACCCCGATGCGGTGACCGGCCGGCCCGAGCATGGCGGACGCGACCGTCATCTCGCCCTTGTCTGCGACGACCTCGATGCGCTGATCGCGCGGTTCGAGGCGGCCGGCATCCGCTACACCCGCAGCCGCTCCGGCCGCCCGGCGATCTTTTGCCGCGACCCGGACGGCAACGCCATCGAATTGATCGCTGCGGGGCGGCGTTGAAAAAAGGGGCATTTGCCGCGCGGGAGAGAGGGTGCCTGGAGAGTTTTGGGTCTGCTCGACCCGGTTTGTCCTCTTTCGCCCGGTATTCCCTCTGCTCTGCGGAGAGACTTTTCCCTGTCGTCAGGTCGCCAGCAGCTCGCGGATGCGCCCGGCCAGCTGTTGCATCTGTTGTTCGTCGTGCAGCGGTTGGTTGGCGGCGTCGGTGATGAAGAAGATGTCTTCGACGCGGGCGCCCAGGGTGGCGATCTTGGCGTTCAGCAAGCGCACGTTGCTCTCCATCAGCGCCTTGCCGATCTGCGACAACAGGCCGGGGCGATCCGAGGTGGTCACCTCCATGATGGTGCGGCTGTTGTTTTCGTCCTGCTGAAAGAGCACTTCGGTCGGCAGCGGGAAGTGTCTCACCTGGCGCGAGATGCGGCGCTGCACCTGGGGCGGTGCAGTGTCCGGGTGGGCCAGCAGGTCATAGAGGGTGCCTTCCAGCTCCTGGATGCGGTAGGCGTCGTGCACCGCTGCGCCGTCCTCGTCCAGCACGATGTAGGTGTCCAGGGCGTAGCCGTCGCGCGAGGGCAGGATGCGGGCGTCGGTGATGTCGAGGCCCATCTGGTCGAGGGTGCTGGTGATCAGGGCGAACAGATTGTCGCGGCGCGGGGTGTAGACGAAGATTTCGGTGCCGCCGCGCTGGGTCTGCTGGCGGATCAGGATCAGCGGCGCCGCCTGATCGGCGGCGGTGGCGATGGTCTGGGTGTGCCAGGCGATCTCGTCGATGGTGTAGCGCAGGAAGTAGTCGTCGTCGAGCCGTGCCCAGAAGGCGTCCACCGCCGCCGGCGTCACCGACCGGTCGCGCAGCCGGGCGCGCGCCTCGTCCTTGGTTTCGGCGATCAGTTCGTCGGCATCCACCGGGTTGGCCAGGCCGCGGCGCAAAGCGTTGCGGGTTGCGGTATAGAGCTCGTTGAGCAGCGTTCCTTTCCACGAATTCCACAGCGTCGGGCTGGTGGCGCGAATGTCGGCGATGGTCAGCAGGTAGAGATAGTCGAGGTGGATGCGGTCGCCCATGGCGGCGGCGAATTCGTTCACCACCTCGGGGTCGCTGATATCCTTGCGCTGGGCGGTACCGGACATCAGCAGGTGATTGCGCACCAGCCAGGCGGTGAGCCGGCCGTCGTAGTCGGAGAGGCCGTGCTCGCGGCAGAAACGCAGCACCTCATTGGCCCCCAGCTCCGAATGGTCGCCGCCGCGGCCTTTGGCAACATCGTGGTAGAGGGCGGCGATATAGAGCACTTCGCGCTTGGGGATCTGCTCCATCAGTTCGCTACAGAGGGGAAATTCGGCGCGGTACTCGGGCAGCATGTAGCGGCGTACGTTGCGCAACACGAACAGGGTGTGCTCGTCCACGGTGTAGACGTGGAACAGGTCGTGCTGCATCTGGCCGACGATGCGGCCGAACGCCGGCAGGTAGGCGCCGAGCACGCCGAAGCGGCTCATGCGGCGCAGACCGTGGTAGATGCCGCGCGGCTGGCGCAGCAGCTCCATGAACAGGCTGCGGCTGCGCAGGTCCTGGCGGAAGGTGTCGTCGATAAGGTGCAGGTGGCTGCGGATCAGGCGGATGGTCTCGGCCCTGATCCCCTTCAGCCCCTCGTGCTGCGCCAGCAGCAGGAACACCTCCAGCAGGGCGAACGGGTAATGGCGGAAGACCAGTTCGTTGGTCACCTCGAGAAAGCCGTTGCGCGCCTGAAAGCGGCGGTTGAACGGTTCGATGCGCGCCGGTTCGTCGGCGTAGAGGATCTTCTCCTGAAACAGTTGCAGCAGCATCTCGTTGAGCTGGCGCAGCTCCGCCACGGTGCGGTAGTAGCGCTTCATGAATTGCTCCACCGCCAGAGTGGAGTTTTCATCGTTGTAGCCGAACAGTTGTGCCAGGGCGCGTTGATGGTCGAACAGCAGCCGGTCTTCACGGCGCTTGGCCAGGATGTGCAGGCCGAAGCGCACCCGCCACAGGAAGTTCTGGCCGTTGATCAGGCTCTTGTATTCGCTTGGGGTGAGGAAGCCGTGGCCCACCAGGTCGTCGAGGGTCTGGCCGCCGAAGTGACGCTTGGCTACCCAGCCGATCATCTGGATGTCGCGCAGCCCGCCCGGTCCCTCCTTGATGTTGGGTTCCAGATTGTAGGCGGTGTCGTGGAACTTGTGGTGGCGTGCGATCTGCTCCTGCCACTTGGCCTCGAAGAAGTCACGGGTGGGCCAGATGCGGTCGGGGCCGACCACCTGGCGCATGGCGTAGTAGAGCCCGGCGTCGCCGGCCAGCAGGCGCGACTCCATCAGGTTGGTGGCCACGGTGATGTCGGACCGGCCCTCCCGTTCGCACTCTTCCACGGTGCGCACGCTATGGCCCACCTCCAGCCCGATGTCCCACAGAAACAGCAGGAAACTCTCCAGCGCCTGGTGCAGCGCCGGCAGCTCGCCCAGGGGCAGCAGCACCATCAGATCGACGTCGGAGTGGGGATGGAGTTCGCCCCGGCCGTAACCGCCGACCGCCACCAACGCCGCCTCGCTCTCAGCGCCGTCCAGTTGCAGCCGCCAGGCCCGTGCCAGCAGTTGGTCCACCACCCAGGCCCGGCCGCGCACCAGTTGCACCACCGGGGCGCCGCTGAGGAAGCGCTGCTTCAGCACCTCGTGCGCCCGGCGCAGGGTGTCGCGGAACAGGGCCAGCGGGGTGGCGCCGGCCGCGAGGGTGGCGTCGAAGGCCTCGCCGTCGAATAGGACGTCTTTTTCCGTCATGAGAGGTTTTTCCGTGTGGGGTGAGCCGCTGCTGTGTCAGATGACTTCGCCCTGGCGCAGGGTCAGCACTTCGTAGCCGCTGTCGGTGACCAGGATGGTGTGCTCCCATTGGGCCGACAGGCTACGGTCTTTGGTCACCACGGTCCAGCCGTCGGGCAGCAGTTTGATCTGACGCTTGCCGGCGTTGACCATCGGCTCGATGGTGAAGACCATGCCCGCCGTCAGTTCCAGGCCGGTGCCCGGCACGCCATAGTGCAGCACCTGGGGTTCCTCGTGGAACTCCTTGCCGATGCCGTGGCCACAGTATTCACGCACGATGGAGTAGCCGCTGGACTCGGCGTGGTGCTGGATGGCGTGGCCGATATCCCCGAGACGGATGCCGGGGCGGACCATGCGGATGCCGACCTGCAGGCACTCGTGGGCGATACGTACCAGCCGCTCCGCCTTGATCGAGGGCGCCCCTACCAGGAACATCATGCTGGTGTCGCCGTGGTAGCCGTCCTTGATGACGGTGATGTCCAGGTTGACGATGTCGCCGTCCTTCAGCGCCCGATCCCCCGGTATCCCGTGGCACACCTGGTGGTTGATGGAGGTGCAGATGGATTTGGGGAAGCCGTGGTAGTTGAGCGGCGCCGGGATCGCCTGCTGGACCTTGACGATGTGGTCGTGGCAGATTCGGTCCAGTTCGTCGGTGGAGATCCCCGGTTGTACGTGCGGAGCGATCATCTCCAGCACTTCCGCCGCGAGGCGGCCGGCGACCCGCATCTTGTCGATCTCTGACGGGGTTTTGATGGTTACGCTCATGTACCGTTTCCTGGGGTAGGGGCTGCCCTTGGGGGGCGCGCGGCGGCGGTCGGGATCGGGCTCCAGGCCGCCGCCAAGATTGTTGTGGAACGGTGATTATGGTATAAAGCGCGGCTTTAATAGGCAAACCCGTCCCCCTTGGGGACATTCAAATCCACACACGCACCGGCACGGCGGTCGGGGTGCCCGGAAACGGGTCGATCGTCGGGGTACGTGGAGGTTTTAACCCTAGGAGTTAGAGAATGGCAAACGTTACCATGCGTCAAATGCTGGAGGCCGGCGTACACTTCGGCCATCAGACCCGTTACTGGAACCCGAAGATGGCCCCTTTTATCTTCGGCGCCCGCAATAAAATCCACGTCATCAACCTGGAACAGACCCTCCCGGCGTTCAATGACGCCATGAACTTCCTGGGTTCCTTGACCTCCAAGCGCGGGAACGTGCTGTTTGTCGGTACCAAGCGCCAAGCGCGCGATCTGATCGCCGCCGAGGCCCAGCGCTGCGGAATGCCCTATGTCAATCACCGCTGGCTGGGCGGCATGCTGACCAACTTCAAAACCGTCAAGCAGTCGATCAAGCGCCTCAAGGAGCTGGAGGTCATGGAGCAGGACGGCAGCATCAACCGCGTTTCCAAGAAAGAAGCCCTGCTGATGCGCCGCGAGATGGAGAAACTGCAACGCAGCATCGGCGGCATCAAGGATATGCCGGGTGTTCCGGACGCCCTGTTCGTGATCGATGTCGGCCACGAGAAGAACGCCATCGCCGAGGCCCGCAACCTGGGTATCCCGGTGGTCGGCGTGGTCGACACCAACAACAGCCCGGACGGCGTGGACTATGTCATCCCCGGCAACGACGACGCCATTCGCGCCATCACCCTGTACGTGCAGGGCGCCGCCGATGCGGTTCTGGCCGGCAAGAGCGCCGCCGGGACCAGCCCGGCCGACGAGTTCGTCGAGATCGAAGAGGCCGCGGCAGAGTAGGGCTGCCGAGCACGAAGAGACAAGAAAAAGGGGGCCATGCCCCCTTTTTCGAATGTATCGCCGATTTATGCAGTCCGCACGGGCTGCCACAGCTTTTGAGAGGAATTCGAGATGGCAGAGATTACCGCTGCACTGGTCAAGGACCTGCGCGAGCGCACCGGCGCCGGCATGATGGAGTGCAAGAAGGCCCTGGTGGAATCCAACGGCGACATCGACCTGGCTATCGAGAACATGCGCAAGGCCGGTATGGCCAAGGCCGACAAGAAGGCCGGCCGTACCGCCGCCGAAGGCCTGATCATCATCAAGGGTGCCGCCGACGGCAAGCGCATGGTGATGGTCGAAGTGAACTGCGAAACCGACTTCGTCACCAAGGGCGACGATTTCCGCAACTTCGCCGACGGCGTGGCCCAAGCGGCCCTGGATGCCGGCGCTGATGATATCGACGCCCTGCTGGCCGCGCCGATGGCCGGCGGCATGAGCGTGGCCGATGCCACCAAGGAGATGATCGCCAAGATCGGCGAGAACATGAACGTGCGTCGGGTGGTGGTCTACAAGGGCGCCAACCTGCTGGAGAGCTACCTGCACGGCAGCCGCATCGGCGTGGTGGTGGAGATGGCCGGCGGCAGCAGCGAACTGGCGCGTGACATCGCCATGCACGTGGCCGCCAGCCGTCCGCAGTGCGTATCCGAAGAGCAAGTGCCGGCCGAGTTGATCGAGAAAGAGCGCGAGATCTACACCGCACAGGCGGCCGAGAGCGGCAAGCCGGCGGAGATCGTCGCCAAGATGGTCGACGGCCGCATCAAGAAGTACCTGAAGGAAGTGACGCTGCTGGGCCAGCCCTTCGTCAAGGACCCTGATACTCTGGTCGACGCCCTGCTGAAGAAGAATGGTGCCACCGTGGTCGGCTTCTCGCGCTTCGAAGTGGGCGAGGGCATCGAGAAGAAGTCCGTCAATTTCGCCGAAGAAGTGGCCGCCCAGGCCGCTGCCCAGGGTAAGTAAGCCATGGGAGCCGCCGCCAAACCGGTTCACCGCCGCATCCTGCTCAAGCTCAGCGGCGAGGCCCTGATGGGCAATCAGGGTTTCGGTATCGATCCCGAAGTTGCCAAGCGCATCGCCGGGGAGATCGCCGAGGTGGTCAAGGCCGGTGTGGAAGTCGGGTTGGTGATTGGCGGCGGCAACATCTTTCGCGGCGTCAGCCTGGCTTCGTCGGGCATGGACCGTGCGGCTGCCGATCAGATCGGTATGCTGGCGACGGTGATCAACGCCCTGACGATGCGGGATGCGCTGGAACACGCAGGCGTGGAGGTGCGGGTGATGTCGGCGTTGCCGATTCCCGCAGTGTGCGAAAACTACGTGCGCCTGCGTGCCATCCGCCATCTGGAAAAGGGACGAGTGGTGATCTTCGCGGCCGGTACCGGCAATCCGTTCTTTACCACCGACTCCGCGGCCAGCCTGCGCGGCATCGAGATCAACGCCGACCTGGTGCTCAAGGCCACCAAGGTGGACGGCGTCTACTCCGCCGATCCGGTAAAGGATCCGCAAGCGACGCGTTATGCGCGTCTCACCTACGACGAGGTGCTGGAGCGCAAGCTCGGCGTGATGGACGCCACCGCTATCGTGCTGTGCCGCGATCACGACATGCCGTTGCGCGTGTTCAATATGAACAAGGCCGGCGCCCTGAAGGGCATCATGTTCGGTGCGGATGAAGGTACCCTGGTCGAATCCGGAGGGAACGCATGATCAACGACATCAAAAAAGACGCGGAAACACGCATGAAAAAGAGCGTGGACGCCCTCAAGACGGAGCTCGCCAAGCTGCGTACCGGCCGCGCTCACCCCAGCCTGCTGGAACATATCAGCGTCGAATACTACGGCTCGATGGTGCCGCTGAGCCAGGTTGGTAACATCAGCATCGATGATGCGCGCACCCTCGCGATTTCCGTGTGGGAGAAAAACATGGTGCAGGCGGTGGAGAAGGCGATCATCACCTCCGATCTGGGCCTGAATCCCGCCACCTCCGGCACCCTGTTGCGTATTCCGATGCCGCTGCTGACCGAGGAACGCCGTCGTGAACTGACCAAAGTGGTGCGCCACGAAGGCGAGGGCGCCAAGGTGGCGGTTCGCAACATTCGTCGCGATGCCAACAACGACCTCAAGGAGCTCCTTAAGGCCAAGGAGATCAGTGAAGACGATGAGCGCCGCGGACAGGACGACATCCAGAAGCTGACCGATCGCTACATCATCGAAGTGGATAAAGTACTGGAGACGAAAGAAAAGGATTTGATGGAGATCTGAAGGCTGGGGCGAAGTGACGCTTTACAAGTGACAAGTTGCAAGATGAATAAGTCGCTGGCCGTACGGAGTAAACAGGGGTTCTCTTTCTTGAAACTTGTAACTTGCAACTTGCCGCTAGCCGATGACTGATTCAGAGTTATACGCGAGAAAACTGCCGCGCCATGTCGCCATCATCATGGATGGCAACGGCCGCTGGGCCCGCAAACGGGGGCTACCCCGCTTTGCCGGTCATAAAGCGGGGATGGAGAGCGTGCGCGCAACGGTAAAGTCCTGCCTTACCCACGGTATCGAATACCTGACACTGTTCGCTTTCAGCAGCGAGAACTGGCGTCGTCCCGCCGAAGAGGTGGGCCTGCTGATGAACCTGTTCATGATGGCGCTGGATCATGAGGTGCGTAAACTGCACAAGAACGGCGTGCGTTTGCGTGTCATCGGCGCACGCGACGCTTTCGCGCCGGAATTGCAACAGCGTATCGCGGCGGCCGAGGAACTGACAGCGGAGAATAGTGCGCTAACCCTGATTATCGCGGCCAATTACGGCGGTCGTTGGGACATCACGCGGGCGGCGCAGCAATTGGCGCAAGCGGCAGTGCGCGGTGAAATACAGCCCGATGCGATTAGCAGTGAGATGATCGAGGCACAGCTGTCGCTCAGCGGGTTGCCGGAACCCGATCTGTTCATTCGCACCGGAGGCGAACAGCGCATCAGTAATTTTCTGTTGTGGCAACTGGCCTATACCGAATTCTATTTCACTGCGATGCTGTGGCCTGAATTCGACGAGAAGGCGTTCGAAGAGGCATTGAATTCTTTCTCCCAGAGGCAACGCCGTTTCGGACGGACCGGCGAACAAGTGGAGAATATCCGCGATGCTTAAATGGCGCGTGTTGACGGCATTGGTACTCGCGCCGCTCGCAATTTGGGGCACGCTTGCGCTACCCGATTTATGGTTTGCGGTGATTATGGGCGTGATCTTCTCGCTCGGCGCCTGGGAGTGGTCCGGTCTGCTGGGGCTGCGCAGTTCGGCTTGGCGCCACCTTTATCTGGTGACATTCATCTGGTTGCTGTTGCTGCTGATCCTGCTTGGGCCGCAGGCACTGCGCGCGGCCTTGCTGCCGTCGGCACTGGTTGCCGTTGCCTGGTGGATTGCCGTGTTGCTGTTTATTCTGCGCTTTCCTGCGGGTAGCGCGCTCTGGACACGGTCGCCGCTACTGACCGCACTGGCGGGGTTGCTGACGCTGATACCGGGCTGGATAGGACTGGTGGCGGTTCGTCTGGAGGCCGGTCCGGTATTTGCCCTGTTGCTGTTGCTGATGATTTGGGGGGCGGATATCGGCGCGTACTTTGCCGGTCGCGCCTGGGGGCGGCGCAAGCTGGTGCCTGCAGTGAGTCCCGGCAAGACATGGGCCGGTTTTTGGGGTGGCATGGGCGCAGCGCTGTTTGTTATGGTCGTAGCCTTTAACGTGCTGCATGCTCCGGTTCATGTGTGGCTCCCGCTACTGGTGGTGGCGCTGATCGCCATAGCCTTTTCCGTCGTCGGCGACCTTGGCGAAAGCATGTTCAAGCGCCTCGCCGGGGTCAAGGACAGCGGTGCGATACTGCCGGGACATGGCGGCATGTTGGATCGTATAGACAGCCTGACGGCCGCGGCACCGTGGTTCGCGCTTGGGATATACCTATGGCACCGGATGGCGTAATTGGCATTACCGTGTTGGGTGCGACCGGGTCGATCGGTCGCAGCACGCTTGATGTGCTGGCGCGGCATCGCGGGCGCTATCGCATCGTCGCGTTGACGGCCAACACGCAGGTGGACGTGCTGTATCAGCAATGTCTTGACTACCGGCCGCGCTATGCGGTCATGGCCGATGCCGTCGCTGCGGAACGACTGGAGACGAAGTTGCGGGCTGTCGCCCCCGAGGTCACTGTGTTGTCCGGGCTCAAAGGGCTGGAGCAGGTGGCCGCGGCTCCGGAGGCCGATTATGTCATGGCGGCCATCGTGGGTGCGGCGGGTTTGCAGCCGGCGTTGGCCGCGGCAAGGGCGGGAAAGCGCATCCTGCTGGCCAACAAAGAGGCGCTGGTGATGTCGGGCCGGCTGTTTATTGATGCGGTGCGGCAGAACCGGGCTGAATTATTGCCCATCGACAGCGAGCACAACGCGATTTTTCAATGCATGCCGGCTGGGTTTGCCTCCGGACTGACGCAAGTCGGGGTACGGCGCATCCTGCTCACGGCCTCGGGCGGTCCATTTCGCGAGATGCCCCTGGAACAGCTCGGTGCCGTAACGCCTGAGCAGGCGGTAGCGCATCCCAACTGGAGTATGGGCCGAAAGATATCAGTGGACTCGGCAACCATGATGAACAAGGGCCTGGAGGTGATCGAGGCATGCTGGTTGTTCAACACCGTACCGTCACAGATACAGGTGGTTCTTCATCCGCAGAGCGTGATTCATTCCATGGTCGAATACGTCGACGGCTCGGTGCTGGCCCAATTGGGGAATCCGGATATGCGCACTCCGATAGCGCATGCCCTGGCATGGCCGGAGCGTATGGTTTCGGGTGTCAACAGTCTCGATATCTTCGCTGTGGCGCGTCTCGATTTCAGCAAACCCGATTTAGTGCGTTTTCCCTGTCTGCGCCTGGCGGTGGAAGCGATGGAGCAGGGCGGTACCTATTCGGCGATCCTCAATGCCGCCAACGAGATTGCAGTTAATGCGTTCCTCGAACGGCGCATAGGTTTTACGGATATCGCCGCTGTTATCGAGAAGACGCTGGAGCAGACCGCCTCTCATGAACCGTCGGACCTCGAAGTCGTTTTGGCGGACGATGCCGCAGCGCGTGCCGTGGCCGTCGGACACGTGGCGCAGTGCCGCAAGGTGAGTTGAATGATTGACTTCATAGTGACGCCTGTGATCTTCCTGCTAGCGCTTAGTGTGCTGATAGCAGTACATGAATTCGGCCATTTTTGGGTCGCGCGTCGCATGGGTATCAAGGTGCTGCGGTTTTCCATCGGTTTTGGCAAACCGCTGTGGACCTGGCATCGTAAAGGCGACGATACCGAGTATGCAATCTCCGCAGTGCCGCTTGGCGGTTACGTGAAAATGCTCGATGAGCGCGAGGAGGAAGTGGCGCCGGAAGAGGTGGCACACGCGTTCAACCGCCAGCCGATTGCGAAGCGGTTTGCCGTGGTAGCAGCAGGTCCGATATTCAATCTGCTGTTCGCCGTAGTGGCGTTTTGGGGCATGTTCATCCACGGCACCATCGGTATGCGTTCAGTGGTTGGCGATTTGCCGCACAATGGGCTTGCCTACGAGGCGGGACTCCGCACGGGGCAGGAGGTACTAAGCATCGGCTCCAGCGATACACCCACCTGGGATGCGGTATTGGAAGCCATGCTGCCGTACGCGCTGCGTAAAGAGGCGGTAACGGTCGTAACCCGGCAGGATGGAACGGAGCACTCATATAAATTGCGCCTGGACGATTTGTCCGGTGAAATCGATACAGCGAGTTTTTCCAAACAGATCGGCTTGGTTCCCTATGATCCGCCATTGCCCCCGGTGATTGACCGGATACAGGATAATTCCGCGGCTCAACGTGCGGGCCTTAAACCGGGCGACAAAGTCGTCGCCATCGACGGCACCGGCATTGACGATTGGGAACAGTTGGTCGAACATGTCCAGGCGAGCCCGGGAAAAATGCTGCAGTTTCAGGTGCAGCGTAATGGAAGGTTGCTGCAACTCTCCATTGAACCGGCACCAGTGAAATCAAAAAGTGGAACCATCGGCCTTATCGGGGCGACGGTCCGGGTCGACGAGTCATTGGCGGCGCAATTTCGGGCGAATTGGAAGCTTTCGCCGTTGGCGGCATTCCCTGCCGCCGTGAAGAAGACCTGGGATATGTCGGTACTTACCCTGCAGATGTTCGGTGAAATGATCGTCGGGAATGCTTCAGTCCAAAACATCAGCGGTCCCATTACGATCGCGATTTACGCCAAGGCGTCGGCATTTGCCGGGCTGTCGCAGTTTCTCGGATTCCTGGCGATAGTGAGCATCAGTCTCGGTGTGCTCAATCTAATGCCGATACCGGTGTTGGATGGCGGTCATCTTATGTTTTATATCGTTGAATCGATTACCGGACGCACGGTCTCAGAACGTACGGAAGCGGTGGCCACAAAAATCGGTTTGGCCGTAATCTTTGCGCTTATGTCCATCGCTTTATATAACGACATGGGCCGACTTCTGAGGGGCGGATGAAAAAGCGACACACAAAATTACTGCGCTTGCCGGCGCTGCTTTGTTCTGCAATACCGCTGTCGGCGTGGGCTTTTCATCCATTCGTGGTGAAGGATATTCGCGTCGAAGGCCTGCGGAGAATTTCCATAGGCACCGTATACAATTATCTTCCGCTAAAGCGCGGCGACACCGTCGACGATGACGCGTCGGTTACGGCCATTCGGGCGCTGTACAAAACCGGGTTCTTCAAGGATGTCGATCTGGAGCGTGCAGGGGATACGCTGGTTATTCACGTAACCGAGCGTCCGGCTATCGCGAGCATCAAGATCGACGGCAACAAAAACATCAAAAGCGAAGAGTTGCTGGCGAATCTCAAACGTATCGGGTTTGCCGAAGGCCGCGTATTCGATCGTTCCATGCTCGATCAAGTGGAGCAGGAGTTGAAGCGCCAGTATATGTCCATGGGACGCTACGGGGTGCGGGTCCAGTCGAAAGTGACGCCGGAGGCGCGTAACCGCGTAGCGGTTCGCATCGATATCTACGAAGGCGATGTGGCGACTATCTATCGCATCAATGTTATCGGCAACAAGGCCTTCAGCGAGCAGCAACTGCTGGACCAGTTTCAGTTGGGGCCGGCGCCCGCATTCTCGTTGTTCAGCGACAAGGATAAGTATTCGAAGCAAAAGCTTGCCGGCGACCTGGAGACCTTGCGCTCCTTCTACATGAATCGCGGCTACGTCAATTTTAAGATTGATTCAACCCAGGTCTCCATTACGCCGGATTATCAGCACATATACGTCACCGTCAATATCAGCGAAGGTGAACGCTACACGGTCAAGGATGTCGCGGTCGTGGGCGACACCATCGTCCCGCACGATGTGCTGCGCGGTTTGATTAGCATCAAGAAGGGCGATACGTTCTCCCGTAAGGAAGTGACGGACAGCAGTACGCGAATCAGCGACAGGCTCGGCGACGAAGGTTATGCCTTCGCCAACGTAAATGCGATTCCGACGTTGGACAAGAAAACGAAAAAAGTATCTTTGACGTTCTTTGTCGATCCGGGGCGGCGTATCTATGTGCGCCGAGTAAATGTATACGGTAATGCGAAGACCAAAGACGAGGTGATTCGGCGGGAAATTCGCCAGATGGAGAGCGCCTGGTTCTCGAACAAGGATATTAAGCGCTCGCGCACACGGTTGGAGCGTCTGAGTTATATCACCAACGCCACAGTGGAGACCCCGGTGGTGCCTGGCACTCCGGACCAAGTGGACGTCAACTTCAACGTCCAGGAACGTCCGGCATTCGGCAGTCTCAATTTCGGCGTCGGCTACGGTGACGTGCAGGGCCTAATGTTCAATGCCAGTGTCTCGCAAGATAATTTCCTGGGGACCGGTGAACGCTATTCGCTCAATTTCAATAGAAGTGCGGTCAGCAATCTTTATAGCCTTAGCGTGGTCAATCCGTATTACACGATGGATGGCGTCAGTCGTAGTCTGAACGTTTCCTATTCGACCGTGGATGCGAGCCAGGTTACGAGTATCGTCTCCTATTTGACCGACTCATACGGAGCCGGCATTGGATTCGGTATCCCCCTGTCCGAATATGATTCGGTCAATGTCGGCGCGAATTTTAATAATACCGTGCTTAAAGGGATTCAGAGTTCGGCCCCTACGGTGCAAGACTTTGTCAACAAAAACGGCTCGACCTTTAATGCGTATACGTTGAGCGCCAGTTGGAACCATGATACGCGCAATCGCTATCTGTTCCCGAGTTCCGGCCAGATAGCGACGTTGGGTGCCGAGATTGCCACGCCCGTCGGTGATTTGCAGTATTACAAGCTGAGCTACAATCAGAAGGTCTTCTTCCCCGTCACCAAGAGCCTGACATTCCGTGTTGGCGGTGAGTTGAGCTATGGACACGATTACGGCAAGACGTCGGGAAATTTGGCGCCGTTTGATATGTACTATGCCGGTGGTGCCAGCACCGTGCGAGGGTATCGTGCCAACAGCCTGGGGCCGAAGGACATAAACGGCAATGCGCTCGGCGGTAATGCTCGCGTATTGGCCAACAGCGAGCTGATTTTCCCTGGTCCGTGGAAAGATAAATCCATTCGTATCGGCGCCTTTGTCGACGGCGGCAATGTATACAATACGGATACGCAGAAGGTTTCGTTGGGCGATTTGCGCTACTCGACGGGTCTGACCCTGTACTGGCTGACTCCGGTAGGGGCCATGTCATTCACCGTCGCGAAGGCTTTGAATGCGAAACCTGGCGATTCGACGGAGGGTTTCCAGTTTACGATGGGTACTTTGTACTAAGGAGTTGTGCCATGAACAGAGTAATTGTCTCGGTATTGGCGCTCGCATCGCTCATCGTGTTTTCCATGCCTGCGGTGGCGGATAGTGCCCGGGTGGGGTTTGTTAATACGCCTAGAATTTTGGAGCAGGCGCCGCAAGCAAAATCCGCACGGGAACGCCTTGAACAGGAGTTCGCGCCGCGCGATGGCGAGTTGGCAACACAGCAAAAAAACTTGAGTTCGATGGAAGAGAAGCTGGCGCGTGACGGCTCTATCATGAGCGATGATGAGCGGCGCAAGCTGGAGCGCGACGTGCTGTCGCACCAAAGGGATTTGAAGCGTGCGCGCGAGGCATTTACTGAAGATTTGAATCTGCGGCGCAATGAGGAATTCTCCAAGTTACAGCGGGAAGTGGGCGATGCTATCGTCGCTATTGCAAAAAAAGATCATTACGATCTGATATTCGAAAGCGGCGTAGTATATGCCAGCGATAAAGTCGATCTGACTGAGAAGGTGCTTGCCGTGCTACGGCAACAGCTCCGGTCGCAATCCAAGAAAAAGGGCAAATAACGAGTTGGTCATGGGTATTACGCTGCAGGAACTGGCTGACCGGGTCGGCGCGCGGCTCGTGGGGGATCCAAAGAAGCTGCTCAGCGGCGTCGGGACACTGACTCACGCTACCACCACTCAGATCACTTTTCTCAGTAATCCACGCTATCGCAAGCACTTGGAGGGGACCGGCGCGGGCGCGGTGATCTTAACTGAAAGCGACCTCTCGTATTGCCCGGTTGACGCGCTGGTCTCCTCTGATCCCTATCTCACCTATGCGCGGGTGGCGGCTTTTTTCGTTCCCGATACTCGTGACAACGACGGCATCCATTCGAGCGCCGTTATCGGGGCGGGCGCAAACGTCGATCCAACTGCGACGGTGGGACCTCATGCCGTTATCGGCGCGAACGTGACTGTGGGGGCCGGCGCAATAATCGGTCCCGGGTGCGTGGTGCAGCGCGACGTTGTGATCGGTGCGCAGACGCGTCTGGTTGCCAACGTGATGGTTTATTACGGTTGCCGCATCGGTTGCCGGGTTCTGATTCACGCCGGTGCCGTGATCGGTTCCGACGGTTTCGGTTTCGCCAACGACAAGGGTATCTGGATCAAGATAGCGCAACTGGGCCGGGTGATCATCGGTGACGACGTGGAGATCGGTGCCAATACCACCATCGATCGCGGCGCGGTGGAAGACACCGTGATCGAGGACGGGGTGATACTGGATAACCTGATCCAGGTAGCGCACAATGTTCGCATCGGTGCGCACACCGCCATGGCGGGATGCGTCGGCGTGGCTGGCAGCGCGGTCATCGGCAAGCACTGTGCCATAGGGGGAGGGGCGGGAATTCTCGGGCATCTGGAAATTGCCGACGGGGTTACCGTCACAGCCATGTCGCTGGTCACCAAGTCGATTCGCGAACGCGGCGTCTATTCCTCGGGAACACCGTTGCAGCCGAGCGACAGCTGGCACAAGAGCGCCGTCCGCTTCAAACAACTCGACGAGATGGCGCGCAGATTAAAACAAATCGAAAAAGAGTTGGCAGACCTTAAAAAGAAAGGGTAGCACCTTGAATACGATGGACATCTACGAGATTCTCGAACACCTCCCGCACCGCTTTCCGTTTCTGCTCGTCGATCGGGTGCTCGACTACAAGCCGGGTGAATATCTCGTCGCAGTGAAGAACGTATCGGTCAATGAGCCGTTTTTCCCTGGACATTTTCCGCAACGTCCCGTTTTTCCCGGCGTATTGATCATGGAGGCGTTGGCCCAGGCGACCGGCCTGCTGGCATTCAAGACTCAGGGCAAGAAGCCGGATGGCACTTCGCTCTACTATTTCGCCGGTATAGATAACTGCCGTTTCAAACGGCCGGTGCAACCGGGTGATCAACTGATTCTTGAAGTGAAGCTGCTGACGACCAAGCGCAGTATCTGGAAATTCTCGGCGGAAGCCAAGGTGGACGGCAAGGTGGTGGCAAGTGCCGAGCTGATGTGTGCGGAGCAGGAAGCTGCATGAACGTTCACCCCACAGCGATTGTCGATCCTCAGGCGAAATTGGGAACCGATGTCACTATCGGCGCCTATTCGATCGTCGGCCCCGAGGTCGAGATCGGTGACGGCACCTGGCTCGGTCCGCATGTGGTGGTTACCGGTGCGACCAGGATCGGACGCGACAACAAAATCTTCCAATTCGCATCCATCGGCGAGATCCCGCAGGACAAGAAGTACGCGGGTGAGGCGACGCGGCTGGAGATCGGCGACGGCAATGTGATACGCGAGGGCTGTACCATCAATCGCGGCACGACGCAGGATGCGGGTGCCACTCGGTTGGGCAACAACAACTGGATCATGGCCTACGTCCACGTGGCGCACGATTGCATCGTCGGCGACGAGACGATTCTGGCGAACAACGTGGCGCTGGCCGGTCATGTCCATGTGGGTGATTACGCGATTCTCGGCGGATTCACTCTGGTGCATCAGTTCTGCGCCATCGGTGCCCACGCCTTCACCGCCATGGGCAGCGGCATCGGCAAGGATGTGCCGCCCTTCCTGATAGTCTCCGGCAATCCGGCGCAGGCTCACGGGCTCAATGCCGAAGGATTGAAGCGCCGCGGTTTCGACAAAGAGCGGCTGGCGCAGCTGCGCAAGGCCTATAAGATCCTTTATCGCTCCGGTCTGACCCTGGAGCAGGCGAAGGAGGAGCTGGAACGCATGCCGGAAGCCACCGCCGACGTCAAACAGTTCGCGCACTTCCTGGAGATCCAGACGCGTGGCATCGTCCGCTGAAGCGGCGGACGATGCCGCTCTCTCCCGTCCTCTTCGTATCGGCATCGTCGCCGGCGAGGCCTCCGGCGACATGCTGGGCGCCGGACTGATTGCCGCACTGCGCACACGTTTTCCTGACGCGACATTCGAAGGTATCGCCGGTCCGCTGATGCAGGCGGCCGGATGCAGCTCGCTCCACCCGATGGAAAAACTCTCGGTGATGGGGCTGGTGGAGGTGTTGCGCCATCTGCCGGAGCTGTTGACGATCCGGCGCGATCTCATCCGCCATTTCCGTGACCATCCGCCGGATGTCTTTATCGGCGTCGATGCCCCCGATTTCAATTTCGGTGTGGAAGCCGAGCTGCGCCGCACCGGCATCCCGACGGTTCATTATGTCAGTCCGTCGGTATGGGCCTGGCGTCAATACCGGGTGCGCAAGATCGCCCGCAGCACCGACCTGATGCTGACGTTGTTTCCCTTCGAGACCGATTTCTATGCCGGACACGGCGTGCGCGCCGAATTCGTCGGCCATCCCCTGGCCGAGATGATCGCCGATGAAGTCGATCCGGTAGCGGCGCGGCAGGAATTGGGCCTGCCGCCGGAGCAACCGCTGGTGGCGCTGCTGCCGGGTAGTCGCCGCAGTGAGGTGGAGCGGTTGATCGAACCGTTTCTGGGGGCCGCCGCATGGTGTCGGCAGCGGAGGCCGGAATTACAGTTCCTCATTCCTGCCGCCAATCCGCGGGTGCGGCGCATCATCGACGCGAAGCTGAACATGTTGCCGACCGGTTTTCCGCTCAGCGTGATCGACGGACGTTCCCGCGCAGCGATGGCCGCGGCCGACGCGGTGCTGCTGGCCTCCGGCACCGCGACCCTGGAAGCGCTGATGTTGAAGCGGCCGATGGTGGTCGCCTATCGCCTGGCCCGCTTCAGCTACTGGCTGGTCCGGCGCCTGCTGCGCACCCCGTACTACTCGCTGCCCAATTACCTGGCGGGGCGGGCGGTGGTGCCCGAGATCACCCAGGATGCGGTGACGCCGGAAAATCTCGGTACCGCCTTGCTGGAGCAGCTGGGGAAGGACAAGGGACGCGAGATGCAGGCGCTGTTCGGTACCATCCATCGAGAGCTGCGTCGCGACGCGAGCGCGACGGCCGCCGCCGCCGTGCTGCGGCTGATCGGCCGCTGACGGCGCTGCGCGAGACAAACAACACTGCTGACGGACGACTGCTGCCATGCATGACCATCTGATTGCCGGTGTCGACGAGGTCGGCCGCGGGCCGCTGGCGGGGCCGGTGGTGACGGCTGCGGTGATTCTCGACCCGGCGCGGCCGATTGAAGGGCTGGCCGACTCCAAGGTGCTGACCGAACGCAAACGGGAGCGGCTGGCCGAGCTGATCAAGGAACGGGCGCTGGCCTGGGCGCTGGGGCGGGCCGAGGTGGAGGAGATCGACCGCCTCAACATCCTCCAGGCCACGATGCTGGCGATGCAGCGCGCCGTCGCCGCACTGAGCACGGCGCCGCACCACGCTCTGGTGGACGGCAACCGTTGCCCCCGGTTGCCGTGCAGCTGCGAGTTCGTGATCAAGGGTGACAGCAAGGTGGAGGCGATCAGCGCCGCCTCGATCCTGGCCAAGGTGGCGCGCGACCGCGAGATGGTGGAACTGGACCAGCGCTATCCGGGCTACGGCCTGGCCAAACACAAGGGCTACCCCAGCAAGTCCCACGTGGAGGCGCTGGAGCGGCTCGGCGTGACGCCGATCCACCGCCGCTCCTTCGGCCCGGTCACCCGGCTGGTGGCGCAGGGGCGTCTGGCACCGTGACCGTTTCGGCCAGCCAGGCGAGGGCACCCAGCCCGGCGGCGCGGCCGCTGGCGAAGCAGGCGGTGAGCAGGTAGCCGCCGGTGGGCGCCTCCCAGTCGAGCATCTCCCCGGCGCAGAACAGCCCCGGCCGGTTGCGCACCATCAGGCGCCGGTCCAGCGCCGCGAAGCGCACGCCGCCGGCGCTGCTGATCGCCTCGTCCAGCGGGCGGGTCGCGGCCAACGGCAACGGCAGTGCCTTGATGGCCGCAGCGAGCCGTTCCGGCAGCGCATAATCTTCCTTACCCAGCAGTTCCCGCAACAGACCCGCCTTCACCCCTTCGATGCCGACGCGCTTGCGCAGGTGGTTGGCCAGGGAGTCGCGGCCGCGCGGCCGCGCCAGCGCCTCGGCGAGCTGCTGTTGGGTCTTGCCCGGCGCGAGATCAAAATGGAGGGTGGCACTGCCGCCGGCTTCGATGGCGTCGCGCAGCGGCGCGGAGAGGGCATAGATCAGGCTGCCCTCGACCCCCGTTGCGGTAATGACGAATTCCCCCTGGCGCGTGACGTCCTCCCCGTTCGGCGCGCGGCACGAGGCTACCACCGACTTGACCGGCCGGCCGGCGTAGCGCTCGCGGAAGTGTGCGCTCCAGGGCACGTCGAAGCCGCAGTTGGCGGGTCGCAGCGGCGCCGTCTCAATGCCTTGAAACGCCAGCAGCGGTAGCCAGGCGCCGTCGGAGCCGAGCCGAGCCCAACTGCCGCCGCCCAGGGCGAGGATCGCCGCGTCGGCGCTTACCCGACGTTCCCCTTCGGGCGTGGCGAATCGCAGCGCCCCGCCGCCATCCCAGCCCAGCCAGCGGTGGCGCACCTGAAAACGGACGCCGGCACCGCGCAGCCGATGCAGCCAGGCGCGCAGCAGCGGCGCCGCCTTCATCTCCTTGGGAAAGACCCGGCCGGAGCTGCCGACGAAGGTCTCGATGCCCAGTTCACCGGCCCACGTCCGCAGCGCCTGCGCATCGAAGGCGTCGAGCAGCGGCCGCAACTCCGTTTGGCGCGCACCGTAGCGGGCAAGAAAATGCGCGCGGGTTTCGGCGTGGGTCAGGTTCAGCCCGCTCTTGCCGGCGAACAGAAATTTGCGTCCCAGCGACGGCATCGCGTCGTACAGCGTCACCCGCGCACCGCCGGCGGCCAGGACCTCGGCGGCCATCAGGCCCGCAGGTCCGCCGCCGATGACGGCGACGTCGGGGAGAGGGCGTTGAGGTTTCGACATGGGCGTTCTGGGAAAAATGTGGAGATGCAGGCGGATGATACGCGAAAACCGCATCGCTCCGCGGCTCACCATGCCGGAAATGAGATATTTCGCTAACGGTTTGTTCCGCAAGGAGGTAGACGTCAGGGAGTCCGGTGTGGGGCCGACGACGCCGGCTGTCAAGTCTTGCATCCGGCGCGCCAAGTTACCAAACTGCCGCCATGCAACCCACCTTCGTCCATCTGCGCGTCCACACCGAATACTCTCTGGTCGACGGCCTGGTGCGCATCAAGCCCCTGGTGGCGGCGGCCAAGGCCGGCGCCATGCCGGCGGTGGCGGTCACCGACCAGAGCAACCTGTTCGCCATGGTCAAGTTCTACAAGGCGGCGCAGGGGGCGGGGATCAAACCCATCGTCGGCACCGACCTGTGGCTGGCCAATCCGAACGATGCCAACAACCCGACCCGCCTCACCCTGCTGTGCAAGGATGCCGCCGGCTACCGCAACCTTTCCGAACTGGTGTCGCGCAGCTACATCGAAGGGCAGCACCGCGGCATCCCGGTGGTGGAACGCGACTGGCTGGCGGGCAGGCACCACGGTCTGATTGCGCTGTCCGGCGGGCGCGAGGGCGATGTCGGCCAGGCTCTGCTGGCCGGCAACCGCGACCTGGCCGCCCAGCTCATCACCGACTGGTTGCGCCTGTTCGGCGACAACTACTACCTGGAGCTGACCCGCACCGGACGCGAGGGGGAGGAGGCTTACCTGCACGGCGCCGTCGGTCTGGCCGGGATGATGCACGTGCCGGTGGTGGCCACCAACGACGTGCGCTTCCTCAAGGCCGACGACTTCGAGGCCCACGAGACCCGGGTCTGCATCCACGACAGCCGCACCCTGGACGACCCGCGCCGCCCCAAGCGCTACAGCGAACAGCAGTACCTGCGCACCCCGGAGGAGATGGCCGAGCTGTTCGCCGACGTCCCCGAGGCGCTGGCCAACTCGGTCGCCATTGCCCAACGCTGCAACGTCACCCTTACCCTGGGCAAGTATTTCCTGCCGGACTTCCCGATTCCGGCCGGGATGACCACGGACGAATACTTCCGCCAGCAGGCGGCGGAGGGGTTGGAGCGGCGCCTGCCCAAGCTGCTCGATGCCAAGGCGCCGGACTATGCCGCGAAGTGCGAGCCCTACCGCGAGCGGCTCGAGATCGAGCTGGACGTGATCATCAAGATGGGCTTCCCCGGCTACTTCCTCATCGTCGCCGACTTCATCCGCTGGGCCAAGGGCAACGGCGTGCCGGTGGGGCCGGGGCGCGGTTCGGGCGCCGGCTCGTTGGTAGCGTACGCGCTCACAATAACTGATTTGGATCCATTGGCTTACGACTTGCTGTTCGAGCGATTTCTCAATCCAGAACGCGTCTCCATGCCTGACTTCGACGTCGACTTCTGCATGGAAGGGCGCGACCGTGTCATCGACTACGTGGCCGAGCACTACGGCCGCGAGAAGGTCTCCCAGATCATCACCTACGGCTCGATGGCGGCCAAGGCGGTGGTGCGCGACGTGGGCCGCGTGATGGGTCACCCCTACGGCTTCGTCGATCAGATCGCCAAGCTGATCCCGTTCGAACTGGGCATCACCCTGGAGGATGCCCTGGAGAAGGAGCCGCAGCTCAAGGAGCGCTACGAGCGTGACGAGGAGGTGCGCCTCCTCATCGACATGGCACGCAAGCTGGAGGGGCTCACCCGCAACGCCGGCAAGCATGCCGGCGGCGTGGTCATCGCCCCCACCGCGTTGACCGACTTTGCGCCGCTCTACTGTGAACAGGGGGCGCACGGCGTGGTGACCCAGTTCGACAAGGACGACGTCGAGGCCGTCGGCTTGGTGAAGTTCGACTTCCTCGGCCTGCGCACCCTCACCGTCATCGATTGGGCCCTGGGCAACATCAAAAAGCAGACCGGCGAAGAGATCGACATCGAGACGCTCCCGCTGGAGGACCGCCCTTCGTTCGAGCTGCTCAAGGCGTGCCAGACCACCGCCGTGTTCCAGCTCGAATCGCGCGGCATGAAGGACTTGATCAAACGCCTGCAACCGGACAACTTCGAGGAGATCATCGCCCTGGTGGCGTTGTTCCGCCCCGGCCCGTTGGAGTCGGGCATGGTGGACGACTTCATCAACCGCAAGCACGGCCGCGCCAAGGTCGAGTACCCGTTCCCGGAACTGGAACCGATCCTCAAGCCCACCTACGGCGTCATCGTCTACCAGGAACAGGTGATGCAGATCTCCCAGGTGATCGGCAACTACACCCTGGGCGGCGCCGATCTGCTGCGCCGCGCCATGGGCAAGAAAAAGGCCGAGGAGATGGCCAAGCAGCGCAGCACCTTCCTGGAGGGTGCCGAGCAGCTCGGCTTCGACCTGCGCAAGGCCGGCGACCTGTTCGACCTGATGGAGAAGTTCGCCGGCTACGGCTTCAACAAGTCCCACTCCGCCGCCTACGCCCTGGTCTCCTACCAGACTATGTGGCTCAAGGCCCACTATCCGGCGGCCTTCATGGCTGCGGTGCTCTCCGCCGATATGGACAACACCGATAAGGTGGTGACCCTGATCGACGAGTGCAGCCACATGAAGTTGAAGGTGGTGCCGCCCTCGGTCAACGCCAGCAGCTACAAGTTCACCGTCGACGACTCCGGCGCCATCGTCTACGGCCTGGGCGCCATCAAAGGGGTGGGCGAGGGGGCTATCGAGGGCATCGTCTCCGAGCGGCAGGCCCACGGCCCGTTTCGCGACCTGTTCGACTTCTGCACGCGCATCGACCTGAAGAAGGCCAACCGCCGGGTACTGGAGGCGCTGGTGCGTTCCGGCGCTCTCGACCAGCTCGGTCCGAATCGCGCCACCCTGACCGCAGCGCTGCCCGAGGCATTACGCCAGGCGGAGCAGCACCTACAGAACCAGCAGGCGGGGGTCGAGGACCTGTTCGGTTTCGAACCGGCGTCGGTCGCCGGTGAGGCGGTCCCGACTATCTACGAAGAGGTGCCGGAGTGGACCGACGACGTGCGCCTGGCGGGGGAGAAGGAGACCCTGGGGCTCTACCTCACCGGCCACCCGGTGGACCAGTACCTGCCGGAGCTGGCCCGCTTCACCAGCACCCGCCTGGCCGACCTCAACGCCGACCGACCGCGCACGGTGGTGGTGGCCGGTCTGGTGATGGCGCTGCGCACCCGGCCGACCAAGCGCGGCGACCGCATGGCCTTCGTCACCATCGACGACAAGAGCGGCCGCATCGAGGCGACCCTGTTCGGCGACGTCTACGCTCGCTGCCAGCACCTGCTGGGCCAGGACCGGGTCGTCGTGATCAAGGGCGAGGTGCGCCACGACGACTACTCGGGCGGTATCGCCCTGCGCGCCGAGGAGGTGTTTGATCTGGAACTGGCGCGCGACCAGTACGCCAAGCGGCTGGTGGTCGACCTGGATGCCGTCCGTGCCGGCAACGGCTTCGTCGAGGCCCTGGAGGGAGTTCTCGGTCCCTACTGCGAGGGACGCTGCCCGGTCGCCCTGGAGTACGCCAATCCCACCGGCCGGGCGCGCCTCACCCTGGGCGAGCGCTGGCGCGTGCGCCCCAGCGATGAACTGCTGCACCGCCTGCGCCAGCTCGCCGGCGGCGAGGTGCGGCTGGAGTATTGAAGAAAAACCTGAACCACGGGGAACACGGGGGGCACGGGGAATACAAAACTCATTACTGAAACCCCGTGTTCCCCGTGCCCCCGTGGTTAATACTCTTGTTTTTGGTTTTTTGCGCTGTGTACGGAAATTGCTGAAACCGGTAGACTAAGCAAAATCTACCCGGAACGTATCCCGACACCCATATGAATCTCAATTTCCTCGATTTCGAACAGCCGATCGCCGAGTTGGAGGCGAAGATCGAAGAGCTGCGCTTCGTCGGCGACGACAACGAGATCAACATCAGCGACGAGATCGCGCGGCTACAGGCGAAGAGCAAGACGCTCACCAAATCCATCTTCAGCAATCTCAGCTCCTGGCAGATCTCGCAGCTGGCACGCCATCCGCAGCGTCCCTACACGCTGGATTACATCGAACGCATCTTCACCGATTTCGAAGAGCTGCACGGCGATCGCGCCTATGCCGACGACAGCGCCATCGTCGGCGGCGTCGCGCGCCTGGAAGGCAAGCCGGTGATGGTGATCGGCCACCAGAAGGGACGCGACACCAAGGAGAAGATCGCGCGCAACTTCGGCATGCCGCGGCCGGAAGGCTACCGCAAGGCGCTGCGCCTGATGGAGATGGCGGAGAAGTTCAAGCTGCCGATCCTCACCTTCATCGACACGCCGGGCGCCTACCCCGGCGTCGGCGCCGAAGAGCGCGGCCAGAGCGAGGCCATCGCTCGCAATCTCTACGTGATGTCGCGGCTCAAGACGCCGGTGGTCTGCACCGTGGTCGGCGAGGGCGGTTCCGGCGGCGCGCTGGCCATCGGCGTCGGCGACCGCGTGATGATGCTGCAATACAGTACCTATTCGGTCATCTCGCCGGAGGGTTGCGCCTCGATCCTGTGGAAGAGCGCGGAAAAGGCGCCGGATGCGGCCGAGGCCCTCGGCATCACCTCGGCGCGGCTGAAAGAGCTGGGTCTCATCGATCGGGTCATCGACGAACCGCTGGGCGGCGCCCACCGCGACATCGAGGCGGCCGCCGGCAACATCAAGGCCGCGTTGAGCGAGAGCCTGGACCTGCTGTGCAAGGTGTCGCTGCCCAAGCTGATCGATCAGCGCTACGAACGGCTGATGCGCTTCGGCAACTTCGCGGAAGATTGATTCGGCGCCGGCGGTAAACGCCATGTTGGAGGCCGCCGTGGACATCGTCGCACATCTCCGCCGGACCCTCGCAGCGTTGCCGCCGGCCAGGCGCTATTACGTCGCCTTCAGCGGCGGCCTCGATTCCCAAGTGTTGCTGCACGCGCTGGCGCAGTTGCGCCGCGAACTGGCCGCGCCCGTGGCCGCCGTCCATATTCATCACGGCTTGAGTCCCAACGCCGACCGCTGGGCGGCGCAGTGCGATGCCGCCTGCGCCGCGCTGGCCATCCCCTGTGAGGTGCGCCACGTCCAGGCGCGTCACGCGGCAGGCGAGAGCCGCGAGGCGGCGGCACGCGCGGCGCGCTACGCAGCGTTCGCGCAGATCCTCGACACCGACGACATGCTGCTCACCGCCCATCACCAGGACGATCAGGCGGAGACGCTGCTGTTGATGTTGCTGCGCGGCGCCGGCGTCGCCGGTCTGGCGGGGATGCCTGCCTGGCGCGGGCTCGGTCGCGGCCGGTTGGCGCGGCCGTTGCTGTCGCTGTCGCGCCAGACCCTGCGGGACTACGCGCTCCGGTGCGGGCTGAGATGGATCGAGGACGAGAGCAATTTCGACACCAGCCTGCACCGCAACTTCCTGCGCCACGAGGTGCTGCCGCGCTTGCGCGAGGCCTGGCCCGCAGCCGACCGCACCCTGGCCCGCAGCGCAGCGCATCTGGGCGAGGCGACGGAGTTGCTGGCGGAGCTGGCGGCCGGCGATGTGACCGCACTGGCCGGAGACGCCGCGGGCACGCTGTCGGTCGCCGGCCTGCTGACGCTGTCCCCGGCGCGGCGTCGCAACGCGCTGCGCCATTGGATCGTCCGCTGTGGCCTGCCGTTGCCGAGCACAACCCAACTGCAACGTATCGAGAGCGAGGTGTTGGCGGCGCGCGCCGATGCCGAGCCGCAGGTGGGCTGGCGGGGGGCCGAGGTGCGCCGTTACCGTGATCTTCTGTATGCGATGGCACCGCTGGCGCCGCACGCCGGGCAGACGTTGTCGTGGGATCTGCAGGAGCCGCTGTCGTTGCCCGGTGGACTGGGGACATTGCGGGCGGAGCCGCGGCGCGGCTCCGGGCTGGCGCGGGTCCGCTGCGAGGGGGCGCGCATTACCGTGGGATTTCGCCGCGGCGGCGAGCGTTGCGCGCCGGCCGGACGCGGCGGACACCATGAGTTGAAGAAGCTGCTGCAAGAGGCAGGGGTGCCGCCGTGGCGGCGCGGCCGCATCCCGCTGCTGTTCGTGGACGGCATGCTGGCGCTGGTGGCGGGGCACTGGGCATGCGAGCCGTTTGCCGCCGGCGAATCGGACGAGGCCATTTTTATTCGCTGGCTGCCGTCCGCAGACATTGCAAGCGGAGTCGAAAACAACGACAATTAGCCCGGCCGCTGGCCCTACTAATTTCCCGTTCCAACGATCCTTACTCATTGATGACAAAGTACGTTTTCATTACGGGTGGTGTTGTGTCCTCATTGGGCAAAGGCATCGCTTCCGCTTCTCTTGCGGCCATTCTTGAGGCCCGCGGTCTCAAGGTCACTCTGCTCAAACTGGATCCGTACATCAACGTCGATCCGGGGACCATGAGTCCGTTCCAGCACGGCGAGGTGTTCGTCACCGAGGACGGTGCCGAGACCGACCTGGACCTCGGCCACTACGAGCGTTTCGTCCGCACCACCATGGCGAAGCGCAATAACTTCACCACCGGCCGTATCTACGAAAACGTGATCCGCAAGGAGCGGCGCGGCGAATATCTCGGCGGCACCGTGCAGGTGATTCCGCACATCACCGACGAGATCAAACGCTCCATCAAGGTGGGTGCCGAAGGTTCGGACGTGGCGATGGTGGAGATCGGCGGCACCGTCGGCGACATCGAATCGCTGCCGTTCCTGGAGGCGATCCGCCAGATGGGGGTGGAGCTGGGCCATGACAACGTGCTCTACATCCACCTCACGCTGCTGCCCTACATCCCCACCGCCGGCGAGCTGAAGACCAAGCCGACGCAGCACTCGGTGAAGGAGCTGCGCTCCATCGGCATCCAGCCCGACGTGCTGATCTGCCGTGCCGACCGCGAGATCCCCGAGGATGAGCGGCGCAAGATCGCGCTGTTCACCAACGTCGAGGCGCGCGCCGTCATTGCCTCGCTGGACGTCAGCAGCATTTACAAGATTCCCGGCCTGCTCCATGCCCAAGGGCTGGATGACATCGTGGTCGACAAGCTGCGTATCAGCGCCAAGCCGGCCGATCTGGTCGAGTGGAACGCCGTGGTCGAGGCGCTGGAACATCCCACCGGCGAGGTGACCATCGCCATGGTCGGCAAGTACGTCGACCTGACCGAATCCTACAAGTCGCTGTCCGAGGCGCTGATCCACGCCGGCATCAAGACGCGCACCAAAGTACGCATCGTCTACATCGACTCCGAGGATATCGAGAAGACGGGGACCGACAGCCTCGTCGGCAAGGACGCCATCCTGGTGCCGGGCGGCTTCGGTGAGCGCGGCGTGGAGGGTAAGATCCAGGCGGTGCGCTACGCACGCGAGAACAAGATTCCCTATCTCGGCATCTGTCTCGGTATGCAGGTGGCGGTGATCGAATACGCCCGCGACGTGGCCGGGTTCGACGGTGCGCACAGCACCGAGTTCCGTCCCAAGTGCGACCACCCGGTAATTGCGCTGATCACCGAGTGGACAACCGCCGAAGGCAAGGTGGAACGGCGCGGCGCCGATTCCGATTTGGGCGGCACCATGCGCCTGGGCGGTCAGCAGTGCCGCCTGGTGGCCGGCAGCACGGTACGCGAGCTGTACGGCAAGGAGGTGATCGTCGAACGTCATCGCCACCGCTACGAATTCAACAACGGCTATCGCGAGGCGCTGGTCAAGGCGGGCCTGAAGATCGTCGGTACCTCCCTGGACGAGAGCCTGGTGGAGGTGATCGAGCTGCCGGACCATCCCTGGTTCATCGCCTGCCAGTTCCATCCCGAATTCACCTCCACACCGCGTGACGGTCATCCGCTGTTCAGCGGATTCGTCAGCGCCGCGCGCGTCCAGCACGAAAAGCGCCAGGCAGCCAAGCAATGAAACTGTGCGGTTTCGAGGTCGGGCTGGAACACCCGCTGTTCCTGATCGCCGGCCCCTGTGTGATCGAGAGCGAACAGCTGGTGCTCGATATCGCCGGCGCCATGCAGGAAGTCTGCAAGCGCCTCGGCGTGCCCTACATCTTCAAGGCCTCCTTCGACAAGGCCAACCGCACCTCCAGCGGCAGCTTTCGCGGTCCCGGTCTGGAGCAGGGGCTGCGCATCCTGGAGAAGGTGAAAAGCCGGCTTGGCCTGCCGGTGCTCACCGACGTGCATGAGGACACCCCGCTGGACGAGGTGGCCGCCGTGGTCGACGTGTTGCAGACGCCGGCCTTCCTCTGCCGCCAGACCAACTTCATCCAGAACGTCGCCCGCCAGGGCAAGCCGGTCAACATCAAGAAAGGGCAGTTCCTGGCGCCGTGGGACATGGCCAACGTGGCGGCCAAGGCGCGCGAAGCGGGCAACGACCAGATCATGGTGTGCGAGCGCGGTGTCTCGTTCGGCTACAATACTTTGATTTCCGATATGCGCGGTCTGGCAATCATGCGCGACACCGGTTGCCCGGTGGTGTTCGATGCCACCCATTCGGTGCAGCAGCCCGGCGGTCTCGGCGGCAAGTCGGGCGGCCAGCGTCAATATGTGCCGGTGCTGGCGCGCGCGGCGGTGGCCAGCGGCATCGCCGGACTGTTCATGGAGACCCATCCGCAGCCGGACCAGGCGCTCTCCGACGGTCCCAATATGTGGCCGCTGTCACGGATGGAAGAGCTGCTGGAAGGTTTGATCGCCATCGACGCGCAAGTGAAGCGGCGCCGCTGGCTGGAGGAAGAAAAAATTTAACCACGGGGCGCACGGGGAACATGGGGTTTTTCATTCGTTTTCCCTGTGTCCCCGTGTTCCCCGTGGTTCAGCTTTTGATTTTGATGACTTGAAAGGAATAGAGCACTAATGGCTGAGTTCAAGACGCAGATTCATGACATTCGAGCGCGCGAGATCATCGATTCCCGCGGCAACCCGACCGTCGAGGCAGACGTGATCCTCGCCTCCGGTCACATGGGGCGGGCGGCGGTGCCGTCCGGCGCCTCTACCGGTTCGCGCGAGGCGATCGAACTGCGCGACGGCGACAAGAAGCGTTTCGGCGGCAAGGGCGTGAAGAAGGCGGTGGCCAACATTCACGGCGAGATTCGGCAGAAGCTGGTCGGCATGGATGCGGTGGATCAGGCGGCGATCGACCAGGCGATGATCGACCTGGACGGCACCCCCAACAAGGCGCGCCTCGGCGCCAATGCGATCCTGGCGGTCTCACTGGCTGCGGCCAAGGCGGTGGCCGCCGTACTGGAATATCCGTTCTATCGCCAACTGGCGATGGCATTGGGCAATCGCGATCTGCTGTTGCCGACGCCGATGATGAACATCATCAATGGCGGCGCCCACGCCGACAACAGCGTCGACCTGCAGGAGTTCATGATCGTGCCGGTCGGCGCGCCGACCCTGTCCGAAGCCATCCGCTACGGCGCCGAGGTGTTCCACGCGCTGAAGAAAGTGCTGCACGACAAGGGGCTCAATACCGCCGTGGGCGACGAGGGCGGTTTCGCCCCCGACCTGCCCTCCAACGAGGCGGCCATCGAGGTGATCCTCGAAGCGATCGAGAAGGCCGGTTACAAGGCCGGCGAGGAGATCGCCATCGCCATCGACGCCGCGGCCTCCGAGTTCTACAAGGACGGCAAGTATGAGCTGGCTTCCGAGGGCAAGAGTCTCACCTCGGAAGAGTTCGCCGACTACCTGGACGCCTGGGTCGACAAGTATCCCATCATCTCCGTCGAGGACGGCATGGACGAGGGCGACTGGGACGGCTGGAAGCTGCTCACCGACAAGATCGGCAACAAGGTGCAGCTGGTCGGTGACGACCTGTTCGTCACCAACACCGCGATCCTGGCCGAAGGCATCGACAAGGCGGTTGCCAATTCGATCCTGATCAAGCTGAACCAGATCGGCACTCTGACCGAGACCCTGGCCGCCATCAGCATGGCCCAGGCCAACGGCTACACCGCCATCATCTCCCACCGTTCGGGCGAGACCGAAGACACCACCATTGCTGACCTGGCGGTGGCGACCAGTGCGGGCCAGATCAAGACCGGCTCGATGTCCCGTTCCGACCGCATTGCCAAGTACAACCGGCTGCTGCGCATCGAGGAGTCCCTCGGCGGCAAGGCGCGTTATGCAGGGCGCAGTGCGTTTCCCGATCGCACCGGCGGCTGACGCCGGTTATGGTTGCCCCGCCCGCCGTCGCGCGGTCGGGGTGTACCTTCCTGCCTCATGAAGCGGCTCAGCATTGCCATACTGTTGCTCTTGCTGCTGCTGTTGCAGTATCGCCTCTGGTTCGCCGAAGGCGGGCTGCTCACGGTATGGCACCTGTCGTCGGCCGTAGCGACGCAGAAGAAACAGAACGAGCAGCTGACCGAACGCAACCACGCACTGGAGGGGGAGGTGCGCGACCTCAAGCACGGCCTGGCTGCGATCGAGGAGCGGGCGCGTACCGAACTGGGCATGGTAAAAAAAGACGAGACCTTTTTCGAAGTGATCGGCACGCCGAAGAACTCATCGCATACGCCGCTGCCTTCTTCCGCCAATATTTCGCCGCAAACACCCCAGCCGGCTGCACCTACGGCAGCGGGAAAATAGCGTATGCCGTCGCAGCCGCGTCACTGGGTCGTCATCCCCGCCGCCGGCGTCGGCGCCCGGATGAAGGCCGATAGGCCCAAGCAATATCTGCCGTTGCACGGCAAGACGGTGATCGAACATACCCTGGCCTGTTTTACCCATCACCCGGCAATTGCCGGCATCGTTGTCGCCGTCTCCGACGGTGATCCCCATTGGGGACAGGTGCACCTGCCGGCCGAACTTTCCGTGACGGTCGCCCGTGGCGGCGTCGAACGTTGCCACTCCGTGTTAAATGCACTGCAGGCGCTGAGCGCGTTGGCGGACGTAAATGATTGGGTCCTGGTGCACGACGCCGCGCGTCCGTGCCTGACGCGACACGACATCGACGCGTTGATTACTACGCTCGACGATGACGACATCGGCGGCATCCTCGCCGTGCCGGTACGTGACACCATGAAGCGCGCCGACGCGCAGCAGCGCATCGAACGCACCGAGGAACGTGCCAACCTGTGGCATGCACTGACGCCGCAAATGTTTCGGCTCGGTCTGTTGCGGCAGTCGCTGGAGCGCGCCTTGGCGGACGGCTTCGTCGTCACCGACGAGGCATCGGCGATCGAGCATGCCGGGCAGCGGCCGAAGCTGGTGGAGGGCAGTGGGAGTAACATCAAGGTGACGCGGCCGGAGGATTTGGCGTTGGCGGAGTTCTTCCTGCGGAATTCAAAACACCCGTAGGAGCGGCTCCGCCGCGATAGGACGGTGCGCTAGGCACTGATTATTCGAACGTGCGGATACCGAAATGTGCGCTTCGCGCAGATGATTTTGATGCGGGCTCGAAAGGGCAATGTACAGGGATGTGCTTTGTCGAACGAGCCGCGCGGGGCGGCTCTCCGTGTTCAATTATTTGCGCGAAGCGCGCCTTCCATGGCGTGCAAAATTCAGCCTCAGCGATGCCGTCCACCGGAGCGATGCTGCGGTTGGTGATGCCCTTGCTTCCCGTCGCTACCGGCCGCCGGTTTACGCGAGGGCCGATTGACTGACGGTCGCTGGCCGCCGCGATTGCCGCCCGCGCGCGATCCGCGCCCATTCTGAATCGGTTCCGGCTTGGCATTCAGATCCGGCTCGAATCCCGCCACGATCTCCTTCGGCAGCTCGCGCTTGATCAGACGCTCGATGCCCTTGAGCAACTGCTGTTCGTCGACGCAGACCAGCGACACCGCTTCGCCGTCGGCGCCGGCGCGGCCGGTGCGGCCAATGCGGTGCACGTAGTCCTCGGAGACGTTGGGCAACTCGAAGTTGACCACGTGCGGCAGTTCGCTGATATCGATGCCGCGCGCGGCGATGTCGGTGGCGACCAGCACCTGGAGGCGGCCGGTCTTGAACTCGGCCAGGGCGTGGGTGCGCGCCGACTGGCTTTTGTTGCCGTGAATGGCGAGGGCTGGAATATCCTCCTTGCTGAGCTGCTCGGCAAGGCGGTTGGCGCCGTGTTTGGTGCGGGTGAAAACCAACACCTGGCGCCAACTGTGTTCCTTGATCAGGTGCGCCAGCAGCTCGCGTTTCCTTTCGCGGTCCACCAGGTAGACCTTCTGCGCCACGTTGTCGGCAGTGGCGTTGCGTCGCGCCACTTCGATCAGGGAGGGCTTGTTGAGCAGGCCGTCGGCGAGCCTTTTGATCTCGTCGGAGAAGGTGGCGGAGAACAGCAGGTTCTGGCGCTGCTTGGGCAGCAGGGCTAGGACGCGCTTGATGTCGTGGATGAAGCCCATGTCGAGCATGCGGTCGGCCTCGTCCAGCACCAGGATCTCCACGTGGGAGAGGTCGACGGTCTTCTGCTGCACGTGGTCGAGCAGGCGGCCGGGGGTGGCGACCAGGATGTCGACGCGCTTCTTCAACTTGTCGATCTGCGGGTGGATGCCGACGCCGCCGAACATCACCATCGAGGTCAGCTTCACGTACTTGCCGTAGTGGCGCACGCTCTCCTCGACCTGGGCCGCCAGTTCGCGGGTCGGCGTGAGGATCAGAGTGCGGATCGGCGGAAAGCCGCGCGGCTGCGCCTTGGGTGGCGTAGTGCTGAGGCGTTGCAGGATCGGCAGGGTGAAACCGGCGGTCTTGCCGGTCCCGGTCTGGGCGCCGGCCAGCAGGTCGCCGCCGGAGAGCACCGCGGGGATCGCCTGCTTCTGGATCGGGGTGGGTTCGCTGTAACCGCGTTCGGTCACGGCACGGACAATAGCTTCGGACAAGCCGAGAGAGGCAAAGGACATTGGAACTCCGGGGTAAACATCGGCCTGTCGCCGCAAAGGGCGCCAGTCTAAGGCAGACGGAAAACGGAAAAAGCCGGGATAGGCGCGGTGCGCAGACTGGAGGAGGGCACCGCGGGGCGCAGTGTATCAGAACCGCAGAGGTCCGTCTTACTATTCGAGAGGGGAAAATTTAACCACGAAGGCGATTTATGCCCTGTGGCTACGGCGGACACGGAGGGCGCGAAGCGCACGTAACCGTGGTGTGTCCGTACCCCATCCCAACGGGCTACAATGGAGCCCGTTTTCCCATCCCATGAGGTCCACCATGCCCCTGCGTGTCGGCCACGGCTACGACGTCCATTCCTTCAAGGCGGGCGACCACATTGTCCTGGGCGGCGTGCGCATCCCTCACGGCCAGGCCTTCGCCGCCCACTCCGACGGCGACGTGTTGATCCACGCGCTGTGCGACGCCCTGCTGGGAGCGGCGGCGCTGGGCGATATCGGCCGCCACTTCCCCGACAGCGACCCGCAATACAAGGGCATCGACAGCCGCGTGTTGCTGCGCCATGTGGTCGAGTTGCTGAAGCGGCACGGCTGGCGGATCGGCAACGTGGACGCCACCGTCGTGGCGCAGGCGCCGAAGCTGGCGCCGCACATCGAGGCGATGTGCACCAATCTGGCGGCCGCTCTCGGCGTTGCTGTGGGCCAGGTCAACGTCAAGGCGACCACCACCGAGCGGCTCGGCTTCACCGGCCGCGAAGAGGGCATCGCCGCCCACGCGGTCGCCTTGCTGGAATCACTGTAGAAAATAATCTCACCGCAGAAGACGCGGAGGATACGGAAGAATTTCCAATGATCTCCCTCCGCGTCCTCTGCGCTGGGTTGGACGATGTCTGTATGAACGATGTAAATGCTGAATCCGCCGCCCCTGGTGCGCTGCCGCAATGGGATTTCGCCTTCGGCGCGCCGGCCGTGCGCGGCGTGTTGCGCGCGACCCCTGAAGACTTCGCGGTCGACGAGGAGCTCGGCTTCGCGCCGGACGGTGACGGCGACCATGCGCTGCTGCATGTGCGCAAGCGCGAGACCAACACCGAATGGCTGGCGCGCGAGATCGCCCGCTTCGCCGGGGTGAAACCGGTGGCGGTCGGTTTCGCCGGGCTGAAGGACCGGCACGCGGTAACCACGCAGTGGTTCAGTGTCCATCTGCCCGGTGCGGCGCAGCCCGACTGGGGACAGTTTCAGTGCGAAGGCGTGGCGATCCTCGCGGTTGAGCGTCATCGGCGCAAGCTGCATCGCGGCGAGCTGCGCGGCAACCGTTTCCGATTGGTGGCGCGCGCGCTGACAGGCAACCTTGCGGCGCTGGAGACGCGGCTGCAACAGGTGGTGGCACGCGGCGTGCCCAATTACTTCGGCGAGCAGCGTTTCGGTATCGACGGCGGCAACCTCGCGCAGGCGAGCGCGATGTTCGAGAAGCGGACGGTGATCCGCGATCGCCACAAGCGCGGGCTCTATATCTCGGCGGCGCGTTCCTATCTGTTCAATGAGGTGCTGGCGGCGCGGGTGCGGGCCGGAACCTGGGATCGCGCGCTGCCGGGCGAGGTGCTGATGCTCGACGGCACGCAGAGTTTCGTCCAGTGCGACAGCGTCGATTCGACAATCGAGCGGCGCGTCGCGGCGGGCGAGCTTCAACCTACCGGGCCGATGTGGGGCAGGGGACGAGCGCTGAGCGGCGGCGAGGTGTTGGCGTTGGAACAGGCGGTGCTGGCGCCGCATGCGGTGTGGCGCGACGGCCTGGAGCATGTCGGCCTGGAGCAGGAGCGGCGGCCGCTGCGGCTGTGGGCCGACGGGCTGCGCTGGTCGCTGGACTCCGCCGCTGCCACGCTGACGCTGGAGTTTGCATTGCCTGCCGGTGCCTACGCGACCACCGTGCTGCGCGAGGTCGTGGCGAGCGGTAAGTAGAATCTATCTCGAAGCCTGTCCCAGGTTCTGCAAATATCCGCCTAAGCTGGTGTGAGGAAACTTGGGACAGACCGAGGTGCCTGATGTGTTCATCTGCCGGGACAAGGAATTTATCAGGTGGAACGGTTATGAACCAGAACCCGAGCAGGGAATACACATAGGTTTACCATCAACAAGTCGTGCCTTGTTCTCCGCCACCGCTTCCCCGCACGATGCGCAAAAGATCAGGTTGAAGCTCGTGACGGGGCTCTCCGGCAAAGGATACTCAAACGGTTCCGAAATCGTGAACAACTCTTCCTCGGGCTTTGCGATCAGCCCTTCCACCAGGGGACGGCTGATGTCCAACGGTACTTGCGTCGGCGGAATGCCCTGGTGACGCATTTTTACGAAGGGGGAGTTGAACGAGGCCTCCATCACGCCGGGCCTGACCGATACGCGTACTGCCTTGCGGCTGCCTCGCTCGATGAGGTTAAGGGCCCACTTTCCATACTCGGCCCGTCGAATCAGGCCTTTGCCAAAGGTGCAGCCTGTGCTCAGTTGAACTCCGTCGGCAAAGCAACCTGCGGCATGTCCGCTACCCGTTTCCACAACCACCAGCTTTGCCATGTTCAGCTCGCGCTCGACATCGAGCGCCTTTAATGCGGCCAATCCGGCACGAAAGCCGAGGGGCATTCCGCCGCACACGTGGCCGTGAATAAGCAAGGCGGATTCGAAAAGGGTATCCCATAACGGCCCGAAGGCCTCTCCTTTCGCTCCCAGTGCTTGTAGGATTTCAATTTGCTCTTTTTGCATCGTGGTATCTCCTGCATCAATGGATTAATAAGTGTTGGATGATCGGCCAGGAAAATTTGACCGAAACACCGAGTAACAACACACCGAACAGCTTTTTGAGCCAATGCGCCTTCATCTTCTCCTTCATGACTTTGGCGCCCAACTGCGCTCCGATAATGACAGCCACCAGTCCAAGGGCCATGATCGGCCAATCGTAGTGGCCTGCTGCAACATGCCCTGCTAACCCGGAAAATGAGGAGAACATCACCACGAAGGCCGACGTCGCCGCCGCGGTTTTGGTGGGATACCCGACTGCGATCAACACAGGGACGAATAGAAAGCCGCCACCGATACCCAGCAGACCGGCCAGGAATCCTATGAACACGCCTGCCGTTCCGGTAATTAGCGCTCGTTTCCGGAAGGAAAGCAGTGTGGTGGGCTCAGGCGTTGAAGACCTCAACAGCATGATCGCCCCGGCGACGAACATCCCCAGCGAGAACAAAATGCGCAACACGTCTTCCTGAACATATCGAGTCAGTACGGCGCCCGCCGGCGCCGCGATGAGCGACGTGATGATCATGGGTGCCGTGCCTTTCACATCGACCATTTTTGCGCGCATATAGTAGACGGACGCCGAGAGCGAGGTAACGCCATTGAGCAGCAGGCCGGTGGGTATCGCTACACTCTTCAATCCGAGACCAAACCAGGTGAACACGGGGATGTAAAGCATCGCCCCGCCCAATCCCAGCATGGAAAACAGGAATGCCAACAAGAGGATCAGCAGCCCCAGAATGATCATGAAACCTTCCTTTCAGTCATCGGTGGATGCGCGGCTAGAGCGTTGCAGAAACCTCGCGCCGCCTGAGCAGCAGGAACAGCAGTACCGGCACGATAAGCAGGGTAAGGAAGGTTCCGACGATCAACCCGCCGATGGCCACCACTGCCAACGGCGAGAGTCGCTCCAGACCCACGGCCCATTCGAAGGCTACCGGCACCATGCCCACCGCAGCGGCGGCGGCCGTCATCAGGATCGGCCGGGTGCGCAAGTCGACCGCCTGCAGGATCGCCTCTTTCAGCGGTACACCCCGCCCCAGGGCCTCCTGCGCGAAGTCCACCAGCAGGATTCCGTTCTTTACGATGATGCCCATCAGCAGGATCAATCCCATGAAAGAAGGCATGCAGCCGTGCTTGTCGGCGATCAGCATGGCCCAGGCCGCGCCGATGACTGCCAGCGGCAGCGTCGCCAGGATAGCGATAGGCGTAACAAAAGAACGGAAGGCGATTACCAGCACCACCGCCAGCAGTACGATGCCCAGCGCAAGCGACTGACCCAGGCGGGTGAAGGAGGCGTTCATCTCTTTAATTTCGCCTTCATCGCTGAGGCGGTAGCCCCGCGGCAACTTGAACCCCTTGAGCGCCTGTTGCACATGCGCGTCGAGTGTAGTGACAGCGATGTCGCGGCGGAAGCCGATCACGTCCACCGTTCGCTCAAGATTCTGGTGGGTGAACGAGGTCGGTGCGTACACGCTTTTGACCGTTGCGACTTGCGCCAGCGGCACGGCGGCGCCGCCCGGTGCCGTGATGTCGAGGCCCGCGACGGCGTCAGGGCTGGAGCGCTGATCGGCGCGCAGCCGTACCCACACGGGAATGCTGTTCTCACCGGTCACACGCAGGTTGCCTCCGGGTATGCCGTTGACTTGTGCCGCTACCTGGCGGGCGATAGCGCCTGGCGTGAGGCCGTAGTTCGACGCTTTGGCGGCATCCATGTCGAGCTGCAGGCGTTTGGAATCGCCCTGCCAACTACGCTCGATTCCGGTGAGTCCACCGACCTTCTGCAGCCGCGCCTGGATCTCGTCGGCAATCTTGTCGAGCACACGCCAGTCGGGGCCGGTCACCATCAGGTCGATTGTCCCGCGGATCGACGATAGGGGCGTGGCGCCATAGACCACCGCGTTGGCGTCGATCACGCCGGGAATCGCGCGCACTCGGCGCCGGATCGCCTGATTGAGGTCGAAAATGGTCTCATCGCGATGGAAGCGGTCGACCAAGGTCACCGTGCTCATGCCCTGTTGGAATGTACGCGCCGCGCCGAAGGATTTGTCTTCCGGTTCGGCGCCGACGACGGTCGAGGTCGAGATCAGCCATTTCGGCGCGACTGCGGTGCGAATGGCGGTATCCACGGCCGCGGCGATGCGTTTCATTCCGGCGGCGCCGGTGTCGGGCTGCGCCTCGAAGCTGACCTGGGTGATGCCGGAGTCCATCAGCGGCATCAACTCGCGGCCGACCACGGGTATCTGACGCAGGGAGACCAAGGTCAGCAGCAGGGCGAAGAGCAGTACCCACTTGGGATAACCCAACGCCCACGATACGAGGCGCGCATAAAACCGCTTCAGTGGCGCGATGACATAGGTATCGAAGTGTCTCAGCGGGCGACGCAACGGGTCGCGTGCGCCGGGTTTTAGCAGCCGGGGCGTGAGCAACGGGATGATGGTAACGGAGACAATGAACGAAGCGGTCAGTGCCGTCATGAGCGACACCGACAATGGTCGCAACACGGTCTGCACAAAGCCGCCGATGAATACGATGGGCAGTAGCACAACGATATTGGCAATCGTCCCCGAGAGTACCGCCAGCATCACCTCCTGGGTGCCGTTGGCGGCCACCGCGATACCCGACTCGCCATGTTCGCGCATGCGCCGCTCGATGTTTTCAATGACTACGATGGCATCATCGGCCAGGAGTCCAACTGCGATGATTACGGCGGTCAAGGTGACCATGTCGAACTCGTAGCCGATCAGCTTCATCACCAGAAAGGTGAGCAGGTAGGTAAATGGTAGCGATAGCGCGGTGATGAAGGCGGCGCGCGTGTCCGCCAGGAATATCAGGATCACTAGGACGGTCATGATCAGGGCATCGCGCAAGGCACCGAGCATATTGTCCACGGTCAGGTCAATGAGACGCAATTGTCCGTCGGATCGGGCGATGTGCAGCATGGGAAACTGCCGGCGAATTTCGGGTAACTGGGTGTTGATGTTGCGTGCCGTATCGGCCGCGTAGCCGCCCTCGCCACGCAGCAGCGAGACGGCGATTGCATTGCGGCTATTTCCGCGGTAGAGCGAAGTGGGATCGGCGTCGCCCCAACGGACGGTACCGAGATCGCCGATGTGCACGAAGCCTCCACCGGGCATCGGAACCGAGATATCCGCGAGTTGCTGCGGGTTGTGCGCCAGGCTGTTCAGGGTCAGTAGGAAGCGGAATCCGTCGCGATGCACCAGACCTTCGGGCGCGGTCACATTGCTTGCCGCCAGCGCCGACGCCACGGCGGCGACGGTAAGGTGATGGCTGGCCAGCGCACTGCGGTCCAGCTCTACCTGCGCCTGGCGCTGATGCGCACCGAACACCTCCACCTCGGCTACGCCGGGGATGCGCAGCAGACGATCTCTCAACTGGTTTTCCGCGATGCGCCGTACCTCGCTCAGCGACAAGCCGGAATCCTTGGCTGGGTTCAACGCCAGAACGGTAACCGGCTTGGCGGCATTGGTGATGCGGAAGATGACGGGCGATCGCGCTCCGGACGGCAGTTTGGACTCCACCCGTTTGAGTTCCGTAAGCACCTTGGTCGCGGCGATGTTGATGTCGTTGCCGTACTCGAACTCCACCGTCACGGCCGAGACCTGGTCGCGCGAGACCGAGGTGACGCGCCGGACCCCGTCGATGGAGGATAGCTGGGTTTCGAACGGGTGCGTGATGTCCTGTTCGACGTCGTGGGCCTCGGCGCCCGGCCATTGAGTGACCACGCTGATCATCGGCCGGTTGGTGTCCGGGAACAGGTTCATCGGCATCGTGAAATAGGCGGCGATTCCGCTGACGACGACAAGGGTGGCCAGTGCCGTAATGGCATGCGGTCGCGCCAGCAGGCGTTGCATGAAGTTCATCGTGCGGCACCCACGCCGGCCGTGGTTAGCGCCGCATCGCCGTCGCGCAACTGCGCGAGCACGGCCGTCTGACCGATTACCACCCGCTCGCCGGGTTGTAGTTTGCCCCGTACCGCCGCACGGTTGCTTCCTTCCTGCAGCACCTGTACCGGTACCAGTCGCAGTCGCCCCGGTTCGTCCGCGCGGACCCCGGCCGTGAACACCACTACGTGCGCGCCGCTGCCGCGCCCGACGAGGGCCGCTATCGGCACGGTCAGGCTGTCGCCGCTGCCGGTCGAATGCACGGTGACCATCACCATGCTGCCGCTGGGCAAATCAAACGGCATTGCGTTCGTATCCGCTTCCACCGTGCCAAGTCCCGCAGCGTCAACCGCCGACGCGATCCGGCTGATCGGCAGATTCACCCGGGCATCGCCTTGCCGCAGCTCCAGCAAGTCGCCTTTATGCACTGCGGCGAGCCGGTCGGCGGGCAGGCTCACCCGCACCACGGCGCCTCGCCCAGCGGTCAATCGATATACCGGCCTGCCCGGCGCCACGGTATCGCCTACCTGGACCAGGCGCTGGGCTACCACGCTGTCACGGGGCGCACGGATCTCGGCATAGCCGAGTTGCACTCGCAAAGCGGCGACCTGTTCGGTCAGGGATCGCTCCTTGGCCGTTGCGGCCTGTGCCGCGATATGCGCCTGATCGCCCTGCGACTGGCTGACGCCACCTTCGGCCAGCACCGCGTCAATGCGGACCTGTTGCTTGGTGGCATATTCGGCGTCGGCAACTGCGGCATTGTGTTGCTGTTGCAACGCCGCTAGATTTCTGGCGATGCTGCGGGCGTCGATACGCACCAGAAGCTCGCCACGATGGACGGCCACGCCGACACGGGGACCTACGGTCCGCACGATGCCCTGGATCTGCGGCGAAAGCACGATAACGCTGGGCGCCTCGATCACCGCTACGCTCTGGATATCAGCGGTCACGCTGCCGCGCCGAATTTGCGTGGTTTGCAACGCCCAAGGTGCCGATTCCGCAATCGGGCTGTTGTCGGATTGATGCAGCCGATGAAAATGCAGCCAGAGCCCTCCCGCAGCCAGCAACGCTATGATCGGCAGCGAATACCAGAGCTTGCGGTTACGCCGAGGCTGAACGGACGGGGGCTTGATAATGCTCATGGCTGAATCGCTCCGGGAATATGGGGAATGTCATGCGGACTCGATGGTTCGGCGTCGCCGTAGGCTAGCGGTGGCGCGCCATAGGCGTAGCGGAGCGCATCATCGGCCTGCCACCAACTGGCGAGGGCACCGACACACGTGGCGCGGCTGCGCGCCAGAGCTGCTTCGGCGTCGATCAATTCGGTGGCCGACCCAAGCCCGCTACGGAAGCGGTCCTGTTCTATATGCGCGCTCTCCTGGGCCGCGTTCAGTCCGGCCAGTGCTGCGTGATACGCCTGGTCTTGCGCCTGCCACAACGCCACTGCGCCTTCACGTGCCGCGCGCAGATTATCGCGTGCGGACTGGAGGCGCTGGCGAGCCTCGTCTTCCGCGGCTTGTGCAGCATCGATCCCGCTGCTCTGTGCGCCGCCAGACCAAATATTTACGCGCATCTCCATACTGATTTGCCATGTGTCAATGGACTGCTCGTTCCACTGAATGGCGTTGCGGTTCCAATTGCCGTTGATAAAGAATTGCGGATAGAGCGCACGGCGCGCCGTCCGCATTTTGGCGCGACTGGCCTGCAATGCGCTTTGCGCCGCTTCGATACGGGGCGGTGCCAGGTCCGGGTTCGTCGCGGGTGCTGCCGGTGGTCCATCCGGGGGCGCGATCGGCGCCGAAAACTCCGCTATGCCCATGAGCGCCGCCAATTGGAAACGGATCTTCCGTTCCTGCCCGTTAGCATTGGCGATGGATGCCTGTACCTCCGACAATGCCGCCTGCACTTGCAGGAGACTGAGACGGGCGATGGTGCCAACGGCCAAACCCTTTCGCGCCACGCGTTCGCTTGCTTGCAGCGAAGCCAGCTGTTTGTCCAGTGCGGCACGCTGTCCGGTCAATGCCTGCAGGTTGCGAAAAAGTGCGGCACCCTGTAGCAATGCGCGCAGGCTAACGTCTTCGGCACTCCATCGCGCGGCGTTGGCATGGCTACGCGCGGCATCCACTGCGGAAGCGATTTGCCCGCTGATGTCCAGGGGCAGTTGCACTTCGACACCGTAACCGAATTGATCGCTGCCGAAGGGGTACAAGGCGACATTGGGTGGCTGGGTAATCGGGCGGGTTAGGCGTGGATCGTTGTAATGCTGACTCACGGCATAGGCATCGATTCTGCCGAACCAGGCGGCGCGTGCTTGTTCGACTTGCGCCTGCGACTGACGTTGGGCGGCCTGGGCGGCCAGTACATCGGGCGAACGTTCCGCAATGATTTGTAATATGTGACCGAGTGCGTCGGTTTTTGACGGTTGTCTGATCGCGGTTGCTGGCGGTGTTCCGGCTTTCTCCACGGTGGGCTGCGCCTGCCATACAGGCGCAGCCGCAACCGTCCCGCTGACGAAGACGACGAGTGCAATCAACGAAGACAATGTGTTCGTGGCTTTCATGGCGTCCAAATCAATAGATGATTAAGGGGCCGGCGTGAATCGGAACTGCGCATTGCGGATCGACGAAACGGGTGACGGCACATCACTGTGGCCTCCTTTGAATTAGCAGGCTCGTATGCCCTCGTGTTCGACAGCGCATTGCCGGGGAAAGGACTGCCTTACGTAGCTATAGACGAATGAGCCGGAAAAAGGATGCAGCACGAGATGAATTTATCGGGCGGTGAGTGTGGCCGCATGCACCGAACGCGCACTGATTAAGTATCCTGAGTGACTTTGTGCGGTTCTGGATGCGATTGACGTATGGACGCCGAAAAGAATAGTATCGCTGCCGTTGGCGCGTTTACCTCTTCGGTATCAGCATGACTGGATTCGTTCTAAGAGGGTGTCACGATGTCGGTGGCGGCGTCGTCTTGCGGCGTAGCACACCGGTGAGCGGAGTGCCCTGCGCCAGCGTGTTGAATACGGTGCCGAATTTCCTGACATTATCGTGCAGCAAGGCCAGACGAGAGTCTGACTCGTCACTGTCGACGATGATTTCGTAGACGATCGATTCCATTTTCGGCGGTACGTCTTGGCGCACACCGTCTACCCGCACCGCCACCCCACGCAATTGGAAATGGATGATGGGGATGACCCGTTCAATGCCCTTGATGATGCAACCGGAGAGAGCGGCCAGCAGCAGTTCAGCGGGATTGAAAGCGTAGGGGGTGCCCGCAAGGTCGGTGTCCAGCATGAGTTCGGCCTCCTTGCAGCGGGCACGGCTACCCCCTTCATTGCGGCGTACCGCCTCGACATGGAAGGTCATTTTGGTTTTTTTCACGACAATTCTCCAGTCGCCGGGTTGGCGACACCACGCTCCATAAGAATGGACAGAACAGCCGGATCAGGTTCGGTGACCAAGGATAGCAAAGCGCCGCTCGTGTAGCTGTTGGGTGCTGCCGGCGGAGCGCCTAGGCATTGACTGGCATGCACGATGTCCTTGTGACGCAATGAATGGCGCAAGCGCGTTCACACCGGAAAGACGAAAGAAACCGGAACAGGAGTCAGAGCGGTTCACGCGGAAGGTGGCAACACACATTGCCTGTGTCGTCGAAGCGCACCTGGCAGTTGTGTACCAATGCCTCACGCAGTCGCTTCCGGGCGCGGAGCAGGCGTGATTTTGCGGCTGCCAGACTCAGTCCCCGGTTATCGGCAAATTCACGTACCGTCTGTTCTTTCAGATCGCAGCATTCGATGATATCGCGATCCTCTGGGAGCATCTCGGCCAGGTTGCGGACGAGACAGGCGTCAAGTTCATCCACCGGCGCGCGTTCATCTTTATCGTCCGCGATCAGATCATCCGGCAGTTCGACGAAAGGTTTTCTCAGCCGTGTGTGGTCGATTAATGTGGTGCGTGCAACCTGGAACAGCCAGGAACGCGGGTTTTCAATTGTACAGAAACGCTGCCCTTGGCGCATGGCCTTCAAGAAGACATCATGCAACAGATCCTCCGCCTGTGTGCGGTCTCCAAGATGACGTGTCAGAAAACGGCTTATTTCGGACTCGAAGGTATGCCATGCGCTCAATATGCAGTCATAAGTCATTCAAGAGATCCTTGCTGAAAAGAGGACTTTCGCAAATCGAATATGTCTTGCTCCCGCAATCATCGTACCAAAGTGTGTGTCCGAGTCGGTAGAGTTTGCGCCGCGTCTTGGCAGCGATGACGCAACCTAAGTGCAGTTGCAGTAGCGAAGTTCTATCTCTACCCGTCATGAAAGGCGACGTCAAACGCACAGCGCTGTGCGTAGGTGAAGGTCCGGGGGGAGTGCAGCGGGGCGAGCCTTGCCAATCAAAGGCGGCCGCACAACCTATCGTCCCTGTTCGGCCGCCGTGCCAACCAAACTCCATGGGGCATCCGGCAGTCTATGAATATGCCAGTATTCCATGTTCGCAGCGGCATGGGATGCCCCGCGGCTATTCTGCAGGCGAACGCTGAGTCTTACCTGGGTCGGGCTTCAGTCCGACCCACAGGCGCCTCGTGTTTTACCGATTGCGTCGTGTCAGGACGATCGATTAAAGCTGGAAGCGGCCGATCATCTGTTGCAGCCGGTGCGCCAGCTGACTCAGCTCGCCGCTGGCATGAGTGATCTGCTGCGCGCCGTGCGCCGAGGTTTCGGCCACATGGCTGATGTTGCTGACGTTGCGGTTGATCTCTTCGGCCACTGCGCCCTGTTCTTCGGCGGCGCTGGCGATCTGGGTGTTCATTTCGTTGATACGGGTGACCGCGGCGGTGATGCCGTCGAGGGCGGTGCCGGCACGCGCCGCCTGCGATACGGTCTCCTGGGCGTGTCCCTGGTTCTGTTTCATCGCCGCCACCGCGCCGCGGGTCCCGCTCTGCAACCGTTCGATCATGCCCTGGATCTCCTGGGTCGACTGCTGGGTCCGCGAAGCCAGCGTGCGCACCTCGTCGGCGACCACGGCAAAGCCGCGGCCCTGTTCGCCGGCGCGGGCGGCCTCGATGGCGGCATTGAGCGCCAGCAGGTTGGTCTGTTCGGCGATGCCGCGGATGACGTCGAGCACGCCGCTGATGTTGCCGCTGTCGGCGGCCAAGGTGTTGATGGTGTCGGCGGTGCGTTCGATCTCGGTGGCGAGGGTGTCGATCTGATCGATGGCGGCCGCCACCAGCCGCTTGCCGTCCAAGGCCTCCTGATCGGCCTTGGCGGCGGCGTCCGCGGCATTGGCGGCGCTGCGTGCGACTTCGGCCACGGTGGCGGTCATTTCGTTGATCGCCGTTGCCACCATGTCGGTCTCCTGCTGCTGGGCGCTAACCCCTTCGGTGGTGCCTTCCGATACCTTGGAGAGATGGGCGGATTCCTGCGCCAAGCGGGTCGCCGATTGCGCCACTTGCTGCATCGCACTGTGCAGACTGCTGCGCAACTGCTCGGCGCTGGCGGCGAGCTGGCCGATCTCGTCCTGACTGTGGACTGCGATGGTATGGGCGAAATCACCGCCGGCCAGACGTCCCATGTCACGGACAAGATTGCCCGCCGGCGCCAGCACCATGCGTTTGACCGCCCAGAGAAACGCGAAGTAGGCGAGGAGTACGGCGATGATGATCACCAGCGCGCTGACTTTGAGGTTGGCGCGGGCGGAGCTGGTCATGGCGTCCGAGCGCTGCGTTACCGCCTTGGCGATGGCCGCTGCGGCCTGGTCCAGCGTCGTGGTCGGTTCGCGATCGATCCCTTTCACCGCCTTGTCGCCCACCTGGGTGATGAAGCCGCTGCGCTTGTATTGCTCCAGGCCCTGGCGATAGGCCGCCCCCATCGTTTGATGGGCGCTCAAGAAGTGTTGCAGCAGTTGCCGCGCATCGCCGTCGGGCAATTGCCCGATCAGCGCTTGGGTGCCCTTGTCGACCGCCGCCTCGCGCTGTTCGAATTGATGCCAGTATTTATCCAGCGCCGCCGGATCGCTGCCGCGAATCAGGGTGTCTTTCCACTCCTGTACCTGCTTCTTGAAGTCGGCCTCGATATGCAGCACGGCACGTTCCTGGGTCACCGGCCCGTTGATCAGGGCATCGTAATTATTGAGGGCGGCGATGTCGTGCCAGAAGGCGTAGGCGACCGCCACCAGCAACACGGAGGTGCCGCCGCCGGTGATCAGGAGAAGTTTGCCCAGGAGTCTATGCGAGAAGAGGTTCATGGCGCCCATATCTGTTGGTATCCGTGTGTTGCCGGGGCCGCGGACGGTCCCGGCATGCCTATCGTCACAGCACCGCGTTGGCGGCGGGGCGGCGCTTAAAACACAACAACAGTGTTCCGGTTATTTGCCTGCAAACGGCGTCTATGCGCCGAGGTTGCCGGTTCTTCTTTTGAGCAGAACATACACGGCGCCGGTGCCGCCGTCTACCGGCCGCGCCGAGCAAAATGCCAGCACCTCGTCCCGTTGCCGCAGCCAGTGATTGACCTTGCCCTTGAGTACCGGCCGGCACTGCGCGGAACGGTTGCCCTTGCCGTGGATCACGCGTACGCAGCGTATGTCGCGCTCGCGGCAGTGCAGCAGAAATGCCGCCAGCGCCAACCGCGCCTCCGCCGTGGTCATGCCGTGCAGGTCCAGTTCCGCCCCGATGGCGTATTGTCCGCGCCGCAGTTTGCGCATGATGCCGTGCTGCAGCCCAGGGCGGGCAAACAGCAGTTCCTCGCCGGTTTCGACGAGGGCCGGATCGTCGGGGTCGGACAGCATGTCCTGAAGCACCTGCTCCTCGTCGGCAATGCGCTTCGCCGGGTGGGTGGGCGGCGGCGGGGGCGTCAGCGCCACCGTGTCGGCGTCGAGCGGCGACACGTCGGCCACTGCGGCCCGAAACAGGGCGCGTTCATCCTCCTCCAGTGGGGTCGGTTTCTTGCGCATGACCGATAGTCTCTCTCGACTTGGAGCGGCAGTCCACCGCCGCGGGGATGCCGTCGCGAGCGGCGGATAGAGTATAGTACCGCCATGATCCGGCCCTACCGCCCGCTTTGGATTTCAGCATGAGAATTTTGATCAGCAACGATGACGGCTACCAGGCGCCTGGTATCCGCTGTCTGGCCGATACGCTGGCGACTATCGCCGAGGTGACGGTCGTGGCGCCGGAGCGGGATCGCAGCGGCGCCAGCAATTCATTGACGTTGGACTCGCCGCTACGGGCGGTGACCATGGACAACGGCTATATCCGGGTCGACGGCACGCCGACCGATTGCGTCCATCTGGCCATCACCGGCCTGCTGGAGCAGGAGCCGGACATGGTGGTCTCGGGTGTCAACGCCGGGGCCAACATGGGGGATGACGTCATCTATTCCGGTACCGTCGCCGCCGCCATGGAGGGGCGGTTCCTCGGCCTGCCGGCCATCGCGATCTCCATGGCCAGCCACAAGCCCGTTCATTTCGCCACGGCCGGCCGGGTCGCCGTGGCCCTGGTACAGCAACTGCTGAGTCATCCGCTGCCGCCCGATACGATACTCAACGTCAACGTCCCGGACGTGCCGTGGGAGGCGTTGGCCGGTTTCGAGGCAACCCGCCTCGGCCAGCGCCACAAGTCCGAGCCGGTGGTCAGGGGGCAGGATCCGCGCGGCCGCCCCCTCTACTGGGTCGGACCCGCGGGCGCGGAGCAGGATGCCGGACCGGGCACCGATTTTCATGCGGTGCGCCTCAATCGGGTGTCGGTGACGCCGATTCAGGTGGATCTGACCCGCCACAACGCAGTGGACAGCGTCGCGGCATGGTTGCGGGGGTGGCCTCGATGACGCGGGAACTGAGCGGCATCGGCATGACCTCGCTACGCACCCGTGAACGCATGGTGACGCGGCTGGTCGAACAGGGTATCCGCGACCTGCGGGTCCTGGAGGCGATGCGCAACGTGCCGCGTCACCTGTTCGTTGATGAGGCACTCGGGACGCGCGCCTACGAAGACACTGCGCTGCCCATCGGCAACGGCCAGACCATCTCGCAGCCCTACGTGGTTGCACGTATGAGCGAGATATTGGCGGCGGGGCTGTTGTCCAAGGTGTTGGAGATAGGTGCGGGCAGCGGTTATCAAAGTGCAATACTCGCGCTGTTGGCCGGCGAGGTCTTCAGCGTGGAGCGCATCGGCGATTTGGTGCGCAAGGCGCGTGAACGGCTGCGGCGGTTGCAGCTCCATAACGTCCGTCTGCGCCATGCCGACGGTTATCGGGGCTGGGCGGAATACGGCCCCTACGATGCAATCCTGGTAGCGGCCGCACCCACCGAGGTGCCGGCCGAACTGACGACGCAGCTGGCCGACGGCGGTCGCATGGTGGTCCCGGTGGGGGAGCGCGGCACACAGCAGTTGCTGCTGATCCGGCGCAAGGGTGATGAGCTTGTGCAAGAAGTGTTGGAGACGGTGAGTTTCGTCCCGATGCTGGGCGGCGCCAATCGTTGAGGTTGTCATGAATTCGTTCGCAATATTTTGTAACAATGTGACGGAGAGATTACCAGTGGCAGCGAGCGATGCGAACGGTGCCAATGACTAGAGGCCGCTGGTTTGTTGCGCTAATGGTCGCCGCGCTGCTGGGGCTGAGTGGCTGCGGTGAATTGCAGCCGCCCGGGACGCGTCATTATTTTGTCTATCACACGGTGGACTCGGGCGATACGCTCTATTCCATCGCTTGGCGTTATGGTTACGACTATCACGAGGTGGCGGCCTGGAATCACATCAAGTCACCGTATCGTATCTACGTGGGACAGCGGCTCGTGGTGATTCCGCCGGTCAAACCGGTGGTGGTCGATGAGAGCCGCAGCGTTGCAACTGCTTCAGCCGCGGCGCCAAGTGCCGATAACGGCAACAAGTCGGCGGTGGCGCACGCTGCCTCGACAGCGATAACCACACCCCCTGTGTCAGTTGAAAAGCATGCCTGGCACCCACATGAATTGGCTATTCACTGGCGCTGGCCGACACGTGGCGTGATTAAACGCAAATTCAAGGATACGGGCAGCAAGAACGGTATCGATATCGGCGGCAGATTGGGACAGCCGGTTTATGCGGCCGCCCCCGGAGATGTTGTCTACAGCGGCAATGGTCTGGTAGGTTATGGCAACCTCGTGATAATCAAACACGACGATACATTTTTGAGCGCCTACGGTGACAACAGGCGCTTGCTCGTAAAAGAGGGCGAGCATGTCAAGGCGGGACAAATGATTGCGAAGATGGGGCTGACGGGCAAGGATGATGCCGTGCTCCACTTCGAAATCCGCAAGGAAGGCAAACCAGTAGATCCATTGCGATATCTGCCGCGGAAAACAAACTAAAGGACGGTGCGTATGGGCGATAACAGTATGCATGCCGGCGAGACCATCGCCGGAGATGAAACGGAAGGGTACGTTGAGGCGAGGGAAGAGAGCGAAGAGTTCTTGGAACTGGGCGAAGAGGCGGAAGCAGTTGCCGATGACGGCAAGTCTTTGCAGGATTATACGCCCATGGCGGTTCCCGATGCGGAGCTCGATGCCACCCGGCTCTATCTGGGTGAAATCGGTTTTTCCCCCCTGCTGACGGCTGAAGAAGAGGTTTATTATGCGCGGCTTGCACTGAAAGGTGTCGAGGCGGCGCGTAAGCGCATGATCGAAAGCAATCTGCGACTGGTGGTCAAGATTGCCCGCCGTTACCTGCATCGCGGTCTGCCGCTGTTGGATCTGATCGAGGAAGGCAACCTGGGTCTGATCCGTGCCGTGGAGAAGTTCGATCCCGAACGCGGTTTTCGTTTTTCCACCTACGCTACGTGGTGGATTCGCCAGACCATCGAGCGGGCCATCATGAATCAGACCCGCACCATCCGTCTCCCCATTCACGTCGTCAAGGAGATCAACGTCTATCTCCGCGCCGCCCGTCACCTGACCCAAAGCCTCGATCACGAACCCAGCCCGGAAGAGATCGCCGAGATGCTGGACCGGCCCATCGAGGACGTCAAGCACATGCTCGGGTTGAATGAGCGCGTCACTTCGGTGGATGTGCCTGTCGGCCGCGATGCGGACAAGTCGTTGCTCGACTCCATTCCGGATGACAACAATCTCGATCCGGTCGAGTTACTGCAGGACGACGACATGAAGGCCAAGATCGAACTGTGGCTGGACGAGCTCACCGACAAACAGCGCGAGGTGGTGGAGCGCCGCTTCGGATTGAACGGTCATGATGTGACTACGCTGGAAGAGGTGGGGCAGCAGATCGGCGTGACCCGCGAGCGGGTGCGCCAGATCCAGATCGAGGCGTTGAAACGGTTGCGCAAGATCATGGAGAGCCAGGGCTTCTCCAGCGACACCATCTGAATCTGCAAAAAAGCTTAACCACGGGGAGCGCGGGGAAAACTCGACATCAGGGCCGTCTAAAGATCGATTTGCCGTGTTTTTCGTCGCTCCTCCCTGTGTGCAACGAACACAAATGCCTCCTGTTCTCCGTGGTTGCTGTTCTTTTTATTCCCCCATGAGCAGCGCGGCCACTACCCGCCGCCCTTCGGCGGCCAGCACGCTATAGGTGCGGCAGGTGGCCCCCGTGTCCATCACCTCCATCCCGATGCCTCGTTCCGCCAATGCCTGCATCACTGCCGTAGCGGGAAAGCGGAAGCGGCGGCCACATCCCAACAGCACCAATTCCGGTTGCAGCGCCAGCAGCGCGGCGAGATGTTCGGGTTGCAGCTCCTCCACCTGTTGCGGCAGCCACTCCCTTATCAGGGTGTCGGGCGCAATAATGAAGCTGCGGGTCAGCACCTCGACCCGCGGTGCCGTCGCCTCGACGGCGTCGTTGACGGCGGCGGCCCGGATGGCGACGGTGATCGCGCCCGGCTCATAGGAACGGATGGTATAGCCGACGGGCTGGGTGTCTTCGGTAAAATTCATGGTTTAATCGGCCGCTGCGGGCCATTACGCTCCGTTGACAGTGTAAAATGGGCTCAGTAATGTTAGCAGCTTTAGTTTGGCCGGAGTGACAGCGCCTGTCGCCGGCCGACAACCGGCGCGCGGAACCACGGTCTTGATAGAAGATTTCCAGAGAATCAAGCGATTACCTCCCTATGTATTCGCCATAGTCACCGATCTCAAACAGAAGGCCCGAGCGCGGGGCGAGGACATTATCGACTTTGGGATGGGCAATCCCGATCAGCCGACGCCGCCGCATATCGTCGAGAAGCTGGTGGAGGCGGCTCAGCGCGAGGACACCCACCGTTATTCCGTCTCCAAGGGGATACCGCGCCTGCGCAAGGCGATCTGTGGCTGGTACAAAAAACGCTATGACGTAGATCTGGACCCGGACAGCGAGGCCATCGTCACCATCGGTTCCAAAGAGGGCCTGGCGCATCTGGCCCTGGCGACGGTGGGGCCGGGCGACGCGGTCATGGTGCCCAATCCCGCCTACCCGATCCATCCGTACGGTTTCGTCATCGCCGGCGCCGATATCCGTCATGTGCCGATGGTCGACGGCGTCGACTTCTTCGCCGAACTGGAGAATGCCATCAGGAACTCCTGGCCCAGGCCCAAGTTCCTGTTGCTCAATTTTCCGGGCAATCCGACCACCCAGTGCGTGGAGCTGGATTTCTTCGAGCGCATCGTCGCCATCTGCCGCGAACACGAGATTTGGGTGATTCACGACCTGGCCTACGCCGACATCGTGTTCGACGGCTACGTCGCGCCGTCGATTATGCAGGTGGCCGGTGCCAAGGAGGTGGCGGTGGAGTTCTTCACGCTGTCGAAGAGCTACAACATGCCCGGCTGGCGCGTCGGCTTCATGGTCGGCAATCCGACCCTGGTGGGAGCCCTGGCGCGTATGAAATCCTACCTGGACTACGGCATGTTCACGCCGATCCAGGTGGCGGCGATCGCCGCGCTGGAGGGTCCGCAGGCGTGTGTGCGCGAGATCAGCGACATGTATCAGAAGCGCCGCGACGTGCTGTGCGAAGGGCTCAACGGCATCGGCTGGCAGGTCACGCCGCCCAAGGCGACCATGTTTGTGTGGGCGCCGATCCCGGAGCCGTATCGTCACCTGGGCTCGCTGGAATTCTCCAAGCGTCTGCTGGAGGAGGCGAAGGTGGCGGTGTCGCCGGGCACCGGCTTCGGCGAGTACGGCGACGACCACGTGCGTTTCGGTTTGATTGAAAATGAACACCGCACCCGTCAGGCGGTGCGCGGTATCCGCGAAATGTTTCGCAAGGACGGTTTACTGTGAAGCTGGTGAAACCCAATCAGACGGACGGCGTGCCCATGCTGCGTCCGGTCAACAAATCCTCCAAGCTGGCCAACGTCTGCTACGACATCCGCGGGCCGGTGATGGCGCGCTCCAAACAGATGGAGGAGGAGGGCCACCGCATCATCAAGCTGAACATCGGCAATCCCGCCTCGTTCGGCTTCGAGGCGCCCGACGAGATCATCCGCGACGTGATCCACAATCTGCCGGCCGCCTCGGGCTATTCGGACTCCAAGGGACTGTTCTCCGCGCGCAAGGCGATCATGCACTACACCCAGGGCAAGAAGATCGGCGGCGTGCAGCTGGAGGACATCTACGTCGGCAACGGTGTTTCGGAACTGATCGTGATGGCGATGCAGGCGCTGCTGGACGACGGCGACGAGGTGCTGGTGCCGGCGCCGGACTATCCGCTGTGGACCGCCGCCGTCTCCCTCGGCGGCGGCCGGCCGCGCCACTACATCTGCGACGAGCAGGCGGGCTGGCTGCCCGACCTGGACGACATCCGTTCCAAGATCACGCCCAATACCCGCGCCATCGTCATCATCAATCCCAACAACCCGACCGGCGCGGTCTATCCCGATGCGATGCTGCTGGAACTGGTGGAGATCGCGCGCCAGCACCAGCTCATCGTCTACGCCGACGAGATCTACGACAAGGTGCTCTACGACGGCGTGCAGCACACCTCCATCGCCTCGCTGGCCGACGACGTGCTGTTCATCACTTTTAACGGCCTGTCCAAGAACTACCGCGCCGCCGGCTACCGCGCCGGCTGGCTGGTGGTCTCCGGCGACAAGCGCCATGCCGGCGACTACATCGAGGGGCTGACCATGCTCGCCTCGATGCGGCTCTGCTCCAACGTGCCGGCGCAGCACGCCATCCAGACGGCGCTGGGCGGCTATCAGAGCATCGATGACCTGGTGATGCCGGGCGGGCGACTGTACCGTCAGCGCGAATACACCTATGAGGCGCTCAACGCCATCCCCGGCGTCTCCTGCGTCAAGCCGCAAGGGGCTATGTACGCCTTTCCGCACCTCGATCCGAAGCTCTATCCCATCGATGATGACCGGCAGTTCATCCTCGAACTGTTGGAGGCGGAAAAGGTGCTGGTGGTGCAGGGGACGGGATTCAACTGGCCGCAGCCCGACCACCTGCGGTTGGTATTCCTGCCCAATCTCGACGAGATGACCGAGGCGTTGACCCGTTTTGCCCGTTTTCTCGATCAGTATCGTAAACGCCATCACGGCGGTTGAACCAAGAACAACAGTCAGCAGGAAAAAGTCGCTATGAACCCCGTTAAAGTAGGATTGCTGGGCCTCGGTACCGTCGGTGGCGGCACCGTCAATGTGTTGCAGCGCAACGCCGAGGAGATCGCCCGCCGTGCCGGTCGCGGCATCGTGATCAGCCACGCCGCGGCGCGCGACATCACCAAGGCGCGCATCTGCGACACCGCCGGCATCACCCTGACCACCGACCCGCGCGAGGTGGTGGACAATCCCGAGATCGAGATTGTCGTTGAACTGATCGGCGGCGACGGCCTGGCACGGGAGATGGTCAATCGTGCCATCGACAACGGCAAGCACGTGGTGACCGCCAACAAGGCGCTGATCGCCAAGCACGGCAACCAGATCTTCGCCAAGGCGCAGCAGAAGGGCGTGGTGGTGGCGTTCGAGGCGGCGGTGGCCGGCGGCATCCCCATCATCAAGGCGATCCGCGAAGGGCTGACGGCCAACCGCATCGAGTGGCTGGCCGGTATCATCAACGGCACCGGCAACTTCATCCTCACCGAGATGCGCGACAAGGGGCGCGATTTCGCCGACGTGCTGGCGGAGGCGCAGCGTCTCGGTTATGCGGAAGCGGATCCTACCTTCGACGTGGAGGGGATCGACGCGGCCCACAAACTGACCATCCTGGCGGCCATCGCCTTCGGTATCCCGTTGCAATTCGACAAGGTGTATACCGACGGCATCACCCACATCACCCGTGCGGATGTGGCCTACGCGGAGCAGCTCGGTTACCGCATCAAGCATCTGGGCATCGCGCGCCGTACCAACGGCGGCATCGAACTGCGCGTCCATCCGACCCTGATCCCCGCGCGCCGCCTCATCGCCAACGTCGACGGCGTGATGAACGCGGTGCTGGTGAATGGCGACGCGGTCGGTCCGACCCTGTATTATGGCGCCGGTGCCGGCGCCGAGCCGACCGCTTCGGCGGTGGTGGCCGACCTGGTGGACGTGGTGCGCGCACTGACCACCGACCCCGGCAACCGGGTACCGCACCTGGCATTCCAGCCCGATGCCCTGCACGATATTCCGATCCTGCCGATGGAGGAGGTGAATACCGCCTACTACCTGCGCTTGCAGGCGGAGGACCGCCCCGGGGTGCTGGCCGACGTCACGCGTCTGCTGGGCGACGCCGACATCAGCATCGAGGCGGTGATCCAGAAGGAGCCTGCCGAGGGCGACAGCACGGTGCCCGTGATCCTGCTGACCCGGCGCGTGCTGGAGCGGCAGATGAACCAGGCCATCGCCGCCATCGAGGCGCTGGACGCCATCCACCGACCGGTGATGCGGATGCGGGTGGAGAGCTTGAAATAGAGGTTGCCGTGGCCGACGGCCTGGGCGCCGTTGGTGTAATCAACAAGGTACGAGATACGAGGTACTAGGGACGAGGGAATGGGTGCGCTACGCGCACGGTGTTGTATGAATTGGGTACGAGCGTAGCGAGTTCATCCCCTCGTCCCTCGCATCTCGTCCCTCGCATCTTTTTTTGGCATGAGGACATTATGACTTTTCGTAGCCGCTACACCGGTCTCATCGACCGCTACCGTGACCGCCTGCCGGTGCACGACGACACCCGCATCATCAGCCTGGGCGAGGGCAACACGCCGCTGATCCGGCTGCACAACATCCCGCGCCTGATCGGCAAAGAGGTGGACATCTACGTCAAGTACGAAGGGCTCAACCCCACCGGCTCGTTCAAGGACCGCGGCATGACCATGGCGGTGACCAAGGCGGTGGAAGAGGGCTCCAAGGCGATCATCTGCGCCTCCACCGGCAACACCTCAGCCGCCGCTGCCGCCTACGCGGCGCGCGCCGGCATCACCTGCTTCGTGCTGATCCCCGAGGGCAAGATCGCCCTGGGCAAGCTGGCCCAGGCGATGATCCACGGTGCCGTGGTGATCCAGATCAGGGGCAACTTCGACGCCGGTATGCAACTGGTGAAAGAGGTGGCGCAAGAGGCGCCGGTGACCATCGTCAACTCCATCAACCCGTTCCGGCTGCAGGGCCAGAAGACCGCCGCCTTCGAGATCGTCGAGGAGCTGGGCACCGCCCCGGATTTCCACTGCATCCCGGTGGGCAACGCCGGCAACATCACCGCCCACTGGATGGGCTACACCGAGTACCGCGACCACGGCATCGTCAATAACACGCCGCGCATGGTGGGCTACCAGGCCGCCGGTGCCGCGCCGTTCATGCGCGGCCACATGGTGGACGATCCCGAGACCGTCGCCACCGCCATCCGCATCGGCCATCCCCAGAGCTGGGACAAGGCGTGGAAGGTGCAGAAGGAGTCAAACGGCTGGTTCGACGAGTGCACCGACGAGGAGATCCTGGCCGTGCAGAAGCTGCTGGCGGAGCAGGAAGGCGTGTTCTGCGAGCCGGCTTCCGCCACCTCCCTGACCGGCGCGCTGCGCGATATCCAGGTGGGCAAGATCCCCGAGGGCAGCAAGGTGGTCTGTACCCTCACCGGTCACGGTCTGAAGGACCCGGACACCGCCATCAAGCAGAGCACCACGCCGATGCTCACCGTCGAGGCCGAACTCGGCGCGGTGAAGCAGGCGATTCTGGCCAACATGGCGTAATGTCGAAGGGGTCCGCAAGGACCCTTTCGCTGTGCGCACTGCCATGACTGCGGCGACGCTGGAACTGATTCTTCCTCCCCGGCATGACGATACCGAGCGGCCGCGGCCGGTGCTGGCCTCGCTGCTGCGGCGGGCCGAGCGGCAGGAAGGCTGGCCGGTCGATACCGCTGCGCGGCTGCTGGTCCGCTGCGGCTGCGCCGTTGACGGGGAAACGCCGGTGGCGCCGCTGTGCTGCCTGGCCGACGGCGGCGATCTCGCGGACGCCTATTGGCTGCGTGCCGATCCGGTCCATCTCGCCGCGGATCAGGACAAGCTCTACCTGGCCGCGACCGCCGAGATGCTGGAGATCGCGCCGGAGGAGGCGGTGCAGCTGGCGCAGGAGTTCAACGCCCTGTTCCGGGCCGACGGCTGGCAGCTTTTTCCGCTCACCGCGACGCGCTGGTACCTGCGTTGCGACCGTGCCCCCGCCATCGCCACCACGCCACCGCAGGCGGCCCTGGCCCGCGATATCCGGCCGCTGCTGCCGCAGGGCGCGGACGCCATGGCCTGGCACACCCTGTTGAACGAGGTGCAGATGTTGTTTCACACCAGCGGTGTCAACGCCCGGCGCGCCCAGCGGAGCCTGCCGGCCATCAACAGCCTCTGGCCGTGGGGCGGCGGCCGTCTGCCACAGCGCTGCGATATTCCATGGCAGCGGGTCTACGCCGACGACTGCATGGCCCGCGGTTTGGCGCTGCTGGGAGGGCGGCCGTGGTCGCCGTTGCCCGCCGCCGGTGGGACGGTACTGGACGGGGAGGCTCCGGCACTGGTGGTGCTCGATCCGCGCAACAGCGACTGGTCGCAGCTGGAACGCGACTGGTTCGTGCCGCTGCGCGATGCCTTGCGCAGTGGCCGCCTGGAGTCCCTGGTACTGCATCTGCCGGGCACCAGCACCCGCTACCGTCTCGATCGCACCCTGTTGCGCCGCTGGTGGCGCGGCCTGTTGCGCAAGCAGACGCCGTGACCGGCTCCGCGACACCCGCGCGCCGCATCGTGCGCCGCCCGGCCGAGCCGGAGGCACCGGCCTTGGGGGCGGAGTTCCCGCCGCTGCTGGCGCGGGTCTTCGCCCATCGCGGTATCCGCGCGGCCGAGGAGTTGCAGCACACCCTCGATCGGCTGCCCTCATATACCCTGCTGCACGGCATCGACCCGGCGGTGACGCTGCTGACGGCGGCGCTGCGCCGGCGGCAGCGCATCCTGGTGGTGGGGGACTTCGACGCCGACGGTGCCACCAGTACGGCGGTCGCGGTGCGGGCGCTGCGCGCCATGGGGGCGACGCAGGTGGATTTCCTGGTGCCCAACCGTTTCGAGTACGGCTACGGCCTGACGCCGGAGATCGTGGCCGTGGCCGCGCAGCGGCAGCCGGACCTGATTGTCACCGTGGACAACGGCATCTCCAGTGTGGACGGGGTGGCCGCCGCCCAGGCACGCGGGATCAAGGTGCTGGTCACCGATCACCACTTGCCGGCCGCGATGCTGCCGCCGGCCGATGCCATCGTCAATCCTAACCAACCGGGCGACACGTTCCCGGCCAAGTCGTTGGCCGGCGTCGGGGTGATCTTCTACGTGATGCTCGCGCTGCGTGCCGCGCTGCGGAAACAGGACTGGTTCGCCGAGCAACAATTGCCGGACCCCAATCTGGCGCAATGGCTGGATCTGGTTGCGCTCGGCACAGTGGCCGATGTGGTGCCGCTGGAACAGGGCAACCGCATATTGGTGGCGCAGGGACTGGCGCGCATCCGTGCCGGCAGCGCGTGCGCCGGTATCGAAGCGCTGTTGGCGGTGGGAGGACGGCAGCGGGAACGACTGGTTGCGGCCGATCTGGGATTCGTCGTGGGGCCGAGGCTGAACGCCGCCGGCCGGATGGACGACATGAGTCTCGGTATTCGCTGCCTGTTGAGCGACGATCCGGGCGAGGCGCGCGAGCTGGCAGTGCAGTTGGACGCGCTCAATCGCGAACGCCGCACGGTCGAGGAGGCGATGAAGGAGCAGGCGTTGTCGCTGCTCGAGCGGATGCACCTGGATGGGGCCGGCCTGCCGGTGGGGCTCTGTTTGTACGATCCCGCATGGCATCAGGGGGTGATCGGCATCCTCGCGTCACGCATCAAGGACCGACTGCATCGCCCGGTGATCGTGTTTACCGATGGCGACGGCGGCGAAATCAAGGGATCGGCGCGTTCCGTTGGCGGTCTGCATATCCGCGACGCGCTGGATGCCATCGCAGCGCGCCATCCGGGCCTGCTGGTGCGGTTTGGCGGCCACGCAATGGCCGCCGGGCTTACCCTCCGGCGCGATTCGCTGCCGCTGTTTCGTTCCGCCTTCGAACAGGAGGTGGCGCGGCTGCTTGGCGGTGCGCCGCCGCAGGGGGAGATCCGGAGCGACGGCGAACTGCGGCCGGATGAGGCGAACCTGATGCTGGCGGAGCAGTTGCGCTATGCCGCGCCGTGGGGGCAAGGGTTCCCGGAGCCGCTGTTCGACGGGGTGTTCGACTTGGTGCAGCAACGGGTTGTGGGCGAACGCCACTTGAAGCTGGTGTTGCGCTGGCCCGGAGGAGGGCCGGCGCTGGACGCCATCGCATTCAATGCGGACATCGGGCGCTGGCAAAGCCATCAGGGGGCAGTACGGCTAGCCTACCGACTGGACATCAACGAATACCGCGACCGGCGCAGCCTGCAACTGGTGGTGGAATACATGGAACCGGCCGGTCATCAAGGTAGCCAATTACTCAGCTGTTCGGTACGAGATTGACGCTGAACGCCGGAGGCGGTATTTTCCTAAGTTATAAACATAACGATCGCGGTGGCTATAAAGCCGTGACATAAGTAGCAAATAAAACACCACACCAAAGGAAAATACCTATGGAATCTGCGCAGCGTTTCTTACAGACTGTCGACCTTGCTCAGCTGATCAGCTTTGCCTCCATCCTGGTGATGATCTTCTGCCTGATCCAGGTGTTTACCCTCAAGGCCAGGATACCCGGCGGCGTCATAGGAAAGCACTGGAATTTCCTGGTCTTTCTGGTCGTTCTGTTTGCGGTCGGTTATCTGGCGACGCCCTTTTTCGGGGCCTTGCCGGTGGAGCTGATGCGGATGATTGCGGCGCTGATCTTCTTCTTCGGCGCCATTTACGTGTTGATCACCGTGAAGCTGATCTACCGCATCATTCAAGAGCTGACGGAATAATATGGACCGCACTGCAACTGTCGCGAAAACCGGGAAGGGCGAGGAGGAACTGCTCCATCGTAGCCACGGCCTCGATCGCAACCTGCGCTACGTACTGATTCTGGTGGACGGTACCTCTACCGTGCAGGAGTTGGTCGAGGGCAAAGGGGCGGCCATGCCTGACGTGGAAGGCAGCCTGCAGAGCCTCTGCGACGAGGGGTATATCACCATCGGCGGCGTCGGTGCCGACGACGGATGCGATGTGCCCGGCGATAGAGATGTCGCTACCATCAAGGCGCAACTGATTGCGACGGCCAAGGAGGTATTGGGATCCGACGCACCCAAGATAGTCGCCAAGCTGGAGGCGGCGCCGGATAATCGTGAGGGGCTGCAGGAAGTGGTCAACAGCTGCAAGAAGATGGTCAAACTGCTGATAGACGAGAAGAAGGCCGAAATCCTCATGTCCCGTTGCAGCAGTGTGTTGCGGGGATTATAAGGCCGCGGCAACGGCGGCTGCGTGTCGGTTTATTACCTGCCGGCGATTGTAGTATCATCGCCGGTTTCCTATTGCCGTTTTGTGACCATGCTGGAATTCAACGCACTTTCCCGTCATATCAAGGACATGCAAGGGCGGCTCGACGCCCTTAGGGGGTATCTTTGACTTCGCTGCCAAGAGCGAGCGCCTGGTCGAAGTGGCCCGAGAGCTGGAAGCCCCCGACATCTGGAACGACCCGGAGCGTGCGCAGGCATTGGGGCGAGAGCGTGCCCAGCTGGAGGGGACGGTCAATACCATCGATCGCCTGACGCGCGCGCTCGGCGACTCGGAGGAGTTGCTGGAGATGGCGGGCAGCGAAGACGACGAGTCGATGCTGGAGGAGGTCGCGGGCGATCTGGACAAGGCCGAAGCGGAGTTGGCGCAACTGGAGTTCCGCCGCATGTTCTCCGGCGCCATGGACCCCAATAACGCCTATCTCGACATCCAGGCCGGTTCCGGCGGCACCGAGGCGCAGGACTGGGCCGACATGCTGCTGCGCATGTACCTGCGCTGGGGTGAACTCCACGGCTTCAAGACCGAACTGATGGAGGTCTCCGAAGGCGAGGTGGCGGGCATCAAGAGCGCCACCATTCGCTATGAGGGCGCTTATGCCTTCGGCTGGCTGCGCACGGAGATCGGCGTCCACCGTCTGGTGCGCAAGTCGCCGTTCGATTCGGGCAACCGCCGCCACACCTCGTTCGCCTCGGTGTTCGTCTCGCCGGAAGTGGACGACAACGTCGAGATCGAGATCAATCCGGCGGACCTGCGCATCGACGTCTACCGCGCGTCGGGTGCCGGCGGCCAGCACGTCAACCGCACCGAATCGGCGGTGCGCATCACGCACATCCCCACCAATACCGTGACGGCCTGCCAGAGCGAACGTTCCCAGCACCAGAACAAGGATCACGCGATGAAGCAGTTGCGCGCCAAGCTCTACGAGCTGGAGATGCAAAAGCGCAATGCCGAGAAGCAGGCGCTGGAAGATACCAAGGCCGACATCGGCTGGGGCAGCCAGATCCGCTCCTACGTACTGGACCAGTCGCGCATCAAGGATCTGCGCACCGGCGTCGAGACCGGCAACACCCAGGCGGTGCTGGACGGCGAGCTCGATCAGTTTATCGAGGCGAGCCTGAAGAGCGGTCTATAGGAACAAAATTAATGTAACCACGGGGAACACGGGGGGCACGGGGATATAAGGGCTATAAGCTTTTTCCCAGCATTCCCCCGTGCTCCCCGTACCCAAAGGGCATAAATGTCCCCCGTGGTTTATGCGAGTTTTTTATGAGCGACGAACAGAAGCTAGACGAGAACAAATTGATTGCCGAGCGGCGCGCCAAGCTGCAGGCGTTGCGCGAGAAGGGCAACCCCTTCCCCAACGATTTCCGCCGCAACGTGATGACCGGCGAACTGCACGCCAAATACGGCGAGACCGACGATGCCGCGCTGGAGGCCAATCCGGTTCGCGTCAGCGTCGCCGGCCGCATGATGCTGAAGCGGGTGATGGGCAAGGTCGCCTTCGTCAACATCAAGGACATGGCCGGTTCCATCCAGCTGTTCGTGCAGCGCGACGCGGTGGGCGAGGAGGTCTATGCGGATTTCAAACGCTGGGACATCGGCGATATCGTCGGTGCCGAGGGTTCCCTGTTCCGTACCAAGACCGGCGAACTGTCGGTGCGGATCGATACCGTACGGCTGCTGACCAAGGCGCTGCGGCCGCTGCCGGAGAAATGGCAGGGGCTGACCGATCAGGAGACGCGCTATCGCCAGCGCTACGTCGATCTGATCGTCAACGACGTCACCCGCGACACCTTCCGCATCCGCTCGCAGATCATCCACGGCATCCGCGAATTCATGGTGGCGCATGGGTTTCTCGAAGTGGAGACGCCGATGATGCATGTCATCCCCGGCGGCGCCACCGCACGTCCCTTCGTCACTTACCACAACGCCCTGGACATGGATCTTTACCTGCGCATCGCGCCTGAGCTTTATCTGAAGAGGCTGGTGGTGGGCGGCTTTGAGCGCGTGTTCGAGATCAACCGCAACTTCCGCAACGAGGGGCTGTCGACCCGCCACAACCCCGAGTTCACCATGATGGAGTTCTATCAGGCCTACGCCGATTACAAGGACCTGATGGATCTGACCGAGGCGCTGTTGCGCGGTCTGGCGCAGGATATCCTCGGCACCACCCTGATCGACTATCAGGGCGAGCAATACGATTTCGGTGCTCGCTTCACCCGCATGACGGTGACCGAATCGATCCTCCACTACAACCCTGAGATCCGCCCCGAGCAGCTGGCGACGCTGGAGGCGGCGGGCAAGTTGGCCAAGGGCATGGGTATCGAGGTGAAGGAGAGTTATGGCCTGGGCAAGGTGCACATCGAAATCTTCGAGCAGAGCGTCGAGCATAAGCTGAAGAATCCGACCTTCATCACCGCGTACCCGACCGAGGTCTCGCCGCTGGCACGGCGTAGCGACAGCGACCCTTCAGTGACCGACCGCTTCGAATTCTTCATCGGCGGCCGCGAGATCGCCAACGGCTTTTCCGAGCTGAACGATGCCGAGGATCAGGCCGAGCGCTTCCGCAAGCAGGTGGAGGAGAAGGACGCCGGCGACGAGGAGGCGATGCACTTCGATGCCGACTACATCGTCGCCCTCGAACATGGGCTGCCGCCGACCGCGGGCGAGGGCATCGGCATCGATCGGCTGGTGATGCTGTTCACCGACGCCCCGTCGATCCGTGACGTGCTGCTGTTCCCGCACATGCGTCCCGCCTGAGATCACAGGTTCGCGTAAGAAACATCTTTTCTTTGCGATCTTGGCGTCTTGGCGAGATCAATGATTTTCTGCAACCCCATCCTCTCGCCAAGACGCCAAGACGCCAAGATCGCCAAGGCTGATCCGGCAAACTGCCGATTCGCGGGGTAGCAGGATATGGTGCAGCGGTGTCCGGCAGGCCACCGCTTACAGATGCTCAGCTGCCGAGCAGCGTCTGCGTTTCGCGGATGGTGTCGGCGGTTCCTTCCATCTCGATCACGTTGACTTCGCTGCTCAGGCCCAGTTTGGCGAACGCCGGCACCTTGTCGAAGTCGACGTCGACCGGCGGGTGCTCGCCGAACATCTTGCTCTGCAGATTGGCAACGACGACCACGTCGGCGTAATCGACGCTGGGCGAGTCGCGATAGACGTCTTCATGCTCGGCGGCGACCGCCACCAGCTCTGCGGGGAAGTTCCACGACTGCAGGATGGCCGCGCCGATGCGGGTGTGTAGCTGGAAGATGATGTCGTCAAGCTCCTGCTCGTTTTGCAGCAACTCGGGATAGTCTTCGGCCTTGGTCAGGATCGGCAGTGCGCCGATCTCGTGTACCAGTCCGGCCAGCAACGCCTGCTCGGGATTCAACTTGGTGAACTGGCTGGCGAGGGCATGGGCGATGGCGGCCACCTCGGTGCTGTGCGCCCACAATTCGCGTAGCCGTTTGTCGGTAACGTCGGATGTGGCCTGGAACATCTGTGCCATCACCATGCTGGTGGCCAGGTCGCGCACCATGCGCATGCCCAACCGGTTCACCGCCGCATCGACGCTCTCGATCTTGCGGCCGGCGCGCATCAACGGGCTGTTGGCAACCTGGATTAAGCGGGCGCTGAGCGCCGGGTCGCTGACGATGATTTTGGTGAGATCGCCGAGTGAGGCGTCGTCGTTGTCCGCCACATCCCGTACCCGTAACGCTACCTCCGGCAGCGTAGGAAGCACCAGTCGGTCATGTTCAAGCTCATCAAGCAGTTCGTCACGGAATTTCTGGCTGATATCAACCACGCTGGTTCCTTAAATTTTGGCAAAATGGAAGCGCTCAATGCGCCTGTTGTTGTTCTTCGTCCTGTGGAAACGGGTAAGGCATGGGTTCGAATTGCAACGGGGCGCCGTGTTCGTCCCGCAGGCGGATAAGGTCACCGGTGTCCAGTAGTGAGACTTGCAGGACCACCAACAGATCATAGCCGCCGCGGGGGGTCGGTTGCGCGTCGACTACTTTGCCCGCGCCCTGGCCGCTCTCGGAATGGGAGCAGTAGAGGTCGTCCCCCCGGCGCGGCGCACCGTCGTCGTCGACGTGTGCCCGGTACATGCGGCGTTTCAATTTGCCCAGGAACTGCATGCGCGCAACCACCTCCTGCCCGGTGTAGCAGCCCTTGCGGAAACTGACGCCATCCACCAGCTGCAGGTTGACCATCTGCGGCACGAATGCCTCGACGGTCTCGGGATAGACCGTGGGCACCGCGGCATGGATGTCCAGCAGTGCCCAGGCCGGGGCGCCCACCGGCTGGGCGATGTCGGCCATGGATTCCCACAAGGCGCGGATCGACGCGGCCGGGCCGTAGACCTCTACCCGCGGATGGGGGCCTGCGACGCGGATGACGGTCAGGTCGTTGCCGTGAGCGACCTCGTCCACCTCATTCGGCAGATGGTCCAGCTGGCGTGACAGTGCGGCAATGGCGCGCGGTCCCGACAGACCGATGCGCAGCAGTTCGTCGCCGGCATCGCTGAGCGTCACTTTCGACATCAGGATGTATTTGCGCAGCCGCTCCAGGGTCGGCGGCAGCAGTGCCGCCGGCATCCGCAGATAGTAGGCGTCGTCGCGCCGGAACAAGCGGAACAGGGCGAGGATGCGTCCTTTGGGACTGCAATGGCCGCTCAATTGGCTGTGGTCGTTGGTGACCAGACGGACGTCGTTGGTAAACTGCCCCTGCAGAAAGTTCAGGCCGTCGGGGCCTGCTACGCGCAGCAGCCCGAAATGCGACAGGTCCGCCATGATGTCGCCGTCGACGGCGCTGGCGAGTTCCTGCTGCGGGTTGCCGAAGTGCTCCACCTGGGCGTCGGCAATCACGGCGCCGGCGTTACTGAGAAATGCCTGCCAGTCACTTATCATGCCCGGGTCCTCAATGCTGAAACGAATGGGTGCATCATAACCAAAACCCTTTGCTAAGGTAATACTGGACTTAGTAGGGGGCTGCGGTACACTTCTCAAGCCATGACCACGCCTGATCCTAGACCGTATTTCCTCAACCTGTTGCAAATTCGCCTGCCTGTTACCGCTGTGGCGTCAGTCGCCCATCGGCTTGCCGGGATATTGCTGTTCCTCGCGTTGCCGTTCGCGGTCTATCTGTTGCAGCATTCGCTGCGCGATGCCGCCGGCTTCGCCGACACCGCGGCCATCATGGCCTCCTGGCCGCTGCGGCTGGTGCTGGCTCTCCTGGTGTGGGCGTTGCTGCACCACTTGTTGGCGGGGTTGCGGGTGCTGTTGCTCGACATTGACATCGGGGTGGCGCGGCGCACTGCACGCTACAGCGCGCTGGCCGTGACCCTCGGCGCCGCCGTTGCGCTTGTTGCGCTGGTGATCTGGCTATGAATCGGCAGCTGAGCGGCCTGCGGGCCTGGACCGTGCAGCGGCTGAGCGCCGTCTACCTGGCGCTGTTCGTGCCGGTGGCGCTGTGCTATCTGCTGCTCCACCCGATCCACGACTTCACTCAGTGGCACACCCTGTGGGCGCAGCCGCTGGTCTGCGTCGCGACCGTATTGATGTTCGTGGCGCTGCTCGGCCACGCCTGGGTCGGGATGCGCGACATCGTGCTCGACTACGTCCGCCTGCCGCATGCGCGGCTGTTGTTGCTGGCGCTGTTGCTCGGTTGGCTGCTGGTGCTGGCGATCTGGCTGGCACGCATTCTATTGCAGGTGCTGCTGTGACGCTGCCGCGGCGCCGTTTCGACACGTTGGTGATCGGCGCCGGCGGCGGTGGCCTGCGGGCCGCGCTGCAGCTGGCGCAGGCCGAGGCGAACGTGGCGGTGGTCTCCAAGGTGTTTCCCACCCGCTCCCACACGGTGGCGGCCCAGGGCGGCATCAATGCGGCCCTAGCCAACGTCCTGCCGGACAACTGGCACTGGCACATGTACGACACCATCAAGGGCAGCGACTACCTGGGCGACCAGGACGCCATCGAATACATGTGCCGCGCCGCCGCCCATCTGGTGATCGAACTGGAACACGCCGGCGTACCGTTTTCGCGTCAGGCAGACGGCCGCATCTATCAGCGCCGTTTCGGCGGCCAGAGCCAGAACTTCGGCGGCGAGCAGGCGGCGCGCACCTGCGCCGCGGCCGACCGCACCGGCCATGCCATCCTGCACACCCTCTACCAGCAGAACATCCGCGCCCGCACCCACTTTTTCGACGAGTATTTCGCCGTCGACCTGTTGCGCGACGAACAGGGCTACATTCTCGGTGCCCTGGTGCTGGAGATCGAGACCGGCGAGCCGCTGATCATCGAGGCCAAGACCACCCTCATCGCCAGCGGCGGCGCCGGCCAGCTGTTCCGCACCAACACCAACGCCCACATCAACACCGGCGACGGCATGGCCATGGCGCTGCGCGCCGGTATCCCGCTGCAGGACATGGAGTTCTTCCAGTTCCACCCCACCGGCATCGCCGGCAAGGGGATGCTGATCAGCGAAGGAGTGCGCGGCGAGGGCGGTTATCTGATCAACCGCGACGGCGAGCGCTTCATGGAGCGCTACGCGCCCCACGCCCTGGATCTGGCCAGCCGCGACGTGGTGAGCCGCGCCATCTACACCGAGGTGAAGGCGGGGCGTGGCTGCGGACCGAAATATGATCATGTGCTGCTCAAGCTGGACCACCTGGGCGAGGCGGTGATCGCCCAGCGGCTGCCGGCGATCCGCGACATGGCGCGCACCTTCCTTCATATCGACCCGGTGGAGCAGCCGATTCCGGTCTATCCCACCGCCCACTACACCATGGGCGGCATCCCCACCGATCGCCATGGCCGGGTGGTGGTCCCCGCCGGCCACGGCGAGGAGCGCATCCCGGGGCTCTACGCGGTGGGCGAGTGCGCCTGCGTCTCGGTGCATGGCGCCAATCGTCTCGGCGGCAATTCGCTGCTGGACATCGTGGTGTTCGGCCGCGCCGCGGGCAACGACATCATCGAGTACCTGAAGGAGAACCGCTATCACCGTCCCTTGTCCGACGACGGCATCGCCGCGGCAATGGCGCGGCTGACGCGCTGGGAGCAGCGCGGCGACGGCGAATCGGTGGACGGACTGCGGCGCGAACTGCAGCAGGTGATGGAGGAGCATTGCGGCGTGTTCCGTACCCAGGCAGTGCTGGAGGAGGGGCTGGCCAAGGTGCGGCAACTCCGCGCACGCCTCGACCATGCCGTGCTCAAGGACCATAGCCGCATCTTCAATACCGCCCGTATCGAGGCGCTGGAGCTGGAAAACCTGGTGGAACTGGGACTGGCGACGGTGGCGTCGGCCCTCGGTCGCAACGAGAGCCGCGGCGCCCACAGCCGCGTCGACTATCCTCAAAGGGACGACGAACGCTGGCTGCGTCACAGCCTCTACTTCCGCGACGGCGAGACGCTGGACTACAAACCGGTGCGGATGAAGCCGCTGACCGTGGAGTCGTTTCCGCCGCAGGAGCGGGTGTATTGATAGTCAAAGGCGAAGAATGAACCACGGGGTGCACGGGGAACACGGGGGGGATTGGTATCGCAATCGAAAGCGCACTGCTTATTGCAATGGTTTCCCCAGTGCGCCCCGTGTCCCCCGTGGTTAAAATCTTTTTGAGTCGAGCATTCGGATCGCGCCAGTGAAATTCCTCATCTATCGCTACAACCCTGAGACCGATCAGGCGCCCTGGATGCAGGCGCTGGAGCTGGCCGAGGTGCGGCCGGGCATGATGCTGCGCGATGCGCTGCTGGAGCTGAAGGCGCAGCGGGACGAGACACTGACCTTCCGCCACTCCTGCGGCGAGGGGGTGTGCGGTTCCGACGGACTCAACGTCAACGGCCGCAACGTGCTGGCCTGCATCACGCCGCTCAAGGGGCTGCGCGAACCGGTGACGGTGCGGCCGCTGCCGCGGTTGCCGGTGATCCGCGACCTGGTGGTGGACCTGAGCGGCTTCTATCACCACTACCGTGCGGTCAAGCCGTACCTCATCGCCCACGACCCGGAGCCGGAGGTGGAGCGGTTGCAGAGCCCGGCCCAGCGCGAGCGGCTGGACGGTCTCTACGAGTGTGTGCTGTGCGCCTGCTGTACCACCGCCTGTCCCTCGTTCTGGTGGAACCCGGACAAGTTTCGCGGACCGGCCGCGCTGTTGCAGGCGTGGCGTTTCCTCGCCGACAGCCGCGACCAGGCGACGGCACAGCGTTTGGATGAACTGGAAGGCCCTTACCGGCTGTTCCGCTGCCACACCATCATGAGCTGCACCGACGTCTGTCCCAAGGGACTCAACCCGACCCGCGCCATCGGCCACATCAAGCAGCTGATGCTGACCCATCAGGTATGAGCGAGCGGGCACGGCTGGCGTGGCGTTGCCGCCGCGGGATGCTGGAACTGGACCTGCTGCTGGGTGGCTTTCTCGACCGCGGCTATGACGGACTGAAGGAGCACCAGCGCCAGTTGTTTCGCGAGATGTTGGACTGGTCCGACCAGGAACTGCTGGTGCAGTTGCTGGGGCAACAAGCGCCCAGGGATGGGGAATATGTCGAAATCATCGCCGCGATTCGTCGCGCCGCTGCGCCTTGAGCCGCGGCCATCGCGCCTGCTGTGGCGCGTGTTCCTGCTGATCCACCTGGGCGGCGCCGCGCTATCGTTGCTGGTTCCCGTCGCTTGGCCGCTGCACCTCCTGATCCCCGTGGCGCTGCTTTGGCACTGCCGCTCACGATGGCGTCGAATGGCCATCGTCCCGACCCTGACCTGGGACGGGGACGGCCAGTGGTGGCTCCATAGCGATGACGGCGATCAGCCGCTGCAACTGGCGCCGGACAGCGTGGTCTGGCCCTGGCTGGTGGTATTGAATTTCCGGCGCGAGAACAGCGGCCGCCTGGCGCTGCCGCTGCTGCCCGACAGCCTGGCGGCGGATACGCTGCGCCGTCTGCGGGCCGCCTTGCGTCAGCGGGCTTGCTGAGCCAAGCCCTCACAAAGCTTCATGCCGCGCGCAGCATTTAGTGGTGCAGCGGCCGGTAGTTGGCCGGCACCAGCAGAGTGTCCTGCGGATCGGAGACGGTCGCCGGATAGTCGATGGTATAGTGCAGGCCGCGGCTCTCCTTGCGGGCCATCGCCGAGCGGATGATCAGGTCCGCCACCTGAGTCAGGTTGCGCAGCTCCAGCAGGTCGTTGCTGACGCGGAAGTTGCCGTAGTATTCCGCGATCTCGCTGCTCAGCAGGTCGACGCGGTGCTTGGCCCGCTCCAGCCGTTTGTCGGTGCGGACGATGCCCACGTAGTCCCACATGAAGCGGCGCAGCTCCTCCCAGTTGTGGGAGACCACCACCTCTTCGTCGGAGTCGGTGACGCGGCTTTCGTCCCACGGCGGCAGCTGTTCCGGCATGGCGCTCCGGCCCAGGCTGGCAGCAATGTCGGCGGCGGCGGCGCGGCCGAACACCATGCACTCCAGCAGCGAGTTGCTGGCCAGCCGGTTGGCCCCGTGGAGGCCGGTGAAGGTGACCTCGCCGGCGGCATAGAGGCCGGCCACGTCGGTACGTCCATGGAGATCGGTCATCACGCCGCCGCAGGTGTAGTGGGCGGCCGGCACCACCGGGATCGGTTCCTTGGTGATGTCGATGCCGTACTTCAGGCACTGGGCATGGATGTTGGGAAAGTGATTGACGATGAAGTCGGCGGGCCGGTGGCTGATGTCGAGATAGACGCATTCGGCACCCAGCCGCTTCATCTCGTGGTCAATGGCGCGGGCCACGACATCGCGCGGCGCCAGTTCGGCACGCTGGTCGAAATGGGGCATGAAGCGAGTGCCGTCGGGCAGTAGCAGCCGGCCGCCTTCGCCGCGTACCGCCTCGGAGATGAGGAAGCTCTTGGCGCGCGGGTGGTAGAGACAGGTTGGGTGGAACTGGTTGAACTCCATGTTGGCGACGCGGCAACCGGCGCGCCAGGCCATGGCGATGCCGTCTCCGGTGGAGATGTCGGGGTTGGAGGTGTAGAGGTAGACCTTGCTGGCGCCGCCGGTAGCCAGCGCCACGCAGCGCGCGCGGAACACCCCGACCTTGCCTTCCTTGCGATCGAGGATGTAGGCGCCGAGGACCCGGTTGGCACCGCGCTTCAACTTGGCGGCCGTGATCAGATCGACGGCGATATGGTTGTCGAAAAAGGTGACGTTGGGGCGCCGGCGCACCTGTTCCAGCAGGGTGGTCTCGATGGCGCGGCCGGTGGCGTCGGCGGCGTGGATCACCCGGCGGTGGCTGTGCCCGCCTTCGCGGGTGAGATGGTAGCTGGTCTGATGGTCGCCGCGCTCCTCCGTGGTAAAGGCGACTCCCTGGGCGATCAGCCAGTCGATGGTGGTACGGCTCTGTTCCACCGTGAAGCGCACCGCGTCCGCGTGGCAGAGGCCGGCACCGGCCACCAGGGTATCCTCGATGTGGGATGCGATGGAGTCCTGGGTATCCAGAACGGCGGCGACGCCGCCCTGCGCATACAGGGTGCTGCCCTCGGTGGCGCCGGCCTTGGCCAGTACCGCGATACGGGCCGTGTCCGGCAGCGAGAGGGCAAGGGTCAGGCCGGCGGCGCCGCTGCCGATCACCAATACGTCGAATCGATGCTGCTGCTCGTGTGTCATCAAGAAAGTACGAACGTTACGGTGGGGAAAGGTGCTCGGGTGGACAATTCTTTGCGCAGGTAGCGCGGACCGCACTGGCCGGAACAGGTTGGCTTGTTTATCATGGGCCCACTATACGAAAAACGTATTGTTTTGGCGAACTCCACACGGGCCTGGGTGTCTATTCCCATGAGCCTCGGAGCAAGCCCCTCAACGGCGATGAAAGGGTAGGGCCCCGATGGGCGTGCAGAATGTTGATCAGGAACTCGTTGAACGCGTCCAGAAGGGCGACAAGAGCGCGTTCGATCTCCTGGTCCGGAAATATCAGCACAAGATTGTCAAGCTGATCTCGCGCTATGTGCGCGATCCCGACGAATCCCTGGATGTCGCCCAGGAGACCTTCATAAAGGCGTATCGTGCGCTGGCGAACTTTCGAGGCGAGAGCGCCTTCTATACCTGGATCTACCGGATCGCGATTAATACCGCGAAGAACCATCTGGTCGCCCAGGGGCGGCGCCCGCCGGATACCGATATCGATGCCGAGGACGCAGTACAGCTGGATGGAGAGTCGCTGCTGCGCGAGATCGACTCTCCGGAACACATGGTACTCAAGGACGAGATCCAGCAGACCATCTTCCAGGCCATCGAGGACTTGCCGGAGGATTTGCGTACGGCAATCACCCTGCGCGAGCTGGAAGGATTGAGCTATGAGGAGATCGCCCAGGCAATGGGATGCCCGATCGGCACGGTCCGATCGCGGATTTTTCGTGCCCGCGAGGCGATTGATACGAAACTCAAGCCGCTGCTTGACTGACTAAGGTTTTAGGGAGACACCAACCGGAGCACGGGGAATCCCGTCGGAGGTGGGAGTGATATGGCAAACGACCGCAGAGAAAATGTATCGGCACTGGTGGACGATGAGGTCCGGGGAGCGGAGTTGCGCTCGCTGTTGGACGACCTGCGTCAGGATTCGGAACTTCAGGGTTGCTGGAGCCGCTACCACCTCGTCAGCGACGCCCTCCATGCCAATCTGTCGCTTGCCGACGCCACACGGTTGAGCGAACGGGTGTGGGCGGCGCTGGAAGATGAGCCCACGGTGCTGGCGCCGCGGCGCAACACCCGTTTGCCGCCGTTGGCGAAGCAGGCAGCGGGACTGGCCATCGCCGCATCGGTGGCCGCCATCGCGATTATCTCGGTGCAGAGTTTCGTCCCGAAACCCGCGACCAACCTGTTTAATGCCCAGGTGGCGCAGGTCGCCCAGGTGGTCCCGCCGGACAATCTGGCGCAGCTGGCCTCCGCGACGGAGCTCTCTCCCGCACAGCAGGCGGCAGTGCGTAACAGTCTCAATCCCTATTTGGTCAACCACAACGAATACTCGGCCTCGTCCGGTATGCAGGGCGTTTTGCCCTATGCCCGCATCGTCAGCTACGAGAGCAATCAGTGACCACGATGATCTCGAAGCGGCAGATGGGTGGATGGTTGTTGGTGGCGACGTTGCTGCCGGGGCTGGTTTTCGCAGCGGATGAGGCGAACACGGCGCATTACTGGCTGCAGCGCATGTCGACGGCGGCGCACCGGTTGAATTATGAAGGGACCTTCGTCTACTCCTATCAGGGTCATATGGAGACCATGCGCATTGTCCACGGCGACGATCACGGCAAGGAGAGGGAACGGCTGCTGAGCCTCAGCGGACCGTCGCGCGAAGTGCTGCGTGACGACAAAAAAGTCACTTGCATCCTGCCGGACGACAACCAGGTCGTGGTGGAGCACACCAGCCCCAACCGGCTGAATCCGGTGAAGCGGCCAAATACGCTGGATGGGTTGGACAAGTTTTACGCGTTCAAGGAAATGGGCGGCGAACGCGTGGCGGGATTTCCGGCGGTCAAATTGGTGATCACGCCGCGCGATCGCTATCGCTACGGGCACATCTTCTGGCTCCACAAAGGCAACGGCCTGTTGCTGCGTTCGCAACTGGAAAACGAAGAGGGCAAGGTGGTCGAACAGATGATGTTCACCTCGTTGCGGCTATTCAGGAAGTTGCCGGCCAAGCTGCTCCAGCCCGAAACCAAAGGGCACGGGATCACCTGGCAGCGTGATCTGCCCGCCGCCACCCCTGCCCATGAAGAGATCCACTGGATGGTTTCCGATCTGCCGCCGGGATTTGTGCTATACAACCACGAACGCCACATCATGCCGAGCAACCATGCGAAGGTGGATCATATGATCTTCTCTGACGGGCTCGCCTCGGTGTCGGTATTCGTCGAGAAGGAGAAGGGGAATCATCCCGGATTCGTCGGGAGTTCCGGCCTGGGAGCGGTGAACGTGTACGCCCGCATCGCCAAGGGTTACCACATTACCGTGGTCGGCGAGGTGCCGGCGGTGACCGTGAGGCAGATGGCCGACTCGGTGGTTGAAGACAATGGGCATAAGCGATGATTGAAGAGAGCGGTCAAGTGGTGCGCTGTGATGGACAATACGCCTGGGTGCTGACCGAGCGCCGTAGCGGTTGTGCCTCCTGCTCATCAAAAAAGGGATGCGGCACCGGTGCCCTGTCGGAAGTGTTCGGCAGCAAGGCGCACGAGGTCAAGGTGATCAACGCCATCGGCGCCCAGGCCGGTGAGGGCGTGGTCATCGGCATCCGGGAAGAGCTGCTGATACGCGGTTCGATCATGGTCTATTTAATGCCGTTGCTGGCGTTGATTGGCGGCAGCCTGCTGGGACAGGCGCTGGCGCCGCAACTGGATTTGACCAACAGCGACACGGCCGGGATTGTCGGCGGCCTGCTGGGGCTGGCGCTCGGCTTTTTCTTGCTGCACTGGCGCAACCGTCGCTGGAGCGACAGCGATGCCTATCAGGCGGAGATCGTCCGCCGTCGCACGGGCGCTGCGCTGCCCGTGAGTTTCCTACCCAAGACCTGAGACCTTACCTAAGCAATGATTGCAAAGATAAAGCCCGCGTTCTTTTCGCTGTTTCCCCTGCTGTTGTGTCTGTTTGCGCTGAGTGCGCAGGCCGGCGAGCTGCCGGATTTCACCAAACTGGTACAAAAATATGGCCCGGCGGTGGTCAATATCAGCACCAAGCAGAAGATACATCGCCAACGTATGGTCTTGCCGCAAGGGCTGCCGCAACTGCCGGACAACAGCCCCTGGAACGATCTGTTCCGCCATTTTTTCGGCCAGCAGGGACAGGGTGGCGATAATAACGGTCCTGACGAATACGATGCCCAGTCGCTGGGCTCGGGTTTCATCATCGACTCCGATGGCTACATCCTCACCAACTACCATGTGGTGGAGGGTGCCGACGAAATTCTGGTGCGATTGAGCGATCGGCGCGAACTGGTCGGCAAACTGGTCGGGTTCGACAAGCGCAGCGACATCGCGCTGTTGAAGGTCAAGGCCAGCGGCTTGCCGGTGGTGAAGATCGGACGCACGGAAGACGTCAAGGTGGGCGAGTGGGCCATGGCCATCGGTTCGCCGTTCGGCTTCGACCATTCGGTTTCCGTGGGTGTTGTCAGCGCCGTGGGGCGCAGCCTGCCGAACGAAAGTTACGTGCCCTTCATTCAGACTGACGTGGCCATCAACCCCGGCAACTCGGGCGGGCCGCTGTTCAATCTGGACGGCGAGGTGATCGGCATCAATTCGCAGATCTACAGCCGCACCGGCGGCTATATGGGGGTCTCGTTCGCCATCCCGATGGATGTGGCGATGAACGTGGTCGCCCAGATCAAGAGCAAGGGCTATGTGTCGCGCGGCTGGCTCGGCGTGCTGATCCAGGACGTTACCTATGAGCTGGCGGAGTCGTTCGGGATGAGCCGGCCGTCGGGGGCGCTGGTGGCCAAGGTGCTGAAAGGCGGGCCTGCGGCCAAGGCCGGGGTAAAGGTCGGCGACGTGATCGTGAAGTACAACGACAAGACGGTCGACGCCTCTTCCGATCTGCCGTGGCTGGTGGGTAATACCCCGGTCGGCAGCGATGCGCACATGGTGGTTATCCGCAACGGCAAGAAGCGTGATCTCACGGTACGCATCGAGGAACTGCCGAAGGAAGAGCAGGTGGCGTCCAATCAGGCACCGCCGCGCCATGTCAGCGACAACCGTCTCCACATGACGGTGACCGACTTGACCGCGGACCAGCGCAAGGAACTCGGCCTCGACCAGCGCAACGGCGTGGTGGTCCAGCAGGTCGATGCCGGACCGGCCTATGATGCCGGAATTCGCCGCGGCGACGTGTTGGCGATGATGAACGGCGTCGGCGTGGAGAGCGTTGCCCAGTTCCGTAAACTGGTGAAAGCGCTGCCGGCCGGCAAGTCGGTGGCGGTCCTGGTACAGCGCCGCAGCGGACCCATATTCCTGGCGCTGCGGGTGCCGAAGGCGTGAACTCCGCTCCCCTGACGCTCTATTATCGCCATGGCTGTTCCCTGTGCGATGAGATGCTGCAGGGAGTGCAGGCGATGCAGCAGGAACTGGGTTTTTCGTTTCATATCATGGACGTTGACGCGGATCCCGCGCTGGAAGGGCGTTACGGGGAATGGGTGCCGGTGCTGTGCGCGGGTGAAACGGAGCTATGTCACTATTTTCTGGATCAGACTGCGGTGCGGCGCTATATCGCAGCTCCCTGATTTTCGGTACAATTTCCACTTAATCGGGTCGCCCATCGACCCGCAATATCGACCGGCGGGGCGCCCAGTGGGGCGCCTCTTTGGTTTTTCTGACGCTGTTTTGCCTATATGACGGAACCCGCCTCGTGAGTGAACTCGAGCATATCCGCAACTTTTCCATTATTGCCCACATCGACCACGGTAAATCCACCATCGCCGATCGCTTCATTCAGGTGTGCGGCGGCCTGAGCGAACGTGAGATGGCCGAGCAGGTGCTGGACTCCATGGATCTGGAGCGTGAGCGCGGCATCACCATCAAGGCCCAGAGCGTGTCGCTCAATTACACGGCGCGCGATGGCCAGACCTATATGCTGAATTTCATCGACACGCCGGGCCATGTCGACTTTTCCTACGAGGTTTCCCGATCACTAGCGGCCTGCGAAGGGGCATTGCTGGTGGTGGACGCCTCCCAGGGGGTGGAGGCGCAAACGGTTGCCAACTGCTATACCGCCATCGATCAAGGATTGGAGGTGGTTCCGGTCCTGAACAAGATCGACCTTCCCGCGGCCGATCCGCAGCGGGTCATCGCCGAAATAGAAGAGATCATCGGCATCGAGGCCAAGGACGCCGTTCTGGTGAGCGCCAAAACGGGTCTGGGTATTGACGATTTGTTGGAACAGCTGGTTGCCAAGATACCGGCGCCGAAGGGCGACCGCTCGGCGCCGTTGCAGGCCCTGATCATCGATTCCTGGTTCGACAACTACCTCGGCGTGGTCTCCTTGGTGCGGGTGATGAACGGTTCGCTGCGGGCGAAACAGAAGATATCGGTGATGTCGACGGGACGCAGCTATCAGGTGGATCGGGTCGGCGTATTTACGCCGAAGCTGGTCGATTCCCAGGTACTGAAGGCCGGCGAGGTGGGTTTCGTGATCTCCGGCATCAAAGAGATCGACGGCGCGCCGGTGGGCGATACCCTGACCCTGACCGACAACCCGGCCGCCGCTCCGCTCCCCGACTTCCAACCGGTCCAGCCGCGCGTATTCGCCGGCTTGTTCCCGATCAGTGCCGAGGATTACGAAGACCTGCGCGAAGCCTTGGCCAAACTGCGGCTAAACGATGCGGCGCTGTTCTTCGAACCGGAGACCTCCCAGGCGCTGGGTTTCGGCTTCCGTTGCGGTTTCCTGGGTATGCTGCACATGGAGATTATCCAGGAGCGGCTGGAGCGTGAATACGATCTTGAACTGATCACAACCGCGCCGACGGTAGTGTATGAGGTGGTGACCACCAAGGGCGAGGTACTCCGGGTGGACAATCCGGCCAATCTGCCGGAGGCGAACTACATTGACGAGATCCGTGAGCCGATCATCACGGCCAACATCCTGGTACCGCAGGAATATCTCGGCAATATCCTGACGCTGTGCACGGAAAAACGCGGTGCGCAAAAGAATATGCAGTTTGCCGGCAAACAGGTGTCCATCACCTACGAACTGCCGCTGAACGAAGTGGTGCTCGATTTCTTCGATCGGATGAAGTCGGTGAGCCGCGGCTTCGCATCGATGGACTATCAGTTCGCGCGCTTCGAGGCAGCGGATCTGGTGAAGCTGGATATCATGATCAACGGCGACAAGGTGGATGCGCTGGCCATCATCGTCCATCGTGATCAGGCGCAGGTGCGAGGTCGTGAACTGGCTGATAAAATGCGCGAACTGATTCCGCGCCAAATGTTCGACGTCGCCATACAGGCGGCCATTGGTTCCCATATCATTGCCCGTACCAATGTGAAGGCGATGCGCAAGAACGTATTGGCCAAATGTTATGGTGGCGACGTCAGCCGCAAGCGCAAATTGCTGGAGAAGCAGAAGGCCGGCAAGAAGCGTATGAAGCAGTTGGGTTCGGTTGAAATACCGCAAGAGGCTTTCTTTGCCGTTTTGCATGTAGGGAAGAAATGATGACTTTCGATTTTCCGATGATCTTGGTGTTGGCCACCTTCGTGACCGGGGTTACCTGGCTGCTGGATGTCATATTCTGGGCGCCGAAGCGCCGCAAGAAGCTCACTGCGGCCGCTGCCGATGGACCGGCGGGCGAAGAGGCGAGGGCGGCCAAGAGCGAACCGGGAAAGATCCCCTATTTCGTCGAGTTGTCGCGCTCGTTTTTTCCGGTGATTCTGGCGGTGCTCGTGATCCGCTCGTTTATCGTCGAGCCGTTCCGGATACCGTCGGGCTCGATGCTGCCGACCCTGCATATCGGCGATTTCATACTGGTGAACAAGTTCGCATACGGCTTGCGCCTGCCGGTGCTGAACACCAAGATATTGAGCGCAGGAACCCCGCAGCGCGGTGATGTCATCGTGTTCCGCTACCCAGACGATACCAAGATCGACTTTATCAAGCGGGTCGTCGGTGTGCCCGGCGATACCGTTTCGTATCACGATCGGGTCGTGTACATAAACGGTGTGGCGCAAAAGCAGGATTATATCGGGACATATATTGGTCAAGGTGCGGAGGCTTCCATGACCGGCGCCAGCGTGGAGATGGAGCATCTGGGCAAGGTGAACCATAAGATCCTGCTGTTACCCAACGGCGACATGCGCGACTTCAAGTACACGATTCCATCCGGTCACTATTTTGTGATGGGCGACAACCGCGACAACAGCCGCGACAGTCGCTATTGGGGCACGGTGCCGGATTCCGATCTGGTAGGCAAGGCGTTTCTTATTTGGATGAATTGGGATCCCGAGGTGAGCCATATCACCTGGAGTCGTATTGGTTCGCTGATCAAGTGAGGAGGCGTTCGATGAAGCAATTGCGTGCAATGAAAGGGCGGCAGGAAGGGCTGACGATGATCAGTTGGGTCATCCTTATCGCCGTCATCGGCTTTTTTGCCTTGTTCATCATCAAGCTGTTCCCGATATACATGGAACACTTCGACATAAAATCATCCTTGCATAGCCTCGCAACGGATGCGGATGTGCGCGGCGGCGGCGGTGCCGCATCGATACGCGAGCATCTGGATAAACGCCTGGAGATCAACGACGTCAGCGACGTAACCGATGACAACATCACGATTACGCAGGACGATACCGGCTATCAGGTGAATGTCACCTATGAGGTGAAGACCTCGTTCATCTACAACATATCGCTGGTGGTGCATTTCGACGATACGGTCGAGGTTCCTGCGCGGTGAGGCAGCCGTTGGCCAGGCTTTGCACCAAGCTTGATTATGATTTCAACAGCGCCGAGCTGCTGAATACGGCGCTGACACACCGCAGCGTGGGCAGCCGCAATAATGAAAGATTGGAATTCCTCGGCGACTCGATTCTGAGTTTCGTCATTTCGACGGAACTCTATCGACGGTTTCCGGAAGCCGATGAAGGTTCGTTAAGCCGCTTGCGTGCGTCGTTGGTCAAAGGGGATACGCTGGCGAAGATCGCACGGAGCCTGGAGTTGGGCGATTACCTCAATCTCGGTTCCGGCGAATTGAAGAGCGGCGGTTTTCGCCGGGAATCGATCCTGGCGGATGCGCTGGAAGCGATCTTCGGCGCGGTTTACCTCGATTCGGATATTGACCGGGTATGGTCGCTGATCATGCACCTATACGGCGACATGATCGAGGCGAAGACATCGTCGGCGGGCAATCTGAAGGATCCGAAGACGCGCTTGCAGGAATTGTTGCAGGGGCGGCACCGGCCACTGCCGAGCTATAGCGTGGTATCGATGGAAGGGGAGGCGCACGCGCAGACATTTGTTGTGCGATGCGATGTCGATGGGCTGGCGGAACAGGCCGTCGGATCGGGGGCTAGCCGGCGTCGGGCAGAGCAGGCGGCGGCGGAACAGGCATTGAAACTACTTGAAAATGGTTAACGAAAATAACTTCCGTTGTGGCTACGTCGCAATCGTGGGACGCCCAAACGTGGGTAAATCCACGTTGATGAATCATCTTATCGGCCAAAAAATCAGCATCACTTCGAACAAGCCGCAAACAACGCGTCATCGCATCATGGGCATAAAGACGGCGGCCGACTACCAGGCGGTCTACGTCGATACCCCTGGGCTCCACCTCGACGCCAAGAAGGCGGTCAACCGCTACATGAACCGCACCGTGGGCAGCACGCTGGCGGATGTGGACGTGGTGATCTTCGTCGTCGAAGCAGGTCGCTGGACGGCCGAAGACAGCAATGTGCTGGAGCGGGTACGCGGCAGTAGCGCGCCGGTCATCCTCGTCGTCAATAAGGTGGACAAGGTTGCCGACAAGACGACGCTGCTGCCGTTACTGGAGAAGCTCGCGCAGAGAATGCCGTTTGCCGCAATCGTTCCGGTTTCGGCGTTGAAGCGCGACAATCTGGCCCAACTGGAGAGCGTCGTTGCCGGGCAGTTGCCGTTATCGGAACCGTTCTTTCCCGAGGAGCAGATTACGGATCGCAGCGAGCGGTTTCTCGCTGCGGAGATCGTGCGCGAAAAGCTGATGCGAACCCTCGGACAGGAACTGCCTTACGCGCTGACGGTCGAGATAGAGCTGTTCAAGACCGAAGAGAATATGCTGCATATCGCCGCTGTCATCTGGGTCGAGCGCGATAGCCAGAAGCGGATCGTCATCGGCAAGGGCGGCGCCGCGCTCAAGAAGGTGGGACAACAGGCGCGGCTGGATATGGAGCGTCTGTTTGACAACAAGGTGTTTCTGCAACTGTGGGTGAAGGTCAAGGAAGGATGGTCGGACGACGAGCGGGCTTTGCTGAGCCTGGGTTACACGGATGATCAATGAAAGCGACGCAATCGCTGCAACCGGCCTATGTACTCCATCGCAAGCAGTACCGTGAAACCAGCCTGCTGCTGGAGGTTATGACGGCCGAGTCCGGTCGCATCGGTCTGGTGGCGCGCGGTGCGCGCAGCGGTAAGCGGGCATCATCCGGCTTGTTGCAGCCTTTCATTCCCGTGCTGCTCTCCTGGCGCGGCCACGGAGAGCTCGGTACCGTCACCGGAATCGAAGGCAACGGCGCCTATGCGCCGTTTTTCGGACCCACGTTGATTGCAGCGTTCTACCTCAATGAATTGTTGATGCGCCTATTGCCGCGCAACGATCCGCATCCCGAACTTTTCCTCGCCTATCAACAGACGCTGCAGCGATTGACGGCGGCACCGGGCGAACAGGAATGGATATTACGCCTGTTCGAAAAGATCCTGTTGCAGGAAGCGGGCTATGGCCTGCTGCTGGAACACGAGGCGAACGGCGGCGAACCGATTCATGCGGATGTTCGTTATTGCTACGTCCTGGAGCATGGTCCCATCGTGGCGGGAGAGGCTGCGTGCGACGGACTGCCGCTTCACGGTTCGACGCTGATCGCCTTGGAACGCGAGCACGGCTATGATTCAATGAACTTGGCCGAGGCCAAGCGCTTGATGCGCAGGGTATTGGCGCAGCATTTGGGCGGCAGGCCGCTGCACAGCCGGGAATTGTTTCGCCAGACCTATGGGCGGCAAAGGGAGCCGGACCGGAACCGATAATCAGGCAGGGTAGAGAAATGAAGCACAGCGACATACTGTTGGGGGTCAATATCGATCATGTGGCGACTTTGCGCCAGGCGCGGGGCACGCGTTATCCGGACCCGATTCAGGCGGCGATCGAAGCGGAGCAGGCCGGGGCCGACAGCATCACGCTGCATCTACGCGAGGATCGCCGCCACATCCAGGATCGCGACGTGGAGATGTTGAAATATATCCTTCAAACCCGCATGAATCTGGAGATGGCGGTGACCGATGAGATGCTCGTGATTGCGGAACGCATCCGTCCGGCCGATTGCTGCCTGGTACCTGAGCGGCGTGAAGAGCTGACCACTGAAGGCGGGCTGGACGTGGCCGGGCAGAAGGACCGCATTCGTGAGGCGTGCCAGCGGCTCGAGGCGGCCGGAATTCGGGTCTCGCTGTTCGTCGATGCGGACCCGCGACAGATCGAGGCGTCCGCGGCCTGTGGTGCGCCGTGCATCGAGATCCACACGGGGCACTATGCCGACGCTCCGGATCGCGAACGCATGGATGCGGAGTTTGCGCGTATTGAGCGCGCCGTCAGCATCGGCGCACAGGTCGGTCTGCAGGTCAACGCCGGCCACGGTCTGCACTACCACAACGTGATGCCGATTGCGCGGATGCCGGCGATTCACGAACTGAATATCGGCCATGCCATCGTCGCCCGGGCTCTGTTTAGCGGATTTCAGGGCGCCGTCGCAGAAATGAAGCGGATGATGATGGAGGCGCGGCGCCAGGCGGCTGAGCAGGGCGGATGATCTACGGTATCGGTACGGACCTTGTGGCGGTGGCGCGCATGCGTGGAATCGTGCAACGCCATGGCGATAAATTCGCCCAACGCGTCCTTGCTGCCAGCGAACAGGCCGAATATCAGACGACGCCGGACAAGGCCTGTTTTCTGGCAAAACGTTTTGCCGCCAAGGAGGCGGCGGCCAAGGCACTGGGCACCGGTTTCTCCGGCGGGCTGTCGCTGCGCCATATCGTTGTCGCTCATGACGACCGGGGTAAGCCGCTGCTGAAATTCGAGGGTTATGCCGCGCAACTGGCGGAGCGATTGGGTATCGGCGAGGCGTTTGTCAGCGTTGCCGACGAACGGGATTATGCGCTGGCTTATGTGACGCTATCGCGGCGTTCGTCCACGGCAGTCTAGCCAGAGAGGTTGGGGTTGTGCTGGAATACATTTTTTTCGAAGAGAGTTTGCGCGACAGATTCGTCGATTTCCTACGCACGCGCAACGTGACGATTGAGACTGCGGACAACGACAATTATTTGGTCTGTGTCCCGGATGATCTGGACGACTCGCTGTCGGACGAGATCGATTATCTCTATGAGTCGTTGTTGCAGGAAAACGCGGATCTGGTAGAGAGTGTCGAAGGCGGTATTGAGAAGAGTGCGGCGGGGGTGAGGGTGCAACTGTCCGACGGTACGCCCTGTATGGTGAGATTGGCGCCGGAATTGCTGGCACGGCTGCTTGGCTGCATCTCCCTCGAAGAACTGCGCGACATGGTACAGACGATCGCCTTGCAGGTCGAAGACCCCGACGACCTCCCGGTGTGCCATACGAAATAGATCTGGAACGATTTTCAAGGACAGACATTTCACTACGCAGACGATGATACGCCTGGGACTTCGGCGGTTCGTGTACCTTCCCTTTTGCGTAGGAGCGGCTGTGCCGCGATGAGCCAATCGCAGTACAGCCGCTCCTACAGGTGATCGCCGAGGGGCTTTCTGTGAATTTCAAAGTGAGTTTGATGTTAGGAGAGTAACCATGACAGGACGACGTTTGACAGTGATCGGCAGCGGCTTTGCCGCGTTGACGGCCGTGCGGCGATTGCGGGGGCATGAACCGGATGCGGAGATTACGCTGATCGCGCCGCGCGCGGAATTCGTTTACCTCCCCAGCCTGATTTGGATACCTTCGGGTTTGCGTCAGCCGGAAGAACTGGTCGTGTCGTTACAGCGTTTTTTTCAACGTTACCGCGTCACCTTCCATCAAGGGGAGGCGACCGGCCTGCGCGATGGCGGTCGCATCGTCGTGACCTCCAACGGCGAGATCGCCAACGACGGGTTGATCATCGCCAGCGGCGGCCGTTTTATCAAAAAGCTTCCCGGTATCGAGCATGCACTGACGCCCTGCGAAGGTGTTCCGGCAGCGATGGCCATCCGCGACCGCATCAACGACATGATGGGCGGCACCATCGCCATCGGCTTCGGCGGCAACCCCAACGAACCGTCCGCCATGCGCGGCGGCCCGATGTTCGAATTTCTGTTCGGCATCGATACCTTGTTGCGCCGCCAGGGGCGCCGCGACCAGTTCAAGCTGGTGTTCTTCAACCCCGCACCGGAACCGGGAAAGCGATTGGGCGCGAAAGCGGTGCGCGGCCTGCTGGCCGAAATGCACAAGCGTGGTATCGAAACCCACTTGGGGCATAAGCCAAAAAGCTTCGAGACGACGAAGGTGGTGACCGAGGGTGGCGAATTCGCCGCCGACCTGATCCTCTTCATGCCGGGTATGACCGGCAATGCCTGGTTCGACAACACCGAACTGCCGCGCTCCTCCGGCGGCCTGGTGCAGGCGGACGAATTCTGCCGCGTGCCCGGCTTCGAACGGGTCTACGTGGCCGGCGACTCCGGTAGTTTCCCCGGTCCCGACTGGATGCCGAAGCAGGCCCATATGGCCGATCTGCAGGCCACCGCGGCCGCCGCGAATCTCAGCGCGGAACTGGGCGGACGGCCCGTGGCGGCACGCTTCAAGGTGGAACTTATGTGCATCGTCGACAGCCTCAATAAAGGCATACTGATCTGGCGGACCCCGCAACGCAGCCTGCTGTTGCCGGCGTGCCGGATATGGCACTGGTCGAAGCGGCTGTTCGAGTGGTGGTATCTGCGCCAGTTGCGTTAATCGCCGCGGGAGCGCGTCTCGCATTGACGGTAGGGAAACTGCATGGAGCTGCGTCTTTCGATCATCGTGCCGATGTTGAACGAGGCGGCATATATTGAAGGCACGCTGCGCGCATTGCAGCCGCTGCGCAGCGAGGGGCATGAGGTCATTGTCGCCGACGGCGGCAGCGACGACGGCAGTCGCCTGCTGGCGGAGCCATTGGCGGACCATCTGCTGCGCATGGAGGGCAGCCGCGCCCGCGTGATGAACGCCGCAACCGACCTCGCCAACGGCGATGTATTGTTGTTTCTGCATGCCGATACCCTGCTGCCGCCCGATACGCCGGCCTGCGTGACGCAGGCGCTTTCCGCCGCCAACCGCGTGTGGGGACGATTCGATATTCATCTGTCCGGCGGCAGCTATGGTTTTCGACTGATCGAACGGCTGATGAACTGGCGCTCCTGCGCCACCGGGATTGCCACCGGCGACCAGGCGATGTTCATGACCCGACTGGCCTACGAGCAGGCCGGGCGCTTTCCCGACTATCCGCTGATGGAGGATATCGCCCTGAGCCGGGCGTTGCGGCAACTGACGCGGCCCGCCTGCGTTCGCGCCGAGGTCATCGTCTCCAGCCGGCGCTGGCAGCATTACGGCGTGGTGCGTACCGTGCTGTTGATGTGGTGGCTGCGCCTCGGCTATTTCCTCGGTGTCGACACCGTTGTTCTGGCGCAGCATTATCATCGTAGCGACGTGCCGTCCGGCGCGCGCTCGCAATCTGACACGAAACCAGCAAACGACTAATCAACCACGGGGGGCAGAGGGGACAGCGAGGATGTCGGCTGCGGAGCTAGCCGCGACTTTGGCGACAAATTCCTTGTGTTCACCCTGCCCCCCCAGGGTAAATTTTTTCGGAATTGATCGCCATCGTGACTACAGGTTCGAACCCAATGACCAATCCCGCTTTCTCCATCAGCACCCTGCCGCGCATCGTCTTCGGTACCGGGCGTCTGGCCGAACTACCGGACTGCGCGGCGGAATTCGGCCGCGTGATATTGCTGGTGACCGGTGCCCGTTCTCTGCGCAACGGCACGCGCTGGCCGGAATTGATGCGGCAGTTACAGGCGCGCGGCCTGGCGGCGCACGCAGTGAGCATCGCCGGGGAGCCTTCGCCGCAGCAGATCGATGAGATCGTGCGTGCGCATCATGGCCGTGGCATCGAGGCGGTGATCGGCATCGGCGGCGGCAGCGTGCTGGATGGCGCCAAGGCGATCGCCGGTCTGCTGCCGCGCGGCAACTCGGTGATGGATCATCTCGAAGACGTCGGCCGCGGCCTGCCGTATACGGGGCCGTCGCTGCCGTTCATCGCAGTGCCCACCACTGCCGGTACCGGCAGCGAAGCGACCAAGAATGCGGTATTGAGCGTGCGCGGTGCCGACGGTTTCAAGAAGTCGTTCCGTCACGACTGTCTCGTCGCCAAGGTGGCGCTGATCGATCCGGCGCTGCTCGCCGCTTGCCCGCCGAAGTTGATGGCGGCGCAGGGGATGGATGCCTTTACCCAACTGCTGGAGTCCTATGTCTCGCTGCGCGCCAATCCGTTTACCGATGCCCTGGCCTGGAGCGGGCTGGAGGCGGTCAGCGGCGGTTTCTTCGCGGCGCTGGGCGGCGGGGAGGGTGAGGCCGCCGTTGCCGGTCGCGCCGCCATGGCCTACGGCGCGCTGCTCTCCGGCATCACGCTGGCCCAGGTCGGGCTGGGTTCGGTGCATGGGTTGGCGCAGCCGTTGGGATCGCTGTTCACGCTGCCCCACGGGGTCGCCTGCGGCACCGTGCTGGCGGCGGCCACGGAGGTGAACCTGCGGGCGTTGCGCGCCCGCGCGCCGGAGTCACCGGCGCTGGCCAAGTATGTCCGTGTCGGTCGTCTGCTGAGCGGTAATGAATCACTGGACGATAGCGCCGCGGCGGATGCGCTGGTGGGGACGTTGCAGCAGTGGACCGAGCGCCTGGAATTGCCGCGGCTTTCAACTTACGGCATCGGTCCCGTCGATATCCCCGCCATTGTCGCCGCCTCGCGTAACAATAGTATGAAGAGCAATCCGATCCTGCTCAGTGATGATGAGGTGGGTGCTATCGTGCGGGCACGGTTGTAGGACAGGATTGAACGACGGGGGCACGGGGAAAGATTGATTGCTGCCGACTTTTGCGCTTTCAGTGAGAAACGCGGAGCGTCGGCAAACCGCAACACCTGGTAGGAGCGGCTCCGCCGCGATTGGTTTTTTTATCGCGGCATAGCCGCTCCTAGACGGTTTTGTATTAGCAGTCAGCTTTGGTCTTTCAGTTGCAGATAGAAATACCCCCAATCAAAACCGCTCACCTCGCGCAGCGCGGCGAGCAGTTCGTCGCTCGGTACCGCTTCGCCTTCGAAGATGCCCCAGATGCGAATGAAGTAGCGGCCGAAGGCGGCGCACTGGCGCCAGCGCAGTTGCTGCGGGGCATATTCCTTGCCGCACAACGGACAGCGCCATATGAGGTCGGGGTCGTCGCGCCACTGCTCGATGATCGTCTGCCACTCCTCGATGCGGTAGCCGCAGCCGGGACAGCGCGGCTGCTTCACATTGTCGCCGCTGACGAATTGCACCGTGTCGTGGGGGCCGTCGAAGGCGATGTGGCAGAACTCGTCGCCGGTGATGCCCGGTTCGCCCAGCGCAACCACCGGCGAGCAGCCGAGGAAGGTAACGAGCTGGAGAAAGTTCTCGCCGGGACGGTAATGCCGTTCGCCGGCGATGGTGAGCGGTTCGGCGCTGAAGCCGATGGCCGCCATGCGCTGTTGCAATTGTGTGGTGTCGGGCGGGATTTGATCCGGCCGCGCCGGATGGAGCAGCAGCAGGTTCGCCATGACTATGCCGCGCCGCCGAGCCAGGCGTCGAGCAGTTGCTCCTGTGCCGGGCTCGCGCCTTCGACGAAGGTGAGGTAGCAGCTGTCCTCGGGCGCCGCCTGCAACACGGCGTCGAACTCCATCAACTCGTCGCGGCGGAAGGCGTGGAGATGGATGCCCCCGCCGACGCCATAATTCGCGCAAGCCTGCTCCAGGTTGTCGTTGCCCACCTTCAGGCCGTTGACGGCGATGATCACGTCGCCGGCGGCCAGTCCCGCCTGCTGCGCCGCGCCGCCGTCGTAGACGTTGAGCAGCTTCGCGCCTGCGCCTTCCTTGCCGCTGCGCACGCCCAGCACGGCGCGCGGCATGTTGCCGCTGCTCCCTGCTTTGCCGCCCTTGTCGGTGCCGCTTTCCGCGGCGCGCAGGTTGAACTCGACGCCGCAGTGGGCCAGCAGCCCGGCCAGCGGCAGGTCGTCGGTGCCGCGCAGCGCCTGGTCGAAGAAGTCGCTGAGATCGACGCCGCCGACCGCAGCGATCAGCGTTTCGATGGCCCGTTCATCGACACCAAGGCCGGTGAGGCCGTGACCCTGCCACAGGGCGCGCATTACGTCGTCGAGGGATCTGCTTGCGTCGCTGCCGCGGCGGATCAGCAGGTCCAGCGTCAGCGCCACCAGACTGCCCTTGGTGTAGTAGCTGACGATGGCGTTGGGGGCGTTTTCGTCCTGCTTGTAGAACTTGGTCCAGGTGTCGAAGCTGGAGTCGGCCACCGGCTGCTTGAGCCTGCCGCTGCCGCGCAGCACGCGGGTGATGGTCTGGCCCAGCAGTTCCAGATAGCTGCTGCGGGAGATCAGGCCGGTACGCGCCAGCGCCAGGTCGTCGTAGTAGGCGGTGAAGCCCTCGAACGCCCACAGCAGGGTGGTGTGCGCCTCGCGGCTCAGATCGTAGGGCACGAAGGCGGCGGGCTTGATCCGTTTGACGTTCCAGGTGTGGAAGTATTCGTGGCTGCACAGGCCGAGGAAGCTGCGGTAGCCGTCGCTGACCTCGTCCTGATCCGCGCGCGGCAGGTCGTCGCGGCTGCACAGCAGACTGGTGGAGCTGCGATGCTCCAGGCCGCCGTAGCCGTCGCCGGTGATCATCACCTGGAACAGGTAGCGCTGCACCGGCGCCGGTTCGCCGAACAGGCGGATGTGGTATTCACAGATGCGCTGGAGATCGCGCGCCAGCCGCGCCTGGTCGGCGCGGTGATGGCCGGTGAGCGTCATCGCGTGGGGCACGCCGCAGGCCTCGAACTCGACGATATCGAAGCGGCCCATCTCCACCGGATGATCGATCAGCGCGTCGTAATCGTCGGCGCGGTAGCGGCCGAAGCCCCACAGCGCGGCGCCGTCCAGCGCCAGGGTGGTGGCGACGCGCCAATCTTTGTAGGTGTCACCGTGCGGCGGCGCGATCTCCACCGCGCATGGCGACTGTTCCTGTCCGTGCACGGCGAGGAAGACGCTGGTGCCGTTGAAGTAGCCGTGGGTGGTGTCGAGGTGCGCGCTGCGCACCGAGAGGTCCCAGGCATAGACCTGATAGCGCAGCGTCAGGGCGCCTGCGCACGGCGCGCAGCGCCAGGTCTGCTTGTCGACCTTGCTCACGCCGACCGGCGCATCGTCGCAGAACGCCTTGAGCCAGACGACGTTTCTGGCGAAGTCGCGGATCATGTAACTGCCGGGTATCCACGCCGGCAGCGACAGCAACTGGCCGTCGGGATGCGGACGCTCGACAGTCAGCTCGACCTCGAACAGGTGCGCCTCGGGCGAGGCGGGGACGATGTGATAGCGAATGGATTCGTTCATGGCCTTCAAAGAATTTGACCCCTCCGCGGAATCTGTGGCGATAGAGCGCAGCGGCATCGGGCGGGGCTTGCCGGACACGCTGCGCTAAGTCCGGCCTACATCGCTGGACGGGACGATTTCTGGACCCGCGGTGTGGTGGCAGGTTTCAACGCCCAGGCAAAATCGATCTCCAGAAAATCCTAAAGTCTGGTTGCCATGTTTACTCTACGTTAGAGCATACAGTGAATGACAGCGCGCACATATTCATTCAAATCCCCGTGCTTGCCGTGTTTCCGTGGTTGTATGCCTTCAGCCTTTACTGCGCCACGTCGATTTTGACATAGATGTGGTTGGCGTTGCGGCGGCTGTCTTCGGTGGAGTAGGTCACGGCGTTACCGGCGTTTTGTGCCTCTTCCGCGACGCCGCCCAGTTCGATCCACTGGCCGAGGCGGCCGCTGACGGTGGTGACGATGCTTTGCGTATCAATCGCGCCGCCGCCGGTGGCGGCCGGGGTGTTGCGGAACGGGCGCACCTCCATGGTCACCGTATCGCCGCTGACCTGCGGCCGTACTTCGAAGCCGCTGGAGACGTCCTTGTACTCGATGCTCTGCTGGCTGGAGAGGCCGCCCGGGGTTTGGATGATGGTGCTCTGCGGCACCGGCATCTGCTGGCCGATGCTGATGCGCGCCCACTGGCCTTGCAGCACGCGCAGCCGCTGGTCGGTCTCTTCGCCGGTCTTGCGTTGGGTGCGGTAGACCTGCACCCGCGCCCGGTTCCCGCCCTGGCCGATCTCGACCGAGCCGCCGGATCGGTGGTCGCCGCTGCCGCCCGAACGCAGGGTGACGTTGCCGTTGCCGATCTGCCCGGATACCGCTCCGCCATGCAGCTCTTCGTCGGTCAACAGCCCCTGGTGAACGGTGACGACCAAGTTGCGCGGCGCGGTGTCCAGTTGCTGCAGCAGTCGCGTGACCTGATGCAGATCTTGCGGCGTGCTGCGCACGAACAGCGTATAGCCGCTGCCGCTGATCCCGGCGCCGGGCGCAAGCAGAGGCTTGACGATGGGGATCAGCTCCTGTGCGCTGCGGTGGTGCAGTTGGAACGTCTTCAGTTCCATCTCGGCGGCCTGCGCACCGATGCTGAACCAGGCGAACAGCAGCAGGGCGAGAAACAGCGCCGGGCGGTTCATAGATGGAGCCTGCGCAGCTGCGGGTCCTGCTGGCTGCGATCCCATATTTCGGTGAAGAAATTCACCAGATTGCGCGCGGATAAGCGATCGTCGAAGTTGGCGACGCCGACGTAACGATCGGCCAGTTGGCGACTGATGTAGCCGCTCTGGTCGGCGACGAAAAAGGTGTGGTTGACGTCGGCGTACTCCTCGGCCGGTTTGCGTATCTCGATGCGGCTGCTGATGCGCTGGGCCAGGCCAACCAGGCGATGGCCGTTCTTCACGGCCTTGCCGGAGTCCTGCACCAGGATGCGGACGCGGGCGTGTTGGCTGCCGCGCGCCAGCTCGGATGTCGCCTGCTCGAACTCCGGGGTGTCGTACAGTGGATGGTCCAGATCGCGGGTGAGGATCAGAATCGAGCGCCGTGCCTGCTGCGCCATCGCCAGGGCCAGCTCGCGGTGCTCCTCGGCCGTATTCAGCTCCAGCAGCTCTCTGGTTTCGCCCAGCTTGTAGTTCTCTATCGCCTGCATCAAAAGCTCCCTGTGGATTCTGCCGTTAAAGAATTATAACCACGGGGGCCACGGGGAACACGGGGTATATGGACCAAAAAGGCACTACAGGCGCGTTGACCCTGACTTTATGCAGTGTGGCCGGTGCCGAATTGGAATGGATTATCGATGCATAGCCCCTGTGTTGCCCGTGACCCCGTGGTTAGCGCTTTTCCTCTGTCAGCGCCAGCCGCATGTGACGGTGGGGGATACCGGCGTCCATGAATTCGGGGCCGTAGGCGTTGAAGCCGAAGCGCCGGTAGAAGCCGACGGCGTGGGTCTGGGCCGCCAGTTCCACGGCCGCAAAACCGTGCTCGCGGGCGGCGCCGACGGCGCGGCGCAGCAGGGCGCCGCCGACGCCCTTTCCGCGCCACGGCGCCAGCACCGCCATGCGGCCGATATGGCCGTCGGGCAGCAGCCGTGCGGTGCCGATGGGACGGCCGGCTTCGTCCAGCGCCAGGAAGTGGCGCGCTGCGTCGTCGAGGCCGTCCCACTCCAGCTCGGCGCTCACCCCTTGCTCCTGCATGAACACCGTGCGCCGCACTGCCGCCAGGGCGTCACGGTCGCGGTTCCAGTCGGCGTCACGAACGGCGAATTTCATCGGCAAGACGATTGAACCACGGGGAACACGGGGGCTTCATTGCCGTCAATATTCCAAATAGCGTGTTTGCGAGGCGATAGCGTGCATTTCAACCGCCCTACACATGTAGCAGTTGTATTCCCCGTCTCCCCCGTGGGTAACACTCTTCATTCTTCCGGGAAATAGACCGCGCCCATGTTGTACAGGTCGGTGAGCAGTTCCAGCAGCTCCTTGTCCTCCAGATACGGCGCCAACTCCTTGAAGCGCTGGACGCGGCGGCCGGCGAGCAGGGCGGCGACCTTGGCGCCGTCGCCGTGCAGCTCGATCTCTTCGCCGGCGACGTAGAGACGGGTGACGCCGGCGGCATCGGTGAAGTGGGCGTAGCGGCAATATTCGCTGCGCCACAGCTCGCGATGACGTTTGAACAGCTCCTTGAATGCCTTCGGTCGTAGCTCCTCATCCGGTTCCGGCACGTAGTGGCCGGGGCGCACGTCGGTGATGAAGCTGGCGAACCAGCGGTCGATGTGGTCGTCGTCCAGCGGCATCGAGCGGATCAGCGCGCGGACCTTTTCGCGCGCGGCAAGGGCGATCTCGCCCGGCGCCGGCTGCGCCTTGAGGTCGGGGTCGGCGTAGAATTCGTCGACGTCGGTCTGCGCCAGCAGGTCGTTGAAGTAGCCGGAGAGGATCGAGCCGACAGTGGGTGCGCGATAGCCGACCGAGACGGTGATGCAGTCGTCCAGCGCCACGCCGTAGTGAGTCACGCCCGGCGGCAGGTAGAGCATGTCGCCCGGCTCCAGCACCCACTCTTCCTCCACCTCGAAGTTCTTCATGATCTTCAGCGGCAGGTCGGGCAGCAGGTCGTCGTCGCCCGGTTCCTCGCGGTTGATCTGCCAGCGGCGATGGCCGGCGCCCTGGATCATGAACACGTCGTAGTTGTCGGCGTGCGGCCCCACGGTGCCGAACTCCGGCGCGTAGCTCACCATCACGTCGTCCAGCCGCCAGTTGGGCAGGAAGCTCAAGCTATCCTGCAATAGCGCGAACTCCGGCACGTGCTTGTTGATCTCCTGCACCAGCACCGTCCAGTGCGTCTCCGGCAGGTGGGTGAAGCGCTCCTCGGCAAACGGCCCGTGCTCCACCTGCCAGGGTGTCGCGCCGCCTTGCTCCATGATCAGCCGCGATTCCACCTCCTCTTCGCAGGCCAGCCCTGCGATCTCCTCCGGCGTCACCGGGCATTGATAACCGGGGATCGCCTGACGAACGAGCAGCGGCTGCTTCTGCCAGTACTTCTCCAGGAATTCCTCGACCGAAAGGCCGCCAAGCAATGTTTTCAGATCGTACATGGGAGTGCCCTAAGGGAACATGGAACGTTGGCTATTATGCTCCTTCTCCCCGAGGGAGTAGGACAGGATGAGGGATGTTGATAAATTCCCTCACCCTAACCCTCTCCCTGGGGGAGAGGGAACAAAACATTAATTATTGCAGCGGTATGTGCCTTACGTCCTTTCTTCCTAAGGGAGAGAGAACATATGGCGTGCATCAGCGTACCTGACGTCGAACTGTGCATCCCCTCTCCCCCAGGGATTTATGCCCTGTGGGTAGAGGGCCAGGGTGAGGGGTGTGAATATATTTCCTCACCACAACCTAATTATTGCGAAGCGAATTCCTAAATCTTCTTCGCCTGCTTAATCGCGTTGCCGATGTAGCTCGCCGGCGTCAGCTCGCGCAGCCGCGCCTTGGCCTCGGCGGGGATCTCCAGCGCGTCGATGAAGGCCTGCATGCCGGCCTGGTCGACGCGCTGGCCGCGGGTCAGCTCCTTGAGTTTTTCGTAGGGCTTCTCGATGCCGTAGCGGCGCATCACAGTCTGGATCGGTTCGGCCAGCACTTCCCAGTTCTGATTCAGGTCGGCGGCCAGCGCGGCCTCGTTCACCTCCAGCTTGCCGATGCCGCGCAGCGTGGAGCTGTAGGCGATCAGCGAATGAGCGACGCCGACGCCGAGGGTGCGCAGCACGGTGGAGTCGGTGAGGTCGCGCTGCCAGCGCGAGATGGGCAGCTTGGCGGCGAGGTGATCGAACAGGGCGTTGGCGATGCCGAGGTTGCCCTCGGAGTTTTCGAAGTCGATGGGGTTGACCTTGTGGGGCATGGTCGAGGAGCCCACCTCGCCGGCGACGGTCTTCTGCTTGAAGTAGCCGACGGAGATGTAGCCCCACACGTCGCGATCGAAGTCGAGCAGCACGTTGTTGAAGCGGGCGATGGCGTCGAACAGTTCGGCCACGTAGTCGTGCGGCTCGATCTGGATGGTGTACGGATTCCAGTCGAGCCCGAGGGAGGTGACGAACTCCTCGGCGAACTGGCACCAGTGGATCTCCGGATAGGCGCTGATGTGGGCGTTGTAGTTGCCCACCGCGCCGTTGATCTTGCCCAGCAGCGGCACCGCCTTCACCTGCTCGAGCTGACGCTGCAGGCGGTAGGCGACGTTGGCCATCTCCTTGCCCACGGTGGTGGGGGAGGCGGGCTGGCCGTGGGTGCGGGCGAGCATGGGGATCTCGGCATAGCGGTGGGCCAGGTCGCGCATCGCGGCGACCACGTTGTCCAGCGCCGGCAGCAGCGCCTGGGTGCGCGCCTCGCGCAGCATCAGGGCGTAGGCCAGGTTGTTGATGTCCTCGGAGGTGCAGGCGAAATGGATGAACTCGCTCACCGCTTCCAACTCCGCATTGCCGGCGATCTTCTCCTTGAGGAAATACTCCACCGCCTTGACGTCGTGGTTGGTGGTCTTCTCGATGTTCTTCACCCGCTGGGCATCTTCGACGCTGAAGTGCTCGACGATGGCGTTGAGCAGGTGGTTGGCATGTTCGGAGAGCGGCGGGACCTCGGGGATGCCTTCGTGGGCCGCCAGCTTCTGCAACCAGCGCACCTCCACCAGCACCCGGTGGCGGATCAGGCCGTACTCGCTGAAGACGGGGCGCAGGTCGGCGACCTTGCTGCCGTAGCGGCCGTCGACGGGGGAGATTGCAGTGAGTTCGGAGAGTTCCATGCCGGCTCCAGTTGCTTGTTGTTCGGAAACGGATGGCGCGGCGGGAGCACTCCCGGCGAGTGCGAAAAGCGAGCTCTGACCGGCCAATCCTGAAGTGCCGGCATGATACACCAAGAGGCGGTGCGGGATCAGGGGTGGGCGGGGATTCTGCGCAGCTCCGCCGGAGCGGTTGCGCCGAATCCAAATGATCGTTCCGAATGGATACCCGGTTAGGAACTTCGGCCAGTCACTCGTGGGAGCCCGGCTCCGCCGGGCGATAGCCCTGGATTAGGCCATCGCCCGATGGCGGCTGCGGATGCCTGTCCTCTCGCCGCATAACGCCGTCCCGGGCAATAAATCGGGCTCCCGCGGGAGCCCGCTCCCCGACATCGAACTTCTCGCGCTGGTTGGGTACCCATTCGGAACGCTCGTTTGGAACGATGCGGCGGGTACGACAGCGTACCCGCCGCCGGTTCGTCAGGGCATCGCCGCCAGGTGGTGGCAATCCCCCCAGTCAACGCTGTTCCCGAACGTCTTGATGATGGCCGGCACGGCAACCCTGGCCTTGGGATGCACGTCGTGAAACAGCAGCACGCCATGCCGTTTGATCAGCATCAACGTAATCATGCGATTGATCACGTCAGCGGCACTCACGTGGCGGTTCCAGTCCTGGGAGTCGATGTCCCACAATGCCACCCGCAGCGACTGGGTCCGAAAAAACGGCCCGCTATCCGCCCTGCGCTGGCCGTACGGCGGACGGAACAATGGGGCGACCATGTCGGGAGCGAGCGTCTGTTTCAGCAAGTCACGGGTACGCTCGATCGACGCTTGCCATTGGTCCCATTTCGCGTGCGATTTGTGCTTCCAGCCGTGTGAACCGACGCATTGCCCCCGGTATAAGGCATTCATCGTCTGCTTCGAGGATTTTTCCAGTCGCTCCTGAAAACGCGCGCCCAGCACGAAAAACACGCCGGTCCGCTTTTCCTTGCGCAACATGGCCAGGGTCTTTTCCGTCAAGCCGCCCTGTGCCGTCGGGCCGTCGTCGAACGTCAGGAAGAATTGCCGGTCGGCCAATTTGTCTCCGTTCAACTCGTTGTCGTTAAACCGCTCGATCTCGCTGCTTATCCTGGGAAACAACGCCGCCAGGCGCAGTTGTTCCCCCACGTAGGCGCGGGCAAACCCGTCGAAATTATCGCGCCACGCCAAATAGCCTTGAGGCATCGTGCGGTGGACCTCCGCTGCCTTCTGCAACAACTCTGCGCTGCTGCGCACCTCGCCCACGCAGCTCCAGTCGCTCGCCGCGCACTTCCTGGCGGCCCGCCGGTAGTTGAGCAACACCAACCTGCGCTCCTGGTTCAGCCATTTCTCGACCGACGCGCGATCAACGCTCTTGATCCTGAACGCGGAGAGCATCTCGTCGTCGGAGAGTTTCCCCATCTGCCGCAGGGCCAGGCCGTATTCCAGGATCGCGGCGCGCGATGCCCGGTCGAAACCGGGCACCGTGTTTACGCGTTCCGGCCATAGCCGGAAGTCGGCCTTGGCGACAACGGCGGGGCCGACACTGCCGGCCGCCGCACGAATGCCTACGAACGCGATCAGGCAAAACGCCGACGCAAGCCGTAGCGTACGCCGGGCCGAGATTGCGGTACGCCTGGTCATCGTTGCCGTCCAGATCGGTGGCCACCGGCCACACGTGATAAACCTGATTGAATTCGCTTGGCCTTGCTGTCCATTTTCGTATCGGGTAGGACGCCGACGATGCGGCCGTCGGCGGGGGAAATCGTGGCGAAGGTGAGATCATGGCGCTCCATGCCGGTTCCGGAGTTTGATGGTGATCGGCGCGGCGGAAGTAACGGGACGTACACTGGGTGGTGCTGCGCAGGGTCAGCTCATGCCGTCCTATTCAAGGTACCGGCAGGATACACCGTGTTCAGGAGTTGGGGATGCGGGAGCGCTCGGCGACGGTGGCGGGCGTGTGGAGGTGGCCGCCGCGCAGGCGACGCATCCAGGCGTTGATGGCCAGAATCTGCTGATCGCGTTGTTGCAGCCGCGCGTTGTTCGGTTGCGCGACGACATGCATGGCTACACGCTGAAGTTGTGGTGCGGCCGGCTGCAGGTGCGGGTGGCTGGCGAGAAAGCCGATGGTGAATAATGCTGCGATGATGTGTTCCATGTTCCAGCCCCCCAGTGGTCCGCTGAGTCTCAAGATAGGGGATCTCCGGGGGCGCGGCGGTGACCACCGTCACGTTGTGGGAAAAGGACAGGGGCGCGCGCTATGGAGTATTCTTATGTCCATTAGGTCACACATTGAGTTGCCAAGTATCTTTAAATTCATTCGTTAGGATATTGAAATGCTTGAAGATTACAGACTTCACGTAAACGAGCGCGCGAGCCAGGGCTTGCCGCCGCTGCCGCTCGACGCCAAGCAGGTCGTCGCACTGGTGGATCTGCTGAAGCAAGCGCCCAAAGGCGAGGGTCAGTTCCTGCTGGATCTGCTCACCCACCGCGTGCCGCCCGGCGTCGACGACGCCGCCTACGTGAAGGCCGCCTTCCTCACCGCGCTCGCCAAGGGCGAGGCCACGTCCCCGGTCATCGATCGCAGGCACGCCACCGAACTGCTCGGCACCATGCTGGGCGGCTACAACGTGCGCTCCCTCATCGAACTGCTGGACGACGACGACATGGCGCCCATTGCCGCCCACGCCCTCTCCAAGACCCTGCTGGTGTTCGACGCCTACCACGACGTGCTGCACAAGGCGAAGACCAACAACTGGGCCAAGGAGGTGATCGACGCCTGGGCCGAGGCGGAGTGGTTCACCCGCCGCAGCCAGCTGGCCGACGCCATCACCCTCACCGTATTCAAGGTCCCCGGCGAGACCAACACCGACGACTTCTCGCCCGCCTCCGAGGCGTGGAGCCGCCCCGACATCCCGCTGCACGCCAAGGCGATGCTGGTGAGCAAGATGCCCGAGGGGCTGGCCACCATCGACAAGCTGAAGGCCGAGGGCCGTCCCATCGCCTTCGTCGGCGACGTGGTCGGCACCGGCTCCTCGCGCAAGTCCGCCATCAACTCCGTGCTGTGGCACCTGGGCGAGGACATCCCCTACGTGCCCAACAAGCGCCAGGGCGGCGTGATCCTGGGCGGCAAGATTGCCCCCATCTTCTTCAACACCGCCGAGGACTCCGGCGCGCTGCCCATCGAGTGCGACGTGAGCAAGCTCAACACCGGCGACGTCATCACCATCAAGCCCTACGAGGGCAAGATCGAGAATGCCAAGGGCGAGGTGGTTTCGACCTTTGAACTCAAGCCCACCACCATCGCCGACGAAGTGCGCGCCGGCGGCCGCATCCCGCTGATCATCGGCCGCTCGCTCACCGACAAGACCCGCGAGGCGCTGGGCCTGGAGCCGAGCGATCTGTTCATGCGCCCGGTCGCGCCCAAGGATTCCGGCAAGGGCTACACCCTGGCGCAGAAGATGGTCGGCCGCGCCTGCGGCGTCGACGGCATCCGCCCCGGCACCTACTGCGAGCCGCGCATGACCACCGTCGGCTCCCAGGACACCACCGGCGCCATGACCCGCGACGAGCTGAAGGAGCTGGCCTGCCTCGGCTTCTCCGCCGATCTGGTGATGCAGTCGTTCTGCCACACCGCCGCCTATCCCAAGCCGGTGGACGTCAAGCTGCACCACTCGCTGCCCGAGTTCTTCACCACCCGCGGCGGCGTAAGCCTGCGTCCCGGCGACGGCGTGATCCACTCCTGGCTCAACCGCATGCTGATGCCCGACACCGTCGGCACCGGCGGCGACTCCCACACCCGTTTCCCCATCGGCATCTCGTTCCCTGCCGGCTCCGGCCTGGTCGCCTTCGCCGCGGCCCTGGGCGTGATGCCGCTGGACATGCCCGAGTCGGTGCTGGTGCGCTTCAAGGGCGAGATGCAGCCCGGCGTCACCCTGCGTGACCTGGTCAACGCCATTCCCTACACGGCGATCCAGCAGGGGCTGATGACGGTGGCGAAGGAGGGCAAGAAGAACGTCTTCAACGGCCGCATCCTCGAGATCGAAGGGCTGCCGGACCTGAAGGTGGAGCAGGCGTTCGAACTCTCCGACGCCAGCGCCGAGCGTTCCGCCGCCGCCTGCACCGTGCGCCTCAACAAGGAACCGATCATCGAATACCTGCAGAGCAACGTCACCCTGCTCAAGTGGATGATCGCCAACGGCTACGAAGACCAGCGCACCCTCGGCCGCCGCATCGAGGCGATGGAGGCGTGGATTAAAAACCCGCAGCTGCTGGAGCCGGACGCCGATGCCGAATACGCCGCCGTCATCGAGATCGACCTGGCCGAGATCAAGGAGCCCATCCTCGCCTGTCCCAACGACCCGGACGACGTGAAGCTGCTCTCCGCCGTCGCCGGCACGAAGATCGACGAGGTGTTCATCGGTTCGTGCATGACCAACATCGGCCACTACCGCGCCGCCGGCAAGGTGCTGGAGCAGGTCGCCAACGTCCCGACCAAACTCTGGATCGCCCCGCCGACCAAGATGGACATGCGCCAACTGACGGAGGAGGGGTACTACGCCATCTTCGGCAAGGCCGGTGCGCGCACCGAGATGCCGGGGTGTTCGCTGTGCATGGGCAATCAGGCGCGGGTGGCGGATGGCGCGACCGTGGTGTCGACCTCGACGCGCAACTTCCCGAACCGGTTGGGTAAGGGTGCCAACGTATATCTGTCGTCGGCTGAGCTCGCTGCTGTGGCGGCGATGGTTGGGAAGATTCCGACCGTGGCGGAGTATATGGAGGCGGTGAAGGGGTTGCAGCCGATGGCGGGGGATATTTATCGGTACCTTAACTTCGATCAGATCCCCGAATATGAGGAAGTGGCCAAGAAGGTCATTCCGATTCGGGCGGCATAACTGCTGGCCTCCAATCTACCCACGAACCTTACCCTCTCCCCGATTCTTCTCCCCCTCTCCTTCAGGGAGAGGGGCGGGGTGAGGGGATAAATAAGGGTTTGCGGTAAGGGGCGGGGAGCCAAAAATCGCTTGTTACCAAAGGACAACCTACCGCTATAATCGACCCATCAGCCACGAACGACTCATTGCCGAACTGAAACGACAGGGTTGAGTGGAAGAGATCGGGAGGACGTCATGCAACACGCCAAACAGGAAGCCATTGAAACCATCGGAAAGCTGCCCGACGACGCCGACATGGACGAGATCATGTACCAGCTCTATGTGCTGGATAAGATCCGAAAGGGTCAGGAGGCGGTAGAACAGGGCCGCACCACCAGCAGTGAGGCGCTGAAGCGAGAGATCGACTCGTGGTGATTTGGTCAGATCCGGCCAAAGCGGATCTGCGCTCAATTCACGACGTCATCGCTCACGACTCCACGCATTATGCCAAGAAGGTCACCCAGGACATCGTAGCCAAGAGCGATGTGCTCAACGAGCTGCCGCGCATGGGCCGGGTAGTGCCTGAGCTCGACAACGAGGCCATCCGTGAGCTGTCGCTTTATTCATACCGCATACTCTACGAGATCCGAGACCATGGGGTTTTTATACTGGCGGTAATCCACAGGCGACGCGAGCTGCGGCCGGAGATGATCGAACGGTAGGCCGGTTGCTCCTAAAAGGACATGGCATCACTGTAATCGGCGTAAGCAGGGGTTTCGGAGCCAACCATGCCGCATATGATCGAGATGGAAAACGACGTCCTCCACGAAACCGCTTTGTTAGCTGAGGCAGCCTTGGCCGGAGATCACCGCGCCAAAGATAGGACACCCATGATTCGACACAAACTGTGGATCGCACCGCCGACCAAGATGGACATGCGCCAACTGACGGAGGAGGGGTACTACGCCATCTTCGGCAAGGCCGGTGCGCGCACCGAGATGCCGGGGTGTTCGCTGTGCATGGGCAATCAGGCGCGGGTGGCGGATGGCGCGACCGTGATTTCGACCTCGACGCGTAACTTTCCGAATCGGTTGGGCAAGGGGGCGAATGTTTATTTGTCGTCGGCTGAGCTGGCGGCGGTGGCGGCAATGATTGGGAAGATTCCGACCGTGGCGGAGTATATGGAGGCGGTGAAGGGGTTGCAGCCGATGGCTTCCGACATATATCGGTATTTGAATTTTGATCAGATCCCCGAGTATGAGGAAGTGGCCAAGAAGGTCATACCGATCAAGGCGGCGTAGCCGCTACTCTTCTTAACAGGTTGCTGAAAAACTCCCTCTCCCCCAGGGAGAGGGTTGGGGTGAGGGGATTAAATGCGCTCTCACCGCTATTGACTAAAGTAACATATAGGTTACCATTAAACCGTGACACGGACGTTACGCGAATATCTGGACGAACAGGGCCGCTCACCTTTCCGGCGCTGGCTTGATCGCCTGAACGGTCCGGCGTCAGCTAGGGTGACCACTGCCGTCAAGCGGTTAGAGGAAGGCAACGATTCGAATACAAAATCGGTAGGTGAGGGCGTATACGAACTCAAGATTGATTTCGGGCCCGGCTACCGGGTCTACTTTGGCTGGCAGGGCCGACAGTTGATCATCCTTCTGGCTGGCGGCAGCAAGGCGCGACAGCAGCAGGACATCAAGCAGGCCAAGGGAATGTGGGCGACGCACAAACGTCGCAAGAAAGACGAGAGGTGATACCATGGCGCTCACCAGAGATTTTCGGGAAACCGTACAGGCCCGCGTTGCGCGCGATGCCTCCTATCGCCGCGCCCTGCTGGCAGAAGCAGTCAATGAGCTTCTGGCCGGCGAGCTTCGGGTCGGCAAGTCCATCTTGCGTGATTACGTCAATGCCACTATCGGTTTTGAAGGACTTGCCGCCGAGATCGGCAAATCGAGCAAGAGTTTGCAACGCATGCTGAGCTCCTCCGGCAATCCGACGGCCGAGAACCTGCTGGCGATCCTGAAGGTGCTTCAGGAGCATGAGGCGGTGCATATTAGGGTGAAAATCAGCCGCGAAGCAGCGTAGGATAAGTGCGTACCATGCCAACCGCCGAAAAACTCCATCCGCAATACATCACCGACGAGCAGGGAAACCGGGTATCGGTGGTCCTGCCTGTGGCCGAGTACGAAGAGTTGCTGGAAGAGATCGATATCCTGGCTGCCGTGGCTGAACGCAAGGATGAACAGACGATTACCCATGAATCGTTGCTCGCGGCACTGGCAGAAGATTGGCGCAGGCCGGAAGAGGACGAGGCATGGAGGCATTTGCCGTCCGTGGCTGAAGCGCAAGGGACGCAGTAATGCGCCTTACAGACCGGCAAATCCAAACCATCCATGACACCGCCGAACAGATGTTTGGTCCGGATGCCCGCGTCTATCTCTTCGGCTCCCGTGTCGATGACAACCAACGCGGCGGAGACATCGACCTGCTGGTGGAGGTGGGTCACGTGATGGAAAATCGTGCCGCGGCAGCGGCACGTTTCGCGGCGAAGCTACAGATCAAGATGGGCGACCGCCGCATCGATGTTCTTGTGGTCGATCCGCAAACCACGCGCCAGCCGATTCATGCGGTCGCACGCGAAACGGGCGTGGCGCTGTGAAGCTGGCCGCTTCCGAGCGGCTGCGCTTCCTGCTCGCTACTGCCGAGAAGGAAAAAGAGCATCTGCTGCTCACCACCTCGCGTCTTTTCGCGCAGAAGATTGATGCCGCCTGGATATCATCCCTGGAGTCAAACCCTGACTTGGCCGAACGGTTGGATGCCTTCGTGGCCCGATTCAACCGTCTACAGGACACCATCGGCGACAAACTTATTCCTGAGTTGATGCGCAATATGCAGGAGACCCCCGGCGCGGCGCTGGACAACCTCGGGAGGATGGAAAAGCTTGGCCTGCTTGCTTCCGTGGAGGAGTGGATCGAAGCGCGGAATCTGCGGAACCGGCTGGTGCATGAGTACATGCATGAGCCAGGTGAATTTGCGGAGGCATTGAAACGGGCGGGCGCATTGGTGCCACTACTGACAGCTACCCATGAAGCGTTGAAACGCTACGTCGATATGCATCTTGTGATTAAGGATTAATACGGTAACGATCATGCACCCTCTAGTCGCCAGCCACAGCAAGGAAATCGCCGAACTCTGCCTGCGCTATCGCGTGCGTCGGCTGGAGGTGTTTGGTTCGGCGGCGCGGGGTGATGATTTTGACCCGGAGCGCAGCGATGCAGACTTCCTTGTCGAATTTGCACCGGACAGTCAATACCCTGCGCTAGCGGAGTATTTCGACTTCAACGAGGCGCTGGCGAGCTTGCTCGGGCGTCCGGTTGATTTGGTGATGGTGGGGGCGGTGCGGAATCCTTACGTGCTTGCGAGCATCAATAAGTCGAGGGAACCGATTTATGTCGCATGAGTGCCTTACGATGCCGGGGTGTTCGCTGTGCATGGGTAATCAGGCGCGGGTGGCGGATGGGGCGACCGTGGTTTCGACCTCGACCCGCAACTTCCCCAATCGGTTGGGCAAGGGGGCGAATGTTTATCTGTCGTCGGCTGAGCTTGCTGCTGTGGCGGTTCTGGTTGGGAAGATTCCGACCGTGGCTGAGTATATGGAGGCGGTTAAGGGGTTGCAGCCTATGGCGGGGGATATCTATCGGTATTTGAATTTTGATCAGATAGCGGAATATCGGGAAGTGGCGGATAAGGTGATTCCGATTCGGGCTGCGTAGCAGCTACTTTTCTTAATGCCTTTAGCCCCCCCAGCCCTCAGGGAGAAGGCCGGGGTGAGGGGGTAAATAAGGATTGCGTATGGCATACGATCTGAACTTATATGGCGCTGCACTCCGTCACTTTGAAGATGGGGCAGCGCTTAGTGAAAAGAAAAGATTCGACAACGCAGGCTATCATTTTGGGTTCGCTGCCGAGTGTGCCGTTAAATGCAATCTAAAAATGCTTGGGGTGCGAGACGATGAAAAAGTTCAGTGGACTCACTTGCCTGAAATGAAGCTGCTTGCTCTTCAGACGCTAAGCGGTCGTTCAGCGGCCACTCTTCGAACTGTGCTGGAACGAGGCAATTTCATGCAGCAGTGGGATGTCAGAATGCGATATGCCTCCAGTGGAACCATTGACGAGGACACAGTTAAACGTTGGCGTGATCATGCAAATGAAGTGATAGGCTGCTTGCTATGAGCGAAGAAAAAACTGACGTTTACTTCGACGAGAGCATCCCCGCGTTTGTTGGCATCATTGCCCCAATACTTGGAAAAAAGAGGATTGCTTCAGGATGGATACTGAGGGACGCTTCTGGGCGGCTTGCTTTTATAGCAGATGAACCCCTATCGCAAAAAAAGGTGGTTGAGGTTACTCAATCGCTATCTTTGCACATGCCTGCATATTGCCGTAATGGGCGCACCATTCTAGATATCAACCAACCTGGTGTTTCATCTGTTCTCGAGCGCGCACGAGAATCTATCGAAAACATTGTGCTAGGCGGCACCGTTCTAAGTATCCGTCTAATAGAACAAAGGATAGTTGGACAAGACTGGCTAACATCCCCCGCCCAAGGGTGGTCGCCTCCAGACCCCGCTCGCTTTGTATTTGCAAGTCTTAAAGGTGGCGTTGGACGTTCTACGTCCTTGGTTGTGGTGGCGGCAGATTTGGCAGCGGCAGGACGAAAAGTTCTAGTGGTCGACTTGGATCTTGAGGCGCCAGGGATAGGTTCAATGCTGTTAACGCAAGAAGAAATGCCGCGATTTGGAATTCTTGATTGGTACGTGGAGAGTGGGCTTCGTGACCTTGGTCGAGAGTTTTTATTAGACATGGTTGCTCCTAGCGCTTTTGGGAAGGGGCGTGGCTTAGTTGATGTTGTGCCAGCAACTGGCGTAACGTCACAGAACCACCCTGCCAATGTGCTTGCTAAGATTTCTCGTGCTTATCTAGAGGTTCCTGGAAAAGGCGCTGAACCCTCTAGCTTTTTGATGCAAACACAGTCTCTTATAAATGAACTTGCCACACTCAAACAATATGATGTAATTCTGATCGATGCGCGAGCAGGTCTGAATGAGACTACTGCTGCCGCAGTACTCGGTTTGGGAGCGGATGTATTGCTTTTTGGTGAAAATACACCGCAAACATTTGCTGGGTATCGCTTTCTTTTGTCACACCTCGCACGCTTTTCGAGAGATGAGACCAATGATTGGCTCTATAGAATTCGCATGATTCATGCGAAAGCGCTTAAGGACGAATCTCAGCAAGAAGCATTTAGAGATTCTGCACATCAAATATTTATGGAGTTCCTGTACAAGGATGAAACGATCCCCGATCGGGACGGGAATCCCGAACTCGACTCTGATGGGAAACCAATAACTATCCCTGAGGTTTCCCTTGATGATCCTGATGCACCTCACTACGCATGGCCTGTATTGCTGGATTCGAACTTCTTGGCTTTCAATCCAATGAAAGAGCCAAGTCTGCTTACAACCGCAGCTTACGAAAGCAGCTACAAGAACTTGATCGCTGGTATCTCTGAGCGGCTAGAGACTGAATTAGGAGATTGAAGTGAGTGACGAAGTTACTCTGATCCGCACGGCAATTGCGAGCTTGACCCCTGCTCCAAGTCACGATGCTACTCAGCCGCCGGAGCTTACTCAGATATACCCTCCTGAGGGACATGAGGCAGCTTTGGATCCAGAGCGCCCCTTGGTTATAGGTGGGCGTGGTACAGGAAAAAGTTTCTGGTCCGCAACCTTACTTAATCCGGTGACCAGAGAGTTCATTGCAAGTAGTTACCCGCGGCTACAGTTGGAACGCTGTGATGTTTCTTTAGGCTTTGCGGGGGTTGACGCAGACATTAATGGCGCTCCGAGTCGCGAGGAACTGGATGATCTAATTGAAAAGGACAGATGGTTGGCCGATAAGGTATGGCGCGCCGTCATTTTGAAGGGCGTAAGTCGTGTCTGTGAATTAAATATACCTTCACAACTGAGGGGTTCGGATGGTCTTGTTGCCTGGGTGGAGGAAGATGCAGGCAGGGCTCAAATGGAATTGCGGAGGGCTGATGATATATTGAGTGGTCGTGGTGCACGATTGATTATCGTCTTTGATGCACTTGATCGATTGGGTGTGGATTGGCAGCAGATTAGACAGCGAACAAAGGCGTTGCTGCAGGTGGCGCTAGCAATGCGCTCGTATCGTGCAATAAAACCAAAAATATTCATGCGCGTAGACCAAGCGGAGGATCGAGGTGTCGCCGCATTCCCAGATGCGTCCAAGATGCTTAGTCCAGGAGCTCGTGTAGATCTCGATTGGGAACGTCGCGATCTTTATGGTTTGTTATACACATTATTGGCCAATGATGCCGATGCGGGCGATGTCTTTGTAAATGTTGTGGAGAATACTACTGGTTTCCGATTAGAAAAAGGGAAAACATTTCTCCTGCCAACAGAGTTAAAAGATATTGAGTTAAAGCAGGAAGCTATATTTGCTGCGCTCGCAGGAAGGTACATGGGTGCCAACAAGAAGCAGGGAAGAACGTATACTTGGCTCCACAATCATCTCGCGGACTCCTATGGAAGAGTTAGTCCACGAAGCTTCTTGGAAGCGTTACGAAATGCAGCAATCTATCGTGGCGTATCCGATTCCCGGCTAGCTGTGGTTCCTAAAGGACTGCAAGCTGGCATTCAAGGCGCATCAGAGCAAAGGCTCAAGCAACTACAAGAAGAGTATGGGTGGATTGATACGGTCATTGAGCCTTTGGCAGACTTAAATGTCCCATGCCAAGGGTCAGATCTTTTTGAACTGTGGGAAAAAGCGCAAACGGTTGAGGCGATTCATACTCCAGCGGGAGGGGAACCAGATTATTTGGAACCGATTGAATTGTATGATGCCACAGACGACAAGAAAACAGCCTTGTTGAAAGCGCTTATTCGGATTGGGGTTGCAGAGCGGCGCTCAGATGGGCGAATAAATATTCCAGACATATACCGGGTTGCAGCAAAACTTCGACGCCGTGGTGGAGTTAAACCGAGACGAGCAAAAAATAGCTGATAGACAACAACGATAACGACTTAAGGAATATTTGGGGTCAGACTCTGAGGGATCCCCACGAAATGGGAGTGAGAGTGGGAGTGAGAGGGTCAAGTGGGAGTGAGAGGGTCAGGTCTTTCCTGTTGCATGAGCAACAGGAAAGACCTGACCCTTTCTGCGCCGCGAAAATTTTGGATGCGGAATAAAGTGATATTATTTAGTGATATCAGTTTCAGTGCTAATTGATAGTCTTGATGGACTGGGTGTCGGGACTCAGAATTATAAATAAGGAGAAAGCATGGACTTCCATATACTTCAAGTATCTTTGCTGCCTGATGACAGTGATCTATTTTATGAGCAAGGGAGAGAGCGCGATATCCGATTGTTTGAGCAGGCATTGGATCATGCGCAAGAAAAACTGGATGGCTACTCAATTAAAGTTATGACGTATGACGATGTGCACGGAGTGATGTCTGGGGTTGTTTCGAGAAGAGCAAAACAAAAGTTGTATGACAAGGACTTTGCCTCACATATTGAAGATAATTATCCTCCTGTTGTATGGTTTTGGGATAGGAATGAACAGGTGGTTCTGGTGGAACAAAAGACAAGCGTATTCACAAAGGCCGAGCAATCCGCGAAGGCGTTTAAGGATATATCAGCCCTGTTTCTTGGTCAATACGTGGTGCATGCCGAGATCTTCCCTAAATTGACTGATGATGCCTTTTGGGAGACATACGAAATGCTTTCCCATGTATACCGCGTAGAGTTTGAACTGGCTGCGCCCAATATGTTTGGTGAGACTAAAAAGGAACTTGGCGATTTCTTGAAGAAAGTTACAAAGCAAACGAATGCTTCTGATTTTCAGCCGACATTTATAAATCGGCGTGGCAACCTGCGTTTATTGAAATCCAAATGGGTTCAGGCGATGCAAGATTGGATTAACGACGGCGCTGGAGCGTGGCTGGTTGTTGGGAGGAAATCCATTGCTGATAGGATGCGCAGGTATCGGAGTCAGAATATGGCAAAGACAATTAATTACCCAGCACAAATCTCGGAATCGGACCTCTCTGAGTTGAGTTCTGAGGATATTCAAATAATACTGGAACAACTGCGTTCTAAATATACTTTTAGGAAGTAGCGTGAAAATCGTTGTTAAGCTGATCGTGCTATATGCCGCTTCTGTAATGTTTGCTGCCGTGATCGGTAATGGCGCACATTTCTTGGAGGAAAACATAGTGGCGCTTATATCCGCGCTGCTGGGTGGGATTATTGCTGGATTGTCGATCATTTTTGGGCTAATGAGCACTTCGCATAAGTTATCGGAGGTGGCTCGAGGTGATTTGTCATTTAGGCAGTTCTTGGTGTTTCTAAAAAGAGATGTCTTGGCGCTCATTATGTGTCTTGGGTTGGCGTATTTTATTCCTGCAATTCGGCCGTGTAAGGACCATGTTTATTTTGAAGGGTATTTCCATTTTTTTACTTCTGATATTTTGTTTTCATCAATAGAAATTTTTGTTGCTCTTCTTGTATTGATTATTTTGTTCGAGATTGTAGGCGTTCTATTTGCTTTGTTTGAGGCTGTGTTGGATTCAAGCGAATAAACAAGACATATATGGATACCCCGCGATAGTCATGCGGGAGTGAGAGGGTCAGGTCTTTCCTGTTGCATGAGCAACAGGAAAGACCTGACCCTTCCTGCGTTCGCGTATCCGCATTCCGGCCGACATTCTTGAATTCGACAGCCATGTCGATATGGCCAATGCGATGCCCGTGTCCGACGGGGGCACCGCGCACGGAACAGGGGTCAGGTCTTTCCTGTTGCATTACAAGACAAAGATAGGACACCCAAACACGCGGAACAGGGGTCCGCGGAACAGGGGTCTACCATCGGATTTGCAGAGTGACGGTGACCCAGAGAGCACGATAGTATCAGCCTTGGCGGGGGTGTGGCTCCTGGGGTCGGTGGCCGGAGTATTTCGGTTCGCTCGACACTGAAATGCCGCCCCCGCCACCCTGCATCATCATCCGGTGGGTCGAACGGGATGGTGCCAATCAGAAATCTGATGTGGCTCTGTAGGTAGACGAGACCAGCGGATGATTGTTCTGCACTCGGTAACTGCGGGAGATCACACTCATGACAACAACCTCCGATATTCGTGTCAGTGTCGACGTGGGATGCCATCGCCACAGCGTTGCGATCGGTCTTCCCAGTGGCGAGGTGCTCGACGAGTTCGAGTTGGACCATCGCCCGGAAGGGTTTGAGGTGTTTTTCAATCGGGTCGACAGCCATCAACGCCGTTATGGGGGCGCGGTGTCGGTGGCGATGGAGGGATACAACGGCTGGGCCCGCCCACTGGACACGCTGGTTCGTCAGCATGGCTACAGGCTGTTCAACGTCAACAATCTGAAGCTGGCGAGGTTTAAGGAGATATTCCCCGCCGCGGCAAAAACCGATCGCATCGATGCGCGGAAGGGCCTGGAGTTGTTTCAGCTCTGCGACCACCTTCCGCTGGCCAAAGGCGTGCTTCAAGAGGTAGCTGCCACGCCAAAAGAGAACGACGTTCTAAAGCGTCTGACCCGGCGCCGGCGTTCCGTGGTCGATGAGAAGGGTCGCATTCTGAGCCGCATGCAGAGCGACTTGCAGGCTGTCTGTCCCGGTCTCCTGGCCATTACCAAAGACGCAGATAATGTCTGGTTCCTGAACCTCCTCAGTCACTCCGATGACCTGACCAAACTCGCACGTCTTCACCAGAAGACGGTGCTTGGCATCCGCGCTATCGGCCGAAAATACGCCGCTATCATTGGTGATTGGCAGAAGCATGCCAGCTTCAGTCATGAGGTCGACTATGTCGGCCCCATGATCATCGAGGATGCCCGTCGCATACTGGAGTTGAGGGAGACCGTGAAGGCATTGGAAGCTCGCTGTAAGGAGGCCGCAAACGGATCGCCCATCGCCCAACTGATCGACACTGTCCCCGGATTCGGGCTCGTCTGCTCATCGGAATTGGCAGGCGAAATAGGTACCGTTGATCGCTTCACGTCCGAGGCAAGTCTTGCCGTTTACATCGGCATGGCGACCCTGGACAACAGCTCAGGCAGCGTACGCGGTTCCAAGAACCCGAAGCATGTGAATTCGCGGGCGAAGGCGGCGATGATGGTCGGCGTCGATCGGCACCGCAAAATGATTCCGGAATCACAGAGGTACTACGAAAAGAAACGGGCGCAAGGCAAAACACACAACCAAGCGGTTCGGGCACTCGGGCGACATCTTTCTCGGGTGATATTTCGCATGCTTACACAAGACCGGCCGTATGAAATCAGGTGAACGAGAAACAGCAACGCGTGAAAAGTTGTTGAAAATTACAGCGGGATGTTCAGGTCTTTCCTGTTGCTAATGCAACAGGAAAGACCTGACCCTATTTGTCCAGACCTCGCCTACCACAGTAAAAAGCATGCGCCTATCGCCATCATCCAGGAACACGGCTTCCTGCCCATCACCTCGCGAGGTGATGTGATACAAGGCGCCTGCGTATTCAATGCGTAAGGGGCGTGCCATGCACTGAAATTAGCTAACAATCGCGAGAAATGCAACAGGAAAGACCTGACCCTATTTGTCCCACAATCGCGAGAAATGCAACAGGAAAGACCTGACCCTATTTGTCCCAACAAGGCTCGAAGGTGACTTTTGACATCTTCGCCACTTTTCTGCGTGTTACATCGGTGACAGGACGCAACCACATTGCGAAAGGTGTCGTCGCCACCGCTTACTTGCGGAATGACATGATCAAGTTCGCAGGAATCTGAATCAATTCGCTTCAGACAATAAAAGCATTGCCCGTTCTCCCGTTCGAGCAATTCGTCAACGTAGCTCCGGCCCTTAAAGAAGTTGAGCAACTCAATATCAACTTCTTTTTCCGACTCAACGACCTGGTCAAGAATGGGAAGCTCCGACGGTAGCAATACCTTGACGCTATGGCCACGGCGAGTTTGCTCCAGCTCGATGCAGCCCTTCTCAGCCATCTTTCTAAGAATCTTCCTCGAGCTGTGATCGGAACAGCCCAACGCGGTGGCGATCTGGCCTAGCGGAATAGTAGCAACGTCAATGCCCTTCAGCCGTGTCTGAGACAATAGGTAGTAGTAGTGACTACGTTCCCACACATCGCAGCTGAAGTGAGGAAACATCGACGCCTCAATTGAACGCAGCTCTTCGGACCAGTTCACTCTACGCACTCCTGCTCGCTAACGCCGAGCTAAATGGCGCTAATGGAGCGCAGCGGAATTGGCGTCCATTTTGAGCGCCGTGTTAGGCTTAAACTTCATATCCAGCACTACGCATTTCGTTTTTTAACTCTTCTTTCCAGTTGCCCTGCTCATCAAGAGCAACATAAACAACTCCACTGATGTCGTTAGGTGTTTCCACTGCGCCTTTTACAACAGCAGCAACTCTGGGGCGACCCAGTTTCCCGATAAGGTACCCATGCTCAAAAACCACATTCTGGCGTGCGCGGTAGTTTCCGTTCAATGCACCTACCTTTGAGCCAACATCACAGGGTGTATATAAAACGATACCAAACCCAACATTAGAATAATGTTCAATTTTTTCGATTATTGTTCGACCTGAGCTGGCTTGCATATGCAGAATGATTGGTTCTAGCCCCAAGCCCTCAATGAAGTCAGACATTTCGAATTTAGCGATTTCGTCATGGCCGTGAACAATGAACACCTGCGATTTATTAAAAACCAATTCACCTTCAACAGAAGGTGGAGGCACTTTTGGTGGCGGTGGTTCTTTTATTGCTTGTGATGCGTTCAGTTGCTCCTGGGTTATATAGCCTTTTCGAATGAGTATATCGAAGATGGACTCATCCTTTACAGCCCAGTGCGTTCGCGACAATTCCCAGCGCCCTAAGTCAATATCGATTCTCAATTCTTCAATGGTGCCTGGCGGTAAAGGAGGAAATATGGGATCAAACGCGAAATCGATTACAACCGTGGATTGACGCACTCGTATGTTGGTAATGTAGCCAATCCTCGATTCCCGAGGCTCATTCTCTATTACAAACAAGCACGGAAAGCTCTTTAACTCACGAATGGCTTTTTCGTCGAATAATTTATATCGCTCACTGATTTCTTCAGCTGTATATTCGACAACAGCGCGCCCCCGTTCAATTTCATAAGGACTGGAGTCCCAACTCTCTGGGTTTGATGATATTAATAGGTTAAACAATGCTTCCTCACTCCATTTTGAAGCCTAACGTATTTTAGACAGATTCTATGAATTCCGTACTAGACAGATTCTGCCTAGATCACTATAAATATATACACCTACGCAACGGACCTGCCAGGGAGCCTCAGAAATGGACAACAAATCAATTCGCCGTTTCACCGCCCATTCCCCTTCTCACCAGCGCCCGCCGAACAGCGACATCCGATCCATCGCCGAGCTCGACTGGGACCTATATCACCAGAAGCTGTTGAGTCATAACATAAAACAAAACGCCAAACGATGGTATGCGTTTCGCGTGGAATCACTGCTCAAGACCTATCCTGGGAAACGTTTAGCGGAATTGCAGGCGCAGGATGTAGGAAATTTCCTACAAACAACGATGAGTAATCCCGCACTCAAGGATTGGCAGGCGTTGCAGGTAATCGACGCTATACAGATTCTATGCACTGAAGTACTAGACAGAAACCGTTTCGCTTCCGTCCCGTGGGACGACTACCGCCTTGGCGTCAAGACCATCGAGCCCACGCATGCGACCCTTGCCCGCGAGTCGGTCACCGGACCCGATGGCGGACCGAGATTCGTAAAACCGCGAGAGGGTCGAATGGCGGAAGTGTTTGCGCAATTCCGGCCCGAAATGGAGCGGTTTCTCGTGGAGATTCGTGCGCGAAACTATTCCATACGCACCGAGCAGAGTTACGAGCAGTGGATATTGCGACTGCTTTCGCGTCATCGCGACATGAAGGCTCAGCAACTCGGCGGTCTTCACATCAAGGCTTTCGTCGACGATCTGGTGGTGCGGCGCAATGTCTCGGCCAGCACCCGCAATCAGGCGCTGAGCGCTCTGCTGTTCTTTTATCAGCACGTATTGCAGAAGGATACCGGCGACCTTGGCGACATTGCACACGCCAAGCGGCCGAAGCGTCTGCCGGTCGTGCTGACTCGCGCCGAGACGCTCGCGCTGCTCAATGGGCTGCACGGCACGACCTGGCTGGTGGCGGCCCTTCTGTACGGCGCCGGCCTGCGGCTGATGGAGTGCGTGCGCCTGCGGGTGATGGATATCGACTTCGGTTACGGACAGATCACGGTGCGACAAGGCAAGGGCGGCAAGGATCGTATCGTGCCGCTGCCTGGTCGCTGCGTCGAACCGCTGCGGGAGCATCTTGTCGCGGTCAAGGCGCTGCATGAAGAGGATATCGCCGCGGGCCACGGCGAAGTATTTCTGCCCGACGCCCTGGCCCGCAAGTATCCAGGGGCGCCACGGGAGTGGCGCTGGCAGTACGTGTTTCCCTCATCGCGCCTTTCGGTCGATCCGCGCACCGGGATAACACGTCGGCACCATCTGCATGAGACCGGGGTGCAGAAGATGATCAAAACGGCCTCGCAGCGGGCCGACATCGACAAGCGGGTCAGTGTGCACGCCCTTCGCCACTCCTTCGCCACCCACCTGCTGGAGGATGGCTACGACATCCGCACGGTGCAGGAGCTGCTCGTGCACGCGGACGTCTCCACCACGATGATCTACACCCACGTGCTGAATCGCGGCGGGCATGGCGTTGTGAGTCCGCTGGATCGCTGAATGCACTTCCGAACGGGTATCCAGTTCAACGATGAAAATCCCGACTCTCACCAAGACGCAACGATCGCCAAGCGCTCGGGAATTGGAGCTTTCTCGACGCTCTTAGCGTCTTGGCTAGAAATTTTTTGCCGCTCAACATCTCTACCGACGCATCAGTCAAACGCCAATCACTCCCCCTGCAAGGCCGGGGAATTACCTCGCTTACTTACTCCTTCAACCCCGCAGCCAGATCCGGATAACGCAGTGAGACTCCCAACTCTTCCAGCATGCGCCGGTTGTCCATGCGCCGCGATTCGGTGAGATAAGAGAGCATGGCCGGACTGAGCCGCTGCCGCGCCTCGACCATGGTGATCGCGGGCGGGCGAGGAATGCCGAAGCGATCGGCGACGGCGAAGAAATACTGGGTCATGGTGCCGTCGGTGCCGTCGGATACGTTGTAGATGCGGTCGGCGCCGCCGCGCTCGGCGGCGGCGACGCAGACGGCGGCGAGGTCGTCGGCGTGGATGCGGTTGGTGTAGCCGCACTCCTCTTCGCGCAGCACCGGCATACCTTTGCGCAGCCGCTCCAGCGGCCAGCGGCCCGGCCCGTAGATGCCGCCGACGCGCAGGATCGCCACCGGCACCTTGTTTTCCCGGCCCCACGCCCGCAATGTCTGTTCAGCATCCAGGCGCCGGCGGGCCCGATCGGTAGCGGGCGACGGCGCCGTCTCCTCGTCTACCCTGTCCCCGCCGTGATCTCCGTACACTCCGCTGGTGCCGATATAGACGACCCGCGTCGGCCGCATGGTCATCGCGGCGACGAATGCCCGCATTCGTCCGTCCTCCCGTCCCTGCGGCGGCGGCGGCGCGAAGTAGTAAACGACGGCGCCGACGAGCGGCAGGGCACACAGGGATTCCGGCCGATCGAGGTCGCCGGGCGTCGGGATGACGCCCGCGGCGCGCAGCCGCGCGGCGCTCGCCGCGCTGCGCGCCAGGGCACCGACCGGCACGCCGCGCGCCTGCCACAGGTGCGCGACGCGGAGTCCGATGTCGCCGCAGCCGACGATAAAGATCGGTTTCACGGTTCTCCTCCGGGGCGAATTAGCCGATAATCGGTTGTTTTTTCGTTAAATCAAGAACAATTAGGCAAGGTACAACTCATGAGTTTCAAAGTCCACGTCGAGCCCAGCGGCCACCAGTTCAGCGTCGAGGAGGGGGAGTCTGTTCTCGATGCCGCGTTGCGCCAGGGCATCGCCTATCCCTACGGCTGCCGCAACGGTTTCTGCGGCGCCTGCAAGTCCAAGCTGGTGAGCGGCAGCGTCGACTACGGCGACGAGGAGCCGGGCGCCCTCAGCGAAGAGGATCTGGCGGAGGGGATGACGCTGTGTTGTGTCGCCAAGCCCACCTCGGACCTCACCCTCGAGGTCCACGAGCTGAGCGCAGAGGAGGATATGCCGGTCAAGAACATGCCGACCAAGGTGGCGCGGCTGGAGAAATTCAGCGAGCAGGTGATGGGCCTGTGGCTCAAGCTGCCGGACAGCGAGCGGCTGCAGTTCCGCGCCGGCCAGTACGTCAACTTCGTGCTCAAGGACGGCAGGACGCGCGCCTTCTCCCTCGCCACCGCACCCCACGACGACGATTTCCTTGAGTTCCACATCGGCCTGATCCGCGGCGGCCGTTTCACCGAACAGCTGTTCGGCGGGATGAAGGAGAAGGACATCGTGCGCATCGAGGGGCCGTTCGGCAGCTTCTTCCTGCGCGAGGAGTCGGAGCGTCCGATCCTGCTGTTGGCCACCGGCACCGGCTTCGGCCCGGTGAAGGCGATCATCGAGCACGCGCTGGCCGAGGGGATTCAGCGTCCCATTTATCTTTACTGGGGCGCCCGCACCAAGGCCGGACTCTATATGCACGACAAGGCGTCGCGCTGGGATCATGAATACAAGAACGTCCACTACCGTCCGGTGCTGTCGCGCTCGGCGCCGGAGGATCAATGGGAGGGGCGCACCGGCTACGTGCAGGAGAAGGTGCTGGAGGAGCTGCCGAACATCGCCGAGTTCGACGTCTACGCCTGCGGCCTGCCGGAGATGGTGCTCACCGCGCGCAAGCTGTTCGTCGAGCGCGGCCTCGACCCGGAGCACTGCTACTCCGACGCCTTCGAATGGGCAAAGGATTGACTTCGTAGGCGCGGCTGCGCTGCGATGGTTGTGCGCCATCGGACGTCGCTATCGCGGCGCAGCCGCTCCTACAGGGGACGGGTAACGCTGGGGCGCTGCGATGGTTGTGCGCCATCGGGGGTCGCTATCGCGGCGGAGCCGCTCCTACGGGGGACGGGTCACGCTGGGGTGCTGCGATAGCAGGGAACAGGTGACGCCGGGTTCCGGGTTTGGTTTTTCGGAACCCGGAACCGCTACTTGTTGGCCCGATTCGCCAGCGGGAAGCGCCGCAAGGGCACGACCGGCCCCGCCTTGCCTTCGCCGGTCGCCGCGACCAGGCCTTTGCGGTAGTAATCGCGGGAGGCTTCCTCCTCGCCCAGGCGCTCCAGCAGTTCCGCCAGTACGCGATAGGTTTCCGGCCGCGCCTCCATGCCGACGCTCGCCTCCAGATAGGAGCGCGCCTTGCCCCACAGTTCGGCCCGCACTGCGAGCCGCCCGAGGGTCAGCAGCAGTATCGCATGACGCTCGTGGCGCTTGAGCCACTCCTCCGCCGTGTTCAGCTGCTGGGTGGCATTCTTGCTTTCGACCAGGCCGTAGAGCCGCACCAGTTCCGCGTCCCATTCGCGCCGGATCGCCTCGCGCAGCAGCTCTTCCGCCTCGTCGCCGCCCTTGAGCGCCGAGAGGCCCTGCACGTAGACCCCCAGCAGCGACGGTTGTTGGCGCAGCGCCCGCGGCACCCGCTCCCACAACGCATGCAGCTGTTTCAACTTGCCTGTTTGTTGTGCGCCGGTCAGCAGCACGCCGAAGGCCTGACGCTCAAGCTGATCCGCCGCGCTCTCTTCCAGCACCTTGCGCTTGCGCAGCTCCGGCAGCAGGGCCAGCAGGTCGTTCCAGCTGCCGAGCCGTTCGTAGAGTTGTTGCAGCAGTTGCAGCACATGGGCATTCTTCGGCGCCACGCTGTGCAGGTGCATCACGGTCGCCAAAGCCTGCTCCAACTGCCCGCCGACCATCTGCAACTCGGCCTGGGTCACGCCGATCGCCAGCTCGGCTCCGGGCACTACGCGATGCGCCATCGACAGGTAGTGATCGCGCCGCGTCTCTTCGTCCTGCTCCTGGGCGGCACGGGCGGCGGCCAGATAGTTGAGCAGCGGCGTCTCGCTCTTGTCGACTTGGCGCGTCAGCTCCCGTTCGGCCTTCTGCCACTGGCCCTCGGCCAGCAGGGTCATGCCGCGCACGGTGGAGCGTTGCGCCCGCACGGCGCGCCGCTCGCGGCGCCAGGCCCGCAGCCGCCGCGGCAGTGCATAGGAGGCGACAACCAGGCGAATCGCCGCATACAGCAGCAGGAAACCGACCACCAACGCCACCACGAGCAGCGTCAACGAGCTTTCGACGCTCCACTGGCCGTAGTTGATCAGCACGTAACCCGGATCGTTATGCGCCACCAGGCCGACGCCGACCGCCAGCACCAGCAGGCCGAGAAGGTAGAACAGATATCTCATGGCCGCCCACCCTTGGCGGCGCTCTTCTGCTTGGCGCCGATCTGTTCGAGCGACGCGCGCAGCAGCCGCAGCGATGCGCCGATGGAGGGCAACGGCGGCGCGATGTCGGTGGCGGCCAGCCGCGCCAGCGTCTCATGTGCCGCCTTGGTGGCGGCGGCATCGCCGTCGAAGTATTGGGTCAGCCATGCGTCCGTCTCCTGCAGCGCACTGCGATAGACCTGACGATCCCCCTGCAGCAGCGCAAGCCGCGCCGTCTGCAACTTGAGGCGCAGATTCTGCCGCAGCAGGTCGCGCTGGTCGGGCGTCAACAGCGGCAGCTTGCCCGCCTCATGATGGCGCACCACCACCAGGCTGCGCATGTCGGCCCACAGCGACGCGACGAAGGCGCGCCAGCCGTGACTGACCGCCAACGGCGCCAGCGGCGCGGCCACCGGGCGCGGCGCACCCGCGATGGGCAGCGTATCCACCGACTTCGCGAGGGAGGTCAGCGCGAGGCTGAGGCCGTCCACATCCACCTGCGGCACGGCACGCAGCGCCTGCAACTCGTCGCTGATCTTGGCCCGCACCGGCGTCAACAGCGGGTCACCCAGGGAGGCCAGGCGCTGATCGGCGGCGCCCAATGCCGCGATGGCGCCGGCCACGTCCTGCTCCAGTTGCAGGCGACGGTTGCCCATCTCCAGCAGATATTCGGCCTCGGCCAGCACCCACGCCTCACGATTGCGGCCGAGACGCCGGTTGACGTCGGCCAGGGCGCCGGTCAAATCCTGCTGCCCCTTGTCCAGCGCGGTAAGCCGGTTGCCGGCCTGATCCAGCTGGTCGGCCAGCATCTTTTGCACCGCGTCGACATTGCTCAGCCTATTCGCCAGCTGTTGCTGCATCTGCGCGTTGTCGTCGCGCTGCTGCTGCAACTGAGTCCACAACCAGTAGCCGCCGCCATAGGCGCCCAGTGCCAGCAACAATGCAACAATGCCCAGAGCGCGCCCGCCATGGCGGGTGGACGCCGCCTTCGCCGTCGGCTTGGCGGCCGTCTTCCCAGCGGCAGCGGTCTTGGCCGCATCCCTGTCGTTCTGCGGATTCTTGTCGTGCTTTTCGTGCTCGCTCATCGCCCTTCTCCCGGGTCGTTCTCACGTTCGCTCGCCCAGCGGGCCACCGCTTCCACCAGCCCCTGGTCGCTTGCCTCGCGCGCCACCAACGCCGGTTGCGAAAATCCCAAGGTATGCGCCAGCGCCGCGGTGCGCTCGCTCACCGTCACCAGCGGCAACCGCCGCAGCCGCATACCGCTCTCATCTCCGGCCAATTCCAACAGATTTCGCAAACCCTCGCTGCTGGTGACCGTCACAATATCCACCTCGCCGCGCGCCAGCCGCGCCGCCAGCGCCGCGCCATCCGCCGCCGGGGCCACCCGGCGATAGACCTCGGCGTACTCCACCGCGGCGCCGCGGCCGCGCAGCGTGTCGGCCAGCAGTTCGCGTCCGTCTGCGCCGCGAAAGATGGCGATACGCCAGCCGGCGATCGCCTGCAACTGAGGCAGCGCCAGCAGCGCCTCGCTGTCGTAACGCTCGGGCGGCACCCAATCGGGTTCGCGTCCGAGCCGCTCGCGCAGCGCACGCGCCGTAGCGGCGCCCACCGCGGCAATGCGCAGCTGCGGCGGCACCGCACCGAGCTGCGTCTCTATCAGATCGAGCCCATGCTCCACCGCGTTGGCGCTGATGAAAATTGCCAGTTTATATTGCGCCAGCCGCGCGATCAGCGCCAGCGCCGGCGCGCTGTCGCGCGGCGCCGCGATGGCCAACACGGGAAAACGGATGGCGCAGCCGCCGGCCGCTTCGATCAGGGCACACAGGGGCTCAGCCTGATGGTCGGGGCGCGTTACCAGCACCCCGGCGCCGCGCAACTCAGGCCTTGCCATAGACCTCGCGCAGGATCGCATCGGCACCGCGCGCCAGCAGATCCTCGGCCAGCACCTGTCCCATCTCTTCGGCATCCTCGGGACGACCGCTGATGGAGCCGCGCACGACTTCGGTACCGTCGGGACGGCCGACCAGACCGTGCAGCACGATGACGCCGTGGTCCAGCTCCGCATAACCGCCGATGGGCACTTGGCAGCCGCCTTCGAGGCGGCGGTTCATCGCCCGCTCCGCCTTGACGCGGGTGGCGGTCTGAGGATGGTTGAGCGGCGCCAGCAGGGCGTTCACTTCGGCGTCGTCGGCACGGCACTCGATCCCCACCGCACCCTGGCCGCAGGCGGGGACGCTGGTGGTGATGTCGATCATGTGGCGGATGCGATCCTGCAACCCCAGGCGCAGCAGGCCCGCGCCGGCCAGGATGATGGCGTCGTATTCGCCGTCGTCCAGCTTCTTCAGCCGGGTCTGCACGTTGCCGCGCAGGAATTTCACCTGCAAATCCGGACGTCGCTCCAGCAGCTGGCACTGGCGGCGCAGGCTGGAGGTGCCCACCACCGCACCCTGCGGCAATTCGTCCAGCACCGTGAATTTGTTGGAGACGAAGGCGTCGCGCGGGTCCTCGCGCTCGCAGATGACCGCCAGATGCAGCCCCTCCGGGAACTCCATCGGCACATCCTTCATGGAGTGGACTGCGATGTCGGCGCTGCCGGCCAGCAGCCCCTCTTCCAGCTCCTTCACGAACAGCCCCTTGCCGCCGATCTTGGCCAGCGGCGTGTCGAGGATCTTGTCGCCGCGGGAGACCATCTTCACCAGTTCCACCGCCAGGCCGGGGTGAAGCTCCTTGAGCCGCGCGGCCACGTATTCCGCCTGCCACAAGGCCAGCAGGCTCTGGCGGGTCGCGATACGGATCAGGTTTTTCGCCATGCGTTACGCCTTCTCGTTTAGCGCTCGGTTACCCCGTATGGGAATAACGGAGAGATGAAAAGCATCCGATCATACACGGACGCGACGAACCGGTGCTATTGCGCCGGCCCCGCAGCGCCCTTATGCTGACAATAACCGACTGTACACCATGGGTATTATATGAAGTCACTACTACGCTCGCTGCCCCTGCTGCTGCCCCTGCTGGCGGTAGTCCCGCCCGCCTGGTCCGCCGCCGTCAGCCAGCCCGCCAGCGCCCAGACGGTGGCTATCCCGAGCGCCCGCGACCTGCACGCCGACGGCGCCGCCGCCGCTCGCCGCGGCCTGCCGATCATGCTGATCTTCACCGCCGAGGGCTGCCATTATTGCAGCCTGCTGAAGCGCGACTTCATCCGGCCGATGATCTTCAGCCATCAATACGACAACAAGGTGCTGTTCCGCGTGGTCGAACTGGGCAGCGACCAGCCGCTGCGCGACTTCAACGGCCACAGCGTCAGCCCCGACGACCTCGGCAACCGCTACGGCATCGAGGTCACCCCGACCCTGGTGTTCGTGGACTACCGCGGCCAGCAGATGGCCGACAAGATGGTGGGGCTGACCACGCCCGACTACTACGGCGGCTATCTCGACGACGCCATCCAGACCGCCGACGGCCATACCCATGCCGAGAGCAACGTCGCCTGCAAGGAAGGCGCGGCGGCGCCGAGCAACTGCTGATACCCCATTCGTAACCACCGAAGACACTGAATCCACCGAAAGAACCCAGGGGATCAGGCTGCCTTCCCTTGGCGTCTTGGCGAGAGCATTGGTTTTTTCTGGAAAAACATCAACACCGGGATTCTCGCCAAGCCGCCAAGATCGCTAAGGACGACGACACATCATTGCAAAATTCCCGGTAATATTTCGGCGTCTTCCGGGATGACTCCTTCGGCTTTCAGATCCGCCCTTCGCGCAGCCGTCGCCGCACCTCCGGCAGGTGGCGCCGGCTGATCTCCAGCCGCTCCTCGCAGCCGCGCAGACGCATGCGCGCGGTGCCGTCGCCGCCCTTCTCGATCCCCTCTATGGCGCTACGCGCCACCAGCGCATTGCGGTGGACACGGATGAAACGCTCGCCGAATTCGTCCTCCAGCGACTTGAGGGAATCCTCGATCAGCGCCTCGCCGCCGCAATGGCGCACCGTGACGTATTTCTGGTCCGCGCGCAGATAGAGGATCTCGTCCACCGGGATCAGCCGCAGGTTGCCGTGCAGCACACTGGAAAGGTGGGTGCGGCCGTGCGGCAACGGCAGCGCGGCGCTGAGCGCAGTCGCCTGGGCCTGGGTCAGGCGCCGCGCCTTTTCCAGCGCCTGCACCAGGCGCTCGGCCCGCACCGGTTTGAGCAGGTAATCCACCGCCTGCGCCTCGAACGCCTGCAATGCATATTCGCCGTAGGCGGTGGTGAAGATCAGGGCGGGACTTTCCGGATCGCGCGCCAAGTGGTTTGCCGCCTCCAGGCCGTCCATGCCGGGCATGCGGATGTCCATCAATACCACGTCGGGACGCAGTCGGGCGGTCGCCTCCAGGGCAGCGCGGCCGTCGCCGGCCTCGCCCACCACCTCGGCGTCGGCGATGGTCTCCACCATGCGCCGCAGGCGTTGGCGTGCCAGCGGTTCGTCGTCGACGACCAGGATACGCAAGGGCTACTCCTCCACCGTCCGATACGGAAAGACGAGCTGCGCCCGGTAGCCGCCGTCGCTCGGCGCCGTGGCCAACGAACCCGCCTCGCCGAAATGAAAGGCCATGCGCTGGCGCACGTTGTCCAGCGCAATGCGGTTGCCGGGGCGCTGCTGCGCCATCGCCGCCACCGGGTTGGTCACGCTCAGGGTCACGACGCCGTCGGCCAGCGCCCCGGTGATCGTCACCGTACCGCCTTCAGGCAGCGGCTCGATGCCGTGATAAATGGCGTTCTCCACCAGCGGCTGCAACGTCAACGGCGGGATCTGGGCGTCCTGCGGCAGTCCGTCCAGCCGCCAGTCGATGTGCAGCCGCGTGCCGAGCCGCAGCTCTTCCATATGCAGATAGCGCCGGGTCAACTGCAACTCCTCGCCCAGCGCGATCAGCTTGCGCCCTTCGCCCAGGCTGGCGCGGAACAGGTCGGCCAGGTCCTCAATCGCCGCCTCCGCCGCCTCGGCGTCGCTGCGGGTGAGGCTGGCGATGGTGTTGAGGCTGTTGAACAGGAAGTGGGGCCGGATGCGCGCCTGCAATGCGGCGAAGCGCGCCTCGCTTTCGGCCACCAGCCGCCGCCGCGACTGGTGGCGCACGTAGAAATAGCGCAGCACCAGGCCGCTGACGATGGCGCCGATGGCCAGGGTGCGCAACACGAAGGCGCTGTGGCTGCCGACGTCGCGCTGCATGCCCGCATCGAAGATGAACCAGTAGGAGACCTCGGCCAGCAACAGGATCACCAGCAGCAGCATGCCGTAGCTGATCAACCCCGCGGTGCGATCGCTGTACAGCGACAACGCGCGCCGGCTGACGCACAGCAACGCCGCGCCGGTCAGACCGGCCCACTGCATGAACAGCGAGATCAGGGCCAGGTTGTTCCACAGTTCGAGTGCGGGACCGGGGCGCGCCAGCGCCAGGATGAAGGCGAACAGCTCCGACAGCACCACCACGGCGAACACCGCCGGGAGACCGCAAAAATCCGGAAGAAAGAAATCGTCGCCGCTGGTTTTGCTGTTGCTGTTGGCCACAGCCGTTCCCTGTCGTGGAGAATCCACCCATGATAGATCGTTTCGTGCCGGCGCGACGAGGGCATCGCAATCGCGGCTGCGGTATACTGCGGGCGATTTCACGATTGCCTGAAAGCGGAACCATGAGCGAAAAAACCACCCTAGAGAAACCCTGGACCGGGCGCTTCACCGAACCCACCAACGCCTTCGTCGAGGCCTTCACCGCCTCCGTCGGCTTCGACCAGCGCATCTACCGCCAGGACATTCGCGGTTCCATCGCCCACGCGAAGATGCTGGCCCACGTCGGTGTGCTCACCGTCGCCGAGCGCGACGCCATCATCACCAGCCTCGGCGAGATCGAGAAGGAGATCGAGCGCGGCGAATTCCAGTGGTCCATCGCCCTGGAAGACGTACACATGAACATCGAGAAGCGGCTCACCGACCGCATCGGCGACGCCGGCAAGAAGCTGCACACCGGCCGCTCGCGCAATGACCAGGTGGCCACCGACGTGCGCCTCTACCTGCGCGACGAGGTCGACGTCATCGCCCCCGAACTCAAGCGCCTGCAAACCGCGCTCATCGACCTCGCCGAACGCGAGGCCGCCACCGTCATGCCCGGCTTCACCCACCTGCAAACCGCCCAGCCGATCACCTTCGGTCACCACATGCTGGCCTGGAACGAGATGCTGACGCGCGACGCCGAACGCCTGGCCGACTGCCGCAAGCGCGCCAACACCCTGCCGCTGGGCTCCGCCGCCCTGGCCGGCACCACCTATCCCATCGATCGCGAATTCACCGCGAAGGAACTGGGCTTCGAGCGCATCTGCCGGAATTCATTGGACGCCGTCTCCGACCGCGACTTCGCCATCGAATTCATCGGCTGGGCTGCGACCCTGATGATGCACCTCTCGCGCTTCTCCGAAGAGCTGGTGCTGTGGAGCTCGCAGCAGTTCAACTTCGTCGACCTGGGCGACGGCTTCTGCACCGGCTCCTCCATCATGCCGCAGAAAAAGAACCCCGACGTGCCGGAACTGGTGCGCGGCAAATCGGGCCGCGTCTACGGCCACCTGATGAGCCTGCTCACCCTGATGAAGTCGCAGCCCCTGGCCTACAACAAGGACAACCAGGAGGACAAGGAACCGCTGTTCGACACCATCGACACGGTGAAGGGCTCGCTCAAGGTCTACGCCGACATGATGGCGCAGATCAAACTCAAGCCCGAGAACATGCGCGAAGCCGCCCGCCGCGGCTTCTCCACCGCCACCGATCTGGCCGACTATCTGGTGCGTAAGGGCGTCCCGTTCCGCGACGCCCACGAGATCGTCGGCAAGGCCGTCGCCCTCGGCGTCAAAACCGGGCGCGACCTGTCGGAGATGAAGCTGGAGGAGTTGCAGGAATTCTCCAACGCCATCACGCAGGATGTGTTCGAGGTGCTGACGCTGGAGGGATCAGTAGCTGCCAGGAACCATCTGGGCGGAACGGCTCCCGAACGAGTGAAGGAAGCGGCGGCCAAGGCGAAGGACAGACTAGGCTGATAAAATGAGGCATCACACAAGGATGGCGTGATGAAGCTACCAAACGGTGATCGGGCTATTGTTGACCGACGCAAGCTGCGGGACTACTGTCTGAACATGGCCCACCCGGAAGGGCTGCACAAGGCAAGGGTATTTCGCTCATCCCTTGGCCTGACCCAGGACGATGCCGACGCTCTTGCCGACGTTTTCCTGGAGGTAGCTCGTACCAGTATCGCCGTTCCGAGTCATACCGACAAATTCGGCCAGCGCTACCAAGGTGATGATCATGAAACTTCTTGATGTAGTTGCCCTTACGACCGATCTGCCCGAACACGACCTGATCAAAGGGCAGGTAGGAACCCTGGTCGAGGAACTTGCGCCTGAAATCTTCGAAGTCGAATTTTGTGACGTAGATGGCCAAACCTATGCATCATTGACGCTCAATGAGTCACAATTGATGGTACTTCACCACAAAAAAGAGCAAGCCGCATAATTTTGCCCCCCCTTTATTCAGCGACCAAGCCGTTAACAGGTTGCTGAAAAACTCCCTCTCCCCCAGGGAGAGGGTTGGGGTGAGGGGAAAAAATTGGTGTAAGTCATTGAATTTTGATCCCCTCATCGTGTCCTTCTCCCTGAGGGAGAAGGGACGAATACTTTTTTCAGCAACCTGTTAACGGTCGAACAGAGATACCGATGACGCGGGTATCCCCTATCGCTTCTTCGATTCTGGGCAACTACTGACGGACTTCTTTGCTGCCGTCGATCGCTACCTGAACGAACACGGAATCACTGAATCATGAAGAAGCGCAAAATACGTATCGGCGTCATACCCCAGGACCAGATTCGGGCACGTGCACTGGCCATCGCCCGATGGTGACTACAAGCCCAAGCCCGACGAACCCAGGATTTGGTTCCCATCCATGCGCCCGGTTGCGGAAGTGCTGAGCGATAAGAATCGTGCCTTGCTGCGTCTCATTGCCGAGACGCAGCCCTCCTCCTTGGAAGAACTCGCTCAGAGCACCGGTCGCCAGAGTCGCAACCTGTCTCGGACGCTACGGACACTGGCACACTATGGTTTCGTGGAATTGCAACGGCATAACCGCTATGTACGGTCGGTAGCGAAAGTGACTGATTTTGAGAACAGAGCGTAGAAACCTATCAACCGAAGGCCTTTACATTCGGCAGGTATCGCTGCGCTCAACCCACCTCGCATTCCAGATCGGGCAAACGTGTCCAATGATTAACCCGTATCTTGCACCAGCGCCATCGAAGGCAAAACCATGTCACCGCACGAACTCGAACAATACATTCACGATCACATCCCGCTCTCCCGCGCCATGCAGGTGACGGTGGTGCAGGCGACGGACGATGCGGTCGTCCTGGCGGCGCCGCTGGCGCCCAACATCAACCATCGTGAAACGGTGTTTGGCGGCAGTGCCGCGGCCGTGGCCACGCTGGCGGCCTGGGCGTTGCTCACCACGCGCCTGCAAAACGCCGGCCTCGCCGCCCGCATGGTCATCCAGAGAAACACCATGGAATATGAACATCCGATCCCCGGCGCCTTCACCGCGCGCGCGGAGCTGGAACAAGCGGCTGCGTGGCCGCGCTTTGTGCAGATGCTGGCACGCAAAGGCCGCGCGCGGATCAGCGCCGTTTCGATACTCGAATATGACGGTCGGCGGGTCGGCCGTTTCGCCGGCGAATTCGTCGCCATGACGATTCCACAGTGAATACGCGATGGGTTGAGCGCAGCGAGACCCGTCAACCCATTACGGTTTGATTTGGCGGGCTTCGCTATGCTCAACCCGCCCTACGGTGCCATCAAATCGCGTTTGCGCGCTTCGAACTCCTCGCGATCGATTTCGCCGCGGGCATAGCGCTCCTTCAGGATATCGATAGGATCGACGCGTTTATGTTCATGGCGTCCCCTACTGAACATGCTGAACAGGACGACCAGGCAGCCTATCAGCAAGACCCAAATCAGGATCATCGTAACCGGCCCGCCGAACCAGCCCCAGCCGCCGTGATACGGTTGCATGTAACCCCACATGGCATCACCTCGCTCGATGTCGAAATACCAGGCTTCAACCCGAAACAGTTCATAAAATACCAAGCCTCCCGAGAAACCCTATGACTATAGAGCAAGCGCCGCATCGCCGTGACGGCCGACGCCACGACGATGCATGGAAAACGGCGATCAGCCGGGCGCCCTATGCCTGCGTGAACAGGATGCAGTAGCCCATGGGGCTGACCGCGCCCTCGACCACCTGGCAGCTGCCCTCGGACATCATGCCGCCGGAGCGGATGAAGAATTTGCACATGCCGCACATCTTCCCGTCTTTCGGCGAATCCTGGTACTGGACCGCGGACTTGGCGGCCTTTTTCGCGGCGCTCCCGTCGGCGAGGGCGAAGCGGCCGCCCAGCACTGAAAGCGCACCGGCGCCGGTGACGTAGGCACAGCCCTTGAGCCATGCGCGCCGGGAAATTTTCTTGGGTTTATCCATGATGTTGTCCTCGGAGAGTAATCGGTAGATATGCCGTCGGGTCGCGGCGGCGCGGTCTATTTGCGCCCGGCGCCTATCGGCGGCTTGCTGCAACAGGCCGGCAGATGGTGCAGGTTGTCGCGCATGTTCTGCTCTTCAAAATCGCGCCATCCGTCGCGCCAGCGGGCCAGCATCCCGCCCTGAGTATAGGCACCGACGGACTTCAGCTGTTCGCAAAGCGCGCCCCAGCCGGTTTTGGTGACATCATAGGTGACGCGCAGCTTCTGCGGCGTAGCCTGCTCCACGGCATCGACGCCCTCGATACCCTGCAATGCGTCACTGGCCGACTGCACCGCAGCCGCATCGAGTTTGATACTCCGCACTATCTGAGTTTCGCTGCTCATGACAGCCTCTCCTTGATTCATGAAGTCTGTATTCCATAAGACCAGAAATTCGTTACGTCGGCATGAGCACTTTGTAAGGCAATGTGTCGGACGCGGATTCTGTTACATTGCGTTACAACATGACGCACGCCCGCCGTTACGGCCTGCATTATGCTGTCTCCGGCCAGTGGCTCGGAGATAAGAATGAACACTAAAACCACAGCAGTGCTACTAATATTCGGTGCGCTGGCGATAGCCGGTTGCAATCAGCAGGAGGATGCGGCGGCGCCGCGTGATCGGCATTTCGACACCGCGCAGCTGACGCGGGGCAAGGCGCTGTTCGAGCAGAACTGCGCGCGCTGCCACGGCAGCGATGCGGAGGGAGCGTTCCGCTGGAGAGTGCAGCAACCTGACGGCACTTACCTGCCGCCGCCGCTCAACGGCACCGGCCACGCCTGGCATCATCCGCGCGCCGCGTTGATCGGCGTGATCGATAACGGGACCCAGCCCCAGGGCAACATGCCCGCCTGGCAGCCCAAGCTCAGCCAAGCACAGATCAGCGACATCGTGACTTGGCTGGAATCACTCTGGCCGAAGCGGACATACGACGAGTGGTGGCAGATGAACCGACGCTATCAGCGTCGATCCGGGCGAACGGCTGGATAAACAGACTTTGCCACTGTGCAGTTGGATTTGACACCGCGGTGGTGTCGTCGCGCTTTTTATGCCGCAGCCGTAACCTGCGCGACAATCCGCCAAGAGATACCGTACAGCCTAGGAAAATCATAGATGAACATAGTGGAATTGACGGCCGTTACATAGTGTTACACTTCGCATATTGCGCCGTTGCACCAACTGTGGATAACTGACATGGCCATGGAGACCAAAGAACGTATCCTGGTCGTTGACGACGACCCCGATATCCGCAGTCTGCTGCACGAATACCTGGAAAGGAACGGCTATTCGGTACGCACCGCGGGTAACGGCCGCGAACTGCGCATGGCCATGGATACCGGCCGTTACGATCTGGTCGTCCTCGACATCATGCTCCCCGGCGAAGACGGCCTCACCCTCTGCCGCAGCCTGCGCGCAGAGTCGCACATCCCGATTATCATGCTGACCGCGCGCGGCGACGAAATGGATCGCATCCTCGGTTTGGAGATGGGCGCCGACGATTATCTTCCGAAGCCGTTCAACCCACGCGAGCTGCTCGCCCGCATCAAGGCGACACTGCGCCGGGCCTCCATGCCGGGGCGCGGCACGGACATCAATGGCGCACGCAGACTGCGCTTTGCCGACTGGACCCTCGATCTGAGTACGCGACACCTGGTCAACCCCGAAGGCGTTGTAATGCCGTTAAGCAGCGGCGAGTTCCGCCTGCTGAAGATTCTGTTGGAGCATCCCAATCGCGTGTTGAGCCGTGATCAGCTGCTGGACCTCACCCGCGGTCGCGATCGCGATCCGTTCGACCGCAGTATCGACGTTCAGGTGAGCCGACTGCGCCGGCGTATCCAGGATGACAGCCAAGCGCCGGATATCATCAAAACCGTAAGGAGTGAGGGCTATATCCTTGCGGCCGAAGTCACGTGCGAGGAGTGATCGTGCGGTTTGCGCCACGTACCCTGTTCGGACGTCTGACCCTTTCCCTGGTGATCCTGCTATCGGTGGCGCAACTGCTTAGCGCCGCCGCCCACTTCTACAATTACAAACGCTTCATGCTGCGCGAGGTGACGCAAAACAGCGCCGGGCAGATCGCCCGGCTGGTGCGACTGATCGATGCGACGAAACCATCGGAGCGGATGCGGATCGTCCATGCCCTGGATAGTCTTCCGCTACATGTGGTCCTCGGCGGCACGGCACCGGCGGGCACGGCAAACGGTACGGACGGCGCCAATACGATGGCGAGCTTATTGCGCGAAAACCTCGGCGCCGGCTTTCAGCTCACGGCAACGCTGCTGCATAGCGGAATGCGACCCTCCCAGCCGCAAGCGGCCGGGGCGCAGGCCGCTTACGATGTCGAAGTCCACTTGCACGACGGACAGTCCGTGCAATTCATCTATCGCCTGCCGGCCGAGCTGTTCGCTTGGCGCTGGCGTCTCGTCATCAGCCTGTCGCTTCTGCTGCTGTCCACCATGTTCGTCGCCTGGCTTTCGGTGCGCTGGCTCGTTCGTCCCTTGGCGCTGCTGGCACATGCCGCCGACGATCTGGGCAAGGACATTACCCGGCCGCCGCTCTCCGAATCGGGTCCTGAGGAGATCGCCACCGCAGCCCGCGCCTTCAACCGCATGCAACAGCGGCTGGCGCGCTTTATCGGCGATCGGGCGCGCGTGCTGGCAGCGGTGTCGCACGATTTAAAAACGCCTATCACCCGTCTGCGCCTACGTGCGGCGATGCTGGATGATGAGATATTGCAGCACAAGATACAGGGCGATCTCGATGAGATGTCAGCGATGGTCAGCGATACCCTGGAGTTCCTTCGCGACATGGAAGGCGGCGAACCGATGCGGCGCATGGATGTCGTCGCTCTCATTGAGAGCATACAGAGCGATACCGAGGACATGGGCGAGAGTTTTACTTTCGACGCCAAACCGATCCCGCCGTTCCATGGGCGGCCGCTCGCACTGAAGCGCTGCATCGGGAACCTGGTACAGAACGCCCTTAGCTACGGCGAACGAGTCACAGTCAGGTTGAACGACCATCCGGAGTCACTACAGATCATTATCGACGATCGGGGACCGGGCATACCGGAGGCATTGCAGGCGCAGGTATTCGAGCCGTTCTTCCGCATCGAAGGTTCGCGCAACCGCGCAACCGGCGGCACCGGCTTGGGACTGGCCATCGCACGCAACATCGCACGCGGCCATGGTGGCGATATCGTGCTGGCCAACCGCGCCGAAGGCGGCCTGCACGTGGCGGTGACGCTGCCACGATGACAGGCAGGTCGGCACCTGTCGAATCACGAATTCACCACGATACACCGTGGAAACCGGGCTATCGCGCACGTTTTTCCGGGGTCCAGCGGCAAACGCGCCATGTGCCTTGTCGCCAGAATCAGAGCGCGAAACCTGCCTGGCTAGCTGCGTACACCACCATGAAATCGCATGCCAGAGATACCGGATGATCAAACACGGCATCAAGATGAGCGCCATGCCGGCCTGGGGCACCAGGCACGACGACGCCACCACCTGGAGCATGGTGGCCTTTCTGCAGAAGCTGCCGCGGATGACGCCAGACGGGGACAAAGCGATCGTCGCCAAGGCACCGCCGGATCAAGATTGAATCACGCCAACAGCACTTTCATCGCAGCCATGTGCCGGCGCACCGCCGACGCGCGGTATCTCGCTGCGGCCAAATGTTTCATAATGGCGGAACACCATCCGGAGAGCATCGATGAGTACCGAACAAGAGTTACGTGAGCGCAGCGGTTCGAAATGCGAGCTGTGCGGAACCACCGAGGAGCTGGACATCTACGAAGTCCCGCCGCATTCCGACGGCAACGCCGATCAATGCGTGCTGTTGTGCGCAACCTGCCGCGGGCAGATCGAAAATCCCGACAAGGTCGACGCCAACCATTGGCGCTGCCTCAACGACAGCATGTGGAGCCAGGTGCCGGCGGTGCAGGTGATGGCGTGGCGCATGCTGAACCGGCTCAGCGCCGAGGGCTGGCCGCAGGAGCTGCTCGACATGCTCTATCTGGACGAGGGCACGCTGGCCTGGGCCCAGGCGGGCGAAGGCTCCGGCGAAGAAGAGACGGTACGCCACCGCGACTGCCACGGCGCACTGCTGGAGACGGGCGATACGGTGATCCTGACCAAGGATCTGGACGTGAAGGGCGCCAACTTCACCGCCAAGCGCGGCACGCCAGTACGGGGCATTTCATTGGTGCCCGACAACCCTGAGCAGATCGAAGGCCGCGTCGAAGGGCAGCGCATCGTCATTCTGACCAAGTTCGTCAAAAAGTCCAATTAGGCGCGCATTAGGATCCATCTTAACCATGGGGGACCGTTATGCCATGGGGGCGGCCATAATGGATCCGCGATCCGCCGGGCCGCCGTATCGCGCTGCCGCCCAATACGGTCGGCTGAAAACCGGTTATACTCGGCGTTCCCTACACAAGCGACGCCGCCCGCCGGCGGCGTTCCGCCCACCTCGAAATGCCTCTTCGGCTTCGCCTTGCGCCTCCACGGATGCGCCACGCCTAACTGATCTGCCCATTTCTCCAGGCATGAAGTACGGCGTTCGCACCATGCAGTGTTACCAGATCAAAATCGAAACGATCGCCATCGGCGCCTCGAATTACCGTATCCGCTCGCTGCTCGACCGGCAGCAGTATTTCGATCCCGACGGGACGGCTGAGCGCGCCGGCATAGCGCCGGCCATGTGGCCGATCTTCGGTCTGGTATGGCCGGCCGGAATATTCCTGGCGCAAACCATGGCGACTTTTCCGCTGCGGGGGAAGCGCATATTGGAAATCGGCTGCGGCCTTGCCCTCGCCAGTCTGGTGCTCCATCGCCAGGGCGCCGACATCACCGCCACCGATCTGCATCCGCTGGCCGAGACCTTCCTGAAGAGAAACCTGGCGCTCAATGCTCTGCCGCCGCTCGATTACCATGCCGGCGCCTGGTCGGACAGCGTCACGCTGCTCGGCAAGTTCGATCTGATCATCGGCAGCGATCTGTTGTACGAGCCCGAGCATCCGAATCTGCTCGCCGGCTTCATCGATCGCCATGCCAACGATGAAGTGGAGGTGATCATTGTCGACCCCGGCCGCGGCTACCAGGGAAAGTTCGGCAAGAAGATGGTCGCCCTCGGTTATACCCGCGAAACGGAGTGGTCGGAGCGCCAGGCGGTCAGGCAGACGCTGAAACGCGGACGCGTACTTAACTACCGCCGGGTGCACGCCTGATGTCCACTACCAGCGTACAAACGGCTGCCGTCGGTTGCGCCTCCTGTCCGGCGATCTGCTGCCGTCTCCAGGTGCTGCTGATCGACGACAACGAGGTCCCGGAGGCGATGACCGAGTGGAGCGACTGGGGCGGGCAGGTCATGCGGCGGCGCGACGACGGCTGGTGCACGGCACTGGACCGCGCCACAATGCGCTGCACCATCTACGCACAACGGCCCCAGGTGTGCCGCGACTACGAAATGGGCGGTATGGAGTGCATCAGCGAACGCGTCGCCGTCATGCAACAACCTTGATTACACGCCGGCGCCCCACGCATTTGTCGACGACGGTTCAACTCGCTGGGGCACGGCGTGCCGTCCGGCACTATACTGATATCCGGCAATCATCGGCATAGGCCCGCGCATCCCGCCGACTACATCACCAGGCAACACGGCGAGTATCAGCCGTCATGGCGCGCGAAGTCCGAGCCGCGCCAGGTGTCGTGTAGCGTCCGCTTCCGCCCGGCGGCACTTGCCGGCTTGCATGATACGGGCAAAGATAGGCGACCCCCGTGATATTCAGTCGGAGCAGCGACACCGATGAGTAGCGAGACAGACATCGCGCGCAACACCCTAAGGCGCCTATTGACCCACGACATGGCGCCCGGCGAGGCCGTCAGTGCGGTAGTCTGCGCGGTCCAACAACTGATCGGAGCGCAACTCGCCGCCGTACTGCAATTCGAAGCCCACGAAACCTTCCACATCAGTGCGCTTCCCGCCGAACGACAAGCGCTGTTCCGGCAACCGGCGCTGACGGCCTATCTACGGCAGGCGGCCGCAAGCGGCACCACCGTATTGTGGCGCAACAACGTTCCCGCCGAACTGGCGCAACTGCCGGAACTCTCACATCCGGCCACGGCGCTGATCGTGCCGTTTCCCATCGACCGAAATCGAAATGGCGTGATGTGTGCCTTCGATATCGATTCCGCGGACACCCACACCCCGGCGATCCAAGCGGTGGAAATGCTGACACGGACGCTGGGGCTGGTGTTGCGCAATGCCGCACTGGAACGAGAGGCAACGCAGTTGCACGCACAGCTCGAACAACTCACGGCAGAACACAAGCATGAGGAGCAACAGCTGCACGTCGCCATGCTGGCGCTGGAAACCACCAGCGAAAGCGTTCATTGGCTCGATGGCGACGGAAACATCATCTACGCCAATCCCGCGACCGCACGCGAGCTCGGCTATTCCGCCGAAGAGATACGACGGCTGTGCGTCTCCGACATCGACCCCCATGTTTCCCTGGAGCAGTTTCGAGCCGGGAGCGACCTCGGGCAACGCATGCACGACGGCATACGAAAATTCCGTACGGAACATCTGCGCAAGGACGGCAGCATGATCCCTGTGGAGATCGACGCCGACGCCTTCGAGTATGAAGGCAAGCGCTACATCGTAGCCATCGGACGTGACATCAGCGAACGAGTCGCTGCCGAAAAGGCGTTGCGCGAATCGGAAGCAAAATTCTCCGCCATGTTCAGTTTGACGCCGGACCCCCTGGTGCTGACGCGCTTCTCCGACGGCGTGATGCTGGAAGCAAATCACAGCTTCTGCGCGGTCTTCGGCTATGAGGCGGGCGAAGTTGTGGGGCAGACCACCCTGCCGGACGGCATCAATTTATGGACCGACGGTGAGCTGCGTGAGCAGTGGCAGGAACAGCTGGAACGCAGCGGAGAACTGACCGGCTACGAGACGCCGTTGCGGCGCAAGGATGGCTCGATCATCACCGTGCTGATGTCGGCCAAGGTCATCGAAATGGGCGGCGAGCGCTGCGTTATCGTCGATGCCCATGACATCACTCGGCGCAAGGAGATTGAACAGGCACTACGGCGGGAAAAAGCCGAGCAGGGCGAACTGATCAGGAAGCTGGAGGAAGCGCAGAGTCAGTTGCTGCAATCGGAAAAGCTGGCCTCCATCGGCCAACTCGCGGCCGGCATCGCCCACGAGATCAACAACCCGATCGGCTACGTCGGCTCCAATCTCAGCACGCTCCAGGGATACATCGAGGATCTGTTGGAACTGGTCACTGTCTATGAGAGCGGTGAGCCGCTGCTGCAGCGGGAACCGCAGTTGTTCGAACGCATCACCCAGATCAAAGATAAGAGCGATATCGCGTTTCTGCGCGACGACATCCGCAGCCTTATCGCCGAGTCTATGGACGGCGCCAACCGGGTACGGCGCATCGTTCAGGATCTGCGCGACTTTTCCCGCGTCGGAGCCACCGAATGGCAGCGTTACGATATCCATTCTGGCCTGGACAGCACCATCAACGTGGTATGGAACGAGATCAAATACAAGGCGGAGTTGGTGCGTGAATACGGCACCGTGCCGGAGGTCGATTGCATCCCCTCGCAACTGAATCAGGTGTTCATGAATCTTCTGGTCAACGCCGCGCAGGCCATTGCAGAGCGCGGCACCATCACCATCCACACCGACTGCGTAGCGGGCATGGCGCGTGTGGCCGTCAGCGATACCGGACAAGGTATCCTGCCGGAGAATCTGGCGAAACTGTTCGACCCGTTCTTCACTACCAAACCGGTCGGTCAGGGAACCGGCCTCGGTCTCTCGGTCTCCTACGGCATTATCAAACATCACGGCGGCCACATCGACGTGCGAAGCGAACCCGGCAAGGGCACTACCTTCACCGTGTGCCTCCCCCTGGATCATCCACCAACCGACGACGAGGAAAATCCGACACCCGGCTGAGGTGCAGAACAACGCATAACGACCAGAGTAACCACGAGATACGGGGCTATTGCAGCAACTGACGCCATCCCTTGGCCACGCGGCCAGCTGCATTTACCTTGGGTTTTTGTTTCCAGCTCCCGTAGAATGGCGGCCATGCCCACCGCTTCGCCGCCGCCCGATACCCCCGCCGAACAGTTTTTCGCCCTGTTGAACGACCTTGCCGCGCGCCATGAATTCGTGCGGCTGGTGCTGGGCAAACACTGCGGCGCGGAGCCGGAACTGGTGCGGCTGGTGGTGCGTCCGATAACCCTGCACGGCACCGAACAGCTGTCGTTTGTCTACAGCTACAAAACCCGCGATATCACCAAGAATTTCACGTTGGAAGAGGGCGTTCGGCTGCTGCGCGGGTTGCTCGGCCCCTCGTTCCGTAATGCCCACCTGCTTACGCCCGATGAGGAAATACAGCTCGCCCTCAGCAAGAAGGGCAAGCCGCTGCTGCGCCGCGGCAACAAGACGCACCCACAGCAGGCGGTTGCCAGCCGCGCGCACGACCGTGAAAAGCGGCGTTTTATCGCGCTGGAGCGGCCGTTCCTGGAAGCGCTGGGGGTCACCGATACGCGCCACCAGCTGATTCCCTCGATGGCACGCAAATGGAAGCAGATCAACAAGTTCATCGAGGTGTTCGAACATGCCTTCGACGCCTCGCCGTTGGCGCATCGGCGCGAGTTGCAGGTGATCGACTTCGGTTCGGGCAAGGGCTATCTGACCTTCGCCATCCACGATTTCCTGCACCATACGCGCCGCCTGGAGGCACAGGTAACGGGTGTCGAGCTGCGCACCGACATGGTGCGGCTGTGCAACGGCGCCGCGACCCAGCTGGGCCTGGACGGCCTGATCTTCCGCGAAGGCGACGTGCGCAGCCATCAACCCGAGAGGATCGACGTGATGATCGCGCTGCACGCCTGCGACATCGCCACCGATCATGCGATACACACCGGCATCCGTTCCCAGGCTGCCATTATCATGTGCGCCCCGTGCTGCCATAAGCAGGTCCGCCCGCAGCTGCGACCGCCGGCGGTGCTGCAACCGATGCTGCGCTACGGGGTCCATCTGGGCCAGGAAGCGGAGATGGTGACCGACGCGCTGCGCGCCCTGCTGCTGGAGGCCCACGGCTACGACACGCAGTTATTCGAGTTCATCTCGCCCGAACACACCGAAAAGAATAAAATGATTCTCGCAGTACGGCGTGCCAACCCGGCGCTGCGGCCGGAGTTGCTGACGCAGGTGGCGGCAATCAAGGCGTTCTACGGCATCAACGAACAGTGCCTCGAGACGCTGTTGCTGGATGCTGAAGCGCCGTACCCGCCGGTCGGCTGTAACACCGGATGCGGGGGCCGTTGATCGGCCGCATCACCAGCCGGTCAACATGCGGGTGATCTCCCGCGCATAAAGACCGGCGCCGGCAACCGACAGGCCGCTCACGATAATCACGACGTCGAGCCACCGGAGCCGGGGCGGCGCCCGGTGCAGGGCCCGATGGACGGCAATGCTATTTCCTATGGCCAGTGTGTTCATTTCCTCGTCTCCTCACTGTGCACCGGCGTCATGCCGCTACTGGGTGACAAGATATCGGCGCCGGCTTAACCGGCCATGAATTGAAACTGAGGGTGAGCTTAATGGCCGGGACGGGCCGGCGACCGCATGGAGACCGGGTGGGTCCGGCCTCGGCCACCGGCCGCAAAATAGGATTTGCCGTTTTTCACGGCCTGCTTCACAGTGAAGGGCGGCGGTAACGGGTAAGCTGCCGCACTATGATGGCGCTATGATGGCGGCTTGCGGGCGCAACGAAGACTGGCGGTTGCTGCTCGAATTTCCGTTAAAATGAACGATACAATTACCCAGCGGTCACTTGTAACGACTGCCATGCTTATCGTGGCAACAAACGGCCACCCCGCTGGGGGATGTTCCGAACGACTTTGATGTAAAGGAGATATGGCGTGGCCCAGGCACAGCGCATCACGTGGATAGCAGGCCTTTTCGTGGCATTGGCCTGCTGCGGTACGGCGGCTGCGGATGCCACCGCGACAAACAATCCGACCACCTCCACCGCGGCACCCCAGCCGACGCTCACCGCTCCCCAAACTGCAACATCTCCCCAGACGCCCGCTACGCCCCAGGTCACGACACAGCAGGTGGCGCAGGCGCTACTCAAGATGACCCAGGACGGGGACTATGCGGATTTCATCAAACGATTAGCCCCTTCCTGCCAACCCGATGAAGCGCTTGTTGCCGCTGGACGGGCCTGCAAGGACGCCGGAAAGAAATGTCTCGATCGCATCCCGCGCGAGGAGTGGTCGTTTCTGATGCGCGGCCATGTGATCAAGAAAAACGTCATGACCAAGCTGGTAATACGGCATATCAGCGAATTCGACTCATGCAAACTGCCCTCCAACATCATGCGGCTCGTCGGCGACCCGCACACCACAAACGGCGTTTACACGATCAAGCCGACCCACTACGTATGGGTCGAGCTGACCGATCCGGAGTTCGGCACCAAACAGTTTCTTCCGCTCGCCATCGTTCGCGTCGACGACAACGGCTGGCAGATCGTCGGCGGCTCCTGTGTGGTCAAACGCCCCTTCCTGAGTCTGTTGAAGAAATATTGCGACTCGACGGCGAGGCACTAGGATGGCACGCCGCCAGGCTAAATACAGGTAACGCGCAATGCATATTGTGGTAGTGGACAGCGGCCATCTGGCGGGAGAGGCGGATTTTCCGACGCTCGACCTGCCGAAATTCAACTGGCAGCAGTATCCCGCGCTGACCAAGGACGAAGTGGCCGACCGCTGCTGGCGCGCCGATGTCATCGTATCGGTCGACACACCGATCGATGGCAGCGTTATCGACAAGGCTGTCAAACTAAAACTGATCGTCGCGGCCGGCGACGGCTATGACCACGTCGATCGCGCCGCCGCGCACAAGCGCGGCATCACGCTATGCCATATACCCGGCACCGATCCTGCCGCCGCCGCCGACACCTCCGTAATCTGCAACCGTGTGATCGACACCATTAATGCCTATCTGCAGGACGCGGCACTGAACGTCGTCGCCTGACCCCAGGATATCGACCGACCCGCCCCGGCAGGAGCGCCGGTCGCAGTCGGCGCCGACAGCTCTGCCGACCGGCCGTTTCGGCTAAGGCTTCCCGCAACCGCCGCAGAACGTTAAAGTACGCCCAATACCGGGGCCCCGGAGGCGGACGATGACGAGGATTCGATGAACGATTCGCAGCGCGCACGTAATTTCTGGCTCGGCAATGCGGCACTCGCCGTGGCGCTGGTGTTGCTGCTGGAGATGGACCGGCTGTGGCACGCAATGGGGGTGTGGGCCTTTGTCCTGTGGGCCGTGGTGGCGGGCGTCGGCGCCTACCTGCTGACGGTTGACAAGAAGAAACCACCCACCAATTCCGGCGAATAACGCCGGTCGACCCGCGCAAAGCCCAACAGCTGCTGACCCTGCTTGGCCAGCCGCCATCCCGTTCCGGTTGCTGCGGCCTTATTGTTAGAATTCGGCAGACAGCGCCCACCCACAGGAAACAGATAACGCATGGCCGGTTCACTGAAAGATCAACTGCTCAAGGCGGGCTTGGTCAGCGCCAAGCAGGTGAAACAATCGCAACATCAGCAGCGCAAAACCAAGGGGCAGCCGAACGCCGCGCAATCCGGGACCGAACAGCAACGGGCGCAACAGGAGAAGGTGCAACGGGATCGCGAACTCAACCAGCGGCGCCAACAGGATGCGGAACGCAAGGCCGTCGCCGCGCAAATCCGGCAACTGATCGAGACCAACCGGGTAGAAAAGATCGAAGGCGAGACACCTTACAACTTCGTCGACGGCACCAAGGTCAAGCGCATCTACGTCACACCGGAGATTCATACGCAGTTGGTGCGCGGCACGCTGCATATCGCCAAGCTCGGCGGGCGGCACCATTTGGTGAACGTCGAGACCGCCGACAAGATCCGGCAGCGCGATCCGTCACGGGTCATCGCCCCGGTCGAGAACCAGCCTGCGGCGGCGGACGAAAACGATCCCTATGCGGCCTACCAAGTACCCGACGACCTGATGTGGTAGCAGCCTCTCAGCGCGCCTAGGCCGACAATTCCACCCGATTGCGCCCTGCCTTCTTCGCCTGATACAGCGCATCGTCCACGCGCTTCAGCAGGTCTTTCTGTGTTTCGCCCTGCTTGAACTGGCCGACACCGAAGCTGGCGGTGACCGTCCCCACCGGTTCGATCGATTCCCGCGCAATAGCGACGCGCATCCGTTCCGCGATCACGGCCATCTCCTCCAGTGTGGTCACGCCGGCCACCACCATGAACTCCTCGCCGCCCCAACGCGCCAGCAAGTCGACCTCGCGCAGTTGCTGACGACTGACGGCGGCCACGCGCTTGAGCACTTCATCACCGACCTCGTGGCCGTATTTATCGTTCACCTGCTTAAAATGGTCGATGTCGAACATGGCTAGCGTGAGCGGCGAATGGTAGCGAACACTCTTCTTCAGCTCCTGCTCCAGGGTCTCTTCCATCTTGAGGCGGTTAAATACGCCGGTCAGCACGTCCGTGGTCGCCAGTTCGCGCAGTTCCTGTTCCAATTGATGGCGGTAGCTGATGTCGATCCCCATACCGACCACGGCAGTACCCGTATCTGCACTCTCGATACGCGTGCCGTTGATGTAAAACGGTATTTCACGACCTTCGCGCGTACGCAGCGACACCTCAACCGACGAGTTGCCGTACTCGATGATGTCCTTGCAGGTACGTTCCATCGTCGGCCAATCGGTAGTTTTCACCAGGCCGCGCAACCCCATCGTGCGCAGGGCATCGCCGGAATAGCCCAGGGTCTTCTCGAAATTGCTGTTCCAGCGCATCAGCCGGCCCTCATTATCGACCAGATAGAAAATTCCGGGCAGGCCGTTGATCAGCGAATTGGCAAAATTTTTCTCGCGCAGCGCTACCGACCGCATGGCGTCCTCCACCTGTTTGCGGTCGGAGATGTCGCGCGCGACGACCGACAGATAGGCGACCTCGCCCTGGCTGTCGCGATGCGCCATCACCATCTGCGACACCGGCAATTCGCCGCCGTCGCGACTACGCAATACCATCTCCCCTTCCCACAGGCCGGAGGCGATGGCATTGGGGAACGCCTCATCGTGCAGGCGTTGCGCCACGTCGGACGGATAGTGGCAAAAAATGGTGTCGTCGCAAGCGGCGTCACACGTCGCCTGGCTGTAAAGGGTACGCGCCCCGGCGTTGCAGTAGAGGCAGTGGCCGTTGATGTCGGTGACGGTAACCAGGTCCGGCGTCGCCTCGAGGATGGCCGCCAGTCTGCGTTGCGCCATCTCCACCTGCTCGCGCTCGATGATCCCCGCCAGGGTGTCGGCGACCGCACGCAGAAACGGCGCGTCGATCGCAGTCTGTGTATAGCCGGGCGACACATAGAGATTTAGCAGCCCAATAACGCCCTTGGCCGAGCGTATCGGCTGACAGTAATGGCCATGGTCCTGGATTCCCTCGAAGCGCGTCTCGTGCGCGTCATCGAGGTGTGCATGAAAAGCCAACTCGCCGTCGGCTGCCGCCTTGCCGCATAGGCAGCGGCCAAATGGGACCTGGCGACATTTTTCAATCAACGTCGGCGACAGATAACGCTTGGACAGCAGACGCAACACCCGCCCCCCTTCGTCGGCCAGGAACACCGACCCTTTATGCTCGAATTTGAGCCATGGGATGTTGAACAGCAGTTCCAGCGTGCGGTCCATTTTTTCTTCAAGCGACACGTCTTCCAGGGCGAGATTGAGGATTTCGCGCAGGATCTGCTGCGTATCGCGTTCAGTGCGCAGTTCGCGCTCCACCCGCTCGCGTTCAGCGGTGGTGCGCAGCGCATGGATACCGAACGACAGCGACGAGGTCAGTTCGCCCAACAACCCGGACTCCGCTTCGTCGAACGCATCGGGTTCGGCGCTCAAAATGACAAGACATCCGAAAGACGCGCCGCGCCAACGCAACGGCAGCGCAATGACCGAATGGTAGCCGTAGCTCAGCGCCGAGTTGCGCCACGGCCAAAAATCGGCGTGGTCGTCGATGAAACGGATACTGCGGGCCTTGCCGTCACGTATCGCGATGCCGGCCGGTCCTCGCCCGATGGAATTGTCGCCCCAGCTGATGTTGATGGTATCGAGATAGTCGGGATGATGACCGGCACAGGCGACAAAGCGCACGCTCCTGGCGTCGTCGTCGACGGGATATCCGATCCAAGTGAAACGGTAGCCGCCCTCTTCGATCACAATGCGGCAGACGTCGTCCAGCAGCGCCTGTTCGTCGCTGGCCGTCTCCAGCGAACGGTTGACGGCACGCAGCACCGCCAACGCCCTGGCGGCATGGCTAGGTTCCATCGGAACGCTGCCCTTTCCCTGCTGTGCCAGTCGATGCCTGCGAAATGCGACACATTATCCAAGCTCTCCTGTTGGCTGAATCGATGAGTCCGTTGGGATACGTATAACTGATCCTGCCGATGCGGGGCAATCCTGGCCCATCGCGGACTACAGCCATAAGGAAACGCTGATGAATTGGTTCATACCCGCAAACGACGGGGTGCGCGCTGAAATGTGCGGTTATTCTCTCCCTGCCGCTCATCGTCGCCAGCGCCGCTGCAGCCGAGACCGTAAGACGCCGCTTCTGGGGCGACGCCTATATCGGCTATGCCCGCCTCGACTTGAGCCCCGACACGGCGCCCAAGCGCAGCGACACCTGTTTTTACCAGGACCAGGGTTTCGGCTTCTGACTAGCGGCCATGCCCCTGCTCCATCAGGCAAATGGACGTTTCTACGACGCTGGATGCTGCGGGTACCTGGGCGGGACGATCTGCCGCTGCTCGGGTATGGTCACCGGGGGCTTTACCGCACTGAACCTGATGGCGCAGAGCGAACAAGGCGAAGATGCGTAACGGTACGCAGCGTGCGGCGTGCGTGCCGTTACGACAGGAAGAGTGCGGGCCGCGCGACGCGCAGCCCGGCGGATGTCAGAGGCGTCGTCCGTGATCGCGGCGCAACAGTATGCTCAATGCCAAGCCGAGCACAATCGCAAACAGCGTGAACGACACGCCGAAGACCCACGAGTAATGCATCGCCACACGCGAAACCCAGTGCTCGATGCCCACTTCCTTCACTTGCAGGATGCGTGACTTGTGCGCGATCAGATTGCCGTGACGGAAATAGTAGATATCGAGGTGGTAGGCGCCGATGGGCAACGTGGCCGGTAGCGGAAAGTTGGCGGAGAACAGTTTTCCGCCGTCGACTATGACGCCGCTCTGCTGTTTGAGAAACATCCCCTGCGCCTGCTTCAGCCGTTCGAAGGCCGCCTGCCAGTCGTCATAACCGGGTGCCGGCCCGCCGCTGGTCTGCGCTGCGACCAAGGCGGAATGAAACGTCAACCCGTTGCGCTCCAGCAATGGGCGATCGGCGATCTCGCTCAGCGGCCGATTGGACAACAGGTACATCAAATCCGGCACGTGATCGACCTTCAGCTTGCTGCCGTTGAGCCAGAACGGTCCGACCCGTCCCTTGCGCGACAAGGCCACGGGTTCATCCGGCGACGTCACTTTGACAATGATGTCGCCATCGCGCGACATACTGCCGTAGACGAATACATGGCGACCGGTGAAACCGGTGGAAATTTTGACGTGACTGCTTTCAAGCTCCGTCAGCAGGCCCGTATTCGCTTGTGCAGCGGCCATCCACGCGCTGCAGCAAAATACAACACCCAGGCAAAACATGCGCCGCAAAACGCTCATACCCCCACTCCCACCAAACGGTAGAACTCTTGTGGCGTCATCAGCAGCCCGAACAAGAATTTGATTGCCACCGCCAACAGAATCAATGCCAACAGCAGGCGCAGCTTTTCGCCCGGCAACCGCGAGCTCATGCGCGCACCCCATTGAGCACCGAGCGCCGAACCCACGATCAGCGTCAACGCCAAAACCGGATCCATCGAGTGGTTGATGCCGGCCTGCATCGTGCTGACCACCATACTGGTGGCCAGCATCAGCAGCAGCGATGTGCCGATCGCCACTTTGGTGGGGATGCGCAGCAGATAGATCATCGCCGGCACCGCAACGAATCCGCCGCCCATGCCCAGCGCGTTAAGGATACCGATGAAGGCGCCGAGCAACAGCGGCAACAATACCGACATGCGGCGATCGGCCACCTTGAAGTGCATCTGGCCGGGCAACCAACCGAACGGACCTTCTGCCGAGGCTGCCGCCGACGTACCACCAGCAGTCGCTGCCACAGTCCGGCCGAATACCGAACGCATCGACTCGACGAAGGTGGCGGTACCGACAGTGCCGAGAATGGTAACGTAGGTGAACACCACGATGGTATCGAAGTGACCGCTCTGTTCGAGAAAGCGCGTGGCATAGATCGCGCCAATTGCGGTACTCCAACTGCCGACCAGCAAGGCGAGACCGAAACGCAGGTCCATATTGCCGAGACGGTAGTGGGAATAGCTGCCGGCGGCGGCGCTTCCAGTGATCAGTGCCGGCGTAGTACCGACGGCGACCAGTGGTGGCACGCCGATAATCATCAGCAATGGCGTAAGGAGAAAGCCACCGCCGACACCGGTCAGTGCGGAGAGAAATCCGATGGAAACACCGAACATCAGAATCAGAAGCAGGTTTACATCCATGTGGGCAATAGGCAGAAATATCTCCACGCTGAATTAACCCTCTTGACGCAAGATAATGAAATTTGTGAAACGGGGATTCGACAATCCGCCGCTCCTTCTTATTCGGATTCCTTCCGGAACTCGTGCAACGCTTCGCATATCATCGATTTCGATACGTCCGGCGGCACCAGCAGCACCGGCACCGGCAATCTATCCGCCAGTTTGGCGCCTAGATGATCGCCGGCACGATCGCGCAGCAGCTCCGTCTTCTTTTCGCTGCCCACACCTTCGCGACCGGTGACGACCATGACGACATCGGGATTCGCCCGCACGACCTTCTCGATTTCGTCTGCCGGCTCACCGTCGACGATATAGAACTCAGGCACCACGTTGCAGGTGCGTCGGATCTTTTCCGAGATGTCGGTGAGCGTTGCTTCGGCCTGCGCCCGAATGTCGTCCTTGAGGCGGGCCTCGACACCTACCCAGAAACTCAACACCGGAACATCCAACACATGGAGCAGGCCCACATGCATACCGAGAGTTTGTGCGAGACGGGCGCCGGCACCGGCGGCCATGATCGAATTGTGCGAACCGTCGACCGCGACGAGCACAGTCCCATTAGCGGATTTTGTCATGTTGAACGCAAGCCTTTCACAAACGTTTCGCTCCGCATCATCAAGCGCCGCAACCGGAACGTAGCGAACTTCTTGTTCACGCCAAAGAAATTTGACCAAGGGTGGTATCTTGCGCGGCGGGCAGTCTACACAGGGCCGGCATACTAGCACATGCCGATGCGGCAGTGAAAAAAAACGCCATAAACACTGCGTATTATCGCGTTAGAAATTTGTATGAATAGGCAACTGCATAATCACTGCAACACGATCCTTCAATAATTTCAACGAGTCGCAATCAAAAGCTGATCAATGCCGCCATACGGCGGCCCTGCTTCGCTACGTCCGCAGTCCGTCAAATTAGTGCAAACAAACGCTCAATGATGCGTTAAAATATCCCCGTCATCGCGCCACCCGATCACCGTCCTTGGCCCGACCCATGAAAAGCAAACGGACGAAACGCAGTCGCCAATCGCGGTGCGTTTGACACACGGCGTCACGTCAAAATTGTGATAAGTAACCGTCGTTGTGCAAACCGGCCCCGGCGACCAGAACACCGAGATTCATTATGTCCATTAAAATGCCCCAGAGATTCGAACAACTCATACAGCGGGGATTTCTGACCCGCGAAAATCTGCAGCATCTCCGGGAACAAACCGTGACAAACGATCTCTCGCTGGAGGACGCCATCCTCGGGGCGGGCGTTCCCAAACATGAAATCCTCTCCTGCCTTGCGCAGCAGTTCGGCTGCCCCACCGTGGAATACGCCGAGGGCCTCACGGCACCTCCATCGGTCCTGCGACGGATGGACGTGGAGAGGCTGAAGTCCGAACTGTGGATGCCCCTGTCGGTGGCTGGAGAGACGGCGCAGGTGATCGCCTGCAGACCCGACGACGTCGAATTGAACCGGAACATCCGCGAAACCCTCGGGGTGAAGGCGATCAATTTCCTGGCCGCCACGCGCCCGGATCTGATCCGGATCATCGAGAACAATTGGGACCTGAACCCTGATTTTCCGCCCTCCGCCGGCAGGACGCCGCTGGCCAAGGCGCGGGCCTACCTGGCCATCGTTCGCACCCGCTATGCCGAACAGCGGACCCAGCTTGCGAGGAGCCGGACCGGGCTTGCCCTCACCCGCACCGGGCTCGCCTGCGTGAGTATCGCCGTGGCGTTCTTGCGGTTTTTCGGTGCGGGTCATTTGCTGCTGGTGGAGATCCCGCTACTGGTAATCGGTGTTGTCGCCATCGCCGAGGGCCTGTTCTGGTACTCGCCGGCGCGGCGCGAAAGAAGGGAGATCCGGAGTTTCCCTATCTACGATGTGCCGGAGGGCTTTTCCGCACTGGAAGTCTCCGATCCCGGCGGCGCGATGAACTTCGGCCGCAGCGCCGTGGTGGACAGCGCGGCAGCACTGAGACAGGAGTGGGATTCGCTCTCTCCGGTCGAACGGCGGCGTTTTCTGGCCAACGACCGTCTCAATCTCGCCGAAGAGCGAACGGTCCAAGCCTACCTGCGGACCATGATGGCCGAGGCCCGCACCGGCCTCGCATTCGGCCGTACCGGCGTCGCCTTCGCCGGCATCGGCATCGGCTTTCTGCGTCAGTTCCATCCAGGTCCGTGGTCTGTATTCGACTGGACACTGATCGTCGTCGGCACGTTCATGCTGGCGGAGGGATTCTATTGGTACCTGCCGGGCAGAAAGGCGGCCAATATCGGCTCCGAAATCATCGGCAAAGTGGGCGGGAAGAAGGGGCCGTGGGATCTCATAGTCCCTGCGTCGTGCCGCGACACGACGCCGGGCCGGGAGCCGTCGGCCGAGGCGGCGGCCCAGGCTCAGCCCGGCGTGTGGGCCACCACGGGCCTTGCGCTGGAGCGCACCGTGCTCGCCGACGGACGCAATACGATGTCGCGGTTGCGGACCATGATGGCGCGCTCGCGCCTCGGCATGGCATTCATCCGCACCGGCTTCAGCATCATGGCGGTGGGCGCCGGCCTGTTCGTCTATTTCGGCGGCGACAACGCGCTCTGGGCGGCGTTCGATATCCTGCTCGTGCTCATCGGCCTGTACCTGATCGGCGACGGCCTGTACTGGTGGCTGCCCGCGGAACGGATGAAGCGGCACTCGCCGTTCTGTGCCGGCGCTTTCGAGATCGCCAGCCCCGACTACAGCGAGCCGGCGGTATCCTGGAACAAGGTGTCCTACAGCCATGACAACTGAATCGAACAAATTCGCCTCGCTGGTGCCGGACGGCGTTCTCACCGAAGAGAGATTTCTGACGGCACAGGAGACTGCGGCGGCGCGCGGCGTGGAACTCGAACGGGTACTGCTGAAGGAGTTTGGCGTCTCCCGCTGCGCACTGCTGAACTCGCTGTCCAAACATTTCGGCTGTCCCTTCATCCAGTACGACGAACGGACACCGGTACCTTCGCACCTGTTTGACGGACTGGAGCCCGGCGTGCTGCGTGCCGGCCGCTGGTTCCCGGTGACGATGCTCGGCGACACCGCGATCATCGCCGCCGCCGATCCGCAGGACGAGGCGATGAGGAACGCGGTGATGACGCTGGTTTCCGCCGCCAGATACGAGTTCAGGGTTGCACTGGCCGAGGACATCCGCTGGTACCTCCAGGATTATCTGCATGCCCCGGCAAAGCTCCTCATCGGCATCGAGCGGACCGGCCTGGCCAATTGGCGCAGCATCATGGCCCTGTGGCGCACCCGGCTCGCCTGCCACCGGACCGACCATGCCCGGGCGCGAACGGCCCTGAAACTGGTGCGATGGGGTTTGGCCATGGTGGCCTTGTCGAACGCACTGCTGCGGATCAACGCCAACATACTCAAGCCACACCATGTCGCCATCCTGCTGGCGGGGATCGGTATGGCCGCGGTGGGGCTCTACGATTACCTGAAGATACGCCGTGTGCGCATGAGCGCCCCCTGGCGCCATGCGATGGTGGATATAACGGCCGAAACCATTCGCTTCACCGAGCGCTACCATCTGGAACAGGCGCCTGCCGAGACGCATGAAAAGCGCAAGCTTGCCCGCTTGGCCGCTTCGATCACCGATTACTGCACCATCCTTCGTCCGGTTCCGGCCAGCAAGGAGCGCACCCATCTTGCGCGGGAACGCACCATGCTGGCCGCCCAGAGGACGATCGCCGCCAGCCACCGGACGCTCTATGCCAGGGCGAGAACCGGCCTTTCATTGATGCAAACGGGCATCGCATTCATGTCCCTGGGGTTTGCGATGATGCAGATTCTGGGCGCCGGCCCGGACAGTTTCCTGGACTACCTGTTGGTCGCGGCCGGCTTCCTCATGACCGTGGACGGCATGCTGTGGTACCTGCCGGCCCGCAAAGTAAAATACGGCATCGGAAGATTCATCCCGGAGTAACGGCGGCTCACGTTTCCCGCAGCGTGGCACGTACCCGCGCGGGACGGGGTGCGCGCCGCCCCCCTCTTAGCGACAGACCGCTGACTTCAAACCGCCCGAAGACGCCAATATTTGCCGCAACGGCGAAGTCGCACCAGCCACCCGGCCGGGGCACGACAATCGCGGCCAACCGCCGGGCGCGGGCGTCCGCGCTCCGCCGCCCGGCGATAACATTGTTTGAACAAAGGCTGTGATATATTCGCGCGCTTTCCTGGGCCATCACCACCTGTGAGTTTCTGAAATGCGCAACCACTTTCAACACCAAGCGAACGCCTATCTCTCGGTCAACGAGTGGCGTATCCGGCTCGCCATGTGGGGCGGCGCCATACTGCTTGGTATCACCGCAACCATCTTCGCCGTCGTCAGCGAAAAAGCCAATGACGTCTTCAAAATGATCCTCGGCGTCTCACCCTATCTGGCGCTGGTGGTCGCACCGCTCGGCCTGATGCTGGCGCTGTGGATGACGCAACGATTCTTCCCCGGCGCTCAGGGCAGCGGCATCCCGCAGGCCATCGCCGCATTCGAGGAAGGGACTACCACGGCCATGCGCGACGAGATCCTTTCGCTGCGCATCGCTATAGGCAAAATATTGGTGACGGTGCTCAGCCTCTGCGCCGGCGCGTCCATCGGCCGCGAGGGTCCGACAGTGCATATCGGCACCGCGCTCATGTACAACATGGGCAAGTTGATGCGCTTTCCGCCCCACTACATGGAGCGCGCACTGATTCTCGCCGGCGGCGCCGCCGGCATCTCGGCGGCATTCAATACGCCGCTGGCGGGCGTCGTCTTCGCCATCGAGGAGATCAGCCAGTCGTTCGAGGAGAAGACCAGCGGGGTGGTGCTGACCGCAGTGTTGTTCGGCGGCATGACGGCCCTGGTGCTGGTCGGCAACTACACCTACTTCGGCACCTCCCACGCCGCCTTCAACAACATCAGGGACTGGGTCGTGGTCCCCATCTGCGGCATCGTCGGCGGCCTTCTCGGCGGACTGTTCAGCCAACTGCTGATTCGCAGCGCGCGCCACGTCGCGCCGCTCATCAAACGCTACCCCATGCGGGTCGCCGCCGTCTGCGGCCTGCTGCTGGCCGGCATCGGACTGCTCTCCGGCAACACGACCTACGGCACCGGCTATGCCGAGGCGAAGAGCATCATCACCATGACCGGCACCCTGCCGCCCAGCTACCCGGCGCTCAAGATCCTCGCCACCCTGGTCTCCTATCTGAGCGGCATTCCCGGCGGCCTGTTCGCACCGTCGCTGGCCGCCGGCGCCGGCTTCGGCGCCAGCATCGCCGCCTGGTTCCCCAGCGTGCCGGCCGGTGCGGTGATCATCCTCGGCATGGCCGGCTACTTCACCGGCGTGGTGCAGACCCCCATCACCGCTTTCATCATCATCATGGAGATGACCTCGAACCAAGGTATTCTGCTGCCGCTGATGGCAGTCGCCTTCATCGCCCACGGCGCCTCGCATCTGGTCTGCCCGGAACCGGTTTACCGCGCATTGGCCGAGGAGTTTCTCTCCAAGCAGAAGAAACCTGAAGGCGAGGCCGCCATAGCCGCGCCGGAAGCCGAAGCCAAGGCCGAGAGCTGATCCGCCGCGGTCGCACCCCTCCACCGGGGCAACGGCAGCGCTCGGCACGAGCGCTGCCGTTGCCCCGCTTCCTACAGGCAAAGGAATCCCGGCTGGTATTCGGTAGAATCGGGGCATGTCCACAGTCAATAGCGGATTACAGGAGAGCATCCGCCTCCAACGCGAGGCGCTCACCGCCCTGCTGGGCGAGGCGATGCACGAACTCGCCCATCGTTGCACTACGGTTATTGAAGATCGTCTGTTGCTGGAGGCGGTACTGGCCGACGCTCTGCCCCGTCTCTCATACTGCAAATATCTCTACGTACTGGACGCCGCCGGCGTACAGCTGACCGACAACATTACCCAGCACGGTCAAGACCCGACCCAGTTCGGCCGCAACCGCATGGGGCGACCCTATATGCAGGGTATCATCGGTTCCACCGACTTCAAGCTGTCCGAGGCCTACATCAGCCGCAACAACAAACGGCCATCGCTGACTGCGGTGCAGGTGGTCCGCAGCGACGCCAGCCGCCGCGTCGGTTTTCTCGGCGCCGACTTCGACATGCGCGAACTGCCGCAAACCTCGGTGCTCTACCGCGAACCGGATGCGTGGCGACAGATCAAAGGCGACCCGGCCATCCGCAGCGGCCTGTTTGCCCACCAGCGCGCCGAGAGTCCGCTGGACCGCCGCCTTGATCAGGCGCTGCATGTCATGAATGCGTTGCTCCTGGAGCATGGCGTCTACCACGGCAAACTACATTTCTCCTCCAGCCGCGGCACCCTCTGGCATGTGGACGACCCGTTCGTCTACCGCATTCTCGGTATCGAGGAGCTGACCGATCCCGATATCTGTCTCGCCTATCCGCGCCGCCCCTACCATGAGCGCGCGGTCGTGCCGCCGGGCGACGTAATGCGGGTATTCGAAATGTTCCGCGCCCTGCGTTTCGCGGACGAACACGTCTATCTGCGCGCCGGATCGCTCAACATCGTCAATGGCATGGTGGGACTCAATTTTTCCTGTGACGGCTCCCACTACATGCGCTTCGACGAATTCCTGGAAAAAAGCACCGAGTTCTGGTTCGGCGCGTTGCCGCACTGACGTCTAAAGCGCCATCACGGGCCATTTGTGTTAACCACAAATGAACCCACAGTTTGTAGGATTTCCGGCGGCGCCCGCTGCTGGTAGATTGACGTTATCCGGGCCGGACGGCCCCTCGCGCCGCTCAAATGTAGCGGGCGCAACAACCATTGGACCACGCCATGGGAAGCTATCTGTGTGATGTCTGCGGCTATGTCTTCAACGAAGACGCGGGCGACGAAGAGGGCAACGTGTTACCGGGCACGCGCTGGGAGGATATACCGGACGATTGGGTCTGCCCCGAATGCGGCGCCACCAAGGATGCATTCCTCCGGCTCGATTGACCGAAAACCGAAAGTTGTCCGCACCACGATAGCTTGAGTTTGCGCCATGAAAAAAACCATCCCGATCGATGAGCTGCAGATAGGCCACTTCGTCCACCTCCCCGGCGCCTGGCTCGACCACCCGTTTCTGCGCAGCAAGTTCAAACTCACCACCGCGCTGCAGATCGCGCAGATACGCGCCCACGGCATCCGCCAGGTGGTGGTCGACGTCGACAAGAGCGATATGTCGTCGACGCCGCAGTCGATGGCTGAACTCGCCTATGTCAGTCACAGCGATACGCCGGTCGATCCCAAAGACGAGGCGCCGCCTGCCGCGTGGAATCCGGACGATCTGGTGCCGCCGGAACTGCGGGAGGCCATCCACGATCGGCGCATGCGGCCGGAAGACAAGTCGCGTGCCGTCTACCGCCACAGCGTGCAGATGATGCAACGGCTGCTGGATGCGCCCACGGCGGAAAACCTGCGCACGGCGAAGACGGCGATCAGTTCGATCACCGACCTGATCCTGGCCGACGATCAAACGGCGCAGAACCTGTTGCGCATCACGCTGCACGACTTCTACACGTATACCCATTCGGTCAATGTCGGCGTCACCAGTCTGATGCTGTCCAAGGCGCTGTTCGGCGGAACGGACGCCCACGATCTGCACGAACTGGGGGCCGGATTCTTCCTGCACGACCTGGGCAAGGTCAAAGTGGATCCCGCGATCATCAACAAACCGGCGCGCCTGACCGAAGAGGAGATGCGGCGGATGCGCATCCATCCCTACCAAGGCTACAAACTGCTGCGCGACGCCGATGCCCTGACGGAAGAGTGCCGCATCGTCGTCATGGAGCACCACGAACTGATGGACGGCAACGGCTACCCAAAGCGGCTCGGCGGCGATCATATCCACCTTTACGGCCGCATCTGCTGCATCGCCGATGTGTTTGACGCCCTCACCGCAGAGCGCTCCTACAAAAAGGCGATGACCCCGTTCGACGCTCTCACCTTGATGCGCGATAAAATGCCGTACCATTTCGACCGCCAGCTGTTCAACGCCTTTGTCATGCTCTACAAATAATCCATCAGGGTGCCGGAGCGAGCGGCGGAAAGTGCGAGCGACTGCAAAGAAGTGCAAATTCGAGTCGCCCCGACCTACCGCCCGACGCAATTCGGCACCACAATCCACCTTATACCCACGCACCACCCGTTTCCCGTACGGCGGCGGCATGACCCGGGCCGTGAACGGAAGGAGAAGAGAAATGTCGATCGCGACGAAACGCATCACCGTATTGGTTGCCGCTGCGCTGGTAGTGCCGCTGCTCGCCGCCGCGCCCCCCGCTTCGGCCGATCGGCAGGATGCCCAATTCGGTCACCACACATACCGCGACTCCGGCAACCGGCACGACGCCGGCCGCAGCGACAACGGCTACCGGCGCGTTGCCGATTCCCACGACGTCGGCCAGCGCAGCAATGACCAGCGTCGTCCTAACGACAATCAGCTCCGTAACAATAACCGGCGCGACACCGGCGGCCGCCATTCCACCGGGCCGGTTCGTGAACGAAACGACCGGCGCGAAGTGCACCAGCGCGTACTGCGCGAGATGCCGCGTGGTTACCGCACGATGCATATCCGCGATCGCGACTATTACGTCCATCAAGGACACTACTACCTACACGAGCCGCGCGGTTTCGTGATGGTACAACTGCCTCTGGGCACCTTTGTGATGTCGCTGCCCGATGGTTTCCTGCACGTACGCATCGGCGCCATTTCCTATTTCGTCGCCGGAGGCCTCTACTACCGCGCCTACAACGGCGGCTATACCGTGGTGGCGCCGCCAGCGCCGGCTCCCGATGTCATCGGCAACGCCAGCGGCAGAGTCATGGTGAACGCGCAACTGTTGAACGTGCGCAACGGCCCGAGCTATGACTTCAACGTCATCGGCGTGGTAAACCGCGGCGACAACCTGCCGGTCTACGGCCAGGCACCCGGCTGGCACTACGTGCAGTTGCCGGACGGCAGCTACGGCTGGGTCAACGACAGCTACATCGTCGTCGCGCCCAGTCAACCACAGGGCTAATCAGCCCGCGGCGCGCCCGCAACCGCGGCGTCGGGGCACAACGACCTGGGGCAGGCCCATGATCAAGCTAACGGCACTGTGCTGCGCCGGCCTGCTGGCCGCCGCTCCAACGCTCTTCGCCTTCGACCTGACCAGCACCGATGTCAAGGCGGGGGCGGCGATGGCGAAACAACAGGAATACAACGGCTCCGGCTGCGACGGCCGCAACCTGTCGCCGGAACTGCATTGGACCCATGCGCCGGCCGGCACCAGGAGCTTTGCCGTCACCCTTTACGATCCCGATGCACCGACCGGCAGCGGCTGGTGGCACTGGATAATGTTCAATATTCCGGCCGATGTGCACACCCTGCGGCGCGATGCAGGCAATCCCGCCAGCGGCCTCGCCCCCAAAGGCAGCATGGAGGGCCGCACCGACTTCGGCATCCGGGCCTTCGGCGGCCCCTGCCCGCCCAGGGGCGACAAACCTCATCGCTACCAGTTCAAGGTCTACGCCCTCGATATCGCCCACATCGACGCCGCTCCCAACAGCCGTGCAGCGCAGATCGACTTCATGCTGCATGCCCACAGCCTTGGCGTGGCCAAATTGCAGGCCACCTACGGCAGGTAGATACGCCCCCCGGCAGCGACCTCTCTGGGTTAAGATCACGTTTTCATCCGGCGGCGACAGCCGCCCTGCATTACATGAAGGTCGTGCGATGAAGGCGCTGGTCAATCTACAGGTGGTACCAATCGGCACCGAGGTCTCCGTTTCCCGTTATGTCGCCGCCTGCGAACGGGTACTGGCCGAGGCCGGTCTGAGCTATGAGCTGCACGCCAACGGCACCAACATCGAAGGCGAATGGGACCCGGTGTTTGCCGCCATCCGCCGCTGCCACGAGGCGGTGCATGCATTGGGCGCGCCGCGTATCCAAACCTTCATTTCGGTCGGCACCCGCACCGACCGCGACCAGTCGCTGCGCGATAAGGTGGCCGCCCTCGCGCGCCATCGCAACGCGCCGCGCTGAACCGGCCCCGCGACCCATGCCCATCCTGCTGTTCAGGCTCAACGGCGTCCCCGACGACGAGGCGGAGGATATCCGCGCCCTGCTCCACGACAACGCCATCGATTACTACGAAACCGACGCCGGACGCTGGGGCATCTCGGTCGCCGCCATCTGGTTGCGCGACGACACGCATCTGCAGACGGCGCGCACCTTAATCGACACCTACGAAGAGGAGCGCGCCGTGCGCGTCCGCGCCGAGTACGAGGCGTTACGCCGTGCAGGCAGGCACGACACTGTGTGGCGCCGCTTTCGTCGTGAACCCCTAATGGTACTGATCTATCTCGCAGTCATTACGGCGATCCTCTACTTCACCGTCATGCCGTTTGTGCGCCGCTGGTAAACGCCGCGGCCCCGATAACGGCGTGAGATATTCACTTCCCTGAACCGCGGACACCCCTGTGGCCCTCAAAGCGACCATCTGCAAGGCTGAACTGGACATCTCCGATCTGGATCGCCACTACTACGCCCGCCACGCGCTGACCCTGGCCCGCCACCCGTCCGAGACCGATGCGCGGATGATGGTGCGGCTGCTGGCCTTCGCCCACCACGCCGACGACCTACTGACCTTCACCAAGGGCCTGTGCGTCAACGATGAACCGGCTCTGTGGCGCAAATCGCTCAGCGACGAGGTGGAACTGTGGATAGAGGTGGGGCAGCCGGACGAAAAACGGCTGCGCCAGGCGTGCGGGCGCGCCCGCCAGGTGGTGATCTATGCCTATGGCGGCAGGAGCGTCGATCTGTGGTGGGCGTCGCTGCGCGCGGCGGCGCAACGGCTGAAGAATCTCACCGTCATCGCCTTGCCCGAAGGCACCGAAACCGGCCTGGCGCGACTCGCCCAACGCACCATGGAGCTCAACTGCACCCTGCAGGAGGGACAGATCTGGTTCGGCGACGCCACCACCATCCTCACCATCGAGCCGCGCTGCCTGCAACAGGCCGAAGGTGCCTGAAACGTCCGAGCGATGAGGCTCGCACCGGGCCGAAAAATATTTCTTGCGCCCTCTTCCCTTTCCACCGGGGCAGGATGAGAATGGCGGCGTCCGGGGCACGAGGCCGCGCGGCGCAGCAGTCCCACGCCAAGACCGCCCGCAGCGGCCCCCTGCGAACCATCCCGGTATGCATCTGTCCCACCCATCATGCAGAGGTCCATTGCGGAGCGTGTATGCTCGGTAATACTGAATCAGGCGAAACAGTCACCATCGAACCCCACCGACGGAACAGGCCGCTGCCTTCCTATGTGGCTCCCGTAACGACACTCCGGACGCAGCATCAGGCACAGCGTTTTCTCTCCACCGGCGAACAGCGGCTGCTGCCGTTCACCATCGACGCCAAGCCGCTGTTCGACAGTCATCTGCGCAACAGCGACTTCGTGGTCGCCGATCTCAGCTTCAGCAACAACTTCATGTGGCTGTCGCGCATGAGCGGTTTCTATCAAATCATCGCCGACTGCTTCTGCCTGTTCAGCCTCAACGGCAACCAGTTGGGCATGCTGCTGCCGCCCATCGGCGCACCGGACAACCAGCTCAAGGCGCTACGCAGCTGCATCGCCGTCATGGACGACTATAACAATGCGCCTGACGAAACCCGAATCGATTACGTCACCCCGGACTTCGCGCGCCTGCTGGAGCTCGACGGCGACGGCGGCACGCGGCACCTGCCGCAAGGCGGCTGGCTGCTGGAACCTGCGTTTCCCGATTACCTCTATCGCGGCATCGATCTGATCGAACTGCGCGGCAACGGCTACAAGACCAAGCGCAGCGAGATCAATCAGTTCTGCCGCGCCTATCCGCAGCATGTCGTCGAACCGCTGCAACACCATCATTGGCAGGGGATACGGGAGTTGTTGAGCAACTGGATGCGCGCCCGTGTCGCCGGACTGGACAGCACCGCTGTAGGGGAATTCATCGCCAGCGTGGAGTTGGAGCGGCAGGGCATCGAACGGGCACTGGCCCATTACGATGCGCTGGGATTGCAGGGACTGTGCCTGATGATCGACGGGCGGCTGGCCGGGTTCACCATCGGCGAGCGCCTCAACGCCAGCGTCGCCAGCATCCTGATCGAGAAGACCGATTTCGCCATCCCCGGCGCGGCGCAATACCTGTTCCGCGAATTCGTCAAGACCTTTGCCGACTGCCGCTACATCAACGTCGGCGACGACCTCGGCCTGGAGAACATGCGCCGGGTGAAGATGAGCTATCGACCTGCGATGTTCGCGGAAAAATTCACCCTGCGGCGCGGCGACCACTGAGTAACGGCATTACCGCAGAAATGGCGCGACTCAGCAAACACACCGAAGACAATCTTTTCTTGGCACGCTTGGCGCCTTGGCGAGAGACTGGTCCTGATTTTTTGATGGTTAAAAAACAGATGTTCTCGCCAAGACGCTAAGATCGCCAAGGGAAGATAGACAGACGCTTTTTGATAAGCGTCTTGTATCTTGACATCACCAAGGCGATCCAATCTTGGCGTCTCGGCGAGAGTTCACTCTCGCCTTATTCACTCCCGACAAACAGACGACGGCATCAGGAAATATCACTCTTTCTCCGCCAGCTTGCGTTCCAGTGAGTCGATCATCTGCACGATGTGTTCGGACAGCGGTTGCACCTTGTGATAGGCCTCTTCCGCCTGCTGCGCCTCGCCCGCATGTTTGAGTTCGACGATGCGCCGGATCAGTTCGTGCAGTTCCCGATGCGGCTGTTCGATCTGCCGCATCTCCGGCAGGTCGCCGTAGCGCTTTAATCCTTCGCCGAAGTACCAGCGGCCGAACACGCAGTCGTGATCGGAAACCGCCTCCTCCCGGCTCAGCGCCTCGCGGCCGTCGAGGAAGCCGCGCAGCTTCACCTTCCACGCCAGATGCGCCGCCTTGGCCTTGCCGAAGTCCTGTCCCCTGGCACCGCCGATCTTGAACGCGCCGACCAGGCGCCCCAAATCCTCCACCAGCTGCGCCAGCTGCTCGCTGTCGGCGGCGATATGCTTGGCGCCTTCGGCGGTCTCGTCGGCGACATCGGTGATGTTGTGGATGTTGCGGTTGATGTCTTCCGCCACCGTGCTCTGTTCTTCCGCAGCGGTGGCGATCTGCGTGCTCATCGCGTTGATGGTATCCACCGAATGGGTGATCGATTCCAGCGCCTGGCCGGCATGCGCCGCCTGTTCCACGCTGGCCTGCGCCCGCACCCGTTCCTCGGCCATCACCTCCACCGCCTGTCCCGCGCCCTGTTGCAGGTTGGCGATCATGGCGTGGATCTCCTGGGTCGACTGCTGGGTGCGCTGCGCCAGGGTGCGCACCTCGTCGGCCACCACGGCAAAGCCGCGCCCCTGCTCCCCGGCGCGCGCCGCCTCGATGGCGGCATTGAGAGCCAGCAGGTTGGTCTGCTCCGCCACCCCGCGGATCACTTCGAGGATGGTGGATATCTTGGTGCTGTTTTCGTTGAGGCGGGCGATCACGTCGCTGGCCAGTTCCACCTCCTCGGCCAGGTCGTTGATCGAGGAAATGGTGGCGTTGACCTCGCCCTGGCCCTGCTCCGCCTGCTCGTCCGCCGTCGCCACCGCGCCGGCGGTCTGGCTGGCATTCTCGGCCACCTCATGCACGGTCGCCGACATCTCGTTCATGGCAGTGGCGATCTGTGCCGTCTCCATCTGTTCGCGCTGCATCCCTTCGCTGGTCGCCTCGGCGGTGGTCGCCAGCTCCTCCACCACCAGGGCGAGGCGGCTGGTGGCCTTCGTCACCTGTCCCACCATGCCCTCGATGCGCGCCATGAAACGGTTGAAGTTGCCCGCCAGCTCGGCCAGCTCGCGCGCCCCCGCTTGCGGCAGCCTCTGGGTCAGGTCGGCGTCGCCTTCGGCTATATCGCCCAGCGAACGGCTCAGCTGGCGGATTGGCCGCACGATGGGGCGCGCCGACAACCAGGCGATGGCGGCGCCGCCGATCAGCGCCAGCAGGCCGATAATGAGGACGCTGTTGCGCAGCGCGGCGGCCTGGGCATCGTAGTAGGAGGCATTCATGGCGATGGCCATGACGCCGATGGGTGCGCCGGAGAAATCCTTCAGAACGTTGCCGTATACGCTGTAGTGCCTGCCGCCGGCATAGAGGTCGCCGGTGGCCGCCGTTCCCGCCACCGCCTGTTGCAGGAGGGCGGGCGGAAGCAGCTGGGTGTCGCCGAGGGTGGAGGCAAACCGCTTGAATCCCTCCTTGTCCTTCAGGTAAACGGCGACCTCGACCCCGTAATGGTGCTTGAAGCGTTCGATGAACGACGTATCCAGCGCGGCGCCGAACTCCACCGAGCCGATGTGCGTGCCCTTATTGAACACCGGCACCACGCCGCGCAGGCCGAGACCGGCCACGCCCACTTCGATCCCGGTTACCGGCTTCAGGGTCTGGTTGGCCTCCACCACCGTGTGGCGGAACGAGGAGAGGTCGTCGCCGTATTTGCCGAGCTTGTGCACCCGCAGGAACGAGGTGGCCGGCGGCAGATGGAACTGGAACTGCCTGATGCCGTACTGCTCCTTCAGCTGTTTGAAACCGGGTGCGAACAGCGCCTCCAGTTTTGCCCGGTCGTGGTCGGCGAAGGCCTGCTGCACCTCCGGGATACCGGCCACCAGCTGGCTCATCGCCGTCGCCATGGTGCCCTCGGCAGAGATCTCCGCCAGCATGTTGCGGTAGAAGCCGTCCAGCTCGCGTTGCTCGGCCGCGTGGAGGTTTCTTTCGCTGTGGGAGAGAGTCACCCACAGCACGGCGCAGAGGACCACCAGGATGGTGAGGATGACACTGAGTTGGTAGCGGCCGGCAATGCTGAGTTTGCGGAGCATGGTCGTATTATCCTTGTCATTGATTTCGACGGTAGCCTTTCGAGTGTAGATTCCGTCGGAATTCTGGCAAGGTTCGTGCGGGAACTATCCTACCATTGGCGCCGCCCCCTCTACGGCAGCGGCAGTGCCGTCTTGTCCACCACCCGGCGCAGCACGAAGCTTGAATGGACCCCGCTCACCCCCTCGATACGGGTGATCTGGTCCAGCAGCAGCGCCTGATAGGCCTCCATGTCGCGCACGATCACCTTGAGCTGGTAGTCGGCGTCCTGGCCGGTGATCAGCAGGCACTCCAACACCTCCGGCAGTCCTGCCACCGTAGCCTCGAAGTTGGCGAAGCGCTCCGGTGTGTGGCGATCCATGGAGATGTGGATCAGGGCCACCAAGCTCAGCCCCAGCGGCCTAGGGTCGAGCACGGCGCGATAGCCGGTGATGATGCCCGCCTCTTCCAGGGCACGGACCCGGCGCAGGCAGGGAGAAGGCGACAGACCGATGCGCTCGGCCAGCTCCTGGTTGGTCAGCCGCCCCTCCTGTTGCAGCAGTTCGAGGATGCGGCGGTCGTAGCGATCGAGGTTCATGGGTTCAAGGCTCAAGTTCAGTGAAATATTATGGCGTTGATTTTATATTTTAAGCGATTAAATTGCTTTTTTACTACTCATTCAGCACTAATTCGCAAGCACATTTCGCGGTGACTGCCCTAATCTTTCATCAACCCGCAAACATCGGGTGAAACCCGCCGGACTCTTACCGGAAACCGGCAAGGCAACGTCCCATGAGGCCGCTGTCGACAACGATCAACCACGGGCGCGCGGGGACTCATCACGCAAGAACGGGGCTCCCTGTGTCCCCGTGGTTATGGCTTTTATGAACACCAACGGAGAAAACAATGAAGCCGTTCGACCCCAGCAAATACCGCCCGGCCCCGGCCGTGCCGATGCACAACCGCCAGTGGCCCGGCCGCACCATCGAGCACGCACCGGTATGGGCCAGCGTCGACCTGCGCGACGGCAATCAGGCGTTGCTCGAACCGATGAGCGTCGGGCAGAAGCGCAAGCTGTGGGCGCTGCTGGTCAAGCTCGGCTTCAAGGAGATCGAGGTGGGCTTCCCCGCCGCCAGCAAGCCCGATTATGACTTCGTGCGCTGGCTGATCGAGGAGGAGCAGATCCCGGACGACGTCGCCGTGCAGGTGCTGGTGCAGGCGCGGGAGGCGCTGATCGTGCGCACCTTCGAGGCGCTGCGCGGTGCCAAAAAGGCCATCGTCCACGTCTACAACTCCACCTCCACGGTGCAGCGCGAACGGGTGTTCGGCCTCGACCGCGACGGCATCAGGGACATCGCGGTGCAGGGCGCCGCCTGGGTGGCGCGCGATGCGGCGAAGTATCCGGCCACCGACTGGCGCTTCCAGTATTCGCCGGAGAGCTTCTCCAACACCGAGATGGACTATGCGGTGGAGGTGTGCGAGGCGGTGATGGACGTGTGGCGGCCGACGCCGCAACGGCCGTGCATCATCAATCTGCCCTCCACGGTGGAGAGCGCCACGCCCAACGTCTTCGCTGATCAGGTGGAATACTTCTGCACCCACATCAGCCGCCGCGACGCGCTGGTGGTCTCGGTGCATACCCACAACGACCGCGGCTGCGCCGTCGCCGCCGGTGAGCTGGCCGTGCTGGCCGGCGCCGACCGGGTGGAGGGCACCCTGCTCGGCAACGGCGAACGCACCGGCAACATGGACATCGTCACCATGGCGATGAACCTCTACAGCCAGGGCGTCGACCCGCAGCTCGACCTGTCGCATCCGGACGAGGTGATCCAAGTCTACAGCGAGTGCACCGGGCTGCCGGTCCATCCGCGCCACCCCTGGGTCGGCGAACTGGTCTATACGGCATTTTCCGGCAGCCACCAGGATGCGATCCGCAAGTGCCTGCACCGCCAGCAGGTGGACGAGCCGTGGCAGGTGGCCTACCTGCCCATCGACCCGCGCGACATCGGCCGCGACTACCAGGCAGTGATCCGGGTCAACAGCCAGTCCGGCAAGGGCGGGGTGGCTTTCGTGCTGGAGCGGGACCACGGGCTGATCCTGCCGCGCTGGATGCAGGTGGAACTGGCCCAGGTGGTGCAGCAGGAGAGCGAGAAACGCGGCGGCGAGATCGACGGCGCCACCATTCACCGGCTGTTCCAGGCGCGCTTCGTCGCCGACCAAGTGCCGGTACGGCTGCAGGGTTACCGCCTCCATCGCGACGGCAGCATGGACACCATCGAGATGAGGGCTACCGATCGCGGCAACGAGGCGGTGATGCGCGGCAGCGGCGAGGGGGCCATCTCCGCCTTCGTCGACGCCTGGCAGCGCCATTACGATCAGTGCATCAGCGTGGTCGACTACAGCGAACATGCGGTCGGCGCCGGAACCGGTGCGGAGGCTGTGGCCTATGTGCAGCTGAATGTCGACGGCCAGCGCGTCACCGGCGCCGCATTCGACCACGATACGGTAAGCGCCTCGCTCAAGGCGGTGCTGTCGGCGCTCAACCGCATCCAGGCGCTGCGTTCCGCAGCCGCTTGATCAATACGCCCCTCCGGACACGGCGCTTAACGCGCCATGTCCGCGATGCGCCGGAGCGCTCGACGACCAAATCAACGACGGCCTATTGGAACACCTTGGCCGCTCAAAACGGAACCCGCTGGGTTCCGATTAAAGGATTGGAGGGAATGGCCGAGGAACTCACGCTGAGCATTGATCCAACGACGGGCGAATACACACGGTTGACGCGTTTCCTCCCCGGCGCAGATACCGCTGCGAATGCAGGGAGGACTCACCCCTACCCCGAGGGGGTGTTCATAGTCAGCGGCCGTCTGTACGACCAGGCATTTCAGCTATGGCTGGAGGCCGGTCACTTACGCGAGCCGTCCTCCGGGCGAACTCCACGAACCATTCAAGACGGATGCAGACTCCATCGTGTTGGAGGTGTCATTCCCCAATCGAGCCGTTGCCAATGACCGCACCTGATACCGACGCTCAGCCAAATAGGCGACTGAGCGTCGGTTGCCACGTCGACGTCGCACCCCTACCGCTTAGGCAAAACGCTGTTGCAGATAGCCGATAATGTCAGCCGATTCGTACATCCAGCGCTCGCTGCCGTCGTCGTGGGTGATGCGCAGACACGGCACCTTGACGTCGCCGCCGCCGTTAAGCAGCTCGTCGCGCCGCTGCGCATCCTTCTGGGCATCGTGCAATTCGATGTCGAGCGCCAACCGCTTGATCTCGCGCCGCACCTTGATACAGAACGGGCAGGTCTTGAACTGATAGAGCGCGAGACGCTTCGTCTCCTCGTCGATGCGCTGTTGCTCAACTGCCTGGCGCTCGACCGCGTTGGAGGCCGGCGCACTAGCCCACAGCAACACCACCGGCGTCAGCACCAGCCGTAACGTTCGAAAAAACATCCGCACAAACCATCGCATGAAAGCTATTCCTCCACTGTCGTTTCGCTACAATGGACCGCAACCCAACCGGCATTGGCCCGAATTCCCTCGATGAGTTCAACCTGGTACGTCTACATCGTGCGCTGCAGCGACGACACGCTCTACACCGGCATCACCACCGATGTGGGGCGGCGGGTGGCCGAACACAACGTGGATGATCGCCTGGCCGCCCGTTATACCCGCGCGCGCCGTCCGGTCATCGTCGCCTATGCCGAACCGGCGGCGGATCGCGCCGCAGCGGCGCGCCGCGAGGCCGCCATAAAACAGATGAACCGCAGGGAAAAAACCGCACTGCTGCAGCGATATCCATTACTGCGCGCTGAGTGACGTTGTACCGCAATGGCGGTTACAGGAACGTTAAACATCCCCTTGCAACGGATATGGTTTAAGCAGATAAGTCCCCCCGTTGCACGACCCTTTGCGCGACGCGATGGGGATACAGCCAGACCCACGCCATTTTCCGTATTTTTTGTAGTGAAATTATTTTTGCTTCTGCATGTAGGGATGAGTTCCAACGACAACGGGCCACAACGGCACCTCGGCTGCGGTAGACTAGTAAGTCTCTGCCAACCGATGGGCATCAGCACCGCACATGACCGACACCGAACGCCGCCAAGCCCTGCGCCGACTCGCCGCCACGCTGCCGGGGATAGACGAACCCGTCTACGCCGCCTGTGGACGCGATCCGCTGGAACCGGTGATCGGCCAGGGCCTCCCCGACACCCGCATCGCCTTCTTCGGCCGCGACCCCGGCCGCGACGAGGTGCAGCACCAGATGCCGTTCATCGGCGCCGGCGGGCAGAAGGTGCGCACCGCACTCTACCAGCACCTGTATGGCAAACCGCTGCCCGACTTCGACGCCTCGGTCGCCGTCGGTCGGATGCTCTTCTGGGCCAACACCGTGCCCTACAAACCGCTGGGCAACAAGGCGTGGTCGATGAAGGTGAAGAAACAGTTCCAGCCGTTGATGGCGGATCTGCTGCTCCACGAGTGGCACGGCCGCGACATCATTACCCTGGGGCGCGAGGCCTTCCTCTGGTTCGCCATCAACCAGGACAAAGAGACGAAGACGCGTTTGGAACAGTTCTGGGAGCGCGACGATCGCTTCACAACGTCGGTTGCGATCGAATTGGAAGCCGACGGCACCAGCCGGACGTTGCGGCTGCACCCCCTTCCGCATCCGTCGCCACTGAACGCGACCTGGTACAAACGCTTTCCCGACCTGCTCGGCAACCGTCTGGGCCAGCTCAAGCTGTCGTCCGACAACTGGCGCATGACATGAACGGCAACGCCGGCAGCGCAACGCTAGCGACGCCTGACGAGGTGCTGGAATTCTGGTTCGCGCCGGAGCTGCAGCCGCACTGGTTCGCCTCCACAGCCGCCCTTGATCGTGGGATCGCGGAGCGCTTCGAAACCACCTGGCAGGCGGCGGCGCGCGGCGAACTCGACTCCTGGTGTGCAACGCCCCGAGGCGCGCTGGCGCTGATCATCGTACTGGACCAGTTTCCTCTCAACATCTACCGCGGGCAGGCACTCAGCTTCTCCACCGAGGCGCGGGCACGCGCCTGCGCCGTCACGGCCATCGACCGGGGATGGGACACAGCGCTGCACGACAGCGAAAAACTGTTCCTCTACCTGCCGTTCATGCACAGCGAAACATTGGCGAATCAGGAGCGCTCGGTGGCGCTGTTCGAAATCACTACGTTGGAGGGCGCCGCCAAGTGGGCGCGCCACCATCGCGAGATAATCCGCCGCTTCGGCCGCTTTCCCCACCGCAACGCCGCGCTGGGACGCACAAGCACACCCGAGGAGCTGGCCTATCTGGCCTCGGACGAGGCGTTTCACGGCTGAACCACCATGCGCCCCGCCCTTATCATCAAGACCGGCAGCAAGTTGCCCACCATCACAGACGTGGCGGGCGACTACGAGGACTGGATTGCCCGCGGCCTGGAATGGCCGGAGCTACAGGTGGCGAATGCGGCCGCCGGCGCGGTGCTGCCGCCGCCCCGGCAGGTGGCGCTGGCGGTCATCACCGGCTCGGGGGCGATGGTGAGCGATGGCGAAGACTGGGCGGAGCGAACAGCGGCATGGCTGCGGGCGGCCGTTGGCGCCGGCCTGCCGGTGCTGGGTATATGCTTCGGCCATCAGCTGCTGGCCCAGGCCCTCGGCGGCAGCGTGAACGACAATCCGCGCGGCCTCGAAGTCGGCACCGCCACCGTCACCATGACGCCGGCAGGACGTGCCGACCCGCTGTTTCAAGGCCTGCCTGCCGCCTTCCCGGCCCAAGTGAGCCACCGCCAGTCGGTGCTGCGGCCGCCACGGGGCGCGCGCATCCTCGCCTACAGCGCCATGGAGCCGATCCAGGCGTTTGCCTGCGGCGACCGCGCGTGGGGAATCCAGTTTCATCCGGAATTCGACGCCGCCGTCATTCGCCACTATGTCGAACACTTTCGCACGCGCCTGCGCCGGGAAGGCGGTGACGCCGACCGCACGCTGGCCGCGATCGCGGCCGGCGACGCCAGCACAACCCTGCTGCGCCGCTTCGCACAACTGGCCGCCAGCCACGACAACGAGGACCGCCATGCACGATAGTCTCGAAGAACTGCGCCAACGCCTCGCACTGTTCGCCAAGGCGCGCGACTGGGAACAGTTCCACAACCCGAAGAACCTGTCGATGGCGCTGATCGGCGAAGCGGCCGAATTGGTCGAGCACTTCCAGTGGCTCTCCGCCGAACAGAGCGAGCAGCTCTCCCCCAAGAAACTCGACGAGGTGCGGCTCGAACTGGCCGACATTCTCATCTATCTGATTCGTATCGCAGATCGCATGAATGTCGACCTGATCCTGGCCGCTCAGGACAAGATCGAGATCAATGAACGACGCTACCCGAAGGACAAGGTCAGGGGCAGCGCGAAACGGGCTGAAGAGTATAAGGATTAGAAATCCAGGGCGTTATGCTTCCCGCGGCTCGTCGGCCGCTGTTCGGCTTGCCGGGACGGTTGCCAGCCACCCAGGCCGATGATGCCGCGACCGAATGGCCTGGCGTAGCGTTTCGCCATGGCGCCCGGTATGCTTGAACCATCAGCAACAGGAGACCCGCCATGTCCGACGGTAATCGCCATTTCGCAGCGGCTATTTAGGTGTCCCAGACAACCCCATGAGTGACGGAAAGGTTGCAGTGCAGCACGACGCCGACATCGACTTCAAGGCTGTTCGGCACCGCTTCGTCCGGCTCAATCAGGCGCGCCTGAGCCGTGCCCGCAACGCGCTGCGCGAACGGCAACGGGACGTACTCGACCTGTTGCCGCTGCTGTTTCACCTCAACCACCCGATGCTCCCCGGCTACGTCTCAAAGGAGGTACCGATCGGTGTCTCCCACTACGAACCGACGCCGCATCAGGTGGAGATTGCGCGGCGCCTGAGCCGCAGTTTCGAATACAAGCGCCATCAGCAGCGGCACACGCCGATCCTGGCGGTTTACATGATGGGCAGTCCCGGCAGCATCGCCTACTCGGACGAGAGCGATTTCGACATCTGGCTGTGTCACGGCCCCGACCTGTCGCCGACACAGCTGACACTGCTGCAACAGAAAGCTCGGGCGGTCGAAACCTGGGCCGGCAGCCTCGACCTGGAGGTGCATTTTTTCCTGGTCGACGTGGAGCGCTTCCGCAACGGCGAGGCACTCCCTCTGTCGGAGGAGAGTTCCGGCTCGGCGCAACACAATCTGCTGCTGGAAGAGTTTTACCGTACCGCCATTCTGATCGCCGGCCAGGCGCCGCTATGGTGGCTGGTCCCGCCCGAAGCGGAAGGAGACTACGAAGCGTATGCCGGAACGGTAAAGGAAAAACGCTTTCTCCACGCCCGCAACCACCTGGACCTCGGCGGTCTCACCCATATCCAGGCGGAAGAGTTTTTCGGCGCCGCCCTGTGGCACCTCTATAAGGGGATCGATTCACCCTACAAAGCCACCCTCAAACTGCTGCTGATCGAGGCCTATGCCAGCGAATATCCGCGCTTCGACCTGCTCAGTCTGCGCTTCAAGCGCGCCATCTACAGCGGCGAAGACGATGCCAGCCGGCTCGATCCGTACGTCATGATGCTGCTCAAGGTGGAGGAATATCTGCAGCAACAGGGCGATCAGCAGCGGCTGGAGCTGGCGCGCCGCTGCTTCTACATCAAGGTGGACGAGCGGCTGAGTGAAGAACCGCCCCATGGACAGGGGGGCTGGCAGCGCGAATTGCTGGCGCCCCTGATTCACCGCTGGGGCTGGCAGCTCGCCGATCTGCGATTGATGGACGCGCGCGGCGACTGGAAGGTGCATCGTGTCGCGGAAGAACGCCGCATCATGTTCGATGCCCTTTCCACCAGCTACCGCTTTCTCTCGGACTTTGCCCGCCGCTATGCGGGACTGTCGCTGATAAGCCAGCGCGATCTCACCGTCCTGGGACGCAAACTGTATGCCGCGTTCGAGCGCAAGGCCGGTAAGGTGGAGTTACTCAATCGCGGCATCAACTCGCAGCTGCATGAGCCGGCGATCACGATACAGGAAGTGTTGGACGAGCAACAGCAGACCACCTGGGTACTCTTCCGGGGAGCGCTGGCCAGCGATGAGATACATGTGAACGCGCCAATCAAACGCAGCCGCAGCATTATCGAACTGATCGCCTGGTGCTATTTCAACGGCGTGGTCGACCGTTACACGGTGGTCGCCCTCCACACGCAAATTACCCAACTCGACGCCGGCGACATCAAGGCGTTGATAGAGCGCATGCACACGCTGTTTCCCGACAAGTGTCTCGATGCCAAATCGCTGGAAGAGTACGCCGGTCCCGCCCGCATCATCCACTGCGGCCTGTTCGTCAACACCGAGTTGGATACCTTCACCTCGCTGAGCCTGGGGCAGAACATCTCCAGCGGCCGACCGGATGCACTCAGCTACGGCGGCGCCGGCAAGAACCTGGTGCAGACGCTCGACCTGATCATCGTCACCAGTTGGCGCGAAGTGCTCACCTATCACTTCAGCCGCAGCCGTGGACTGATGGAGTTTTTCCGCGAGTACTTCAAGTGGGCGGCGCCCTCGCACGGCGAGGCACCGCCGCGGTTGCAGGTGTTCGGCACCAGCGCCCAACGCGGCTATATCGCGGCGCAGCGCATCGAGCGGCTATACCACGACCTGGTAGCCACCTATTATGGCGCCAACGCCCTGCCGCAGAACCGCTATGTGGTCACCGTCAGCCGCGGCTACTACGTGCTGTCGCTCGATGGCGATCTGCTGCACTACGAAGGAATCTACAGCTACGGCGCGCTGCTCAACGCGCTGGGCCGGACGCAAGCGGCCTACAGCCCGGTGGTCATCGATCGCTACGCCCTGACCGACACCGTGCTACCGGCCATCTACGGCCGCAACCGCAGCGGCTATGTGCAGGTCTTCTACCGTCCCGCGGCCGAAATGGTGGAACTCTACGTACTGGACGAGCGCGGCTCGCTGTTCCACCAGACGCTACCGTACTACGACGGCAAGACGCTGCTCGGCCAATACAGCCGCTTTTTCGATTCGGTGCTCAATCGCATCAACTTCCTGATGCAGGAGGGTCAACAGATCAGCAGCGCCGAGGGTGTCGAGTTTTATTTGGTCAGTCGTGACAGCGAGGCGCACTACAAATTGGAGCGCCAAGCCCCCGAGTTTCGTGCCGACAACCGCAGCTACTTCAGCCTGCAGGTCATCGTCGATGTGGACGAGAGCGGCCAGACCGTGTTCACCCTCTATTGCGGCGACCGTGAATTCTCCACCATGGAATACGGCTCCGAGCTGTTCGCGTCGGTGGTGCGCTATGTACTGGAACTACGCCGCAGCGGTCAGGCCTATCCGATCTACATCACCGATATCGGCATGTCGCGGGGAGTCCTCGGCGAGGCCGGCGTGAGCAAGGTGCAGACGATACACTTTCTCAGTTACAAGCGGCGCATCGAAGAGGAATTGAATCGGGTATTGCAAGAAGAATAAAACCAGGGACGAGGAGCAAGATACGAGGTTCGAGGGTATGAACTCGCTGCGCTCGTGTTCAATTTTAGGAATAGTGTGCACGCAGTGCGCTCGTTCCCTCGTATCTCGTACCTTTCTTAATTATTGAGTTATTGAGTGTTGCGTACCTCGTCCATGATCGCGCGCAGATCGCCGCTCCACTGGCGGAACACCCGCCGCAGCTCGGCGTCAGTCTGCAACGCCTGCAACGCCTCCGGATTGGTCGTTACCGCCAACGTCTGATCGCGTTCGGCAAAAATGGTTACCGGCCACGGCAGGTAGGGGATCAACTGCGGATAGCGTTGCGTCAGCCGTCGTACCTGTTCCGGCTTGCCGAAAAAGACGATACGGTATTTGTCGGTCTTGTAGCCGCTTCCCCGGAGGCCCAGGTCCACGCGCTGCACGCGCGACACGGTGTAACCGTGTTCACTGATCGCCGATTGCAGCGTTGCCATGGCTTCGGGAAACGCCTGTTGCGAACGCGCCATGAACAGCTGCTCCGCATGGGCGACGCCGGCCAGATACATGCCCAACAGAAATAGAGCCAGCAGCGGCAATACTCGTCGAATGATCCATCGTGTCATAGCGTCGCCTCGTCGAGAATATCTTTGTAGGCCTGGGTCATCTGGGTGCAGGGCTTGTCGAGATCGGCATTGTTGTACAGGCGACTAAGGTATTTCGGGTTGATGCTCATCACCATCACCTTGCCCTGACGCTCCACCACGGTGACCCGGCACGGCATGAACAGGCCGATACGCGGGTCCAGCTTCAGCGCCTTGTTGATGAAGCCGAAATCGCAGAAATAGACGATGACCTCGTGCTTGTCCTCCTGATTGGGCGGGAATAGTCCATTTTCCAAAGTCTGGACACGGATAATACGGAAGTTGTGACCGATGGCAGCGCGCTTGACGTTCTCCACCGTCTGTTCAAGCGAATAGGAGGACTCCTCCTCCAACACCGGCTTATCGTCATTGCCCGGGCGCCAGTGGATCGGATGTTTGCTGAACGAACGCACATAGCTGACGATGTCGTCGATATCACGCTCGCTCAGCCCCTTTTTGAGGAACGACACCATCGGCGTCCCGCGCCGCCCGTGCATCAGGGTCGTCTTGATCATGTGATCGCTGGCCGCGGCGAGAAAACCGGGATTGTTCAGCGCCGGCGGGATGATCGGCAGATTGCGCGGGCGCGAGAAGGTGACGCCGGTACCGCTGCCTCCCTGGCCGTCGGCGCCATGGCACACGGCGCAGTTTTGGGCAAACAGCGCCTTGCCGTGCAGCGGATTGCCGGCCACGGGGATGTCCGTGGCGGACAGTATCGCCACCCCCTTGGGCATCCAGCTGCGCAGGTGCGCCACGATGGCCTTCACCTGGGCGTCACTCAGTTGCTTGAAGGAGGGCATTACCCGGCCGGGACGGCCGTGACGAATCGTGGCGGTCAGAAAGCGGTCGCTTACGCTGCCGAGAAAATCAGGCAGCGCCAGCGGCACGCCGACCCCGCCGTGGCCGTCAGACCCATGGCAGGCTGCGCAGTTCTGCGCAAACAGCTTGGCGCCGTCGGGCGCCGCCGCCGCAGGCAGCGCCAACGCCAAACCGAGGAACGTGAACAGGATTCGCCGCATAACGCCTCCCTAGTGTGTGCCCATCCCTGCGGCCATGGTCCGGCAGCGTAAACCCTTGGCGCTGCCGCTTGATCCTATCGCTAGATATTGATTTAGATCGGGTACAGACCCATTGTCGAACAACTGGGGACAACGAAACAAGACATCGCCATGAAACCGTTTGCCGAATCTTGCGTGGAAAACCACGCGCCCATCCTCGCTGTGCTGCGCGAGACGTTCGCCGATCGGCGCCTGGTACTGGAGATCGGCAGCGGCACCGGCCAGCACGCCTGCTATTTCGCCCCCGAGCTGCCGTTCCTCACCTGGCAGACCAGCGATCGGGCGGAAAACCACGCCGGCATCCACGCCTGGCTGTCCGACTCGGGGGTCCCGAACATCCGCCCGCCGCTGGTGCTGGACGTACGGCAAAAATCGTGGCCGATCGAGAGCGCCGACGCGGTGTTCAGCGCCAATACCGCCCACATCATGGATTGGAAGGCGGTGGCGGCGATGTTCGCCGGGGTCGGCCGGCTCCTGGAGCCCGGCGGCCGGTTCGCCCTCTACGGACCATTCAACTACGGCGGGAGCTACACCTCGGAGAGCAACGCCCGCTTCGACGTCTGGCTCAAACAGCGCGACCCCGCCAGCGGCATCCGCCACTTCGAGGAAATCCAGACCCTCGCCGCCGGCGCCGGCCTCGAACTGCTGCACGACTACCCGATGCCCGCCAACAACCGCACCCTGGTCTGGCGCAAACGTAATGAGTGAGAACCCGTAAGACGAACCACGGGGGACACGGGGCGCACCGGAGAAATGGGGATTCATATTAGTATTCCCCGTGGCCCCGTGAGTCCCATGGTCGGCGGCTTAAGCAGTCACTCAAAGGCGATCCCGGCGCCGCACTGGCTGGCGAGGATCTCGGCGAGGACCGCGGACAGCGGCGCGCCGTCGCTGTCGCGCCGCCAGCCGCCGCCATTTTCGTCCCAATCGAAGTGGAAGCCGCCGCTGCGTGCCGCCAGCCACAGCTGCCGTACCGGCGTCTGGCGGTTGATGATCACCTGCGAACCGCTGGTGCAGTGCAAGGTCAGGATGCCGCCGGCATTTTCGTAATCGACATCGGCGCCGCTGGCGTCGACGGCCTCTTCCAGCGCCAGCAGAGTGTCGTCGATGCGGCGATTGAATTCGGACTCGGTAATGGGCGCCATGACGGCCTCCTGATGCAGGTGAACGGGGCGGCAGCGTCGGCAAACAGCGGCGCTGCGGGTATACTGTGGCGATTCCAGAGCGGATTTTAAAGGAGCGGCGCCATGCGCATCTGTTGGGGCCAGTATGCCCTGTGGGCGGTCATCGTGATCCTCGGCATAGCGAGCATGCTGAGCGGCTGCGGTGCCAAAGGTGACCTCTATCTGCCGTCGCACACGGCAGCGCAACAACAATAAACTTCGAGACCATGGACCATTTCAAAAACCACGACGGCCGCCTGTTCGCTGAAGGGATCGAGGCAACCGCCCTGGCCGACAAGTACGGCACCCCCTGCTACGTCTACTCCCGCGCCACCATCGAGCGTCACTATCGCGCCTTCGAAGCGGCCCTGGCCGGCCAGAATCACCTCATCTGCTATGCGGTAAAGGCCAATTCCAATCTGGCGCTGCTCAACCTGCTGGCGCGCCTCGGCGCCGGCTTCGACATCGTTTCGGTGGGCGAACTGGAACGCGTACTCGCCGCCGGCGGCGATGCCGCGCGCGTGGTCTTCTCCGGTGTAGGCAAACGCGCCGACGAGATGCGCCGCGCCCTGGAGGCGGGTATCCACTGCTTCAACGTCGAATCGGAACCGGAACTGGAGCGGCTCAACGCCGTGGCCGGCGAGATGGGGCTGCGCGCCCCGGTGTCGTTGCGGGTCAACCCGGATGTCGACGCCAACACCCACCCCTACATCTCCACCGGCCTGAAGGAGAACAAATTCGGCATCGATATCGACATCGCACCACAGGTCTATGCCCGCGCCGCCGAGATGGCGCACATTGAGGTGATCGGTGTCGACTGCCATATAGGCTCACAGATCACCGAGACCCGTCCCTTCGCCGACGCCCTCGACCGGGTGCTGGCGCTGGTGGATCGCCTCTACGCCGGCGGCATCGCCCTGCGCCATATCGACCTGGGCGGCGGCCTCGGCATCACCTACCGCGACGAGAGACCGCCGCTGCCCGGCGACTACGCCGCACCGCTGCTGGACCGGCTCGCCGGCCGCGACCTCAAGGTGATCATCGAACCGGGCCGGGCCATCGTCGGCAACGCCGGCATCCTGCTGACGCGGGTCGAGTATCTCAAGCACACCGCGCACAAGAATTTCGCGGTAGTGGACGCGGCCATGAACGACCTGATTCGGCCGACGCTCTACGATGCCTGGATGGCCATCGTCCCGGCGGCGGAGCGCAAGGACGCGACGCCGCAGCACTACGACATCGTCGGACCGGTGTGCGAGACCGGCGACTTCCTCGGCAAGGGGCGCGAACTGGCGCTGCACGAAGGCGACCTGCTGGCGGTGCGCTCGGCCGGCGCCTACGGCTTCACCATGAGTTCCAACTACAACACCCGGCCGCGCGCCGCCGAGGTGATGGTGGACGGCAGCGACAGCTATCTGGTGCGCCCGCGCGAGACCCTCGCCTCGCTGTTCGCCGGCGAGAGCCTGCTGCCGGAGTGATGGAACGCATCCCCGAATCGGAACTGATGGACGAAGCGGCGCAGGCCCTGGCCTACGCCCGCGCCGACTTCGCCGAGCCCCACGACCGTTTCGTCGAACTGTTCCGGCAGCGTTTCCCGGCGCCGTCCGGCTGCGTGCTCGACCTGGGCTGCGGTCCCGGCGACATCACCCTGCGCTTCGCCCACGCCTTTCCCGACTGCACCCTGCACGGCGTGGACGGCGCCGCCGCCATGCTGCGCCACGGCGCGGCGGCGGTACGCGCCGTCGCGCTGGATGACCGGGTGCGCCTGGTGCATGGCTACCTGCCCGGCGCCGAACTGCCGCAGTCACACTACGACACCATCATCAGCAACAGCCTGCTGCACCATCTGGCCGAGCCGATGGTGCTGTGGCAGACCGTCCGCCGCCACGGCCGTCCCGGCACGGCGGTCTTCGTCATGGACCTGATGCGGCCGCCCAGCCGCGCCGCGGCCGAGGTGTTGGTCGGTACCTACTCCGGCAATGAACCGGAGGTGTTGCGCCACGACTTCTTCCATTCGCTGCTGGCCGCCTACCGCCCTGATGAAGTAATTGCACAGTTGCAGCAGGCGGACCTGGCACTGAAGGTGGAAGTGATCAGCGACCGCCACCTCACGGTCAGCGGCGTCCTGCCTTGAGTCATGTTCGCCAATCCGTCCGCTGAAGAGATCTGCGCCCGGCTGCGCACCGTGCGCACCATCGCCGTGGTCGGCCTGTCGCCCAAACCATCGCGTCCCAGCCACGGCGTCGCCGCCGCCATGCAGCGCTTCGGCTACCGCATCGTCCCGGTGCGCCCGACAGTGGCAAGCGTGCTGGGCGAGCCCGCCTATGCGGACCTGTATGCCCTGCCCGGCCCGGTCGACCTGGTGAACGTGTTCCGCGCCCCCGGGCACGTCGGTCCCATCGTCGACGCCTGCATCGAACTGGGTCTGCCGGCGCTGTGGCTGCAGGACGGCGTGATCAACGAGGAGGCCGCGCAGCGGGCCCGCGCCGCCGGGCTGTGGGTGGTGATGGACCGCTGCATCTACCGTGACTATGTGCAGCTGTGCGGCGGCTGAAAACTAACCTTTTCAATACCGGCGCCAAGCGGTAACCTCCTGAACATGCGAATCAAATTCACCAAGATGCACGGCCTGGGCAACGACTTCGTGGTGCTCGACGCCATCAACCAGCCGCTCGCCCTCAGCACCGAGCAGGTGCGTCTTCTGGCCGACCGCCGCTTCGGCATCGGCTGCGACCAGCTGCTGCTGGTGGAGCGCCCGGGTCGGGCCGACGCCGACTTCCGCTACCGCATCTTCAACGCCGACGGCGGTGAGGTGGAGCAGTGCGGCAACGGTGCCCGCTGCTTCGCCCGCTTCGTGCGCGATCAGGGGCTGACCGACAAGGACGCCATCGTGGTGGAGACCGCGTCGGGCATCATCACCCTCTACGTCGAAGGCAACGGCGAGATCCGGGTCAACATGGGGGCGCCGCGCTTTGCGCCGGGGCAGATCCCCTTCGTCGCCGAGGTGGAGGCGGACAAGTATTCGCTGGAGGTGGAGCGCCGGCCGCTGGCCGTCGGCGCCGTCTCCATGGGCAACCCTCATGTGGTGCTGCGGGTGGAGGACGTGGAGGGCGCCGAAGTGGAGCTGCTCGGACCGAAGCTCGAAGCGCATCCACGCTTTCCTCAGCGGGTCAACGTCGGTTTCATGCAGGTGGTCGAGCGCGACCACATCCGGCTGCGGGTCTACGAACGCGGCGCAGGCGAGACCCTGGCCTGCGGCACCGGCGCCTGCGCCGCGGTGGTGGTCGGGCGGCGCTGGGGTCTGCTCGACGAGGAGGTGACCGTCGATCTGCCCGGCGGCCGCCTCACCATACATTGGCAGGGCGGTGATGCGCCGGTGTGGATGATTGGCCCGGCGACGAGGGTGTTTGAGGGGGAGATCGACTTGTGAGCCAGCAACCGGAAATCAGCGAAGAGTTGATGAGTGAACAGAGCGTCGCCGACTATTTGCGCCGCAATCCCGACTTCTTCCAGCGTCACGACTATCTGCTGCCCGAGCTGGAACTGCCCCACCCCGGCGCCGGCAGCGCGGTATCGCTGATCGAGCGCCAGGTGGCGGTGCTGCGCGACCAGCGCCACGAACTCAAGCGCAAGCTGTTGCAGCTGACCCAGACCGCGCGCGACAACGAACACCTGCTGGAACGCATCGAACGGTTGATCCTCGACCTGCTCAGCGCCCCCTCGGGCGACGAACTGCTGGTGCGGCTGCGCCACGGCCTGCGCGAGGACTTCCACGCCGATGCTGTGGAGTTGCGCTGGCTGGACCAGGACCCACAGGAAACGGCGATGCGCAAACTGTTCGACAAGGTCATCATGCGCGACGAACCGGTCTGCGGCCACATCGCGACGGCGCAGGCGCAACTGCTGTTCGGCAAGGCCGCCGATGAAATGGCCTCGGGAGCGGTGATCCCGTTGTTCAACCCGCGGGACCGCCATTGCGTGGCGTTGCTCGGCATCGGCAGCGTCGACCCGCGGCGCTTCCACGCCGAGATGGGCACCACCTTCCTGCGTTACCTGGGCGCCGTGCTGGCGCGGCTGCTGGAGCACGACCGCTGACGCCATGGAACCGACCGCGCTCGACTGGATCGAACGTTTCGCGCTGCATCTGCGCCACGAGCGCCGCCTCTCGCCCCACACCCTGGACGCCTACCTGCGCGACCTGCGCCACCTGGTCGAGTTCTGCGACGGCCAGGGCATCGTCGCCTGGCCGGCGCTCACCATCCACCAGATACGCGGCTACGTCTCCTGGCGCCACCGCAAGGGGATTGGCGGTCGCAGTCTGCAGCGGGAACTCTCCGCCATCCGCGGCCTGTTCAATTTCCTGCTGCGAGAAGGGGCGGCGGAACTCAATCCGGCGCTGGACGTGCCGGCCCCCAAGACACCTCGCCACCTGCCCGATACCCTGGATGTGGATCAGACCGCCCGCCTGGTGGAGATCAAGGGCGATGACGACGACACGCTGCGCGACCGCGCCATCATGGAGCTGTTGTACTCCTCGGGACTGCGGTTGGCGGAACTGGTGGGACTCGACTGCGATGATGTCGATATGGAAGACGCCACCGTGCGGGTCACCGGCAAGGGCGCCAAGACCCGTGTGGTGCCGGTGGGACGCAAGGCGATCGCGGCGCTGCGGCTATGGCTGCAGCGGCGCCATGGCCGCGCCGGCGTGGAGACCAGGGCGATGTTCCTGGGGCGTGGCGGCAAACGCATTGCGCCGCGCACCGTGCAGGAACGCATCCGGCGCTGGGCGGTGACCCAGGGGTTGCCGGTGCCGGTTCACCCGCACATGCTGCGCCACTCCTTCGCCAGCCACCTGCTGGAATCCAGCGGCGACCTGCGCGCGGTACAGGAGTTGCTCGGCCACGCCGACATCGCCACCACCCAGATCTACACCCACCTCGATTTCCAGCACCTGGCCAAGGTCTATGACCAAGCCCATCCGCGGGCCAAGAGAAAAAAAGAAAACGATTAGAAACGGAGTGAGCGCACGCCGCCACCTGCTGTGCCTCGTGCTCCTTTTTGTGGCACCATAACGGCTTCCCATCCGACGACCGGCATTCCAACGCAAATGAGAAGAATCTCGCTTTTCGTCTTCGCGCTGCTCACGCTATTGAGCCTCTCCATGACCGCCGGCGCCGAAGGTGAAGGCGGCGGCAACGGTCCCTACCTCGCGCTCGATCCGCCCATTGTCGTCAACCTGGTAAGTCCCGGCAGTCCGCACTTCATGCAGGTGAAGGTGCAGGTGATGAGCCACGACCCCAAGGTACTGGAAGCGATCAAGGACAACATGCCGCCGGTGCGCGACGCGCTGATCATGCTGCTGTCGGCGCAGACCGCCACCGCCATGTACGACGTGCAGAACCGCGAGAAGGTACGACAACAGGCGCTCGATGCGATACGCAAGGTGCTGGAGCAGGTGGCCGGCATCAAGAGCGACGGCCAACACGGGGTCGAGGCGCTCTATTTCACCGACTTCATCATCCAGTAACGCAATCCGCTCAAGCGGGGGTGGAACGCAGCAGCGCGAGCGACTGCACGCTGACATTGCCCGCCTGCGCCTTTAGGGCCAGCGTCGGCCCAACCCCCATCTGCCGGCGCAGAGTGGCTACCAATGCGGCGGCCTCGTCGGCGGAACGCAACACCGTTGCACCACCGCCCATCTTGCCGCGTCCCAGCCGCAGGCCAGTATCACTCAATTTCAGTTGATCGCCCGTGCCGGGAGCGGGGGCCTCCCCGGCATGCGCTACAGCAGCTGCGGCGCCCTCTGCCGGCAGCGCGACGCGGCGCCCCGAATCGTGGGTTGCCGGCAACGTCGTCGTGTCGATGTATGCAGCCATAAATGTCCTCCTCTGCGAGTGTCGGAAATCCGGCGCGCTGAGCGCGCCCTATCCCTGCATTGCAAATAGGAAGCCAACAAACAAAAGGCCCGGCGGGTGCAACCCGCCGGGCCTCGGAACAACGACTGTTGGTAACGCGCTAGCGGTGGTAAGGGGCGCTCAACTCATGCACCGCTTCGGCGAAGACGCGAGCCCGCTCCGGCTCCGCATGCTGGTGGATGCCGTGACCCAGATTGAACACATGCCCAGTCCCCTTGCCGTAGCCGGCGAGGATCTCGGCCACTTCGCGGCGGATGCGCTCGGGCGAGGCATAGAGCACGCTGGGGTCCATGTTGCCCTGCAACGCCACCTTGGCGCCGACCCGGCGGCGAGCGTCGGCGATGTCCACGGTCCAGTCCAGCCCCAGGGCATCGGCACCGCTGTCGGCCATCGCCTCCAGCCACTGGCCGCCGCCCTTGGTGAACAGGACTACCGGCACCTTGCGCCCCTCCGCCTCGCGCGTCAGACCGGCGACGATTTGGTTCATATAGCGCAGCGAGAACTCGCGGTAGTCGCGCGGGGTCAGCATGCCGCCCCAGGTGTCGAAGATCATCAGCGCCTGGGCGCCGGCGGCCACCTGGGCGTTGAGATAGGCGGTCACCGCCTGCGCCGTGGTGTCGAGCAGTTGGTGCATCAGCTCGGGGGTGTCGTAGAGCATGCCTTTGACCTTGGCGTACTCCTTGGACGAACACCCCTCCACCATGTAGGTGGCGAGGGTCCAGGGGCTGCCGGAGAAACCGATCAGCGGCACCCGGCCGTCCAGTTCGCGGCGGATGGTGCGCACCGCATCCATCACATACTTCAGCTCGCCCTCCGGGTCCGGCGCGAACAGCCGCTCCACGTCGGCGGCGCTGCGCACCGGGCGGTCGAAGATCGGCCCCTCGCCCTCGGCGAAGCGCAGTCCCAACCCCATGGCATCGGGTACGGTGAGAATGTCGGAGAACAGGATGGCGGCGTCGAGCGGAAAACGATCCAGCGGCTGGATGGTCACTTCGCACGCCAGCTCCGGATTCATGCACAGCTGCATGAAGCTGCCGGCCTTGGCGCGGGTGGCGCGATACTCCGGCAGGTAACGCCCAGCCTGACGCATCATCCACACCGGCGTGACGTCAACCGGCTGCTTAAGCAGCGCGCGCAGGAAACGATCGTTCTTCAGTTCAGCCATGCGATTAACCACGGTGAGCACGGAGGACACGGAGACAACCCATGAACAACTTCGTGCCCTCCGCGTCCTCCATAGTTAGTTCTTCTTCATAGATCAAATGTTGCCTCCCTCTCCCTCAGGGAGAGGGCTGGGGTGAGGGGATCGAGATGCCTGACATTGCTGTTTTACACCCCTCACCCTGTCCCTCTCCCTAGGGGAGAGGGGACGTTTATCTACACACCCGGCTTTAAGGGCCAACCTATGCGTTCTTTTTAGACGTTCAGATAATCCAGGATGCCTTCGGCGGCCTGGCGGCCTTCCCAGACGGCGGTGACCACCAAGTCGGAGCCGCGCACCATGTCGCCGCCGGCGAACACCTTGGGGTTGCTGGTCTGGTACTTGTACTGGCTTTCGGCCGGCGCCTTGACCCGGCCGCGCTCATCGGTCTCGATGCCGTGCTCGGCGAACCAGGGCTGCGGATTGGGGCGAAAACCGAAGGCGATCAGTACGCGGTCGGCCGGGATGATCTCCTCGGAGCCCTCCACCACCTGCGGGGTGCGACGGCCGCGCGCGTCGGGCGGACCCATCTCGGTGCTCACCACCTTGACCCCCTCGACCCGCTCCTCGCCGACGATCTCCACCGGCTGGCGGTTCCACAGGAACTGCACGCCCTCCTCCTTGGCGTTGACCACCTCGCGCCTGGAGCCCGGCATGTTGGCCTCGTCGCGGCGGTAGGCGCAGGTGACGCGCTTGGCCCCCTGGCGGATCGAGGTGCGGTTGCAGTCCATGGCGGTGTCGCCGCCGCCCAGCACCACCACCCGCTGGCCCTCCATGCTGACGAACTCGGAAGGGCTCTTTTCGTAGCCGTGGCAGTGATTGATGTTGGAGATGAGAAAGTCGAGGGCGGCGTGGACGCCGGGCAGGTTCTCGCCGGGGAAGCCGCCCTTCATGTAGGTGTAGGTGCCCATGCCGAGGAATACGGCATCGTATTCGGCCGTCAGCTGCTCGAAGCTGACCTCCTTGCCCACCGTGACGCCGAGGCGGAACTCCACGCCCATCCCCTCCATCACCTCGCGGCGACGGCGCACGATGGACTTCTCCAATTTGAATTCGGGGATACCGAAGGTGAGCAGGCCGCCGATCTCGGGGTTGCGGTCGTAGACCACCGCCTGCACACCGTTGCGGGTCAGCACGTCGGCGCAGCCGAGGCCCGCCGGGCCGGCGCCGATGACGGCGACCCGCTTGCCGGTCGGCTTGACCTTGGACATGTCGGGGCGCCAGCCCTGGGCGAAGGCGTTGTCGCTGATATAGCGCTCCACCGCGCCGATGGTCACCGCGCCGAAGCCGTCGTTGAGGGTGCAGGCCCCTTCGCACAGACGGTCCTGCGGGCAGACGCGGCCGCACACCTCGGGCAGCGAGTTGGTGCGGTGCGACAGCTCAGCCGCCTCGAACAGGTTGCCCTCCGCCACCAGCTTGAGCCAGTGGGGGATATAGTTGTGCACCGGGCACTTCCAGGAACAGTAGGGGTTGCCGCAGGCGAGACAGCGATCGGCCTGCGCGGCGGCGCCTTCACCGTCGAACTGACCGTAGATCTCGCAGTATTCCTTGATGCGCACCTCGACGGCCATCTTCTCCGGGTCGATGCGCGGCACTTGCAGAAATTGGAAAACGTTTCCCATGGCTCTTGATGATTCCCGATGTCTTAAGCGGCGCTCAACAGCGTATCGAGCAGCGTGTCGATTTCGGAGGCCTTCGGCTTGACCAGCCAGAACTTCTCCAGCATGTCGGCGAAGTTGTCGAGAATGTGTCGGCCCCAGGCGCTGCCGGTCTCGGCCACGAAGGCCTCGATCATCTTGCGCAGGTGGCTGCGGTGGGCCTCGGTCTTCTCGGTGCCGACGCGGTGGATGTCGATCAGCTCGTGGTTGTAGCGGTCGACAAAACCGTTATCCAGATCGAGCACGTAGGCGAAGCCGCCGGTCATGCCGGCACCGAAGTTGAGGCCGGTCTGGCCCAGCACCGTCACCACGCCGCCGGTCATGTATTCGCAGCCGTGGTCGCCGACACCCTCGACCGCCGCATGGGCGCCGGAGTTGCGCACCGCGAAACGCTCACCGGCCAGGCCCGCGGCGTACAGCATACCGCCGGTGGCGCCGTAGAGGCAGGTGTTGCCGATGATGCTGGTCTCCTGGCTCTGGAAGCGGCTGCCCCGGGGCGGATAGATCACCAGCTTGCCGCCGGCCATCCCCTTGCCCACGTAGTCGTTGGCGTCGCCTTCCAGATACATGTCCAGGCCGCCTGCATTCCACACGCCGAAGCTCTGGCCGGCGGTGCCGGTCAGGCGCAGGGTGAGCGGCGTCTCGCACATGCCGAGGTTGCCGTAGCGCCGGGCGATCTCGCCGGAGAGACGCGCGCCGATGGAGCGGTTGACATTCTTCAGCGCAAAACTGAACTCGCCGCCCTGCTTGGCCTCGATGGCGGGCAGGCAGTCGCGCACCATCTGTTCGGCCAGCTCGCCCTTGTCGAACGGCATATTCTTCGGCTCGGTGCAGAAGCGCGGCTTGTCGGCAGGGACGCCGCCGTCGGAGAGCAGCGGGGTCAGGTCGAGGCGGCGCTGCCGCGCGGTCGTCCCTTCCACGATCTCCAGCAGGTCGGTACGACCAATCAGCTCCGCCATGGAACGCACACCGATCTGCGCCATCCATTCGCGGGTCTCGCGGGCGATGAACTTGAAGTAGTTCATCACCATCTCGGGCAGGCCGATGAAGTGCTCCATGCGCAGCACCTTGTCCTGGGTGGCGACGCCGGTGGCGCAGTTGTTGAGGTGGCAGATGCGCAGGTATTTGCAGCCCAGCGCCACCATCGGTCCGCTGCCGAAACCGAAGCTCTCGGCGCCGAGCATCGCCGCCTTGAGCACGTCGAGACCGGTCTTGAGGCCGCCGTCGGTCTGCACCCGTACCTTGTCGCGCAGATCGTTGGCGCGCAGGATCTGGTGGGTCTCGGTCATGCCCAGCTCCCACGGGCTGCCGGCGTACTTTACCGAGGTGAGCGGGCTGGCGCCGGTGCCGCCGTCGTAACCGGAGATGGTGATGAGATCCGCATAGGCCTTGGCCACACCGGCGGCGATGGTGCCGACACCGGCCTCGGCCACCAGCTTCACCGACACCAGCGCCTGCGGATTGACCTGCTTGAGGTCGAAGATCAGCTGCGCCAGATCCTCGATGGAGTAGATGTCGTGGTGCGGCGGCGGGGAGATCAGCGCCACGCCGGGCATGGCGAAACGCAGTTTGGCGATCAGTTTGTCCACCTTGTCGCCGGGCAGCTGGCCGCCTTCGCCGGGCTTGGCGCCTTGGGCCACCTTGATCTGCAACACCTCGGCGTTGACCAGATAGTGCGGGGTGACGCCAAAGCGGCCGGAGGCCACCTGCTTGATCTTGGACATGCGCTCGGTGCCGTAGCGGGCCGGGTCTTCGCCGCCCTCGCCGGAGTTGGAGCGGCCGCCGAGACGGTTCATCGCCGTGGCCAGCGCCTCGTGTGCCTCGGGCGACAACGCCCCCAGCGACATGCCGGCGGAGTCGAAACGCTTCAGGATCGCCGCTTCCGACTCCACCTCGTCGACGGGGATGGGCTTGAGATCGCCACGCGGCCTGAGCAGGTCGCGCAGCGCCGCCACCGGACGCTCGTTCACCAGTTTGGCGTACTCCAGATAGTCCTCATAATTGCCGCTGCGCACGGCCTTGTGCAGGGTCTGGATCACGTCAGGATTGTAGGCGTGGTATTCGCCGTCGTTCAGGAACTTGAGCAGGCCACCCTGCTGGATGCTCTTGCGTGCGTTCCACGCCATCTTGGCCAGCAGTTGCTGATCCGACTCGAGGTCGTCGAAGTGGGTGCCGGAGAGACGGTTGGTGGTGTCGCGGAAACAGAGATCGACCACCGCCTGGTGCAGACCCACCGATTCGAACAGCTGCGCGCCGCGGTAGCTGGCAATGGTGGAGATGCCCATCTTGGAGATGATCTTGTAGAGCCCCTTGTTGATGCCCTTACGGTAGGACTCCAGCAGCTTGACCGGTTCCTTGCCGCCGATCTCGCCGCTGTGCACCAAGTCGTGCAGCACCTCGTAGGCGAGGTACGGATAGACCGCGGTGGCACCGTAACCGATGAGTACCGCGAAGTGGTGCGGGTCACGGGCGGTGCCGGTCTCGACCACGATGTTGGCGTCGCAGCGCAGCCCCTCCCGGATCAGGCGGTGGTGCACGGCGCCGGTGGCGAGCAGGGCGTGGATCGGCAACTTGTCGACTGCGAGGGCGCGGTCGGACAGCACGATCACCACCCTGCCGCCCTTCACTGCGGCCACGGCACGATCGCAGACCGCCGTGATCGCCGCCTCCAGGCCGCTGCCCGGCGCGTAGTTGAGGTCGATGCATTCGTGGGTGTATTCGCCGCTGTCCAGCGCCAGCAGGCGCTCGAACTTGCCGCGCGACAACACCGGCGAGTCGACCAGCAGACGCGCCGCGTGTTCCGGCGTCTCCTGGAACAGATTCTTTTCGCGTCCGAAACAGGTCTCCAGCGACATCACGATCGCCTCGCGCAGCGGATCGATGGGCGGATTGGTCACCTGGGCGAACTGCTGGCGGAAATAGTCGTAGAGCGAACGCACCCGGCCGGAGAGCACCGCCATCGGCGTATCGTCGCCCATGGAGCCGATGGCCTCCTGGCCCGCCTCGGCCAGCGGACGCAACACCTGATCGCGCTCCTCGAAGCTCACCTGGAACATCTTCTGGTGCACATTGAGGGCATCGGCGTCGAGTTCGGGACCGCTCGCCGCCTCGTTCAGTTCCGATTCCAGGCGCAACACGTGCTCGGCCATCCACTGCTTGTAGGGCTGACGCCCTTTGAGCATGGCGTCCACATCCTGCGGCAGCAGCAACTTGCAGGCGTCCGTGTCCACCGCCAGCATCTGGCCCGGCTTCAGCCGGCCTTTGGCCACCACGTCGGCCGGTTCATAGTCGAACACGCCGATCTCCGAGGCCAGGGTGATGATGCAACCGCGGTAGTCGCCGCTCTCCGGATCCTTCGCTTCGGCGGTACGGGTGATCACCCAGCGCGCCGGACGCAAGCCGTTGCGATCGAGGGTGCAGGCCGCATGGCGGCCGTCGGTCAACACGATGCCGGCGGGACCGTCCCACGGCTCCATGTGCATGGAGTTGTATTCGTAGAAGGCGCGCAGGTCCGGGTCCATGGTCTCGACGTTCTGCCAGGCGGGCGGTACCAGCAGGCGCATGGCGCGGAAGATGTCCATGCCGCCGGCGAGCAGCGCTTCGAGCATGTTGTCGAGGCTGTTGGAGTCGGAACCGGTCATGGAGACCAGCGGACGCACCTCCTCCATGTCGGGGATCAGCGGCGTTTCGAACTTGTGGCCGCGCGCCACCGACCAGTAGCGGTTGCCCTGGACGGTGTTGATCTCGCCGTTGTGGGCCAGATAGCGGAACGGCTGCGCCAGACGCCACTGCGGCCAGGTGTTGGTGGAGAAGCGCTGGTGGAACACGCACAGGGTCGAGGCCATGCGCTCGTCGTTGAGGTCCTGATAGAACACCGGCAGGTAGGCCGGCATCACCAAACCTTTATAGGAGACCACGCGACTGGAGAAGCTCGGCAGGTAGAAGACCGGGTCGTTGCTTTCGATCGCCTTCTCGGTACGGCGGCGGGCAATATAAAGTTGACGCTCGAACGCCGCCTCGTCCATGCCGGCCGGGGCGTTGATGAAGATCTGCTCGATGCACGGCAGGGTCTTCAGCGCCTCGGCGCCGCAGGCGTCGGCATTGGTCGGCACCACGCGCCAGCCCAGCACCTGCAGACCTTCCTTCGTTACTTCCTGTTCCAGTTGCTTACGCGCCTTATCCGCCAAGGCAGCATCCTGGTTGAGGAATGCCATGCCGACGGCATAGTGCTCGGCCAGCGCGAACGCCAGCTCCGCGGCCGCGGCGCGTAGGAAGGCGTCGGGCTTCTTCATCAACAGGCCGCAGCCGTCACCGGTCTTGCCGTCGGCGGCGATGGCGCCGCGATGAGTCATGCGGCCCAGCGCGCCGATGGCGGTATCGACCAGCCAATGGCTGGCGTTGCCGTCCATATGAGCGATCAGTCCGAAACCGCAGTTGTCCTTTTCAAAGGCCGGGCTGTAGAGCCCGCCGAGCATATTCTGTCTGTCGTTCACGGCCGCAATTCTTCGTGGATGTCTCGCAAAAACCAAGCGGAAAGTAGCAATTTGCCCGCGATACGGGGCAAAAATGGTCAAGCAGTATACTGCCCTAAAGGGGGAGGTTCAATGCGTGCGGCCGCGCGTCGGCGGGCGTTGCTACCTATTGTGCCGCTACGCCGCCACGACGCAGTTCGGCCTGGACGCCGGCGAACGGGCGCACCCACGGACCGGCTCTCTTCAGCGCCGCCGGCAGTTGCGCCACACGCTTCTCGGCAGTGGCCCGGTCGGCAAAGTCGCCCCAGAACAGCACATACCAGGGCTTTCCTTCCCGCTGGGTGACAACCAAGGCGCTGACGCCGCTCAAGCGATGGCCGCTGATGTGGCTGGACACACCTTGCTCCGTGGTGGCGCCCACCAGTTGCACGGTGAAATGGCCAGGGTTGCGGCCGTAGACCCACGCCGACCCCTTGAAGAACGACTTCATCGCAGACCGCGGCGCAGAGGCGGGCTGGGCTGCCGAGAGCGCCCCCGGTGCGCCCGGCCCGACACGGAACCGGAACGGCGCCGATTGCAACCCATCGCGGCCACGTACCACCAGGGACCACTCCGCCGGCCGAGTACCGACCGCGATCTCGATCATCATGCGCCCGGTATTCACGATATGCACCTGGGATGCCGATAACTGCTTCCGGCGGCCATCCCACGCCACCGAAACCCGACTGCCGGCGGCAAAATGTTTACCGATAACGGTCAAGGTCTGACGGCCGCGACGTCCCGGCACCGGGTTGGGCAGGACCCGCTCAACCACCGGTGCCATGATCCCGGCCTTGGCAGATTCGACCTTGGCGGCAGATTCGGCCTTGGTGGGCTGGGTCTTGGTGGGCTGGGTCTTGGTGGGCTGGGCCTTGGCGGGTGCAGCCTTGGCGGGCTGGGCCTTGGCGGGTTGGGCCTTGGCGGGCTGGGCCTTGGCGGGCTGGGCCTTGGCGGGTTCGGCCTGGGTGGGTTCGGCCTGGGTGGGTTCGGCCTGGGTGGCTGTCGACTCCGGCATCGGGATCGCGAACTGCTGTGTGGCAAGCGGCGGCAACGTCGTGGCCCCGCTGGATGGAGCAGCACAGGTGATTTGCAAGGTCTCGCCGCTGCGCACCGTCAACGACGCGGGCGCATAACGCGAGCTTCCGGCAACACGCACAATCGGTGCCTCCGCACGCGGTACCCTGCCGGCCTGCCCCGTTGTGGCCGGTGTAGTCTGCTTGATGGCTCCGCCGGTGGTAAACAAAGCGATATAGGCACCAATCGCCAGGCCGATCAATGCGCCGCCGATTGCCATCGGGCGCCAGCGTGGCGCCCCGGTCCCACGCCTTTTATCCATCAGTACTTCATGCGCCATGGCGTTCACGCCCCCCGGCCAGCCCTGCGACCCTTTATAGATGCGTTTGATATCACGCGCGGTAAACAGCGGCCCGCCGCCATATCCGGCTGCCGACATGCGGTGATGCAGATAAGCGGGCAGTTGCGCCTCTTCCAACGGCTTCAACTCCAGCACGTGGGGTTTCGGCACATTGGCAAAACGCGCCTCGCCGAGACGGCGCATGATGGCGGGCTCCGCGAACAGAATGGTCCGCACCAGCTTGCCGTGATCACCGGCCAACTCGGCCAGGCGCACGACCACCTCCAATCCGTCGTCGGACAAGCGCTCGGCAGCATCGATCGCCAGCACCGGGGTCATGTTCTGCTGCAGCAGGTTGAGGTGATCGCGCAGGGCGTCGATGACCCCGTCGGCATTCAAACCTTCCGTATGCAAACCGAAACAGCGTGCGGCCGTAAGGAACAGCAACCCCGGATCGGCAATCTCCGCTGCGCTGACGCGACAAACCTTCCAGTCGTCGTCGGCGCGGGCCAGATACTGTTCCAACAAACTGGTCTTGCCGCTGCCCGCAGGTCCGCTTACCAACAACAGCTCTTCGCTGTATTGGGTGAGGTGCTGCAGCATGTTGAGGGTCTGCGCCCGCTCCGGATCGGCGTAGAAAAACTGGGGGCCGCCGCCGACGAAGGGAGCTGTGCGCAGTTTGAAGAGGGAAAGATAGGGAGGGGAGGCCATTGGGTCCTTGGTGCGGCGCAGACCCCGGATCATCTCGGTCGCTCCTCGCCCTGCATGAACATTACGCGGTATCCCCGCTGTATCTGTGCATCACGACCCCTGAACATCGCATCATGGGCCGCATCCAAGGTTTGGAAGTGCTCACGTACGACTCGCCCGGAAGCCCCCTGAAAACCCCATTCCTTTACCAGCGACCAGCCACCCAGCAGGTCCTCCTGCACAAAAAGGTGGTAGTAGCGCGGCGGATGGTCATCGGTGACGGGAGTCTGCATGTAGATTCGCATGTGCCGATGACGCCAAGCTCCTAGCGGCTGCCTGAAAAGGCCCTCTGCGCCCCCGAATCGGGCACGCCTGCGGGACTGCAAAAGTATGCCGTTTAAGGATCGATCTGTCTACTTGCGAACCTCACGTCAACTCGGTGGGATTGAACAATTTGGAGTGTTCCGCAATGGCGTAGCGGTCGGTCATGCCGGCAATGTAGTCGGCGACCGCGCGCGCGCGGCCGGCATCGCCGGAGCGCTCGGCAAGGAAACGGACCTTTTCCTGATGATCGAGGGGCAGCAGACGCGGGTCGCTGAAGATCGTGCCGAACAGATCGCGTACCACGCGTTGTGATTTGTTCGTCATCCGGTGCACCCGATAGTGTTGATACAGATTTACCCGCAGAAACCGTTTGAGCGTCTGGTGTTGCGCCTGCATCTCGGCGCTAAACCGCAGTAAAGGCTCACTGCATGTGCGCACTTCATTTACGTCGGCGGGCGACAACTCCTCAATGGCACGGCGGCTGGCTTCGATCAGGTCGACCACCTGTCGGTTGATCATACGCCGGATAATCTCATGCACCAGACGCCGCCCGTCGAGAGACGGATAAGTATTCCGAACCAATCGATATTGCTCGCCGAACAACGGTTCTTCACACAGCTGTTCGATGGACAGCAATCCGGCACGCAGCCCGTCGTCCACATCGTGATTGTTGTAGGCAACGGCATCGGCAACATTGGCAATCTGCGCCTCCAGGCTCGGCTGATGCCCCTCCAGAAAGCGCACCCCCAGTTCGCCCAGCTGTCGCGCATGCTCCAGCGAGCAGTGCTTGAGAATACCTTCACGCGTTTCAAAGGTCAGGTTGAGACCGCAAAAATCGGCGTAACGCTCTTCCAGCTCATCCACGACACGCAAGGATTGCAGATTATGTTCGAAACCGCCGAAATCCTGCATGCAGCCGTTGAGCGCGTCTTGGCCGGCATGGCCAAACGGTGTGTGTCCGAGGTCATGGGCGAGGCTGATCGCCTCGGTAAGGTCTTCATTCAAACCTAAGGCACGCGCTACGGCACGGCCGATCTGTGCGACCTCCAGGGAGTGCGTCAGCCGAGTGCGGAACATGTCACCTTCATGGTTTACGAAGACCTGAGTCTTGTATTCCAGACGGCGGAAGGCCGACGAATGAACGATGCGATCGCGGTCACGCTGGTATTCGCTGCGGTAAGGCGGCGTTGCTTCGGAATGGCGGCGGCCGCGCGACTGCTGCTTAGACACGGCGTAAGGCGCTAACTCCGCCATGGTTCAGCCTCCGCGCTGATGCGCCTCGACGGCGGCAGCGATCTGCTCCGGCGTCACCGCATCGGTGATCGCCGCGCTACCGATGCCGTGCAGTAAAACCAGACGCAGCTTTCCCGCCTGAACCTTCTTGTCGACGGCCATCAGCTCCAGAAAACGAGCCCCGTCGAACTGTGCGGGGGCGCGTACCGGCAGACCGGCGGCGACGATCAAGCCTTGAACACGCGCAACCGTCGCCGCGTCAAGCCAGCCGAGGCGTTGCGATAGCTCCGTTGCCAGCACCATTCCCGTCGCCACCGCCTCGCCATGCAACCACGCCCCATACCCCATACCGGTTTCGATAGCGTGACCGAAAGTATGGCCCAGGTTCAGCAACGCCCGGCTGCCTGCCTCGGTTTCGTCGGCGGCGACGAGTGCGGCCTTATCGCGGCAGGAACGCTCAATCGCATAGGCCAGCGCTGCCGCGTCGCGAGCCAATATCCGTGACATATTCTGTTCGAGCCAGGCGAAGAATTCCGGGTCGTTGATGATGCCGTACTTGATAATTTCGGCAATACCGGCTTTCAGCTGCCGCTCGTCCAGGGTCATCAAGGTGTCGGTATCGGCTATCACGCAGCGCGGCTGGTGGAATGCGCCGATCATGTTCTTGCCGAGTGGGTGGTTTACACCGGTCTTACCGCCGACCGAGGAATCGACCTGCGATAACAGCGTCGTTGGGATCTGAATAAACGGTACCCCGCGCTGATAGCAGGCTGCGGCAAAGCCGGTCATATCACCGACCACGCCTCCGCCCAGGGCCACCAGGGTGCATTGGCGATCAAAACGATGGGTCAACAGCCCGTCGAAAATCGTATTGACCACCTCAAGCGTCTTGTACTGCTCACCGTCCGGCAGGATCACCGCCTCGGTGCGATAGCCGTGAAAAGAGGCTAGCGTACGCTCCAAATATAGCGGGGCCACAGTCTCATTGCTGACCACCATCACCTGGGTGCCCCCAATATAGGGGACAACCAAGTCCGATCGTCCCAGCAGAGCCGGGCCGATATAGATGGGGTAACTGCGCGCCCCAAGGTCGACGTGCAAGATCTTCATGTGACTTGAAAGGTGGCGATGCGAACAGGGAAGTTACTATAACCCATCGCCTCTACGGCGTCATGTACCGGCAGCATTCTCGTCCAGCCGAATCATGATCTCCTTAACCACGCTGCGTACCGAACGGTCATCCGTGTAGAGGATCATGTCCGCGACCTGACGGTACAACGGATCGCGCGCCCGCATCAGCTCTTCCAGCTTGGCGCGCGGATCGGCGGTCTGCAGCAGCGGCCGATTACGGTCATGGGCGGTACGCTTGAGCAGTTGATCGAGGGAGGCATACAGATAGATCACAGTACCGCGCTCCCTGAGAAAGCGTCGGTTATCTTCCGCCAGCACGGCGCCGCCACCGGTAGCCAACACCAGATTTTCCTCCCGGCTCAGCGCATCGATGACATCCCGTTCGCGCCGGCGAAATCCTTCTTCACCCTCGATATCGAAGATCAACGGAATGCTGGCGCCGGTCCGGCGCACGATCTCGTGATCGCTATCCTTGAATTCCTTGTGAAGGATATTGGCGAGTTGACGGCCAATGGTGGTCTTGCCGGCCCCCATGGGGCCGACAAGAAAAATATTCGTACCGTTAACCATCGATAGGATAAATTGCCGCCATCACTGCAACGTGGCGCTATCCTTCATTATCTTCGGCGTTACAAAGATAAGAAGCTCTGACTTCTGGTTCGTATTGTAGTTGCTGCGGAACAGCGCACCGATGATCGGCAGGTCGCCAAAAAACGGGATACGATTGCTCTGGTGCTGCTTGTTCTGCTCGTAAATCCCGCCCAGCACGACAGTCTCACCATTGTTGACCAAAACCTGGGTCGAGACCTTCTGGGTATTGATCGGCGGTTGCCCCAACACGGCATTCGCATAATCGGGACTATCCTTGTTGACCGTCAGATCCATCACGATACTGTCGGCAGGCGTGATCTGCGGCGTAACCTCAAGGCTCAACACCGCCTTCTTGAACGTTACGCTGGTGGCGCCCGACGATGTCGACTGTTGGTAAGGAATTTCCACACCCGATTCGATGGTGGCCTGTTTCTGGTTGGCAGTTACCACGCGAGGGCTCGATATCACCTCCGTCTGTCCTTCCGCCTGCGCCGCCGACAGCTCCAACTCGACCAAGGTACCCAGCGGCAGACGAGAAATTGCCAAGCCAATCGATCCCGCTGTCGACGCCATATTGGTGACCGGCAAATTAACATTCCAGCGATCCGGGGACGTTACGGTCTGGCCGTTAATAACTTGGGTCGTGGCATTCAGGTTTCCCGACGTTATAGCACTGTTCGCCTGCTTCGTGACACCAAATCGAACGCCTAGCTCCTTGCTGAAATTGTCAGTCGCCAATACCACACGCGTTTCTATCATCACCTGGCGCACCGGTATGTCCAGCTCTGCAACCAGCTTGCGCACCGCCGCTATATTCTCGTCGGTGTCTTTGATCAGCAGTATATTGGTACGCTCGTCGACACTAACGGAGCCGCGCGCCGACAACAGCGAGTTTGCCTTGTTTTTCAATAAGGCTGCAATGTCCGTCGCCTTGGCGTAGTTGACCTGAATACTTTCGCTATCGAGAGGCGCCAGTGCACTCAACTGTTCTTTCGCCTGAAGCTCGAGTTTCTCCCGCGCGGCAATCTCCTCCGCCGGAGCCACCATAATCACATTACCCATGCGGCGCATACCGAGACCGCGCGCCTTGAGAATAATATCCAGCGCCTCGTCCCACGGAACGTCCTTTAGACGCAAGGTAATGTTGCCCTTCACACTGTCGCTGGTAACGAGATTAAGGCCGGTAAAATCCGCCAGCAACTGAAGTACCGATCGCACTTCGATATTTTGGAAATTCAGCGATAACTTCTGGCCGGTGTACTTTGGCTTTTTCGCCGCTCCCTCCGCCTTCGGCTTGGGTTTCACCTCGATGGTCAACGTATCGCCGGTTTGGTATGAGAGACTTTCCGCGCCGGCTGCGGTAGCGATCTCCATGCGCACGCCATCCCCATGGCTATAGGTGTCGATGGTATTTACCGGGGTGGCAAAATCCACGACATTCAACCGGCGTTGCAGCTTCTTCGGAACCGACGCGGGAGTGAAATTGACAATGATTTTTTGCTGCCCACGATTCGAAATATCCGCAACCATGGAGGAGTTCGACAGCGAAATGATCACGCGGCCCGTGCCGGTTTCACCACGACGAAAATCAACATTGGTAATTTGATTACCCGTTGCCGCCGCTTCGTGCGAACTGGCAATCGGCGCGGTCGATTGGATTTGCGATGACGCAGCGCCGATAACGAGAACGACATCGTTCTTTTCGCGCTTAATCACAAAGGGAGCCATATGCACCATATTGAATACTACGCGCGTACGGCCTCCGGCAGCGACCGTTTGAATGCTGCGGGCCGGGCCCAAGCCAACCGTCTGATGTCGCGGCACACTGCCCAATTGCGTATCAGGTAAGTCCACCACAAGGCGCGCCGGATTATCGATAGTAAACGTGCCGGGCATGGGAGCGGTTCCTGACAGGTGCATACGCACCTGCACGCTGTCACCCGACAGCGGAGCAAAGGTAATATTTTCCAGCGTACCCACTGCATAGATTGGCGCACTCAGCAATCCAAGCAGCAGCGCGGCACAGGCTAGATAGGTCTTCCGCATGCCCCGTCGGGTGCCTGCCATGCGTTCCACGTCGCTCTTTGCCGAATAGTGATAGTTGTAATTCATTTTCAGCATTCCCCGTAGGCTATTCCGTGAGGGCCAACTTCGCATTCCGCTCAACCCAACCACCCATTCCATTCGGAACGAGTTCGCGGATGTCGATCTGGCCATCGGTAATCCTGGTCACTCGTCCGTAGTTTTGGCCCATGTAATTTCCGACCTGGATTCGATAGACGAATCCGTCGGGCGCCGTGATGATGGCCCACACCGTTTTATCCTTTTCCAGCAATCCAACGTATTTCAGCGCATCTAAAGGAAACGCCTCGAGCGGCTCCTTATTGCGTGTTTCGTTAGGCCGCGGCCCGCCCTTACCGCTACCGGCCACAATCGAAGCCTCTGCCTTGCTGGGCGCGAAGGGATCGCGCAGATGATTGGGCTGATACGCAAACGACTCATAACTCTTGAATTCAGGCAGCGGCGCAATATGCCCCGCCTTGCGCGCCTTTACCGCATTGACGTAAGCGACAAGATCATTTTGATTTTTGGCCGCACAACCGCCTAACGTGGACAGAAACGCTGTCAGCACAACTAAGGCAAGGACTTTGCGCTTAGCGTATTTCTGCGCAAACCGCACAACATTTTGTTCTGTATCGAACGACATCGATGAGATTCCCATGTTGCGTCCGTTATTTTCGCCGCTTCGCGCCGGCCTTATTCCGACGGGCAGCTGCAATTTCTTCTTCGTCCAAATAGCGATACGTCTTTGCGGTCGCTTCCATAACAAGAGAGCTTGACTTGCCCCCATTCTCGACGGATATCTGGATATTGTGCAATGTGACGATACGCGGCAGCGACACCACACCGCTCACGAACTGACCAAAGTTGTGATACCCACCGGTCACTTTGATTTGGATCGGAAGTTCCGCATAAAAGTCTTTTGGAATTTCATTGCCTGGCTTGAACAACTCAAAGTGGAGACCGCTGGCAAGACCGGTTTGCGTGATATCGACAAGCAGATCCGCCACTTCCGTCTTGCTCGGCAACTGCCGCAGCATGGTACCGAACGACTCTTTCATGTCGACCATCTGCTGCTTATACGCATCCAGATTGGCCGCCCGAGCCTGCTTTGCTTCAAAGGTTTGCTTCAATTGGATTTCTTGTTGCTGAACGCGGGTCAAATCGTTCAACTGATCCTGTGTATCAAACCAATAGCCCGCGCCCAAAACCAAAACACATAACAACGCGACGACGCCGCCTTTTGCCAGCCGCGGCCAAGTCCCGATGTTATTGATATCGAGCCCTTTTAACTGAGAGAAATCAAGCTCCATGGCTCGTCAGCTCCCTTCTTTCTTGCTCGCTTGAGTGACCCGCAACACGAACGTCCGCGCACGGTCGCCTTTATCTTGCGCCTTGATTACGTCGAGCACCGGATTATTGAACCACTGCGAATGATCCAGGTTACGCATGAACGACGAGACACGTGCATTCGACTGTGCTATGCCCGCAATCGTCAGGTTGGTTCCGGATTGTTTGACGCTTGTCAAATAGAGACCGTCGGGCACCGCCTTGGCCAATGATTCAAACAAATGAACCACCGCCGGCCGGTTCTGCTGGAGTTGTTCGATCACTTTCATGCGCGCCAGCAATTGCTGCTTTTGCTTCTCCAGATCTTCGATCTCTTTAATCTTCGACTCCACGCCGCTGATTTGTTGTTGCAGATACTGGTTTCGCGAATTCTGATTCGTGATTAATCCGCCAATATATAGATGAACGTACAGGATGACCATTAGCATCAAGACAGCGGAACCCGCTGCTATGAAGGTAAATTGCTTGCGCTGCTCTTTGCGCAGCTCCTCACGCCATGGAAGCAGGTTGATGCGCGCCATTAGTCGAAGCTCCGCAGCGCCAGTCCGCACGCAATCATCAGTGCCGGCGCATCGTTACTCAGCACTTGCGCCTTGATGCGGGGCGCAATACTCATATTGGTAAACGGATTTGCGACCATGGTCGGCACACCCAGCTTGGATTCGATCAATTCGTCCACGCCCGTAATGGATGCCGACCCTCCGGCCAAAACGATCTGATCAACAGAGTTGAACTGACTGGACGAGAAAAAGAATTGCAGCGAGCGACTCACCTGTTGGGCCATGGCCTCCTTGAAAGGCTCGAGCACTTCGGGGAGATAGTTGTCGGGCAGGCCGCCCTGGCGCTTGGCCATCCCCGCTTCCTCGTAGGACAGGCCGTAACGCCGCTGAATCTCTTCAGTCAGCTGCTTGCCGCCGAACACCTGTTCACGGGTATAGATGGTCTTTAAGTCATGCAGCACGTTCAGGGTGGTCATGGTGGCACCGATATCGACCACCGCAATCGTCTTGCCGACCCCCCTGTCCGGCATCTGCTCGGCCACCAGAGTAAAGGCGTTTTCCATCGCATAGGCTTCAACATCAATGACCTTACCGGCCAACCCCGCCAATTCGATGGCGGCCACACGCACCTCGACGTTTTCGCTACGTGAAGCGGCGAGCAGCACGTCAACACGGGTGGTGTCGCTGTCGGACGGTCCCTGAACCTGAAAATCCAGGTTCACTTCCTCCAGCGGATAGGGAATGTACTGGTCTGCTTCGAGCTGGATCTGGGTCTCCATTTCATCATCGGAGAGCGATCCCGGCATCGAGATGATTTTCGTGATGACTGCCGACCCGGCGACCGCGGCGGCAGCATGCTTGGCTTTCGTACCGGAACGTTTTACGGCGCGTCGGATCGCCTCGCCGACCGCCTCTACGTCGGAAATATTCTTTTCTATCACAGAGTTAGGAGGAAGAGGCTCCACCGCATAGCTTTCCACACGGTAACGATCGCCGCTCTTGCTCAGCTCAAGCAACTTGACCGCCGTGGTACTGATGTCCAGCCCAAGGAGAGCAGGCTTACTTCCCTGTAGGAGTTGTGACAGCGAGAGCATTTTCCTTTATAAACCCCTAGTTAGGAGATATATATGTTTTACAACATTAAATACCAGTGTCAACTACAGGTCAACAAATAATTTCACCATTGCCGCCATAGTCCGCACGGAACAAAAGCTTTATACTCTGCGCCTTTATCGCGGCGTGTTGAACCAGTTCGCAAAGCCGCCGACTAACCCATATGAAAACGTTATCCAAAGTATTTCGCTTCTTTTTCTGGAGCGCCCTGCTGGCAGGGCTGCTGGGAGGCATTGGCGCCAGTGTCGCCTACTTCTACATTGAGCCGACCCTTCCATCGATCGAGGCCCTGAAAGACGTCCGCATGCAGGTGCCGTTGCGCGTCTACACGCGTGATGGCGAGTTGATGGGCGAGTTCGGCGAGATGAAGCGCAGCCCCCTCGCTTACAAGGATGTACCTCCGCTAATGATCAAGGCCGTCCTCGCGGCCGAAGACGAGCGGTTCTTCGAGCATCCGGGCGTCGATATCCAGGGCCTGCTCCGCGCGGCGATCAACCTGGTCAGGACCGGCCATAAAGGCCAGGGCGGCAGCACCATCACCATGCAGGTCGCGCGCAATTTCTTTCTCACGCGCGAAAAAACCTATACCCGCAAGCTCACCGAAATCCTGCTGGCGCTGAAGATCGATCACCAGTTATCCAAAGAGGATATCCTCGATCTCTATCTGAACAAGATTTATCTGGGCCACCGCGCCTACGGCGTGGCCATGGCGTCCCAGGTCTACTACGGCAAGGATATCCATAAGCTGGGTCTGGCACAGATCGCCATGATTGCCGGTCTGCCCAAAGCGCCTTCGGCACTGAATCCGGTCACCGACCCCGCCGCGGCCCGGATCCGCCGCGACTATGTGCTGGGACGCATGCACGCGCTGCATTTCATCACCGACGACGACTACAACAAGGCGATGGCGACACCCATCACGGCAAGCCTGCATGTGGTGACACCCGACGTCGAGGCCCCCTATATCGCAGAAATGGCGCGTGCCTGGATGGTGGATCATTACGGCAATGATGCCTACACCGCCGGATATAAGGTATATACCACGACCGATGCGCCGCGCCAGCAGGCGGCGAACACAGCGCTGCGTAGCGCCCTGCTGGCCTACGACCAGCGACATGGCTACCGCGGACCGGAAGGCCACGTGGATCTACCCTACAACGCCTCCTTTGCCGATTGGGACAAGGCGCTAAGCAGTTACGGTACGGTGGGCGGTTTGATCCCGGCACTGGTCGTGACCGTCGACGACAAAGACGTGGTCGCGTACGCCCCGCAGGTCGGCATGGTCCTCATCGAATGGGGCGGGCTGGAGTGGGCGCGCCGCTATATCGACGACGGCACCGAGGGGCCGCAGCCCGAACACGCCTCCGATATCCTCAAGGTCGGCGACATCATCCGCATCGAACTGCGACACAACTGCGACTGGCGCCTCGCCCAAGTCCCCACGGTTGGCGGGGCACTCGTGTCATTGCGGCCGAAAGATGGGGCAATTCTGGCGCTCATCGGCGGTTTTGATTTTTTCCATAGCAAGTTCAACCGCGTCACGCAGGCCGAACGCCAACCGGGCTCCAGCTTCAAACCCTTCGTCTATTCCGCAGCACTCAACAAGGGATTTACCGCCGCCACCATGGTGAACGACGCCCCGGTGGTATTTCAGGATTCCGAGCTGGAAAGTGCCTGGCGGCCGGAAAATTACAGCGGCCATTTCTTTGGGCCGACACGACTGCGCGTTGCGCTGATCCACTCGATCAACCTGGTCTCTATCCGGGTGTTGCGTGCCATCGGCATCGAATACGCCATCAACTATGTGTCGCGGTTCGGTTTTCCCAAGGACAAGCTGCCGCGCAACCTGTCGCTGGCCCTGGGTAGCGCGAGTCTGACGCCGCTGGAGCTGGCGCGAGGTTACGCGACCTTTGCCAATGGCGGGTTCCTGGTCGATCCCTACTTTATTACCCGCGTCGAAGACAGCACCGGCAAGGTTATCTACCAAGCCGACCCGGTACAGGCCTGCCCGCAATGCGACACGAGCGGCGCCCTACCGCAGACGGCCCCCACCGTTGTCGCCGCGACAGAAGCGCCGACGACCCCCGCGCCAAGCGACGACACGGCCACTGCTACACCGCCGTTCAAGCCGGCACCGCGCATCATCGGGCCGCGCAATAACTACATCATGACCACCATGATGCAGGACGTCATCCGCTACGGTACCGGCCGCGGGGCCCTGGTGCTCGGTCGCCGCGATCTGGCCGGCAAGACCGGCACCACCAACGAACAGGTGGACGCCTGGTTCAGCGGCTTCAATCCCGATGTGGTTGCCACCGCCTGGGTGGGGTTCGACACGCCGCGGCCGTTGGGCAACGGGGAGACCGGTGCCCGCGCCGCGTTGCCGATGTGGATCGACTATATGCGCGCCGCTCTGCACGGCGTACCGGACCTGCCGCTGCAACAGCCGCCCGGCATCGTTACCGCACGTATCGACCCCGAAACCGGCAAGTTCACCACCGCGGACAATCCACATGCGATTTTCGAGGTATTCCGCAGCGAGAACGTTCCGGCCAATGCCGGCCGTACGCCGACCACTGACAGCCAAAACACCAATAACGCGAATAACGGCAGCGGTGACGACAACAGTAACGGCAACCTGTCGGAGCAGCTGTTCTAGCGATGTCGCGACGCCAAGGGCGTAGCAATACCGGACGCGAATCGCAGCTGTACCGCCATGTGCTGGCGGAAGCGGCGCGGCTGCTGGCGCAAGGCACTGCCACCGGCTTTGATGCCGCCCGGCGCAAGGCGGTGGAGCGGCTCGGTTGCGGGCCGCTACGCCACCCGCCCAGCAACGCCGAGATCGAACAGGCCCTGATCGGGTACCAACAACTGTTCCAGTCCGACACCCAGCCGGCGGCATTACGCCGGTTGCGGCAGGTGGCTCTTCAGGCCATGCACCTGCTCAGCCGATTCGATCCCCGTCTGGTAGGACCGGTCTTATCGGGCAGCGCCGACGACAGCAGCATCGTCTATCTGCACCTGTTCGCCGACTTTCCGGAAGCGGTTGCCGTATTTCTGATGGACCAACACATCCCGTTCGAACACGACGAGCGGCAGGTGCGCTTCGGTCCCGAAGAGGACGAACTGCTGCCGCTTTACCGCTTTGTCGCCGGCGACACGGTGATCGAGCTGACCCTATTCCCCGCCCAGGGCCTGCGCCGCCCGCCGCTCAGTCCGTTGGACAAGCGGCCGATGCGCCGCGGCAACGCCGCGACGGTGGAACGGCTGCTGGTACGGATGGCCCCGTAAAACCGAGAAGTAAAGACGGGAAGCGGCGAATACACCGAAAACCGCCGTGCGCATACAGTTTCAGTACCTTCACATCCCTTGGCGCCTTGGCGAGATCATCTATCCGTTACCGGGAAAACATCCAAGCCGGTATTCCCGCCAAGGCGCGCAGCATGCCAAGAACAAGAACTTTCTTTATCGGCCCTGCGCTGCTTTCCGCGTACTCGGTGATTCCTTCCTGAGCCCCGTTCGTCAACCTACCGCTTCTAATCCTGCGCCGGGTAGTGCAGCGGCCAGGGCGCGCGGGCCACGCCGCTGGCGATGGCGGCCTTGGCCACCGCCGGCGGGACCACGTCGATGAGACGGGGATCGAAGGGCTTGGGGATGATGTAGTCGGGGCCGAACTCCAGAGTCTCCACACCATAGGCCTGCAACACCTCGGCAGGCACCGGCAGGCGCGCCAAGCCGCGCAGGGCATGCACGGCGGCGATCTCCATCTCGCGGTTGATGGAACGCGCCTGCACATCCAGGGCGCCGCGGAAGATGAAGGGGAAGCCCAACACGTTGTTCACCTGGTTCGGGTAGTCGCTGCGGCCGGTTGCCATGATCAGGTCGTCACGCGCCTCGCGCGCGATCTCCGACCGGATCTCCGGCACCGGGTTGGAGAGTGCGAAGACCACCGGCCGAGGCGCCATTGCCGCCAACATCTCGCGACTGACCAGATCGGGCCCGGAAACACCGACAAAGACGTCGGCGCCGTCCAGCGCCTGCGCCAGGGTGCGCCGTTCGGTGGCCAGCGCGAACTCCCGCTTGTAGGCATTGAGGTCGTCGCGACCGCCGTGGATCACCCCTTTGCGATCCACCAGCATGATGTTGTCGCGCTGCGCCCCCAGCGCCACCAGCAGCCGCATCGACGCGATACCGGCCGCACCGGCACCAAGACAGACGATGCGCGCCTGCGCCAGACTCTTGCCTTGCAACTCCAGCGCATTCAGCAGGCCTGCGGCGATAATGATGGCGGTGCCGTGCTGGTCGTCGTGGAATACCGGGATGTCGAGGCGCTGCTGCAGCGCCGCCTCAATCTCGAAGCAATGCGGGGCGGCGATATCCTCCAGGTTGATGCCGCCGAAGGTGACGGCGATGCGGGAAACGGTATCGATAAAGGCCTGCGGCGACTCCGCCTCGACCTCGATATCGAACACGTCGATGTCGGCAAAGCGTTTGAACAGCACCCCCTTTCCCTCCATCACTGGCTTGCCGGCGAGCGGACCGACATTGCCCAGCCCCAGCACCGCGGTACCGTCGGTAATCACCGCCACCAAATTCCCCTTGCCGGTATAGCGATAGGCATCGGCGACATTATCCCTGATCGCCAGCACCGGCACCGCAACGCCCGGCGTGTAGGCCAGGCTCAGCTCGGCCTGCGTGGTGCACGGTTTGGTGATGGCCGTGGCGATCTTGCCCGGTTTCGGTTCGGCGTGATAATCGAGTGCAGCCTGATCGCGGGGGGAAAGCGCTTGCTTGCTCATGGCGGATATAATTCCTGCGGTTAATGATTCATTCGACCACCGTAATGGTCTCTTCCGCGGTGGTTCGGTGCGAACGCCATGGCCCTATCGGGACGACAGCCGCGCCGGCGGTCAGCTCGCATGGTAATCCAGCGGGCGCGGCCAGGGCGCAGAAAAAGGTGCGCCAAAACGCATGAGGGGCGCCCATTGGGCACCCCTCATCGGCCGCAGAGCACAAACGCGGCTTACTTCTTGAGACCGTATTTCTGGCGGAACCTGTCCACCCGGCCGGCGGTATCGACAATCTTCTGCTTACCGGTATAGAAGGGATGGCAGGCGGAGCAGACGTCCAGGTGCAAATCGTGCCCGACGGTGGAGCCTGTCTGGAAAGTGTTGCCGCAGCTGCAGCTGACGGTAATCTCGGCGTAGTTGGGGTGGATATCCGGCTTCATGATCACGACCTCTGTGTGGTATTCCCTGCGTGCCGCCACCCGATCCGACTGCCGGGCACCGCACGCGAAAAGGAGCGTGATCATACGTAAATTGCCGGGCAACGGCAAGGGCCGGGCAACGGCATTAACGAATCGGCAAGCCAATGCTAACCTAAGTCAACGGAAAGCCCTTCTTTCCAAGCCCTGAATGGACAACTGCCATGCCGCAAAAGCCGCCGCTACGAGACTTCAAGTACGACTACCAGGGACTGGATGCGGCCTCGATCAAGCATTCGCTCGCCAACCGCATGATCTTCACGGTCGGCAAAGACTCCTATACGGCCACCAATCGCGACTGGTTCCATACGGTCGCTTACGCCGTTCGCGACCGCCTCACCGAGCGCTGGATGGAGACGATGCGCAGCTACTATACGGCCGACACCAAGCGCATCTACTACCTGTCGCTGGAATTTCTCATCGGCCGTACCATGACCAATAGCCTGCTCAACCTGGGATTCTACGACGAATGCCGCGCGGCCCTGGCCGACCTGGGGCTGGATCTGGAGGAGATCATCGCGCTGGAATACGACGCCGCCCTGGGCAACGGCGGCCTGGGCCGCCTCGCCGCCTGCTTTCTCGACTCGATGGCGACCCTGCGGCTACCCGGCTACGGCTACGGCATCCGCTACGAATACGGCATGTTCCGCCAAAGCATCGAAAACGGCCGCCAGGTGGAGCATCCGGACAACTGGCTGCGCTACGGCAATCCGTGGGAGTTTTCCCGCCCCGAGGTGCTCTATCCGGTCAAGTTCTTCGGCCGGGTGGTGGAGTACCCCAACGAACAGGGGGAGCTGCGCCACCGCTGGGTGGATACCGACGACATCATGGCCATGGCCTACGACACCCCGATCCCCGGTTACGGCGTGGATACGGTGAACAACCTGCGCCTGTGGTCAGCCAAGGCGACCCGCGACTTTGATCTGAAATACTTCAACGAGGGCAGCTACATCAAGGCGGTGGAGGACAAGACCCGTTCGGAGAACCTGTCCAAGGTGCTCTATCCGGCCGACACCACGATGTCCGGCCGCGAACTGCGCCTGATGCAGCAGTACTTCTTCGTCAGCGCATCGCTGCAGGATATCCTCTACCGCTACCGCAAGGGCCATCACACCTTCGATACCCTTCCGGACAAGGTGGCAATCCAGCTCAACGACACCCACCCCTCCATCGCCATCCCGGAGCTGATGCGCATCCTGATGGATATCCATCATCAGCCCTGGGACAAGGCATGGGACATCACGGTACGGACCTTCGCCTACACCAACCACACCCTGTTGCCGGAGGCGCTGGAAAGCTGGCCGGTGGAGGAGTTGGAGCAGTTCCTGCCGCGCCATTTGCAGATCATCTACGAGATCAACCATCGCTTCCTGCAACAGGTGATCCACCGCCATCCGGGCGACGTGGAGCGGCTGCGCCGCATGTCGCTGATCGATGAAGAGAACGGGCGCCGGGTGCGCATGGCCCACCTGGCCATCGTCGGTAGCCACAAGGTCAATGGCGTGGCGAAAGTCCACTCCCAGCTGATGAAAGACACCATCTTCGCCGACTTCCACGAATTCTTTCCCGACCGCTTCATCAATCTCACCAATGGCATCACCCCGCGGCTATGGTTGAACCAGGCCAACCGCGATCTTTCCGAATTGATCAGCAGCCACATCGGCGAGGGCTGGAAGACCGATCTGGAACAGTTGCGACAGTTGGAACCGCTGGCGGAGGATGCGGAATTCCGGCGCCGCTTCCGTGCAGTGAAACATGCCAACAAGGAGCGTCTGGCCGGCATCGTGCAAAAACGGCTGGGGCTGCACATCGACGTCAATTCGATGTTCGATGTTCAGGTCAAGCGCATCCACGAGTACAAACGGCAACTGCTCAACGTGTTGCACGTGGTTACCCTCTATAACCGCATCCGGCGCAATCCCGACGGAGATTTCGTGCCGCGCACCGTGCTCTTCGGCGGCAAGGCGGCACCCGGTTACGCCATGGCCAAGCAGATCATCCACCTGATCAACGCCGTGGCCGACATCGTCAACCACGACCCGGCCGTCAACGGCCGGCTGAAAATGGTGTTTATCCCCAACTACGACGTCTCGACAGCCGAGGAGGTGATCCCGGCCGCCGATCTGTCGCAGCAGATTTCGACCGCCGGCACCGAAGCCTCAGGCACCGGCAACATGAAGCTGGCGCTGAACGGCGCGCTTACCATTGGTACGCTGGACGGCGCCAACATCGAAATCCGCGAAGCGGTAGGAGAAGAGAACATCTTCATCTTCGGCATGGACGTGGCGCGAGTGAAGGAATTGCAACAGAACGGCTATAACCCTTGGGAGTATTATCGCGGCAACGATGAGCTGCACCAGGCGCTGGTCATGATCGAGAGCGGCTATTTCTCGCCCGACACGCCGGAGCGCTTCCGCCCCGTGGTGGAGGCCCTCACCCACGGCGGCGACCAGTATCTGCTGCTTGCCGACTACGCCGCCTACCTGGCATGCCAGGAGCGCGTCGCCGAACTGTACCGCGACCCGGAAGAGTGGTCGCGCCGCGCTATCCTCAACGTGGCGCGCATGGGCCGCTTCTCCAGCGACCGTACGATCAGGGAGTATGCGGACCAAGTCTGGCAGATAACGCCGGTGGCGCCATAAAACAAAAGGGAGCTGACGCTCCCCTTGTGCTTTATCGCTTCATCGAGTCGAAGAACTCGCCGTTGGTCTTGGTCGCCTTCAACTTGTCGTGCAGGAACTCCATCGCCGCCAGCTCATCCATCGGGTGCAGCAGCTTGCGCAGGATCCACATCTTCTGCAGCTCTTCCACGCCGGTGAGCAACTCTTCGCGCCGGGTACCGGAACGGTTGATGTTGATGGAGGGGTAGATGCGCTTCTCGGCGATGCGGCGATCCAGATGGATCTCCATGTTGCCGGTGCCCTTGAACTCCTCGTAGATCACATCGTCCATGCGCGAACCGGTGTCGATCAGCGCGGTGGCGATGATGGTCAGCGAACCACCCTCTTCGATATTGCGCGCAGCGCCGAAGAAGCGCTTGGGACGATGCAGGGCGTTGGCGTCGACGCCGCCGGTGAGCACCTTGCCCGACGAGGGGATCACGGTGTTGTAGGCGCGCGCCAGACGGGTGATGGAGTCGAGCAGGATGATCACGTCCTTCTTGTGCTCCACCAGCCGCTTGGCCTTCTCGATCACCATCTCGGCCACCTGTACATGGCGGCTGGCCGGTTCGTCGAAGGTGGACGACACCACCTCGCCGCGCACCGAACGCGCCATCTCCGTCACCTCTTCCGGGCGCTCGTCGATGAGCAGGACGATGAGATAGCATTCGGGGTGGTTGTGGGTGATGGAGTGGGCGATGTTCTGCAGCAGCATGGTCTTGCCGGCCTTGGGCGGGGAGACGATCAGGCCGCGCTGCCCCTTGCCCACCGGCGACACCAGGTCGATGACGCGGGCGGTGATGTCCTCGGTGCTGCCGTTGCCGACCTCCAAGGTCAGCCGTTCGTTGGGATGGAGCGGCGTCAGGTTCTCGAACAACACCTTGTTCTTGGCGTTCTCCGGCGGCTCGAAGTTGATGGTATCGACCTTGAGCAGGGCAAAGTAGCGTTCACCTTCCTTCGGCGGCCGTATCTTGCCGGTAACCGTATCGCCGGTGCGCAGATTGAAGCGCCGAATCTGGCTGGGCGAAACGTAAATGTCGTCGGGCCCGGCAAGATAGGAGCTGTCCGCCGAACGCAGAAATCCGAAACCATCCTGCAGGATCTCCAGCACGCCGTCGCCGTAGATGTCTTCGCCGCTCTTCGCCGTCGCCTTGAGCAACGAGAAGATAACGTTTTCTTTACGGGAGCGTGAGGCCCCCTCAATACCCAGGGATTCAGCGATCCCGATGAGTTCAGCGGCGGGTTTTCTCTTGAGTTCAGTCAGATTCATGGTCAAACCGTTGGTAATAGAGGGCGTCAGGGTTGCAACTGTGGAATCGGGAGTTTCTCGGGGGTGACAGTGGAGAGCCGCGTCGGGCCGTCCATCCGCTCATTCGGGGAAAAAGGCCACCGAGGCCTGTGCGACATTCTTAAATTTGGTTTCTTACGGGAACGTATGGGAATCTACCATCAAGTCGGCGCGGCGTCCAGTCCCGGTGTGGACGCCGCGCCACCGATCACAAATTGCTGTCGATAAATGCCGTCAGCTGCGATTTGGAAACCGCGCCGACCTTGGTCGCTTCCACATTGCCGCCCTTGAACAACATCAGGGTCGGGATGCCGCGAATGCCGTACTTGGGCGGCGTATTCGAATTCTCATCGATGTTCAGCTTGGCCACCTTGAGCCGGCCATCGTACTCTTCGGCGATCTCGTCAAGGATCGGGGCGATCATCTTGCAGGGCCCGCACCAGTCCGCCCAATAATCCACCAGCACCGGACCGCCGGCCTTGATAACTTCCTGTTCAAAAGAGTCGTCGGTTACGTAAACGATTTTGTCGCTCAATGTTGTCGCCTCCACGCGCGCGAAACCACTTCAATGCGGTCCGGCTTGTTTGTTGTCGAGCCTTAAGTCCACATTTGAGCCCAATCCGACGCGCTTTGCAAGCCCATAACCGGCGCGTTTTTGGTATGCTTTCGCCACCATGAGTGAAACACATTTGACAAATACGCGCTTCGGCGACTTCAATCTGCCGCCGACGCTGATGCAAGGCATTGAGGACGCGGGTTTTTCTTACTGCACCCCGATACAGGCCGATACCCTGCCGCTGGCGCTGCAAGGCCAGGACATCGCCGGTCAGGCGCAGACCGGCACCGGCAAGACGGCGGCCTTCCTCGTCGCCCTCTACAATCACCTGCTGTCGCACCCCGCCGCCGCCGAACGCCGCACCGACCAGCCGCGCGCACTGGTCATCGCGCCGACGCGCGAACTGGCGATCCAGATCCACCGCGATGCCGAGACGCTCGGCCGCCACACCGGGCTGACCCTGGGCCTCGCCTACGGCGGCACCGGTTACGAGCAGCAGCGCAGCGTGCTGGAGCAAGGCGTCGATATCCTGATCGCAACGCCCGGGCGCCTCATCGATTACTTCAAACAGCATGTGTTTGACCTCAAAGCGATCCAGGTGGTGGTGATCGACGAGGCCGACCGCATGTTCGACCTGGGCTTCATCGCCGACCTGCGCTACCTGCTGCGGCGCATGCCGCCGCCAGCGCAACGTTTCAACATGCTGTTCTCCGCCACCCTGGCGCTGCGCGTCACCGAGCTGGCGTATGAACACATGAACACCCCGACACTGATCGAGGTGGAGCCTGACAAGGTGACCGCCGATCGGGTGAAACAAGAGGTCTATTTCCCCGCCAGCGAAGAAAAGATCCCACTGCTGCTGGGGCTGCTGCAACAGCGCCAACCGACCCGAGCCATCATCTTCGTCAACACCAAGCGCGTCGCCGACCGGGTGTGGGCCTACCTGGAAGGCAACGGCTACAAGACCGCCATCCTCTCCGGCGACGTGCCGCAGCAGAAGCGCCAGCGGCTGCTGGAACAGTTCGCCTCGGGCGAATACCCGCTGCTGGTGGCCACCGACGTTGCCGCCCGCGGCCTGCACGTCTCCGACGTGACCCACGTGTTCAACTACGACCTGCCGCAGGATGCCGAAGACTACGTACACCGCATCGGCCGTACGGCACGGGCCGGCGCCAGCGGCGAGGCGATCAGTTTCGCCTGCGAGGAGTACGCCTTCTCCCTGGTCGACATCGAGAACTACATCGGCCACAAGATCCCTATCATGAGCATCGTCGGCGACCTGCTTCTGCAACCGCAGCCGCCGATCAAGGACAACCACCGCCCCAGCAAGGACGGTCCGCGCCGGTCGGGCGAGCGCCGCGGTCAAGGCGGCGGCGGGCGTGGTGGCCGCAGCGGCGGAAGAGCGCGGCGGTAGCAGCTAGGCTAAGATGAATCCGTGACGCGACAGACGGCGCGCCTCCCATCGGCAAACGCAACCAGCGAACATCCTATGTCGACCACCAACAAGTGCAGTCTCTGCCACAACTCCAAGTGCTGTACCTACATTACCCAGCAGATTGAAACACCGCGCAGCATGCGCGATTTCGATCATCTGCTGTGGCAGATCTCCCACCAGAACGTCTGCATTTATAAGGACGACGACGGCTGGTATCTGCTGATCAACAATCCCTGCCGCCACCTGCTGCCCGACGGCGGCTGCGGCATCTACGACGAGCGGCCCATCGTCTGCCGCGAACACTCCAACGACTACTGCGAGTACGACTCGCCGGCGGAAGAAGGCTTCAAGAAATACTTCGACAGCTACGAAAAGCTGCAGGCCTTTTGCCGCAAACGCTTCAAGAAATGGGATCACCGTTTCGGCAAGGAGTAGCCGCTTCCCCGAAGAAACCTGGCTTCTCCGCAGAGTCTGTGAATCGGCATCGTAAGCCCAATAGGACGCGCAGCGGTATTGAGCGAAGCTAAGCACTGTTAGGACGAAGTTTTTTCCAGATCAGCTTGTATGCTCTCGCCAAGACGCCAAGATCGCCAAGGAATCAATTGGTTCCTTATTGAAGCCAATTGATGCTGCTGGCCCCCCGCACCAGTGGCCGGCTTGCCAATTTCATCTTCCATCATTCCCTACCCTTCCCTTGGCGTTCTTGGCGCCTTGGCGAGAGAAAGTCTCTTCCTGCACCCACAAATTTATTCATTCACGGCATGATCTGCCGGAACGAGCGCAGCGCAGGAAACTCCTCGGCCACGCGCGGCGGCTGGCGGCTGTCCGGCTTCTCTACCGCCAACAGGTGGCCGATGCCGTAATCGCGGGCGGAGCGCAGCACCGGCAGGCTGTCGTCGATCAACAACGTCCTGGCCGGCGTGAACGGCTCGCTCTCCTGCAACTGTCGCCAGAAGTCGGGCTGCTCCTTCGGCAGGCGGAAGGTGTGGGAGCAGACGATGGCGTCGAAATGACCCGCAAGGCGCGTGCGCTCCATCTTCATATCCAGGCTCTTCATGTGGGCGTTGGTCACCAGCACCACCCGCTTGCCGACGCCGCGCAACCGCTCCAGGAATTCCGGCACGAACGGGTGCACCACGATGAGGTGGTCCACCTCCTCCTTCAGCAGTGCGATATCCAGCCCCAGTTGGTGGGTCCAATAATCGATGCAGTACCAGTCCATGGTGCCGACCACCGCGTGAAAGCGTGGATAGAGCTGCTCCTTGGCCTGCATCAGGGTGATACCGTGCTTCTCCGCGAAGCGCAGCGGTACGTGCTCGGTCCAGAAATAGGTGTCGAAATTGAGGTCGAGCAGGGTGCCGTCCATGTCCAGGAACACGGTATCGATGGCCTGCCAATGGATCCCGATTGCGCTACTGTCGTCGGTCGCGGTATTCATGAAGCCATTCTAAAGGCAAACGGGGGGTCGGCGTCCAACGCGGCGAAAAACGGCTCCTCGCCCGCGGACAACTCGGTTATCATGGGTTCAGGCGCAGAGTAAAAAGACAAGGAACGCATGCGCGATAAACCACGAATTCTACATACAGAAACCCTGGTCGAAACCCGGCTGTTCCGCATCGAACAGCTCGACCTGCGCTTCGCCAACGGTGTCGAGACCCGCTACGAGCGGTTGGTCGGCGCCCGCGGCGCCGTACTCATCGTGCCGTTGCTGGACGACGACACGGTGCTGCTGATCCGCGAATATGCCGCCGGCACCGATCGCTACGAACTGGGCCTGCCCAAGGGCCGTATCGAGGACGGCGAAGAGGTGTTGGCGGCGGCCAACCGCGAAATCATGGAAGAGGTCGGCTACGGTGCCGGCCATCTGCAACAGCTGGCCACCCTCAGCATGGCCCCCGGCTACGTGGGACATCTCACCTACGTGGTGCTGGCCCGCAACCTCTACCCGCAAAAGAACGACGGCGACGAGCCCGAAGAGATCGAAGTGGTCCCCTGGCCGCTGAGCCGGCTGCACGAACTGCTGCAACAGGATGACCTCACCGAAGCACGCAGCATCGCCGCCCTGTTTCTCACCCGCGAGCACCTGAACCATGAATGAGCCGACCCCCGACAACCTGTGCGCGCTGCTCGGCCCGGCCATCGAAGTGGCCAAGCAGGCCGGCCGCCGCATCATGGAGATCTATGAGAGTGGATTCAGCGTCGAACAAAAAGAGGACCATACACCGCTGACAGAGGCCGACACCGCCGCGCACCACATCATCGAGGACGGCCTGCAGGTCCTGACACCCGATATCCCGATACTGACCGAAGAGTCGGCCAAGGTTCCGTACCGGGAGCGCGCCCGCTGGCAGCGCTACTGGCTGGTCGACCCGCTGGACGGCACCCGCGAATTCATCAAACGCAACGGAGAATTCACCGTCAACATCGCCCTCATCGACCGTGGCGAATCGGTGCTGGGCATCGTCTACGCCCCGGTGCTCGGCGTCTCCTATTACGCCTGCCGCGGCCACGGCGCCTATAAGCGCGAGGCGATGAACGATGCGCTACAGATCCATGCCCGGTCATGGAACGGCGGACGCGTGGTGGTGGCCGGCAGCCGCTCCCATCGCGGCGGTTCGCTCGAAGCCTTCCTCCTCAAGCTGGGCGACTATGAACTGGTACCGATGGGCAGCTCACTGAAATCGTGCCTGGTGGCTGAGGGCAAGGCCGACATCTATCCGCGCCTCGGCCCCACCTCGGAGTGGGACACCGCGGCGGCGCAGTGCGTGCTGGAAGAGGCGGGCGGCCGCATCACCGATACCGCAATGCAGCCGCTGCGCTACAACACCAAGGAGTCGCTGCTCAATCCCTACTTCTTCGCCTGCGGTGCCGGCGAGGTGGACTGGTCGCAATACCTTTAAGAACAGGTGCGAGGGACAAGGGAACGAGATACGAGGGTTGGAGTGCGCTACGCGCACGTTTAATTCTTAATTGAGTACGAGCGTAGCGAGTTCATTCCCTCGCACCTCGTATCCCGTACCTGTTCTTTTGTCCCCCCTCCCTATTTTTTGTCGTACACCGCCATAATCGCCTTCAGCTCGGCCAGCACCATCTGCCGCTGCGGGTCGCTGAGGCCCGCCACCTGGACCACCGCCTGCCCCGTCTCCATGGCGGCAATGGTGGCGCGCACCGCGTCGCAGCCGCACTGGCATAACGCTTCGATACACTGGCTGATCGGGTCGCTGTCGGACATAACGGGAACGATACGGTAGTGGGCGGTGGGAAAAGTATAACAGCAGAGCCGCTGCCGCTATAAAGACAGGGACAAGATACGAAGGGCGAGGGAACGAACTCGCTACGCTCGCAATTTTATATGCAATAACGCGCGCACTGCGCAATCCTCATGCCTATCTTCAATCCCGCAGCGACTCCAGCATCTCCCAGCGCTCGTAGGCCGTGGCGAGTTCCTCCTCCAGCGCCGCCAGCCGCGACTGGGTGTCTGCGATCGCCTCCTTCTCCAGACGATAGAACTCGGGCGAACCCATCGCGTCGTGCAGCTGCTCCCGCTCCCGCTCCAGCGCCTCGATGCGCTGCGGCAGCGCCTCCAGCTCGCGCTGCTCCTTGTAGCCGAGCTTGGCCTTTGCCGGCGCCTTTTCGGGACGGACGGCGGGACGCGCGGCGGCGCCTGCCGCGGGCACGGCGGACGCCGGACGCCGCTGCCGCAACCAGTCGTCATAGCCGCCCACATACTCCTCCACCCGGCCGTCGCCCTCGAACACCAGCGTGCTGGTCACCACGTCGTTGAGGAAGGCGCGGTCGTGGCTCACCAGCAGCAGCGTACCGTTGAACTCCACCAGCAGCGACTCCAGCAGGTCCAGGGTCTCCATGTCCAGGTCGTTGGTCGGCTCGTCCATCACCAGCAGGTTGGCGGGCTGGGTGAACAATCGCGCCAGCAACAGGCGGTTGCGCTCGCCGCCCGACAGCGCCTTCACCGGGGTGCGGGCACGGTCGGGGGCGAACAGGAAATCCTGCAGGTAGCTGATTACGTGGCGGCTCTGGCCGTTGACGGTGATCTGCTCGCTGCCCTGGGCCACGTTGTCGAGCACCGACAGCTCCTCGTCCAACAGCGCGCGGTGCTGATCGAAGTAGGCCACCTCCAGCTTGGTGCCAAGCCGCACCGTGCCCTGCTGCGGCTCAAGGTGGCCCAGCAGCAGGCGCAGCAGCGTGGTCTTGCCGGCCCCGTTGGGGCCGATGATTCCCACCTTGTCACCGCGCATGATGGTGGTGGAAAAGTCGCGGACCACGCTGCGGCCGTCGTAGGCAAACGATACGTTCTGCGCCTCCGCCACCAGCTGCCCGGAACGTTCCCCCTGGTTGGACTCGATGCGTGCGCCACCCTGGCGTTCGCGCCGCTCCTGGCGTTCGCGCCGCAGCGCTTGCAAGGCGCGCACCCTTCCTTCGTTACGGGTGCGGCGCGCCTTGATCCCCTGGCGGATCCACACCTCCTCCTGGGCCAGCCTTTTGTCGAACAGCGCGTTGGCGGTCGCCTCGCTCTCCAGCGTCTCCTGCTTGCGCCGCAGATAGGTGTCGTAGTCGCCGGGCCAACTGGTGAGGCGGCCGCGATCCAGCTCGACGATGCGCGTCGCTAGCCGCCGCAGGAAGGCGCGGTCGTGGGTAACGAACAACAGGGTGCCGCCGAAGCCGAGCAGGAACTCCTCCAGCCAGTTGATGGCCTCGATATCGAGATGGTTGGTGGGCTCGTCCAGCAGCAGCAGGTCGGGGCGGGTGACCAGCGACTGGGCCAACAGTACGCGCCGCTTGAGGCCGCCGGAGAGCTGGGTGAAGTCGGCGTCGGCGGGCAGTTGCAGCCGCGACAGCACCGTCTCCACGTCGCGGTTCAGCTCCCAGCCGCCGGCCGCCTCCAGTGCCTGTTGCACCTGCTCCAGGGTGCGCAGCGCGGCATCGCCGCCGCCGGCCGCCAGTTCGGCGCTCACCTGATGGTACTGCGCCAGCAAGGTACCGGCATTGCCCAGTCCGGCGGCCACCACATCGAATACCGAGCCGCGGGTACCGTGGGGCACCTCCTGGGTCAGCCGCGCCACCCGCACCCCGCCCTGGCGCACGATCTCGCCGTCGTCCGGGGTAATCTCGCCGCTGAGCACCCGCATCAGCGTCGACTTGCCGCTGCCGTTGCGCCCCACCAGACAGAGCCGCTCGCCCGGCTCGATCTGCAAATCGACGCCGTCGAGCAGCGGCGGGCCGCCATAACTCACCGTCACCCCGCGAAGTACCAGCAATGCCATCTTCTCAAACCTCAATTCAATAAGCGGAAGCAATGAACCGCGGGGAACCCTTATCCAAAAAACTCAATTACTCTCGCAAAGGCACCAAGCACGCCAAGAAAAAACGAGGCATTACACCCAACTGCAAACGCCTGGGCGGCTAAGCTGACAGGCAGTGCCTACTTCCTGTTTTCTCTGTGCCTTCGCGTCTTGGCGAGAGTTCATTTGACGTTTCTTAGGTTGAGAATTCCCGCGCCCGTGGTTACTTGCTGATGAAGAGTCACTGGGGCGCCGATTGTCTCACAGCCTGGGGCAATCAATACATCCGATGACGGAACAGCCAGCCGGCAATCGCCAGGGTGCATATCCCGATGGCCGCCATCGGCCAGAACTGGTCGATGAGCAGGTGGAACGGCGTCCCCTCCAGGAACACGCCGCGCAGGATCACCATGAAATAGCGCAGCGGGTCGATAAGGGTGATTTTCTGCACCACGGCCGGCATGTTGGCGATAGGCGTCGCGAAACCGGAGAGGATGATCGCCGGCACCAGGAACAGGAAGGCGCCGAGCAGCCCCTGCTGTTGGGTCACCGCCAGCGAGGAAATCATCAGGCCCGCGCCGATGGCCGAGAGCAGGAACAGCAGCACGCCGGTATAGAGGGTAAGCAGATGGCCGCGTAGCGGAACATCGAACCAGAACACCGCCACGGTAATAATCAGCGTCGCCTCGAACAGGCCGATGATGACACCGGGCAGCGCCTTGCCGATCAATATTTCGGTGGGTCGCAGCGGCGTCACCAGCAGCTGATCGAAGGTCCCCTGTTCGCGCTCGCGCGCCACCGACAGCGACGTCACCACCATGGTCACCACCAGCGTCAGCAGGCCGACGATGCCGGGGATGATGAACCAGCGGCTCTCCAGATTGGGATTGAACCAGGCGCGGATCTGCAGATTGGCCGGCGGGCCCTGCAGATTATGGTCGCGCGTCCAGGCGCGGTTGAAGTCGGTGACGATGGTGCGCACATAGTTGAGTGCGATCAGCGCGGTGTTGGAGTCGCGTCCGTCGATGATCACCTGCAACGGCGCCGGCGTGCCGACCGTCAGGTCGCGGCCGAACTGAGGGCCGATGTGCAACAGCAGCAGCGCCTCGCGGTTGTCGATCAGCGGGGCGATCTCGGCATGGCTTTGCACGTTGCGCACCAGGCGGAAGTTGGGCGATCCCTCGAAGCGAGCGATGAGCTGGCGCGAGGCGACGCCGCCGTCCTCGTTGTAGACGGCGACGCTGACATGGTTGAGGTCGAACGAGGCGGCGTAACCGAACACCAGCAGCTGCAACAGCGGCGGACCGATCACCACGAAACGGCTGCGCTTGTCCTGCAACAAGGTCAGCAGCTCTTTTTTCACCAGCGCAAAGATGCGGCGCCACATAGAGTTCGTCTCCCCTTATTCCAGCCGCTTGCGCGCCTTGCGCCGCACCACCGCAAAAAACAGCAGCGCCATGACCAACAACGCGAAGGCATTGCTCAGGATCACCGGCCAGACGTTGCCCGCCATGAAGATGGTTTGCAGGATCGCCACGAAATAGCGCGCCGCAATGACGTGGGTCAGCAGTTGCACCACTGCCGGCATGCTGTCGATGTCGAACAGGAAACCGGAGAGGATGAAGGCGGGCAGAAAGGTGACCACCAGCGCCACTTGGCCGGCGACGAACTGATTTTTGGCGATGATCGAGATCAACAGCCCCATAGCCAGCGCCACCAACAGGAACAGCGCGGAGGCGATGGTGAGCAACCACAACGAGCCGCGCAGCGGCACGTGAAACAGGAACAGCGCCATCGCCACCGACAGCGCCATGCCGCCCATGCCGAGGACGAAATAGGGGATCAGCTTGCCCAGCAGCAGTTCGCGGATCGCCACCGGCGTCACCATCAACGCCTCCATGGTGCCGCGCTCCCATTCGCGCGCCATCACCAATGCGGTGAGCATGGCGCCGATCAGGGTCATGATGATGGCGATGAGTCCTGGCACCAGGAAGTTGCGGCTGCGCAGCTCGCTGTTGAACCAGACCCGCGGCTCCAGGTCCACCGGGGTATTCAGCTGTTCGCCGCGGGCGCGCGCCACCTCCTGCAACCACTGCCCCCACGCCCCCTGCACGTAGCCGCTGATGATGCGCCCGGTGTTGGCGTCGACGCCGTTGACGATCACCTGGATCGGTGCGCCGTCGGTGCTGCGCAGCCGGCGACCGAAGTCGGCGCGCAGATGGATGATGCCGTTGACCCTTCCGGCCATCATCGCCGTCTCGGCCGCGCGCATGTCGCCCACTTCGGTAAGGCTGAAGTAGCGATTGTGACGCATCGACGCGACGAAGGCGGCGGTATCGCCGCTCGGCTGTTCCGCCACCACCGCGATCGGTATGTGATCGGCGTCGAGCGACACGCCGTAGCCGAACACCAGCAGCAATACCACCGGCATCAAAAAAGCGATGGCAATACTGCTCGGGTCGCGCAGGATCTGGAAGAACTCCTTGCGCACCAGCCCGCGCAGCCGCATCGCCGCGCCGCCGCGTGAATTGGGCGATGCGCTCACGCCGCCGCCTCCGCCGCATGCTGTTCGATCAGGGCGATGAAGGCGTCCTCCATGCTCGGGTCGGGCGTCTGCGCGCTGCGCGCCGCCGCCTTCACCTCGGTCGGCGTTCCCAGACTGAGGATCTCGCCCGCAGCCATGATCGCCAGGCGATCGCAATATTCCGCCTCTTCCATGAAGTGGGTGGTCACCAGCACCGTCACCCCGGCCTCGGCCAGGGCGTTGATGCGATGCCAGAACTCCCGCCGCGCCAACGGATCGACGCCGGAGGTGGGTTCGTCGAGAAACAGGATGTCGGGTTCGTGCATCAGCGCGCAGGCCAGTGCCAAGCGCTGCTTGTAACCGAGCGGCAGGTCGGCACTGGCGGCCTGCTGCTGCCCCGTCAGTTCGAAAGTCTCCAGCGCCCAGGCGATGCGCTCGCCGCGCCGCATGCCGGACAGACCGTAGGCGCTGGCGAAGAATTCCAGGTTCTGCGTCACGCTGAGCGAACCGTAGAGGGAGAACTTCTGCGACATGTAGCCGATGCGTTGGCGCGCCGCGGCGGCGGCCCGGCGCAGGTCGACGCCAGCGACGCGCAGCTGGCCGCCGCTGGCCGGCAACAGGCCGCACAGCATGCGGAAGGTGGTGGACTTGCCGGCGCCGTTGGCGCCGAGCAGGCCGAACACCTCGCCGCGATGGACGTCGAAGCTAACGTCCTTCACCGCGTAGAAATCGCCGAAGCGACGCTGCAACCGCTCGACCTTGATTACCGCCTCGCCGTCGTCGCCATGGCGGCTGGCATGCACCTCGGTGCCGTTACCTCCACCACCGCTCTGCTGTTTGCGCAGGCTGGCGATGAAGTGGTCCTCGAAACGCGGTTCGACGGGACGATAGTCGAGTCCGTGCAGCACATCGAATGTCGCTGGGTCGATCGCTTCGGCCAACACCAGCCGCACATGCTCCTTCTGGATCACCGCGTCGATAACGCCCGCGCGCTCCGACAGACGCGTCTGCAACGCACGCTTGCTGCTGTCCGGCGGCACCTCCACCGCAAAGGTGCGTCCCGCCAGATAGCGGCCGAACCCCGCCGGTTCGCCGTGGCTCAACACTTGTCCCTCGTGCATCAGGATCACCTCGGCACAGCGCTCCGCCTCATCCAGGTAGGCGGTGCTGAGTAGTACGCTCATCCGTTCATCCTGCACCAGGCGGTAGACGATGGCCCACAGCTCGCGGCGCGATACCGGGTCGACGCCGACCGTCGGTTCGTCGAGCAGCAGTAGCCGCGGCGCGCGCACCAGCGTGCAGGCCAGTCCCAGCTTCTGCTTCATGCCTCCGGAGAGATGTCCGGCGAGGCGGCGGGTGAACGGTCCGAGCCCGGTCATGTGCATCAGTTCGGCATAACGCGCCGCGCGCTGCGCCGGCGGCACCCCTTGCAGGTCGGCATAGAGATCGAGATTCTCCTGCACCGAGAGGTCTTCGTAGAGGCCGAAACGCTGCGGCATGTAGCCGATGGCCGACTGCACCTGGAGCGCGTCGTGATCGGCATCAAGGCCCAGCACGCTCACCCGTCCAGCGTCGGCGCGCAACAGGCCGGCGGCCAGCCGCATCAGAGTGGTCTTGCCGGCGCCGTCAGGCCCGATCAGGCCGGTGACGACGCCGGGACGCACCGTGAGATCGACCCCGCGCAGCGCCTCGACCCTGCGCGGGCCGACGCTGAAACACTTATCGACCCGCGCGAAGGTGATGGCGTAACCGCCCTCGCCCATCAGCGACTCCCGCAGCGATGCGCCGTCACCGTGCCCTGGGGCTGGGTCAGCAGCACCGAGACGGTGGCGGGCATACCCAGACGCAGCTGATTTTGCGCATCGCAGACAAAGATGCGCACTTGGTAGACCAGGTCGGTGCGCACCTCTTTGGTCTCCACCGACTTGGGGGTGAATTCGGCGGAGGGAGAGATGAAGCCGATCCAGCCGTCGTAACTCTTGCCGGGATAGCTGTCGGTATGCACCTCGGCGGCCATGCCGGGGTGGATCCTGCCCAGATCCTGTTCGCCGACGTAGGCACGCACCCACAGCGGGTCGGTCAGGGCCAGGGTGAAGGCGGCGCGTTGCGGCGAGGCCATATCGCCCGGCTCCAGCAGCCGCTGTTCGATGATGCCGGCGGCGGGGGCGATGAGGTCGGCGTCGGCCAGCTGCCGCTGCGCCAGCGCCAGCTGCGCCTCGGCCGCCTGCAGCTGCGCCTCGGCGGCGGCGATATCCTCCTTGCGCGGCCCGAGTTGCACCAGCCGCAGCGTCTCCTTGGCCGCGCGCGCCTGGGCCGCGGCCGCATCGGCGGCGGCACGGGCGTTGTCGGCCTGCTCCTGCGGCACCAGCTTCTGCTTCACCAGGTCGGCGAGCCGCTTGCTGCTGCGCGCCGCATTGACCGCCTCGATGTCGGCGGCATCGGCGGCGGCCTGCGCCTGGCGGATCTCCTGCGGCCGGCTGCCGGCCTTGAGCCGCGCCACCACCGCGCGCTGCGCCGCTGCCTGGGCCGCGGCCAGGTCGACGGCGTGTTGCAGGCGGCGTTTGTCGAGACTGGCAAGCAGTTGCCCCTTTGCGACCCGGTCTCCCTCCTGCACCAGCATGCTGTCGATGCGCTCGGAATCGTTGAACGCGAGATCGACCTCGCGGATATCCACGTTGCCGTGCAGGGTCAGCACATCATTCCCTGCACCGTTGGATTGACCGTGATGCCACCACCAGGCGGCGCCGCCGGCCGCCGCGATCACGAACACTACAATGGCGATTATTCTTGCCCGCATTCACGATCTCCTTGCTCATTTTCGTTTGCAGTGCCGTAGAACAGCGCCACGGTATGGCGCGTGAGCCGTTCAACGAACGGCTCGTCGATATGCTGATGGAAGACCCGCTCCACCGCCGGCTGGGCGATGAAGGGGAAAAGGATGAGGCTGAGGATACCCAGCGAACCGAGGGCGGGATCGATGTGCGGCGGCAGCTCGCCGCTCTCGACATCGCGCCCTACCAAACCGCGCAATGCCGCGCTGACGCGGCTGGCGAAGCGGGCGATGAAATCGTCCCGCACCTCGCCCTCCTGGAACAACACCTCGCGCACCAGCAGGTTGGGCAGCCACGGCTGCGCCAGCAAGGTGCGGGCGTAGTGGCGGAGAAACTCCTGCAGACCCTCGCGGCCGGCGTCCCGCGCATTGAGGCGTTCCAACTCCTCGATGAGCGGCGTGGCGGTCTCGCTCAGCATGGCGATGTAAAGGCCCTGCTTATTGCCGAAATAGTAATGCACCATCGCCGGATTCACCTGGGCCTCCGCGGCGATCTTGCGCAATGAGGCCTGCTGAAAACCGCGGGTGGAGAAGTAGTTACGGGCCGCGTGCAGCAATGCCTCGCGCACCGCCTGACCGCCGCCTTCGCTGCGCGGACGTCCCGGCCCCGTTACCTGTCGTGCCATCGCCTGTCCCGTTTTTAATTAAACGTTTGTTTAAAATAGGGCCGCCGCTGCACCGACGCAAGCGGAACGGAGATAAATCGTAGACCCGATGGAGCGCAGCGGCATCGGCGGGGCTGTTTTTCGGGAGGGGAAATTCCACCACCGCCGGAAACACCGATAAGGCAGGCCGGACACCGCCAGGCCATGTCCGGCCTACACTTCGAAATTCCCCGTGTTCCTCTCTTCGGTTTTGAGCTTTTAGATGGCTTGTAGCGCCGAAGTACTACAGCTCGAACTCGCGGTGCAGCTGCGGGATGATCACCTCGCCCCCGTGCAGATGCTTGGCAAACACGTGCATCGCCTCCTCGTCGCCGTGCACCAGGAAGGTTTTCTTTACCCCGCCGATGGCCTTGTGCCAAGCCAGCAGTTCGGCCTGGTCGGCGTGGGCGGAGAAACCGTTGATGGTGTGGATAGAGGCGCGCACCGGCATCTCCTCGCCGAAGATGCGCACCAGCGGCGCGCCGTCGATGATGCGTCGCGCCAGGGTGCCGCGGGCGGCGTAGCCGACGAACACTACGGCGCAGTCGTGGCGCCACAGGTTGTGCTTCAGGTGGTGACGCACCCGGCCGCCGGTGCACATGCCGGAGCCGGCCATGATCACGGCACCGCCGCCGATGCGGTTGAGGGCGATGGAGTCGGCGGTGTCGCGGGTGAAGTGCAGCCCCGGCAGACCGAACGGATCGCGCCCCTCGCGGAACAGCTCGGCGGTTCCGGCGCCGTAGCACTCGGGATGGTGCTCGAAGATCTGGGTGGCGGAGATGGCCATCGGCGAATCGAGAAACACCTGCATGGTGCGCGGCAGGCGGCCGCTCTCGATCCCTTCGCGCAGGTAGTAGAGCAGTTCCTGGGCACGCTCCAGGGCGAAGGTGGGGATCACCACATTGCCGCCGCGGTGGAAGGTGTCGTCGATGGCGTCGTAGAGCTCGTCCACCGACGGTTTGAGCTGCTTGTGGGAGCGGTCGCCGTAGGTGGTCTCCATCACCACCACGTCGGCCGTGGCCGGCGTCACCGGGTTGCGCAGCAGCGGCCGCCCGGCGTTGCCCAGGTCGCCGGAGAACAGCACGCTGCATGCGTCGGCCCCGGTCTCCTCCAGATAGATGCTGGCGGAGCCGAGGATATGACCGGCGTCGAGGAAGGTGGCGCGCAGGCCGGGGGCCAGCTCGACCGGCTGGTTGTAATGGGCGGTACGGCCGAAATACTCCAGCGAGTTCATCGCGTCGAGGATGGTGTAGAGCGGCTCGCCGTTGCCGTGGTTGCCGTGGCGCGCCTTCTTGCGCGCGCGGTAGCGCGCCTCCTCCTCCTGCAGATGGGCCGAGTCGAGAAGTACCAGCCGCGCCAGTTCGCGCGAGGCGGCGGTGGTGACGATCTCGCCGCGGAAGCCGCGCTTCACCAGCAGCGGCAGGCGGCCGCAGTGATCCAGATGGGCGTGGGTCAACAACACCATGTCGATGGCGGCGGGGTCGAAGCCGAACGGCTCGGCGTTCTCCTCGTCCATCTCGCGTCCGCCCTGATAGAGGCCGCAGTCGATCAGAATGCGTTTGCCGGCGCATTCGACCATGTGACAGGAACCGGTTACTCCTTCTGCTGCACCGTGAAATGAGAGTTTCAAAGCAACCTCCTATTGTTTTTTTGTGCGGCGACATCATTGCGCCGCTTGCCTATATCCCTGGGTAGGCTAACGACCCCAAGGTCAATAAAAGGATAGGACATCGGGGATCCGGCCGGCGCACACCAGTAGCTGAGACGGTTGCCCGGAAATGCGCCGGCTGTTGGCCTGAAACATTTTGTCAGGTTTATATCGATCAGCTGTTTTTATGACAAATATCAATTACAGCACCTCCCCCGTTAATGCAACCTTTACCCCTTACTGGCCTCCATCCATTTTGGCGATCCTGTGCCTGACCCGATAGAACCGCCAACCGGCCTCATAGCGGATAACTTAATTTGACGGGCATGTGGGCAATGACGGCGACAAGCGCTGCCGGAGTTGCAATGACCGGCAGCAAGAAGCCTGGACGTACCACCTTCAGGGGCGGCCGTCGATGCGTAACCAAGAAATATTGAGCGCCATAGGCGCGTCCTGTTTTTATCGCAAACGATGGGAGATTAAGAAAATGAGTGACTCGCATGATATGAAGATTTCGCGCCGCATGGCGCTCAAGCGCACCGCCATGCTGGCAGCCGGCGTGGTCGCGGTGCCGGTTCTGTTCGCCAGCACGGAGGCCCTGGCAGCACCGGCGGCCAAGTCGTCCTGGCGCACGCAGTCCGACATGAAAGCGGTGCAATATCGTTCGCAGCCGAACGGCAACAAAGAGTGCGGACAGTGCGCACAGTTCGTTCCCGGCAAAAACGGCGCCAGCAATGGCTATTGCGCCGTAGTGGACGCGACGATTACGCCTCACGGCTGGTGCAATTGCTACAGCACTAACTCCTGAACCGACAAGGTAGCAGGATGGGTATTGCGACGGCGCCGATATGCGGCAGGGTGCCGGTTGTAAACGCCGTCGCTGGCCCAAGTAGTGCATGAAAGGGGCGGATACCTCACCCGCCCCTTTCATCACCGCGGCGAGACTTAGAATTCGCCCGGATGCACGCTGGCACGAACGATGAAATAGACGCCTGTGGCGATCGGCGCAACCGCCAACACCACGGTAAACAGGAGACGGGCGAATAACGCATCGCTGCGCATCAGGCACACGGAGAGCGGCGCGACCGCCCGGTGCAACGCGAGCAAGGCAAACAGCATCACGGTCGCCCACAGCGGCGTATCACCGTAGCACTGGCCGATCAGCAGCAACACCGCCAATAGTGTCAGCGCCACACCGCGACCGGCGCGTGTCAGCGGCCGCCGCTGCACCATGCCATGCCAAAGACACCAGGTCGCCACTACCGCCGCCAACACCCCGCTCAACTGCCCCAGCATGACACTGCCGGTCAGCGCTGCAATGAAGGCATTGCCCGCCGCGACGAAGAAGAACAGCACCCCGAACGATGGGTCGCCATCGCCCGGCTGGTCATGAATCAGTGCCGTCAGGAACCAGATACCGGTTACGGTTGCAGCGGCCGCGATGGTTGCCGGTTTTCGGTCGTAACTGAACAGCGGCACCAATAGCAGCGCCGCCGCACCCGCCACGAAAACAGCCATCAGCACACCGCGCGTGACACGACCCGCACCGAACCGGTCGAGCGCGCCATACGACACCATGCCAGAGAGCAGTAATAGCGGCAGCCAATCCAGCGCCTGGAGCGGCGGCGATGCCGGCCAACCATAGACGCCGACATAGCCGGCCAGACAAGCAGCGGCGATGACCACACCGTCCCCCGGGTAACGTGCCGCGGCGCCGACAAAGCGCAGGCCGGTCGCGGCGAGCAACAAGGCCGCGGCAGCCGCGGGAATGACCACCGTATGCAGCAACAAACCCAAGACCAGAGTCGAAGGCATGTGATCGCTCCTCATGATGACGGAGCGGCCACCATCGGTGCGCCGCCCCGTAGATATGCGTTACTGCCGCTTGCCTTCGATATGCAGCGACAGCTTCACCTTGTCGCTGATACCACCCAACAGATAGGTCATGCCGAACTGGCTGCGCCGGATGGTGCCTGTCGCCACATAACCGGAACGGTAGCCGCCCCAGGGATCGGGGCCCGCCCCCACATGATGCAGCCGGAAGCGCACCGGCCGCGTGATGCCGTGGAGAGTAAGCTTGCCCAACAGAACGGCGTCCTCCTTCCCTTTCGGTTCGACACGGGTGCCGACGAAATGCATCGTCGGAAACTGCTTGGCGTTGAAGAAATCGGGACCACTCAGGTCGGTATTACGCTGCGCATAATTGGTGTCGAGACTGGCGATCGGAATTTCGACGTCGACCTTGTCGCGCCCCGGATGGGCGCTGTCGACGGTGAAGGTACCGGTCACCTTGTCAAAGCGGCCGGCAAACTCACTGACACCCAGATGGCCGATGGTAAACAGGGCGATCGAATGAACCGGATCGATCTGGAACGTACCGTTCGAATTGCCGGTCTGCACCTTGTAGACAGCGGCGGCCTGCGCCGCCGTCGGTACCGCAAAGGCCAACGTAGCGGCGAGCGCCGCAGCGGAAAACAGTTGCTGACTTTTCATCGCAAGCTCCTTATATCGTTGTCGCGTTCGGCTTACAGCGAGCCGTGGGTGCCGTCGCAAAACGGCGCACCGCCCGATTTGCCGCATCCACAGACATAGACGGTTTTCGCCTCGCTGACGACGGCCTCGTACGGCACATGAGCCGAGCCCTGGTGCGAACCGTCGCAAAACGGAGGTTTTTTCGACTGGCCGCAGCTGCAGAAATAGTGGGTGCCAGCGGCGAGCTTCACTTCATATGGTTCGCGGCGGGCGGGTGCTTGTGTATCGGACATGATTGGATTCTCCTCATTGAGATAACGGCTACGGGACTTCGGGCCTAGGAGCCTGTCGGACTATGGATGCTCCTACTGCGCCGGTGGGAGAGCGGCCCAAATTTCCCCGATTTCTCGTTGCGTAGAATGACTATGCGCCTCGAAATCGTGAAAATTTGGCCTCGCTCTCCCACCTTGCTCGCTACGGGCACCATAGTCCGACAGGCTCCTAGGGGACCTCCACCCTGTACATGAGGTTAGAATATCGACCAATAGCGAATAAATAGGGTTATATTCAATAGATTGTTTCCTATTGAGAACCAATAACGCGATGGACACCCTGTCTAACATCAAGGCATTCATCCAGGTGGTGGAGGCCGGCAGCTTCGCCCTCGCGGCGGAGCGGCTCAACATCTCCCGCGCCATGGTCAGCAAGCACGTGCAAAATCTGGAGGACCGTCTCGGCGTCCGCCTGCTGAACCGGACCACCCGGCGCCTCAGCCTGACCGAAGCGGGCACCGCCTACTACGAACGGTGCGGCGCCGTCCTCGACGCACTGGACGAGGCCGATCTCGCCGCCGCGCAACTGGCCTTCACCCCAAAAGGGACGCTCAAGGTCAACGCCCCGGTGGCCTTCGGCACCCGCCACCTCTACCCCGCCATCGCCGAATACCTGCGCACCTATCCGGAAGTGAAACTGGATTTGACGCTGGAGGATCAAGTGGTGGACCTGGTCAAGGAAGGGGTGGACATGGCGCTGCGCATTGGACAACTGGCCGACTCCAGCCTAGTGGCCCGGCGCCTGGCACCGGCGCGGCTGGCCGTCTGCGGCTCGCCCGCCTATTTCTCGAAGTGGGGCGTCCCGCGCACTCCGGAAGAGCTGAAACGCCACAACTGCCTGGGCTACGCCTATACGGAATTTCCCGAGACGTGGCGTTTCACCGGCCGCGACGGCGAACACGCCATCCAGATCTCGGGCAACATGCGCGCCAACAACGGCGAAGTATTGCGCGCCGCCGCGATCGACGGCCTCGGCGTGGCGCTGCAACCCACCTTCATCGTCGGCGATGACATCAAGGCCGGGACGCTGCAAGCCGTGCTTACCAACTACGCCCCCGAGGAGATTTCGATCTACGCCGTCTACCCCAGCCGGCGTCACCTGTCAGCCAAGCTGCGCATGTTTATCGACTTCCTCACTACCCGCTTCGGCCCGGAACCCTATTGGGATGAGTGGCAGCAGGCGGCAAAAAAATAACGGCGGAGGGCATTTCGCAGCGCGTCGGCATAGCGCCTAAACGCCGCCCGAAGCGGATGCCTGTAGAGGTCGTTGTAGACGTCGAATTCGTCGAACGGCAGCACCACGGCGTTCTTGCCCAGGCGTCCCGATTTGTCCATCATTCATAAAGAGGGATCGACCCGTGTTTCACACGCCCATTTTACGCACCGCTGCGCCAACCCGCGTAACATCAAGCGGCCTGCCTTGCATCGGCACCGGGATCATCATGTCCTTATCCACCCACAAGCACCCATCCGCCAGCGGAAATATCCGCGCCGTATATTTTCGCGCTGACCGCTTGATGCCGGCCCCAGGGCAACGACCCGCACAGTGGCGCGACGACCAACGATCACGCCACCCTTCAATGCGTCGAACGCATCGCCCGGCCTGGTACGCCGTCGGCATACCAGGCCGACAATGAAAGGGGCCGGCACATGACCCTCTCTCCCCAGGAGGAGCTGCTTCATCTCCTTCACTCCGGCGCTGACGACCGGACGGCGCCGGACATTCTGCTGCGCAACAGGTATGGGCGGGCAGCTTTCGACGACGGGCTGATCCGCTTCGGCTCCTGTACCTCCTCCACGCCGTCGGAGGCGCAATGGCGCTTTGGCGTGGACCGGCTTGTCGAATTGCGCGACCGAACATTGCGCGGCGAATCGCTCCAATCCATCGAGCATGAGGTCTATGAACGCATCCGGGCGCGCCTGCGCGCACTGATGCCCATAGCGGACGAAAGCCATCGCCTGGTCTTCACGCCTTCCGGCACCGATGCGGAGACGGTCTTCGTACTCCTGCTGCGCGCCCGCTGCGGCCGGGAGATTACCAACATCCTGGTGGCACCGCGCGAGGTCGGAGCAGGCTCGCTACAAGCCGCCGGCGGACGCTATTTCTCCCATCACACCGCTGACGGACGTTCGGTCAATCCCGGCGATCCGGTCTCCCCGGCCCTCGCCGAAGTCGAGGTACGTTCCGTGGAAGTCCGTGACGAGGAAGGGAACCCGCTGGACATCGCGGCCATCGACCAACGAGTGAAAGATTGCGTCGACGAGGCCACGGGGCGCGGACGCCTGTGCATCATCCATTTGGTCGCCCACGGCAAGACCGGCGTGCATGCCCCCTCGCTGGCTTGCGTCGAGGAGTTGGGCGCGCGCTTTCCTCAAGACCTGGTCGTGCTGGTGGACGCCGCCCAGGGACGCTTCAGCCGCACCGGCATGCAACGCGCCCTGAATGCGGGCGAGGTCTTCATGACCACCGGTTCCAAATTCTTCGGCGGCCCCTCCTTCTCCGGCCTGTTGGTGCTGCCGCGCACCCTGTTTCCCGACTCGTTGGAAACGGTGGCAGACGGCCTTGCCGCCTACTGCAACAGCCGCCACCTGGGCGTGGACGGCAGCGACTTCGGCGTGCCGAATCCCGGCCTGCTGATTCGCTGGTGGATTGCCCTGCACTCCATCGAACGCTATTACGCCGTACCCGGCGACTTCCGCTACGCCCTGCTGCGCCATTTCGAGACCACCGTGCCGGCGATCTTTTCGGACCGGAAACGTTTCGCCATTCGAACCAAGTCCGTTCCGCCTTACGAGGGCACCCGGCTGCTGGAATCGAAACAGACGGTCTTCACCGTCACCCCGCTGCGCGACGGCCATCCTTTGCGCGAAGCGGAGGTCCACCGCCTGCTGGATCGGCTCGGACGTTCCCTGCCCCACGCGGGGAGCCCATCGCTGGAGGAGTACACGGCCCTGCAATGCCGCTTCGAACTTGGCCAACCGGTACCGCTCGGCCACGGCCGACATGCGGTACGCATCGCCATCGGCGGCGAAAACATCAGCCAGCTCTACGATGCATCGCATCACGCCGCCGATTCCGCAGCCGCCGCCATGCAGACGCTGAGTCGTCAGTTGGAAGCGCTTTGCCGCAAGCTCAACCTGCTATTGGAAAACCTCGATGCCTACTGATACCTGGCACGCACGCCTGGCACCGGAGCTGGTGGACGCCGTTCTGGCCGATTATGGCGGCGACGAAGGAGTGCCGGCCTTCCTGCTCTACGACCTGGATTTGATGACCGCCAAGGTCGCGGTACTCAGGACATCGATGCCCGGATTCGAGCACGCTATGGCGATCAAGGCCTGTCCCTTCCTGTTCGTGCTCAAGCATCTGGCCGGTCTGGGTCTGTCGCTGGAGGCCGCCTCGATCGAAGAGGTCCACCTCGCCCTCGCCGCCGGCTGCCCGCCGGCGCGCATCGTGTTCGACTCGCCCTGCAAGACCAAAGAGGAGTTGGCCTTCTGTCTGGAGCGGGGCATTACCCTCAACCTCGATAACCGCTCCGAATATGAGCGCGTCCGCGCGCTGCTGGCGGGACGAGCCCCGCTTGGACGCATCGGTCTGCGGGTCAACACCCAGGTGGGCGAGGGCGCCATCGCCCACACCAGCGTCTCCGGCGGCACCTCCAAGTTCGGCCTCTCCCTCACCCGCAACCGCGCCGACATCGATTACATCTTCAACGACAGCGCCATCGTCACCGGTCTGCACAGCCACGTGGGCAGCCAGGGCGTGCGCATGGAGCAACTGGTGGAGTCGGTGGTGCGGCTCGCGCAACTCGCCGACCAACTCGGCGCAGCCGACACGATAGGCTGGCTGGATATCGGCGGCGGCCTGCCGTGGCCTTACCTGGACCAGCCAGGCCTGCCCACCCCGACGGCACTCCATCAGGCGATCCGCCAGGCGATCCCCTCCCGCTGGCTTGCGGACGGGCGACTCATCACCGAGTTCGGACGCGCGTTCTTCGCCGGCTGCGCCGTGTACGCGAGCCGCGTCGAATACGTCAAGGCTCAGGGCGACGTCGTTTACGCGACCATCCATGCCGGCGCCGATCTGTTCATGCGGCCGACCTACTTCCCGGATGTCTGGCCCCACCGCGCCGAGTTGCACCCGGAGAGGCCGCGCACCGGGCGGGTGATCAAGATCGCCGGACCGTTGTGCTTTGCGGGCGATGTGCTCTATGCGGATTTTCCCGGCGGCACACCCCAGGCGGGCGACTGGCTGGTTGTCGATGACGTCGGCGCCTACACCGCCAGCACCTGGTCGCGCCATTGCAGCCGCGCCATGCCTCCGGTGCTCGCGCACAAAGATGGAACGGTTACGCTCGCAAAGCGCGGCGAGACACCGGAGGACGTGGTGCGTTTCTGGTCATAACAATGTTGCACGAATGGCACCTGGGATATCCCGGCGTCCAGATGGAAATTCGCTTCGCAATGGAGCGCGTAGTCGGTTCATCTTTGCGAAATGCAAGAGGAAAAACCTGAGCCCGTTTGCGCATTATGTGAAACCACCGGAATACGACCTCCGCACAATCCGAACTATCTGTTGTTCGGTCGTGGATGACCCTTCAAATCAAATATCGTTTGATTTACCGCTGCGGCGCGATTGATTCCGGTCTCTCTTTTAGAGTGGCGGCTATTTGTTGTCGTTGCCGGGGAAAGGAAAATTTGTGACGCCGGTCCTGTATCCTCTGCGAAGAGGGACCATCATGATCTGCGCCGGCAGCGCATCGAATGCCGGGGGTGGCGTGCAACGTCATCGGCAGACGGACGAAATCGTACCGATTAACGCATGACGCAGTCAGGGAAGGACCGCTGACGCGTACCAGTGAGGAGGTTCGAAATGGGCAACATCAAGTCGGAATTCTTGGCATCGTCGCGCGAGTCATCGCTGTCGGCATTGGCCGATGGCATCCACGACGTGGTCGGCGAGGAATTGCCGTTCGATATCCAGTTCGTCACGGATGAGCGGCCGGCCGGGGAAATGAACGAGGCCGAAGGTTTTACCGGCGCTGCCGCGCTTACGTCCTAACAGACTGTTCCGGGTCGTTGAAAGTAGCGAAAGGCCGCCACGGCACTCCCCCTGGAGGATTCGCACTACTAAACCGGTTGTAGCTGAGAGGCAACATGCTACCGGGGAACGCTTACCTGCGAAACACAGGTAAGCGACTGAAGAATAGGAATGGTGGCCAGGGGCGGAATCGAACCGTCGACACGGGGATTTTCAGTCCCCTGCTCTACCAACTGAGCTACCTGGCCGAAAGGCCGCCTATTTAAGCGGCTGGAAAACTTTTAGTCAAGGAAAAGCTCACTGCTTGGGGGGAACATAGCCCTCGGGGGCGTTGGTGCCGCCGCCGAAGAAGAACTGCTCCATCTGTTGTTCGAGCATTTCGCGGTGTTTGGGATTGATCGGACTCAGGCGGTATTCGTTGATCAGCATGGTCTGCTGGCGCAGCCACAACTGCCACCCCTCTTTGGAGACGTTGTCGAAAATCCGCTTGCCGAGCTCGCCCGGATAGGGTTGACGCTCCAGGCCTTCGGCCTCTTTGCCCAGTTTGACGCACTGCACCATACGGGTCATCTCGTTACCTCGAATTCGTTGAGCAACTGCCCGACCAGCCGTTTGATCGGCGCCGGCAGCCCCAGTTGATGGCAAAGGTGGGTTTTATACCAGACTGCGCCGTCCGGTTCCATGATCGCGCCCTCCGGGACCGACCGGACCCGCAGACACAGCGGCGTGATATCCAGTTGGAAATGGCTGAAGGTGTGACGCAGCGGAATCCACTGCTCACTCTGTTCCACCTCCAGTCCACGGGCCGCACACCACTCGGCGGCACTCTCGCTGTCGGCGCACTCGGGCAGGCTCCACAGGCCGCCCCAGATGCCGCTGGGCGGGCGCTGTTGCAGCAGCAGTTCGCCTGCGGGGTTGAGCAGCAACAACATGGTGGTACGGCGCAGCGGGATCGCCTTGCGTGGGCGCGGCGTGGGATAGCGGGTCGCTTCCCCTGCCGTATGGGCGCGACACTGTGCGGCCTGCGGGCAATCACCGCAACGGGGGCGACTACGGGTACAGAGGGTCGCACCCAGGTCCATGATCGCCTGGGTATAGGCGGCAATGCGCCGCTGCGGGGTGAACTCCTCGGCCAGCTGCCACAGTTCGCGTTCCACCGCCGGCTGCCCCGGCCAGCCGGCGACGGCGTGGTAGCGGGTCAGCACGCGCTTGACGTTGCCGTCGAGGATCGGGTGGCGCTCGCCGCGCGCCAGCGCCAGGATCGCACCGGCGGTGGAGCGGCCGATGCCGGGCAGGGCCGTCGCCTCCTCCAGGGCGGCGGGAAACTCTCCGCCGTGCTGCGCAACGACCCGTTGCGCCGCGCGGTGCAGGTTGCGGGCCCGGCTGTAATAGCCGAGACCCGCCCAGTGGGCGAGCACCTGCTCCAGCGGCGCCGCCGCCAGCGCCGCAAGGTCGGGAAAACCCTCCATGAAGCGCTGGAAATAGGGGATGACGGTGGCGACCTGGGTCTGCTGCAGCATCACCTCCGACACCCACACCCGGTAGGGCGTGGGGTCGCGCTGCCACGGCAGGTCCTTGCGGCCATGGCGGTCGAACCAAGCCAGCAGTCGATCGGCAAACACATCGGACATCAGAACTTGAGCATCCCCTTGAGCTTGTTCTGCAATTCGTTTTCCAGATTCTTGCGTAGACGCTGTTCCTGCTTCTTGCGCTCCTGCTCCACCGCCTGTTTGACTCTGGCGTCGAGAATGGCCTGAAGGTCGACGTTGAACTTGGGCGCGCTGAAGGTGCCGGTGATACGAATCGGGATCGGCGTGCCATTCAGCTGACCCAGCTCCTTGCCGCCCTGCCCCGTCATCGCTCCCGTCACGCCCGCCTCGACGCGGTAGTCGATGGTATCGGTCACCAGGTTGGCGCTGCCCTTGCCGTTGATGCGCAACAGGGGCGACTTGGCGGAGAGGTCGTCATTGCTGACCACGCCGTTGACCACTTTCGCCGAGCCGCTGAGCGCGGCGAAATCGGTCTGCTTCGCCTCATCCTTCGGCGGCGGCAGTTTCTTGTAGGCGGCATAGGCGGTGCGCAGCAGCAGACCGATATTGACGCCGTTGACGGTGCCGTTGGTAAAACTGAACGCGGCATGGCCGTTGAGGCTCTTGCGTACCGCCAGCGGCTCCAGCCCATGCGCCGTCATTTTGGCGCTGATGTTGGCGGTACCGGTGACGTATTCCTTGCCCATGAAGTCCTTGAGCAGCGGCCCGACCTGCACGCCCGAGAGCTTTTCATCCATGCTGCTCACCGGCGTCGCACCACGGACGTTGAAGGTGAGGTTGCCCTGGTAGCTGCCCTTGTAAAGCTGCGCCCCGACCGGGTAGACGTGGAACACGCCGCCCTTGGCGGTCAGGGTGGCGTGCAACGCCGTCGAGCGCAGGTTCATCACCTTCAACTTGCCCACCTTGACCGTTCCCTGGATGTCCAGACTGCGCAGCAACGGCAGCGGCAGCTGCATGGCGGCAGCGGCACCGGCGGCCCCCGGCGTCGCCACGCGATGCACCGGCTTGGGCGCGGGCGGCGGCAGATAGCGGTCCACGTCCATCTGATCGGCATCGAGCGCATAGCGGATCAGCGGATGTTTGAAGTCGCGGACCGATGCGCGGCCGGTCAGTTTGGTGTCGTCCAGTTGCAGCACCAGATTGCCAAGTGCCGCATGATCGAGCCCGGCGTCAAAGCTGAAGCTGAACGCCGCCTTGGTCAGGGCGCTGGGGTCCGCCATGGGCGGCAGCTTCACGCCCAGCGCCTTGGCGACGTCCTGCGGCACGAAGGCGGCACTGTGCAGCTTGCCGCTGAACTGCGGCGCATCGATGATCCTGGTGCCTTGTACATCGCCCTGCAGGTCGACACCGAGGGCGCTGAGCTTGAGTGCGGTCAGCCGCACGGTCTGGGCCTTCAGATCGGCGCTGATGTCGCCGTGCAGGGTCGCCGCGACCTTGCCGCCGGGGGCCAGCTTGCCCTCCAGGTCGGCGGTCAGCGCGGTGCCGTCCAGCCGGTAGCGCTGAGCCGGCAGGTCGAGGGTGATGTCGGAGTGCAGAGTGAACGCCGCCTTGCCTCCGGCCAGCAGCTTGCCGTGCAGATCGGCGGCCAGGTCGGTGGCGTCGAGGCGGAAACGCTGATTGGCCAGGTCGAGGGTGACGCGGCTGGCGAATTTGACGTGGCCATTCACCGCCGGCTTGTTGCTATCGGCGTCGAATGCCAGGGTGACGCCGAACGGCTGGCCGGGCCGCACCGCCCCACTGACCAGATTGAGGTGGCTCACCGCGTAGCGTGCACCGCTCATGCGGTCATCCCAACTGACGCTGGCATCGCGCAGTTCTATCCCGCCTATGGCCAGCGCGCCGAGGGCGTTGCCGGCGCCGCCCTTGGCTGCCGGGGCGCCCTTCTGCGGCGCGGGCGCCGCGGCGGCCGGCGCCTTCACCAAGTCGCTCCAGTTGGTGCTGCCGTCGGCGCGGCGCCCCAGATTGAGCTCCAGGCCGCTCAACACGATCTTGTCCGTCTCCACCTTTTCATGCAGCAGCGGCAGCAACTTGACCTTGACCTCGGCGCCGCCGATGCGCGCGAACGGCGCCGGCCCGAAACCGGGGGCATTGCTCAGCTCCATCTTGCCGATATCGACGCCCAGCCACGGAAACAGGGAGAGTTTCATCTTGCCCTCGATGGTCAACTCGCGTCCGGTCTGCTTTTTCACCAGCGCACTGATCTGGGAGCGGTAGTCGTTGAGGTCGAATACCATGGGCACGACAATCGCCGCCGCCACCAGCAACACCACGACGCTGCCCACCAACCATGCAAGGATTTTGAGGAATTTTTTCATGATCGACCGCCCTGCCCCCTGGGTTGCGCTACCTGCAACATAGTACACCGGAAGCGGCGCATGCGCCGCTCGGCCCCGGTTCAGGCCGATGCCGAAATGAGAGGGGGATAAGTCTGGACATAGTGGGGGAATATGGAGCGGGCGATGGGAATCGAACCCACGTCTTCAGCTTGGGAAGCTGAGGTAATGGCCATTATACGACGCCCGCGTCGAGCGCTGAATCATACTACCGGTGCGCCACGACACTCAAGGGAAAAGGGGGCGGCGGCAGGTCCGATCAGAGCACGTCCCACAGCGACTTGAAGCGATCGAACTCATCCTTATGGGCTTCGACCTGCCGCTGCGCCTTGACCTCTTTCACCGCATCCTGCTTCTCCATAAAGCGGAACATGCGAAAGGTGGGCGACCCCTCCAGTTGCTCGAGCAACACGATGTGCGCTTCGTGCGCCCCCGATTCGAGCATCAGCTGTTTGTTCTCCAGACCGGTCATCTGCGGCAACACAATACGCAACTGCTCCTGCTCCGGCCCGAGCAGGCATTCGATGGGCACGCTGCGCCGTCCCTGCTGTTCCGTGCGCACCGTCGCCGGCACCGAGCGCTGCTGCAGCCGCTTCACCCCCACTTCCAACTGTGCACCCTTCAGCCGGATCCAGCACACGCAACCGACGTGCCAGTCACTTACGTCGCTGGTATCGTTGAATGCGATCATGTCGCCGTCCTTGATACGGCCGACATCGGCCGCCGTGAAACTCAAACCGACGCCGCCGCAGCTTTTGTCGATCAGCGCGCCTTGCAGCATGCGAAAACTCTTGTTCACCTCCACCGAGGTCCATGACTGGACCGTTTCCTGTGCGCGCCCGGAATAGACCATATCCCACACGTCGGCCTCCTCCTCGCGCTGGGCGGTGAAACCCCAATGGGACGAACCATCGTCGGTCGACGCCTTGTCCTGCAGTTCGAAGCGCTCCTTGGCGAGGTCCGCCGCTACCGCCGGCTGCTCCGCCGGATGCTCTTCGGCAACGGGCTGATGCAACTGCGTCAGCAGGGAGTGTATATCGCGCAAGCCGAATACCGCATGAACGCTGCCCCTGTCGCTCGCGCGCTCATCTCCGCGCTCGGGGGGACGACGCCAAGCGTTGACCAGCGCAACCAGCGTATCGCGCTGAACCGTGCTGCCGTTGGCGAGCGGCACTGCGGAATTGATCCGATACTGCTGCAGTTGTTGTTGCAGGGTGTCGAGCAGATGATCCATGTATAGCGTACGAATCGTGGCGAGCGCGGGTTGGCTGCCTGCATGCAGTTTCCGCAACGATACCGGCGGCGCATCTTCGTCAAAGTCGATACAGTAACGATCGCCGCAGTCCGCCGTCGTCGCCGGGACCACCAGTTCCAGGCCGGAGATCCACAGTGCCATGTTGCCGTGAATCTCATCATGCTGGTCGGCACGCAAACGCTGCGGCGCCAACATCGCCGACAACAACAGCTGCTTATATTCGTAATCGACGCTGGTGTCTCGGTGCGCATTACCGATGACGGGTATCGCAATATCGAGCAGGCCGTTGTCCGCCGACAGATGGTAGCCGCGATGCAGCCGCAGCCAGACGCCGGGGGGCTCCGGCAGATGCAGCAAGCGGTAGTTGCACAGAATCGCGGAGAAGTAGTGCATCATGCGGTGCAGTGCCGTGGTCCACAGCTGTTCCCACTTGCGCTGGCGGAACCAGTGATGCGCATCGCACTGCATCATCACCGCCTGATACCCCACCACCATTGCCGTCATCAATTCGGTCGACAGCAACGCGATACGCAGCGTCTTCTCCCCCAACGGAAAGGTCTTGCCGGTGAAGTGTTTCCTCAGCGTTTGCAGCAGGCCATCCAACACGGGCGCAACCTGTTCCAGAAACTCCAGACGTTGACGGACATCGATATCGAGGCGATTGACCTGGTACAGCGCCGCATAGATCTGGCGCGTGGACTCGCCGACATGCCCCAGCGGCAGCGCAGCGAGCCACCGCCGCACCGCTTCCGGCTGGGTGTTGAACGAAGTCGATTCCCGTTTGCTCTGCGCAGGGATATCGAGATTTAGGGTAGGTCGCATTTCATTCCTCCGTGAACTGGTAGGTACCAGCCACGCGCTTGCCAATCCGCGCAGATGGACGCGGCACGCACAACCTTGTGCCGCGGGATGGCATTCGCCTGCTCCGGCACTTCGGTCGAAAGTGCAACGAGGCCGTCGTCGCGTTCCCTTTCCTTGGTGATGAATTATTCCAGACAACAGACCCTGCCGTAGGCGGGCGTGGGCCGATTATACGGCATAACGGGCGCTACTTCGGCGCTCGGACACACGGCATCAGTCGAACAGCGCCGCGATCTGTTCGCCATAGCGCTGCTGCACCTGGCTGCGGCGTAGCTTGAACGTCGGGGTCAACATTCCGTTTTCGATGTTCCACTCATCCAGCGTCAGCGCCACCCGCCGCACCTTGGCGTAGGCGGGATAATCATGCAACGCCGCAGCAATGCGCTTCTGTACCAACCGATGGACGTGCGCATCGTGCAGGCTGGCCGGCGCAAAGGGATCGAGGTGCAGCGTCTTGAGCCATTCGCACCAGTGCTCCCCATTGAGCGCCACCAGCGCCGCCAGATAGGCCTGGCCCTCCCCGACCACCAGGGCCTGCTCGAATAGGGGATCGAGACCGATGGCCGCCTCCATCTCCGCAGGGGCCGCCTTTTCGCCGTTGCTCAGGGCGATGATCTCCTTGAGCCGCCCCGTCAGATAGACATGCCCCTGCTCCAGGCGGGCCTGGTCGCCGGTGTGCAGCCAGCCGTCGGCACTCAGCGCCGCATAGGTGGCGTTATGGTCGTTCCAGTAGCCCTGCATCACGTTGGGGCCGCGCACCAGCAGTTCACTGTGGTCGCCGATGCGTACCTCGACATCCGGCAACGGCAGGCCGACGCTGCCGGGGGCGTTGTCATCGGGCAGATTGACGCTCACCACCGGTGCCGCCTCGGTCAGACCGTAGCCCTGCAACACGTCGATGCCGAGACCGATGAACATCCGTGCCACCGGTGTCGGCAATGCCGCACCGCCGCTCACCGCCAGGCGCAGCCGGCCGCCGAAGCGCTGGGCCGCCTTGGTGGCGACCAGACGCTGCAACAGCGGCCACAGCCAGCGGAACAACCCGGCGCTGCCGCGCCCCTGCGCCGCCTCGAAGCGGCGCCAACCGACGGCGACCGCCATCCGAAACAACAGACGCTGCACTGGCGCATGCTGCAAACGATCCTCGATACGGCCGTAGATCCGCTCGAACAACCGCGGCACCGCGATAATCATCGTCGGCCGCTGTTGCAGCAGGTCCTGCGCCAACTGTTGTACCGAACGGGCGTAGGCCACGGCGCTGCCGGCCACCATCGGCAGATAGTAGCCGCCGGTGCGTTCGAGCATGTGGGACAGCGGCAGAATGGAAAGGAACAGGTCGCTGCTGTCGAAGGTGAACAGATTGGCGGCGGCATAGGCGTTGGTCAGGATGTTGCGGTGGCTCAGCATCACCCCCTTGGGCCGGCCCAGGGTGCCGGAGGTGTAGACGATGGTGGCCAGGTCGTCGGCGTCCGACGGCGCGATGGCCAGCGGCGCCGGATCGCCGAGCCAGGAAGCGGCACCCCGTACCCGCGGGTCCTTATCCGTCTCCCCGTCCGCCGGCAGCACCACGATACGCTGCAACACCTCCACCCCGGCCAGCGCGCTGGCCAGGCGCCGGTAACGGTCGTCCGCCAGCACCAGGATGCGGGCGCCGCAATCGCGCAGGATGTACGCGACGCTGTCGGGGCGGTCGTCGAGATACAGCGGCACCACGACCAGGCCGAGCCCCAGCGCCGCCTGCTCCACGACCACCCACTCGGGCGAATTGCGCAGTTGCAGCGCCAGCCGCTCGCCCGGTTGCAGCCCTTCCGCCTGCAGCGCCCGCTGCCAGCGCCCCACCTCGCGTGCGACCTCGCGCCACAACCAGTCGACCCAAGCGCCGCTCTGCCGCTCGAAGGCCCGGTAAGCCAACATGTCGGGGCTGCGCCGCACCCGCTCACGCAGCAGCCCGTCCAGCGTCAGCGCCTCCTGCGGCGCAATGTAGTCGAGGGAATCGTCGTTCATCGGGTTGGGATCATTATCGTTATGCCATACCCGCATGGTAATCGGGTTTGACGAGTCCAACCAGCAACCAGTACGCTTCCTGTCCATGGAAATCTTCGTCAACGGCGCCGCGCGCCAGGTCCCCGACAACTACACCGCCGCCGAGCTGGTCGAGGCCCTGGGCCTCGCCGGCAAACGGGTGGCGATGGAGGTCAACCGCGAGATCGTGCCGCGCAGCGACTACGCGGCCCACTGTCTCCAACCCGCCGACAAGGTCGAGGTGGTCCACGCCATCGGCGGCGGTTGATCCGCCGCGCGGTATAATCCGTATCATGTCCCATTAACCTGCTCCAGGAACGCCCATGTCCAAGCTCAACGACCCGCTGGTGATCGCCGGCGTCGAATACCGTTCCCGTCTGCTCACCGGCACGGGCAAGTACCAGGACCTCGAACAGACCCGCCTCGCCACCGAGGCGGCCGGCGCCGAGATCGTCACCGTGGCGATCCGCCGCACCAACATCGGCCAGAATCCCGGCGAGCCCAACCTGCTCGACGCGCTGCCGCCCAGCAAGTACACCATCCTGCCCAATACCGCCGGCTGCTACAGCGCCGAGGACGCGGTGCGCACCTGCAAGCTGGCGCGCGAACTGCTCGACGGCCACGACCTGGTGAAGCTGGAAGTGTTGGGCGACGAGAAGACCCTCTATCCCGACGTCACCGCCACTCTGCATGCAGCCGAACAACTGGTGAAGGACGGCTTCAAGGTGATGGTCTACACCTCCGACGACCCGATTATCGCCAAGCGGCTGGAGGAGATGGGCTGCGTCGCGGTGATGCCCCTGGCCGGACCCATCGGCTCCGGTCTCGGCATCCAGAACCGCTACAACATCCTGGAGATCGTGCAGAACGCCAAGGTGCCGATCCTGGTCGACGCCGGCGTCGGTACCGCCTCCGACGCCACCGTGGCGATGGAGCTGGGCTGCGACGGCGTGCTGATGAACACCGCCATCGCCGCCGCCCGGGACCCGGTGCTGATGGCGTCGGCGATGAAGAAGGCGGTCGAAGCCGGGCGCGAGGCGTTCCGCGCCGGGCGCATGCCGCGCAAGCGCTACGCCAGCGCCTCCTCGCCCATTGACGGCACCTTCTTCTAATTCAAAAGCAATACAGCCTAACCACGGGAGCCCGGGGGAACACAGGGGAATATTGCCATTAGCGTATGCTCTCCACCGGCTTCGGCGCTAAATCACCCCGTGTACCCCCGCGGTTAATCCTTGGGTCTTCGGGTTTAGGTTGTATCCTTCAGATATGGATATTCTGCAGATCGGCAACGGTTCACCGCCCCAGCGCCTCGACGCCTGCGCCATGGCCCCGTCCCAGGGCTTTCTCTGGCTCGACTTCGCGCGCGAGCAGGATATCGAATGGTACCTGACCATCGAGCAGCTTACCGGCGTCAAGATCCATGAGCGGCACATCAAGGACAGTTTCAACCCCGCCCACCCGTCGTTTTTCGACACTACCAGCGATTACGACATGGTGATCTTCCGCGGCCTCGCCCCGGAGAGCGAGGAGAGCGGCTTCGCCACCCGCCCCGTCGCCTTTTTCCTGTTCGACCGGCTGCTGGTCACGGTGCAGGAGGGAGACAGCCGCTCGGTCAAGGCGGTCAAGGAGCGGCTACTGCACCAGGCGGGCCGCGTGCCGGCCGATCCGCCGGCCCTGATGCACCTGATCCTCAACGCCATGGTCGATCGCTTCCTGGCGCTGCGCGAACCGCTGGCGCAGCAGATGGAGGAGTGGGCCGACAAGCTGCTCGACCCGCGCAATTCGTTTGCCGACTGGTATCTGGTATTGGGCCACCGCACCCAGCTGCGGCGCCTGGAGGGTCTCTGCGACGAGCAGCTGGATGCCGTGGTCTCCTGGCGCGAAAGCGGCCGCAGCGATATCGGCGAATACCTCAACGTACGCTACACCGATCTGCTGGAGCACATCCGCCGCGTTACCAAGTTCGCCACCAACCAGCAACACGAGGTGGAGTCGCTGGTGCAGCTGCACTTCTCCGCCGTGGCGCACCGCACCAACGAGATCATGCGCACCCTCACCGTGGTCACCGCGATCTTCATGCCGCTGTCGCTGATCGCCGGCGTCTACGGCATGAACTTCGTCAACATGCCGGAGCTGCACACCCACCTCGGCTACTTCTTCACCCTGCTGGCGATGGTGCTGCTGGCCGCCGGCCTACTGCTGCTGTTCCGCCGCAAGAAGTGGTTCTGACCTCCACCGATCCGGCGCCGCCGTGTCGGCATTACGACAAAATGACTCGCCCTCAGTCCGCCGGTGGTGGGCTCCACTGCGGCGGCGCGCTCTTCACATAGATATCGCGCTGTGGGAAGGGGATGGTGATTCTCGCCTGCTTGAAGGCGCGCCATATCGCCAAATTGAGATCGGAGCGGACATTGCCCATCCCCGCCTCCGGATCGTCGATCCAGACCCGCAGCTCCAGCGAGATGCCGTTGTCGCCGAACTCCATCAGCCTGGTCACCGGCGCCGGATACTGCAACACGCGCGACGCCTCTTTCGCCGCTTGCAGCATCAGCGCCATCGCCTGCTCCGGGTCGTCGTTATAGCTCACCTGCACCGGGATGCGGATGCGCACGTGGCGATCCGAATAGCTCCAGTTGATCACCTCGGAGGTGACCAGGTTCTCGTTGGGGATCAGGGTCTCGACGCCGTCGCGGTTGCGTACCACGATGTAGCGGGCGCGCAACTCCTGCACCCAGCCAAAGCTGTTGCCGATGGTGATCACGTCGCCCGGACGAATCGAGCGGTCCAGTACCAGGATGAAGCCGCTGATGAAATTGCTGGCGATGCGCTGCAGGCCGAAGCCGATGCCGACGCCGAGGGCGCCGCCGAACACCGTCAGCGCCGTCAGGTCGATACCGACCGCATTGAGCGCGATCAGGAGGGCCAGGGAGATCAGGAAAAACTTGGTGAACTTGGCCAGCGCGATCTGCATCGCCGGGGTGACGTGGGTTGACTGCCGTACCTGCCGCTCGATAAGGCCGGAGAGCCAGTAGGCCAGGGTGGTGAGCAACCCGAACAGCAGCAGCAACTTAAGCGACGACAGCAGCGATATGCGCGTAGTGCCGATGTGGATCGCCAGATCATCCATCGCCCGCAGCACCGGCTGCAGCCAGCCCAGCAGGTGCAGCGCCACCACACCCCACACCGTGGTACTGATGATGTTCTCCCACGCCTTCAGCAGCGGCGAGGCTGGAAACCCCTTGCGCAGCACGTAGACCAGGAAGCGGATGATCGCCAGGGAGAGCAGCAGCGATACCGCGATGTTCAGCAGCAGCACCTTGATATCGAACGCCAGCAGAATGACGCGGCCGACGACCACGCCGAGCGCCATGGTGAAGGGGAACAGCACCCGTTGGGCGGTGCGCTGGGTGAAACGCCGCACGCCGGTAGTCTCGGTGTCGGCACTGCCTTCACCGAGATATTTACCGAGATAGTGGTGCACCGCCCAGGCGCCGGCGGCCGCGGCGAGCAATACCGCGAGCTGTGCCCACGAGGCGGGCTGGGTCAAGACAACCTGCCAGCGATGCAGTTCCCGTTGCGCGTAATCCAGGGCGGTCATATCCATGCTCCGACGGGTGATGGGGCAATCTACCGCAGTGTGGCCCATCCACCAAGAGGGGAGGGCTTTTCCTGCCGCCGCGCCCTCCCTACAATGTGCCGCCCGACCCGAGGACTACCGCCCGTGACCGAACCGCAGCGCCCGACCCGCACCATCCGCTCGTTCACCCGCCGCCAGGGCCGCCTGACCGGCGCCCAGCAGCGGGCGCTGGAGCTGCTGTTTCCGCAGTTCGGCGCCGCCATCGGCGACACCCTCATCGATTTCGACACGCTGTTCGGGTGCACCGCGCCGCGCATCCTGGAGATCGGCTTCGGCAACGGCGACTCCCTCGCCGCCATCGCCCACACCCACCCGGAAAACGACTACCTGGGCATCGAGGTGCACAGGCCCGGTGTAGGTCACCTGCTGCTGAAGATCGAGGAGTTGGCGCTGACCAATGTGCGCGTGATCTGCGACGACGCGGTGGAAGTGCTGCGCCGACGCATCCCCGAGGGTTCGCTGGATGCGGTCTACCTGTTCTTCGCCGACCCGTGGCCGAAGAAGCGCCATCACAAGCGCCGCATCGTACAGCCGGAATTCGCCCAGCTGCTGCGCAGCCGTCTCAAGCCCGGCGGCCGGTTCCACATGGCCACCGACTGGGAGAACTACGCCGAGCACATGTTGGCGGTGATGGGCGCCGCCGATGGATTCCGCAACACATCCCCAAACGGCGACTACGTCCCGCGCCCCGACTACCGCCCGCTCACCAAATTCGAACAGCGCGGCCAGCGGCTCGGCCACGGGGTGTGGGACCTGATCTTCGAGCGGGTGAGCTGAACGGCGGCCTGATCTATAATCGGATGCGGGACACGGTGGTCCCGCACCCTATGGCCTTCAAGGAAGAACGCCCATGGCGCACGCTCCCCATACCTTCTCTCCCTTCCAGGTGGCTGTTGCCGCACTGGCCTGCTGTCTTGCGACCACGGCGCCGGCGAAAGAGCAGAACGTCACCCGCTGGGTCGACGACCAGGGGCAGACCCACTTCACCGATCGCCCCCCGGCCGCTGCCGAAGGCGCCGCCACCACGATGACGGTCGATCCCGATCGCAACGTGGTGCCGGCACCGCCGACGCCCCACTTCGTCCCGGCCGAACCGATACGGCGCAAACCGTCCAAAGGCAGCCACCGGGCGACGCGCGCCGCCGAAAAAAAGGCGCAGCGCTGCACCCGCGACAACGAACAACTGCGACGACTGCACAGCCGCATGCTGGCCGGCTACACCGCGCGCCAGTACAACAGCCTGATGCGGCGCAAACGCAACCTCGAACGCAAGGCCGCGACCGACTGCCATTGAACAATCGCACAGGCACCCCTCCGGGTAGGCAATATCTCGGCGTGCGGGCGCTGGTCGCCACCGCCTTCATCGCCTGCCGCAGGCGCTCACCGACGAGGCATAGGCCGCAGGCCCTCGTCGTTCAGCAAATCTTGTCGTTGCGGCGGCCGTCATAAAGGGCTGCTTATGGTCGCGTTAACGGCGATTGAATACGGCTGCCATTTACGGCATTCGTGAACCCGGGTCGCCGTCAGCAGTCTATCCATCGCAATAAAACCCAGGTATCTTTTGTTGGTATCCACATCCCAAAAATGTCTGTATAGACTGGCACAAGGAGTTCAACGGTGTTTACACCGCACCCCATCAATCTGCTGGACTTTGTCATCTCCATCAGCAGCGCGATCGATCACATCGATTCGCGCCTTGCCCACCACCACAAGCGGGTGGCCTACATCGCCAACCAGATCGCACGCGAGATCGGGGTGTCGCAGAAGTCGCAATACGACGTGGTGCTGGCCGGTCTGCTGCACGACATCGGCATCCTCTCCGCGCAGGAACGCGGCAAGCTGCTGGAGTTCGACGATGCCCCGGACCACGACCGTCATTGCGAGGTCGGCTATCAACTGCTCAACAAGTTCCGTCACTTCTCCGACGTCTCCACCATCATCCGTTACCACCATCCGGGGAAGGACGGTACTGCCGGTGTTGCGGTACCGCTGGAGTCGCGCCTGCTGCACCTGGCCGACCGCATCGAGGTGCTGATCGACAAGGAACAGCCGGTCCTGGAGCAGGTCGATCGCATCGTAGCGGCCATCGCACGCAACGCCGGCGACACCTTCTGCCCCGAGCACGTGGAAGCCTTCAGCGAACTGGCCTGGCGCGAACATTTCTGGCTCGACGTCATCTCGCCGTCGCTGGAGCAGGTGCTGATCAACAACTGCCGCAGCTACTCCATCGAACTGGAGAACGACGACTTGATCGACTTTGCCGAGCTGCTGGCCCACATCATCGACTTTCGCTGCCACTTCACCGCGACCCACTCCAGCGGCGTCGCGGCGGTGGCCTCCAACCTCGCCCACCTGATCGGCTTCTCCGCCACCGAGTGTCAGAAGGTGCGGGTGGCCGGCTATCTGCACGATATCGGCAAACTGGCGATCCCCGGCGAGCTGCTGGCCAAGAAGGGCTACCTGAGCAGCGCCGAGTTCCGGGTGGTGAAGTCGCACGCCTACTACACCTACCGCATCCTCGAACCGCTGCAGGGGCTGGACGAGATCAAGACCTGGGCGGCGATGCACCACGAGCGCCTCGACGGCTACGGCTATCCGGGACGTTACCCGGGACGCAAGATCCCGCTCGGGGCGCGCATCATCGCAGCGGCCGACGTCTTTACCGCCCTGCTGGAACACCGCCCCTACCGGGCGTCGCTGGCCAAGCAGGAAGTGAGAAGCAAGATGCAGGAGCTGACCGCCCGCAACGTACTGGATGGAAAAATAGTGGACACGTTGCTGTCCAACTTCGACGACATCGATGCCTGCCGCGCCCATGCCCAGGAGGTGGCACGGCAGGAGTACCTGCGCTTCAGCGACCTGCTCGTTGCCGACCTGGCCGCCTGCGGCTAAGACTCACCCCCCCCACAGCCACGCTGCACCGCGCACGCCGCTGGAATCGCCGTGCCGCGGCGGCACCAGCCGGGTATCAACCCGATCGGAAAAGACGTAGCGGCCCCACAGCCGGGGGACGTTGTCATAGAGCCGTCCGATGTTGGAGACGCCGCCGCCGAGCACGATCACCTCCGGATCGAGGAGGTTGATCACCGAGGCCAGCGCCCGCGCCATGCGGTCCTCATAGCGCTGCAGCGCCGCCTCCGCCCCATCGTCGCCCGCCGCAGCGCGCGCGACAATGGCCTGCGCCGTCAGCCTCTCCCCCGTCTCGCGCTCGAATGCCGCCGCCAAACCGGGGCCGGAGAGCCAGGTCTCGATGCAGCACCGTTTGCCGCAATAGCAGGAGGGGCCGGGCAGCTCTTCGGCACGGGGCCAGGGCAGCGGGTTGTGGCCCCACTCGCCGGCGATGGCGTTGACGCCCGTCAGCGGGCGGCCATGGATCACGATGCCGCCGCCGGTCCCGGTGCCGATGATCACCCCGAACACCACCGCCGCGCCGGCGGCGGCACCGTCCGTCGCCTCCGAAATGGCGAAGCAGTTGGCGTCGTTGGCCAGCCGCACCTCGCGCCCCAGTGCCGCCCCCAGGTCGCGGTCGAGGGGGCGGCCGATGAGGCAGGTGGAGTTGGCGTTCTTCACCAGGCCGCTGGCCGGCGACAGGGCGCCGGGGATGCCGACACCCACCGTGGCGCTCCGCCCCAGCTCGGTCTCGATCGACGAGACCAGCGCGGCGAGCGCGCCGACGGTGCCGGCATAATCCCCCTGCGGCGTCGCAATACGTCTGCGAATCAAGGTGTTGCCGGCCTCATCCAGGGCGATCGCCTCGATCTTGGTACCGCCCAGGTCGATACCTATCCGCATCACACACCTCCTCCCGTGGCGGTCAGGCCGGCAAAGCGGACTTGAACCGGGGATACAACGGCTATACTTGAGCTGAAAGGTAAGTATTTCGTGCCCGACTGGGCACGGAGAATGAGAGGAGGCCTGTCATGACCACCGAATTCGATCTCCCATCCATCGGCAGCGAAGGCGACGGCAGCCGCTGGAACGAGCAGCTGGCGCGCAATATCGCCAGTGCCGACGGTATCGGGCCGCTGGGCGAGGCTCACTGGCGCGTCATCCGCTACCTGCGCCAGCACTTCGTCCAATACGGCGCCGCCCCGCCGATGCACGTGGCCTGCGTGCAGAACAACCTCGACCCCCACTGCGTGGACAAACTGTTCCACGGCGCACGCGAGGCGTGGCGCGTCGCCGGCCTGCCCGACCCGGGCAGCGAGGCAATCAGCTACATGGATTGAGCTCAGGCAAGGCGCGAGGCGTGCATCACGCCGTAGAGGATCGACACCGCGATCAGCACGTAACCCAGCGGCGGCAGGATCTTGTTCAACACCGAAAAGATGCGCGGCATGCGATCGAGCTTGCCGCGCACGCTGCGCGGATAGTACCAGGCGAAGTAGACCCCCACCGCGATATTGATCAGCAGCGAGAACAGCTCGCCACTGCTCATTTGGCGGCACTCTTCAACACGCCCGCCTCGCGGATATGATCGAGACGGATGCAGCGCTCCTCGCCGTGATCGGTGAGCGCGGACATGAACTCCTGCCCTTCCCGCGTCTGCAGGTCGGTCGGCCGCAGCGTCTCCACGTGGTCGCCGCCCGCTTCGTCGCGCCAGCGCACGCGCAACCGTTGCTGGTGCAGTATCGCGACCTCGTACTCGGAGTAGACATCGCAATCGATGGGTGTGTAGTCGTTGTCGTCATTCATGGTCGTTTAAAAATAACTGCAATAGGTCGTTGAGAAAATCCTGTCCTTTGGCCGTGGGACGCACCCGTTCCCTGTCCCACGTGATGAAGCCCTGCCGCTGCGCCTGCGTCAGTTGTTCGGTGACGGCGCTGACGGCGAGGCCGGTACGCTGCGCGAACAACTCGGTCTCGAACCCGTCCACCAGGCGCAGCGCGTTCATCATGAATTCGAACACCGCGTCGGCGCGGCTCAACACCGCCTCGCCGTCAATTCGCCCGGCACCGCCGGCGGCCGCCAGATAGTCGCGCGGATGGCGCACCTTCCAGCGCCGCTCGATGCGCCCCGCGGACGGCAGCGTCACCTTGCCGTGGGCACCGGCGCCGATGCCGAGATAGTCGCCGAAGCGCCAGTAGTTGAGATTGTGGCGGCAACGGAAACCGGCGCGCGCATAGGCCGAAACCTCATACTGATCATAGCCCCCCGCCGCCAGTCGCGCCTGCCCGCGGCGCTGAATCTGATCGACCGTCTCCTCGTCCGGCAGAGTAGGCGGCCGGGCCTGGAACGCGGTGTTGGGTTCGAGGGTGAGCTGGTAATAGGAGAGATGGGTGGGCGCCAGATCGACGGCGGTCGCCACATCCTCCTCCGCCTGCCGCGGCGACTGGCCCGGCAGACCGAACATCAGGTCGAGATTGAAGTTGTCGAAGCCGGCGCCGTGGGCCGCCTCCGCCGCGCGGATCGCCTCGCGCCGACCGTGGATGCGGCCGATGCGCTGCAGCAGCCCGTCGTCGAAACTCTGCGCGCCGATGGAGAGGCGGTTGACGCCGGCGGCGCGAAACTCGATGAACTTGCCCTGCTCCACCGTCCCCGGATTGGCCTCCAGCGTGACCTCCGCATCGGGCAGCAGCCTGAGCCGCGCACGCAGCCCCGACAGCAACCGATCCAGCGCCTCCGGCGACAGCAGGCTCGGCGTGCCGCCGCCGATGAACACGCTGCCCGCCGCGCGTCCCCATACCGCCGGCAACTCCTGCTCCAGGTCGGCCAGCAGCGCATCGACATAGGCGATATCGGGTATCTCCCCGCGCGCCTCGTGGGAGTTGAAGTCGCAATAGGGGCACTTGCGCACGCACCAAGGCACATGCACATAGAGGCCTAGCGGCGGGATGGAAGAGAAACTAGACATGATGAGTCTTATTGGGAACGCCTGGCAATGCGCCAGCATAACACCGCATAGCCGGGATATACTGAACCGAATTCAATGTTGCTGACATGGACCTGCAATACTCTTTCACTGTGATGTACAGGATATACAGCGCCAACATACTTCAGCATGCGCCGGGCCGTGTCCGAAGGGTGCCGGCCACCGCATTCCCGCCGGGAACAAGGCCGTGAACTGGCTGTTTCCGCTGCGCCGCATCATTCCCCTGGCACTGCTGCTGCTCAGCCTGCCGTTTGCCGCCGTGATGCACATGTGGGATATCCATCATGCCAATCAGGAAATCGTACAACAGCTCACCGCCAGCGCCACCCACAGCGGCGCCCAGCTGACCGCCATGTTACGCGGCCCGCTGACCCAGGACGATTGGGCCGCGGCACGCCACATGTTGCAAAGCGCCGGCACCACGCCGGACCTGCGCTGGGCGGTGGTGGCCGACGCACAGGATCACGTCGTCCTCAGCACCGACGACCGCCTGCTGCAACGCAACGCCGCCACCCTGCCCGGTGCGCCCCCGGCCGCCCTGATCGCCGCTGCACGCCACCGCCGCATGGTGCGCACCGGCCTCTCCGCCGACCGCGACATGCTGTGGGCGATCTATCCCCTGCCGCTGCCGCAGCATGCCGGTAGCGGCGCCCTGATCCTGACCTTCGACAGCAGCACCCTGAAACAGTCGGCGCGCACCGAGGCCATGGAGCATGCCGTCAGCAGCGTCGGCGGCTCGCTGCTGCTGGCCGCCCTGATCTGGTTCTATCTGCGCCTTGCCGTAGTCAACCGCATCGAGCGGCTCACCGCTGCCATCGGCGACTGGCGCTCCGGTGAACAGGAACTCCCCTCCATCGGCGGCCACGACGAGATCGCCCAACTGGCGGACCAGTTCACCACCCTCACCCGTGAACTGGCGGAACAGAATCGCCAGTTGCATGCACTGTTCGAGCGCAGCTTCCAATTCATCGGCCTGCTGGCGCCCGACGGCACGGTGCTGGACGTCAATGACCTGGCATTGGAATTCGCCGACACCGACAAAGAAAACGTGATCGGGCGGAAATTCTGGTCGACGCCGTGGTGGGCCCACGACTCGGCCGGACAGCAACGACTGCAACAGGACGTTGCCGCGGCGGCGACCGGCACCCACATCCGGCGCGACGCCACCCACATAGCGCCCGGCGGCGTGGCCCACTACGTCGATTTCTCGCTGCGCCCCATCCGCAATCAGCACGGTCAGGTGCAGTGGCTGCTGGCAGAGGGTCACGATGTCACACCGCTGAAGGAAGCGGAGCGGCGCAGCCGTCGCCTCAGTGCCTTCTACGCCACCCTCAGCCACACCAATACGGCCATCGTGCGCAGCCGCTCCACTGCGGAACTGTTCCCGCTGATCTGCCGCGTAGCGATCGAACAGGGCGGACTCAAGGGCGCCTGGATCGGTATGCGCGACCCCAAGGGCCATAGTATCGACTCGGTAGCCAGCGCGGGTATCGACGCCGATTATCTGGCCAATCTCGGACTCTCGTTCGATCTGGACGATCCGCGGAGTAAAGGCCCTACCATCGCCGCGTTGAGCATGGGCCACAACTACATCTCCAACGACTTCCTCAACGATCCACGCACGGCACCGTGGCACGATCAGGCGCGCGCCGCCGGCATCCGTGCCTCCGCTTCGCTGCCGTTGTATCGCAGAAATGAAGTGGTCGGCGCACTCACCTTATATGCTGCCGAATCCGGCCTGTTCACCCCCGACCTGATCGGTCTGCTCGACGAGATGGCGCAGGACATCTCCTTCGCGCTCGACAACTTCGAGCGCCAGGAGGAGTTGCAGCTGGCGGCCACGGTATTCGACAGCAGCCGCGAACTGATCACCATCACCGACCCGGAGGGCTTCATCCTCAGCGTCAATCGCGCCTTCACCGACATCACCGGCTATGCCGTCGGCGAGGTCGTGGGCCGCCACATACGCTTTCTCAAATCGGGACGGCACGAAGCGGCGTTCTACCACAAGATGTGGCAAGCCATCGGCAGCGCGGGTTATTGGCAGGGCGAGCTGTGGAACCGCCGCAAAAACGGCGAACTCTATCCCGCCTGGGTCTCGATCTCGGCGGTACGCAACGAAAAGGGCGAAGTGAACAAATATATATCGGTCTCGTCGGACATCACCGAATCGAAGCAGGCGGAGGATCGGATCCGCTACCTGGCCTATTTCGACCCACTGACCGACCTGCCGAACCGCACCCTGCTGCGCGATCGCACCGAACAACTGCTGCTGACGGCGCGGCGGGAACAGCGCAGTGCCGCGCTGTTTTACCTCGACGTCGACAACTTCAAGAACATCAACGACTCCCTCGGCCACCTGACCGGCGATCAACTGCTGCAAGAGGTGGCGCGCCGTATCACGCACGCACTCGAAGGCACCGATGCCGCCGGCCGGCTCGGCGGCGACGAATTCCTCATCATCCTGGGGAAGGCCGACGCCACCACTGCGATGCATACGGCACAACGGCTGTTGAGCGATATCGCGCAACCCTATGCCGCCGGCGAAGTGCCGCTAAACATCACCGCCAGCATCGGCATCGCCCTGTTCCCGCGCGACGGCGAAGACTTCGACGAACTGCACAAGAACGCCGACGTCGCCATGTACAAGGCGAAAGCGCTGGGCCGCAATCGCTACCACTTCTTCACCCCGGAGCTGAATAACGCCGCCATGGAACGGCTCACCCTGGAAAACGCCCTGCGCTCAGCCCTCGGCAACGGCGAACTGGTATTGCACTACCAGCCTCAGGTACAGATCGACAGCGGCCACATCTTCGGCGTCGAGGCGCTGCTACGCTGGAGCCATCCGCAGCTCGGGGCGGTACCGCCCGGCCGCTTCATTCCCATCGCCGAAGAGACCAGCCTGATCGGCGCCATCGGCGAATGGGTGATGTTCGAGGCCTGCCGTCAGGCCAAGGCATGGCAGGAGGCCGGCCTGCCGCCCATCGCCGTGGCGGTCAACGCCTCCACGCGGCAATTTTCCCTCAACGACATGTACCAAACCGTCAGTCGTGCCTTGGAAGAAACCGGCCTGACGCCGGAACTGCTGGAGGTGGAGATCACCGAGAGCCTGCTGGCGCAGGATATTGAAACGACACTGGAGGTGCTGCGCCGGATCAAGGCGCTGGGTGTACGCATCGCCGTCGACGACTTCGGCACCGGCTACTCCAGCCTCGCCTACCTCAAGCGCTTCCCCATCGACAAGCTGAAGATCGACCAGTCCTTCGTACGCGACCTGGAGACCGATCTGGACGATCGCGCCATCGCCGCCGGCGTGGTCAACCTAGGCCACAGCCTCGGCCTGACGGTCATCGCCGAAGGCATCGAAACGGAACAGCAGCGGCAGTTGCTGCACGGCCTCGGCTGCGACGAGGCCCAGGGCTACCTGTTCAGCCGCCCGCTCGCCGCCGACACTCTGGCGGAACTGCTGCGCAACCATTTCACAGCAGAAAGCCGCTAACCACAGAGGGCACAGGGAACACGGGGGTCATCGACACAAAGGCCGTCCCACAGTATCCATCGGGCTTGAAGAATCCCCGCGTGCCCCGTGGTTCGATCTGTTTTGGCTCAGGCCGGGCGCAGCGCCGCCAGCAGCTTGCGCAACGCCTGGCCGCGGTGGCTCAGGCTGTTCTTCGCCTCGGCCGGCAGTTCGGCGGCGGTGCAGTTCTGATCTGGAACGAAGAACACCGGGTCGTAGCCGAAGCCGTCCTCGCCCTTCGACTCGAAGGTGATGAAGCCCTCCCAGGTCCCTTGGCAGATGAGCGGCGTCGGATCGAGCGCGTGGCGCATGTAGACCAGCACGCATTGAAAGCGCGCGCTGCGCGCCGCGCCGGCCACGCCACCGAGCTCATGCAGCAGTTTGTCCAGATTGGCCTGGTCGCCGGCGCCTACGCCGGCGTAACGCGCCGAGTAGATGCCGGGCGCACCGTTGAGGGCATCCACCTCCAGCCCCGAGTCGTCGGCGATGGCCGGCAGAGCGGTGTGCTGCGCCGCGTTGCGCGCCTTGAGGATGGCGTTCTCGACGAAGGTGAGACCGGTCTCCTCCGCCTCCGGCACCGAGAATTCGGTCTGCGGCACCACTTCGATATCGACGCCGGCAAGCAGTTGCCCGAACTCGCGCAGCTTGCCCTTGTTGCCGCTGGCCAAAACGACTTTCTTCATTTCCAAACTCCCAAAGATCCCTAACCACGGGGTACACGGGGCGCACGGGGAATACTGTTCGAATACAAACCCCGCACCCAAAGGGCATAAATGTTCCCCGTAGTTAATTGCTTTCCAGCGCCTCGCGCTGCTTCTGCAACAGCTGGCCGATGCCGTGTTCGGCGAGGGCCAGCATGGCGTCCAGTTCGTCGCGGCGGAAGGCGTGGCCTTCGGCGGTGCCCTGCACCTCGATGAAGGCGCCGCCGTCGTTCATCACCACGTTCATGTCGGTCTCGGCGTCGGAATCTTCGGCATAGTCCAGATCGATCACCGGTATCCCCTGGTGGATGCCGACGGAGACCGAGGCGACCTGGCCGTGCAGCGGGTCCTTGCCGATCAGCTTCTTGTTGCGCAGGTGGCGCACCGCATCGGCCAGTGCCACGTAGCCGCCGGTGATGGAGGCGGTACGGGTACCGCCGTCGGCTTGGATCACGTCGCAGTCGATGGTGACGGTGCGCTCGCCCAGGGCCTTCATGTCGACCACGGCGCGCAGCGAACGGCCGATCAGGCGCTGGATCTCCATGGTGCGGCCGCCCTGTTTGCCCTGGGCCGCTTCGCGGCCCATGCGCGAGCCGGTGGAGCGCGGCAGCATGCCGTATTCGGCAGTCACCCAGCCCTGGCCGCTGCCCTTGAGAAAGCGCGGCACCCCTTCATTGACGCTGGCGGTGCAGATCACCTTGGTGTCGCCGAACTCCACCAGCACGGAACCCTCCGCATGTTTGGTGTAGTTTCGGGTCAGTTTGATGGCACGCAGTTCATCCGGCGCGCGTCCGCTCGGGCGCATGGCAGGTCCTTTCTTTGGTTGCTGGGTTGGAATGGGTAGGCGCCGCCATTGTAACGGCGCCGCGGCAATGGGGAAACGCTAATCTGCCCTCAGCGTTTGAGTTCGTCGCCGTAGGTGCGCAGCACCTCTTCTATCTGCTCGATGGCATTCTTGAGTTTGTCTGCGTCCACGCCCGCCGCCTTGGCCGCTTGCGCCTTGGACCCTGCGGGATTCTTGGGCTTGGGTGCCGCCCGGCGCTCCAGCGACGTGAGCCGCAGCGCGAGTATGCTGATGTTGTCGCTATGGGGATAGGCCAACTGCTCGGCCCGCGTGGCCATGCGCTCGGCCATTTCGTCTAATGAATCGCCCTCCAGCATGGCGCCCAGCTGGCCGTCGTCCAGGGCAGCCCACAGACCGTCGGAACAGAGCAGGATCACGTCGTCCTTGAGCAACAGCTTGCCCTTGCCTACCTCCACCTCCGGTTCCTGCGGCAGGCAGCCGATGCATTGGGTGACGTGATTGCGGCGCGGATGGCTATCCTGCTCCGAGCGGCTGATCACCCCCTGCTGATAGAGCTGCTCGACGTAGGAGTGATCGACCGTGCGGAACACCGGCACGCCGCCGCGGAACAGGTAGAGGCGGCTGTCGCCCACATGGGCCCACTCCATGTGACCCTCCTGAATCAGGCACAGCACCGCCGTGGTACCGGGGATGTTGCCCATGTCGCGATCGGCGGCGGCCCGCAGCAGTGCGCCGTGGGTCTCGCGGATGATGTCGGCGAGGAAATGCCCCGCCTGCCTCACCGGCCGGTTGGCGTTCAGATAGCGATCGCGGGCGATATCCACCAGCGATTGGGCGGCCAGATCGCCGCCGGGCTGGCCGCCCATGCCGTCGGCCAGCACCAGCAGCACCCCTTCGTCGGTCTCCACCGCCGCAAAGCGATCCTGGTTGCTGTTGCGATTGCCGAGATGATTGGCCTGGCCGAGTTGGTATTCCATGGACTCAGCCCTTGTTGGACCACGGCAGGGTGATGTCGCGGGTGAGCAGGTCAAGCAGCGATTCGCGCGTGGTCGGTTCCTCCGGCGGGTCCGATTTGTCCATCGCCTCCACCAACTGGTCGACGGTCTGCGGCCGCAGCAGCGCATCCACCTCCATCGCCCAGTCGATGGCGGCCAGCAGCGCCATGGAATAGTTCTTCCTGAACAGTACGGTCGCCGGTTTCATGGTGTCCCGCATGCGGCGCTCGTCGGCCGGCGGCGGCGTCACGCCATCGATACAGGCGCGCATCGAGGCGCCGATGGCATAGAGGTCGCTCCACGGACCCACATAGCCGCCCGGGTTCAACTGTTCATAGGGTGCGAAACCCGGCGTGATCACCTGGGTCGGCTGGTACTTGCGGCTCTGCTGCATCACGTGCACCGCGCCGAAGTCGAGCAGCAGCGGGTTGCCGCCGGTGCGCAGATAGATGTTGCCCGGCTTGATGTCCAGATGCAGCAGGCCCATCGAGTGGATGTGCTTGAGCCCCTTGAGCAGTGGCGGAAACACCGTGCGGATAAACTTTTCGCTCAGCCCGCCGCCGTGGCGTTTGATGTACTCCTGGAGATTGATACCCTTCTCGTACGCCATGACCATATAGACCGTGCCGTTGGCGCGGAAGAAGTTGGTCACGTTGACGATGTTGGGGTGCTTGATGGTGGCGAGGGTACTCGCCTCCTGGAAAAACAGCCGGCGGCCGTGGGCGAAACTCTCCGCCGCCTCGGACTCGGGACCGGTCAGAACAGAGACGCCGTCCGGTGCGCGCAGCGCCAGCTTGCGCGGCATGTATTCCTTGATGATGACTTGGCTGTCGTCTTCGCCATGAGCCAGGTAGACGATGCTGAAACCGCCGCCGCCGATGGTGCGATCGATGACGTAACTGTCTATGCGGGTGCCGCGCGGCAAACCGTGATTATCGTATGTTTCGCTCATCCGTGTTTGACGAACCTGCACCTGCTGTATGCGCCGCCGGGCGCGGTTTCGTGATACGACAAGAGCGAGTACCATGACCGCTCTCGGGCCGCACACGGGTAACTTGGGGAGTTTACATGATTCATAGCATGACAGCATTCGCCCGCCGCGACTCCCAAGGGGAGTGGGGCACATTTACCCTGGAACTGCGCTCGGTCAATCACCGCTACCTGGAGCTGGCGTTGCGCCTGCCGGAAGAGGTGCGTGCGCTGGAACCGCGCATCCGTGACAAGATCAACCAGACACTCGGCCGCGGCAAGGTGGACTGCAACCTGCGCTACCAGGCGCCGCTGCAAGGCGGTGCGCTCGAGTTCGATCACGATCTGGTGGGCAAGCTGGCGCACGTCAGCCGCGAGATCGACGGCATTGTCTACAACCCCGCCCCGATCAACGCGTTCGACATCCTGCGCTGGCCCGGCGTGCTGCAACTGCCGGTGCCGGAGCCGGAACAGCTCCACGCCGCCGCGCTGGCGCTGCTGGACGAGGCGCTGAAGGAGCTGGTCGAGAGCCGGGGCCGCGAGGGCGACAAGCTCAAGGAGCTGATCGCCCAACGCTGCGATGCCATGACGGCCATCGTCGCCCAGGTCAACACCCGCCGCCCCGAAGTGCTGGCCAGGGCGCGCGAGCGCCTGCTGGCGCGCCTGGCGGAGATCAAGGGCGAGGTGGACCAAAGCCGGCTGGAGCAGGAGATGGTGTTGCTGGCCCAACGGCTCGACGTGGAGGAGGAGATGGACCGCCTGAGCGCCCACCTGGACGAGGTGAAGCGGGTGCTCGATCAGCACGAACCGGTCGGCCGCCGCCTCGATTTCCTGATGCAGGAGCTCAACCGCGAGGCCAACACCCTCTCCTCCAAGTCGCAGGACGCGGAGACCACGCGCCTGGCGGTGGACCTCAAGGTCCTGATCGAGCAGATGCGCGAACAGGTGCAGAACATCGAATAGCAGTGCCCCCAACCCCGATTGCGAGCCGACCTCCATGAACAACCCTGCAGAGGGCATCCTCTACATCGTCTCCGCCCCCTCCGGCGCGGGCAAGACCAGCCTGGTCAAGGCGCTGCTGCAAAACACCGGGCGGCTGCAGGTCTCTGTCTCGCACACCACCCGCAAGATGCGGCCGGGTGAAGCGGACGGCAAGGATTACCACTTCGTCGATGTGGAGACCTTCCAGTCAATGGTGCGCGACAACGCCTTCCTGGAGCACGCCCAGGTGTTCGACAACTTCTACGGCACCTCCCGCGCCGCCGCCCTCGACCTGCTGCGCCAGGGGATCGACGTAATCCTGGAGATCGACTGGCAGGGGGCGCGCCAGATTCGCGCCATGCTCCCCGGCGCCGTCTCCATCTTCATCGTGCCGCCCTCGCGCGAGGCGCTGGAACAGCGGCTACGCGGCCGCGGCCAGGACGGCGAGGAGATCATCGCCCGGCGCATGCGCGATGCGGTCAGCGAAATGAGCCACTATGCTGAATTCGACTATCTGGTGATCAACGATGACTTCGAGGTCGCCGTGACCGAACTGGGCAGCATCGTCGCCGCCAACCGCCTGCGCGGCCCGCGCCAAACGGCCGTCCACGGCAGCCTGCTGGAGCGGCTGCTGGCATAAACGGTGATTTTTCAATAAAATCCCAACCCCTTTCGCCCGTTATCGGGGCGACCCCGGATTCTGGAGAGATAGCATGGCCCGTGTAACCGTCGAAGATTGCCTGGATAACGTGGACAACCGCTTCCAGCTGGTGCTGGTCGCCACCAAGCGCGCGCGCCAGTTGGAAAAGGGCCGCGAGGCCATGCTGCCGTGGGAAAACGACAAACCCACCGTCCTCGCCCTGCGCGAGATCGCCACCGGCCTGGTCGGCCGCACGATTTTGGACACCGTGGAGCAGGAACCCGAGGAGGAGATCGAGGAAGAGGTGACCGCCGCCATCCTGCCGCAGGAGAACGACTGAGCCGTTCCCCCCAGCCGCTGAGGAGACGTCCGGTGTTTCTCATCAGCGACCTGTGTGCCATTCTCGAAGGCTACCTGGAACCGGCCCAGGTGGCCGAGATATATCAGGCCTACCTGTTCGGCGCCGAGGCCCATGAGGGGCAGAAGCGCCTCTCCGGCGAACCCTACATCTACCATCCCCTGGCGGTGGCGCGCATCCTCGCCGAGATGCGCATGGACCACAAGTCCATCGTCGCCGCCATCCTGCACGACGTCATCGAGGACACCCCCACCGCCAAGGAGCAGCTGGCCGAACGCTTCGGCAGCGAGGTGGCGGAGCTGGTGGACGGCGTCAGCAAGCTCACCCACATCCAGTTCGAGAACAAGGCCGAGGCCCAGGCGGAGAACTTCCGCAAGATGATGCTGGCGATGGCGCGCGACCTGCGCGTCATCATCATCAAACTGGCCGACCGGCTGCACAACATGCGCACGCTGGAAGGGATGCGGCCGGACAAGCGGCGCCGCATCGCGCGCGAAACCCTCGACATCTACGCCCCCATCGCCAGCCGCCTGGGCATGAACAAGATCCGCCTGGAGCTGGAGGACCTCGGCTTCGGCGCCTATCACCCGATGCGTGCGCGGGTGCTGGCCGAAGCGGTCAAAAAGGCGCGCGGCAACCGGCGCGAGATCATCAGCAAGGTCGAAACCGGGATCCAGGAGCGGCTGCGTCAGGAAGAGCTGGAAGGGAAGGTCAGCGGGCGTGAGAAACATCTGCTGTCGCTCTACCGCAAGATGCGCAGCAAGCAACTGTCGTTCAGCGAAGTGATGGACGTCTACGCCTTCCGCATCGTGGTCGACAAGGTGGACACCTGCTACCGCGTGCTGGGCGCGGTGCACAATCTCTACAAACCGGTGCCCGGCAAGTTCAAGGACTACATCGCCATCCCCAAGGCCAACGGCTACCAGTCGCTGCACACCGCACTGTTCGGTCCCTACGGCGTACCCATCGAGGTGCAGATCCGCACCGAGGAGATGGACAAGGTGGCCGAGGCCGGCATCGCCGCCCACTGGCTCTACAAGACCGGCGAAGGCGGCGGGGTCAGCGCCCAGGCGCGCGCCCGCGACTGGCTGCGCAACCTGCTGGAGATGCAGCAGGCGGCCGGCAACTCGCTGGAGTTCCTGGAGAACGTCAAGGTCGATCTGTTCCCCGACGAGGTCTACGTGTTCACCCCCAAGGGCGAGATCGTGGAGATGCCGCGCGGCGCCACCGCGGTGGACTTCGCCTACGACGTCCACACCGACGTCGGCAACTCCTGCGTGGCGGTGAAGATCGACCGCCGCCTGATGCCGCTCTCCACCCGTCTCGCCAACGGCCAGACGGTCGAAGTCATCACCGCGCCGACCGCCCGTCCCAACCCCACCTGGCTCAACTTCGTGGTGACGGCCAAGGCGCGCGCCAACATCCGCGCCTATCTCAAGAATCTCAAGCACGACGAGGCCATCGCCTTGGGCCGGCGGCTGCTGGAGCAGGCCCTTTCCGACCTGGATGAGACGCTGCTGATGTTGCCCAAGAGACGGGTCGAGGCGGCGCTGCACGAAATGGGCTTCACCGCGCTGAACGACCTGTTGGAACAGATCGGCCTGGGCAGCCGCATGGCGCCGCTGGTGGCGCGCATCCTGGTGCCGCAGGGAGAAGCGCCTGCGTCGGCCGCCGGCGAGGAGTCGGCGCGCCCGCTCTACATCAAGGGCACCGAAGGTGCGGTGGTCTCTTTCGCCAAGTGCTGCCGGCCGATCCCCGGCGACGCCATCATGGGCTTTCTCAGTGCCGGCCGCGGCATCATCATCCACACCCAGAACTGCAAGAACACCGCCGACTATCGCAAGCATCCGGAGAAGTGGATCACGGTACAGTGGGAGCAGAACCTCGACGCCACCTTCCCGGTGGACCTGCGCCTCGAGGTGACCAACCAGCGCGGCGTGCTGGCCACCATTGCCGCGGCCATCGCCGACAGCGACGCCAACATCGACAACGTCAGCCTGGAGGAGCGCGACGGCATCCACTCCTCCATCAACCTCACCATCGCGGTGCGCAACCGCAAACACCTGGCGCGCATCCTCCGCGACCTGCGGGTGATCGACAAAGTGGTCCGGATCAGCCGCGGACGCAGCTGAGGCCGGACAGATACGCGCTGCGTTTGCGCTAGGTCAGGGTCGCTGCGTGGCAGCGCCGCCATTGAGCAATTTCTGCAGCTTCGCCACCAGGACATTCCGTTCCAGGGGCTTGACCACGAAATCGATGGCCCCCGCCTTGAGGCTTTCCATCACGACATCCTTCTCGCTGTGACCGGTAATCATGATCACCGGGATGGCGGCGAAGCGATCGACCGCCTTTATCCGGCGGGTGATGTCCACCCCGTCGTTGCCGGGCAGGTTGATATCCATCAGGATCAGATCGGGCCGGCGGTGGCGCAGCATCCCCAGCGCTTCGGCGCCGGTCGCCGCACAGACCAGCTCGTAGTTGGCCCCCTCCAGCATCTGCGCCAGCAGCTTGTGCTGAAACTCGTCGTCATCCACCACCATCACGGTCGGGGACACACGTCCGGCGAGGGCCTGCAGCACCCGGGCCGACTCCAGCTGCGGCGCCAACTCCTGTTTGAAACGGCCGGCCCACTGACGCATGGGCTGCACCGCAGCGTCAACCGCATGCAGCTGTTTTTCGATCTTCTCTTTGCGCAAATGGCTTACTTCGCGCTGGAAACCGCTGTGGTCCTTGATATCGACCAGAGCGGCATGTCGGCCGCCGGCCAGCCCCGCATAGAAGTCGTCAATCGCCGCAAGAATGCCGCTCTGCGCCTGCTGCAATGAACGTCCTGCCGTATCGACATAGCGGCTGCTGTTCTCTGCATGCCGTTCCAGCAATGCCTCCAGCTCCGCCAAGCGCCGCGCCTGAGTCGCGATCTCGCCGGCGCTGGGCGCGTTGTCCCGTTCAATCTGGCGCAGCGCGTGGTGTACCGTCATCGGTAGCCGCAGGGCATCGTGCGGTACCGGCCAGAACAGGACGTAATCGTCGAAATACTCCTTTCTGCACAACTCATACACCCGTTTCATATCGTCCTTGTTGCTCAAGATCAGCGTCCGGTGCGGCAGCGCATGGACCTGTCGGCTTAGACGATAAAGTCCCAGATAGTACCGTTCGGCCTTGCCCAGCGAATTGAAGGCGAGGATCAGGACATCCGGCCGATGCTGTTCGAAATCGGCGACGGCCCGGTCAGGGTCGGTGGACAGGATGACGTTGTCGAACTCGTCACTCAGCAATTTACGCACCAACGCGGCATCGGCGACAACGTCGGTCGCCACCAGGATGACGGCATCGCGATTCACGGCTTGCATAGGCGGAGGTCGTTGCAACGCGTGTTCCACGCCTCTATCCACCCGGGGAGCTCGGCCGCCGGCATCGGTTTGGCGATGAAATAACCCTGGGCCAGGTCGCATCCGGTGGTGCGCAGAAAATCCCAGTCCGCCCGCTCCTCCACTCCTTCGGCCACGGTCTTCATGCCCAGATGCTGCGCCATGCCGAGGCTGGCCTCCACGATGGCGCGCAACGGCGCATAAAGATTGGCGCCATGAACGAAGCCCTGGTCCACCTTGAGTTCGTCGAACGGGATGTCGCGCAGCTGTGCCAGGGAAGAGTGGCCGGTACCGAAGTCGTCGATGGAGAGACCGATATGCTTGAGGCGCAGCCGGGTCAGGATATCGAGCGGCGCCAGCGGATCTTTCATCAATCGGCTTTCAGTCACCTCCAGTACCAGGCTGGTCGTGGGCAGCCCGGCGTGCTCCACCTTGCGCGCGACGAAATCGGCAAAATCCAGAGTCACCAGATTGTCCATGGAGACGTTCACCGACACGTGCAGATTCAGTCCGCCGTCGGCCCACTGCCGAGCCTGTCCCAGAGCGCCGGTCAGCACCGCGCGCGTCAGGTCGTCGATCACGCCGTGCTCCTCGGCAATGGCGATGAACTGATCGGGAAAAACCAGTCCGTCCTGCGGGTGCTGCCAGCGCACCAGCGTCTCGACGCCGACGACCCTGCCGCTGGCAACCTCCACCTGCGGCTGGTAGTGATTGACCAGTTCATCGGCGGCGATGGCGCGCCGCAATTCGTCCGGACCATAGCGCTTGCGCGACGGGCTGCGCCCGGCGCCGGCATGGACCGGCGAACGCTCCAGTACCTCACGCAACTGGGCCGGTGCCGCCGGCTTATGCAGGGCGCCGAGTACCTGCAGATTGTGCGCCTTGGCCAGACGCTCGGCGGTGTGCAGGATGCGTTCGTCCTCGCCGCTGATCAGCACCAGCCCGCCGGTGTAGTTGAGGCGCACCAGGTGACGCACGAATTCGACACCGTCCATAGCGGGCATCTGCAGGTCGCAGAGCACCGTCGCAAACCCGTTCGGGTCGCGTTCCAGCATCGCCAGCGCCTCGTGCGGCCGCTCCATGGACACCACATCATGAAAGCCGAGTTTCGCCAGTTGGTGCGTAAGCAGCTTGAGTATGAACGGTTCGTCGTCAAGCAACAGGATGGTCATCATTCTCCTCCGTGATTCAGGTGCAGCTAACCGCCTGCCAGCAGCTCGCGTATCTCCTCTTCGACCGCCGCCATCGCCGCCTTGAACTCCTGCATCTCCTGGGCGATGGTGGCCGTACCCCCCCCCTTGCCGGCATTCTCCAGCCCGGCGCACAGATCGCCGAGCGCCAGCGCACCCACGGAACGGGAGGACGATTTGAGCTTGTGGGCGAGGGTGCCGACCAGCCGCAGATCGCCGGTGGCGGCGGCGGCGGCCATTTCCCCGGCCAGCCGGCGGGCCGAACCGAGGTAGTCGGCGAGAAAATCGTGCACCGTCGCCGGGTCGTCCCCCACCAATTCCTTGAGCACGGCGGTGTCGACCAGGGATGCAACGTCATCTTCGGCCGCCGCGGGTGCCGGCGCCGAAGTCGCCGCATCGATGTCGCGGGGCAGCCATTTCTCCAGCGTCGTACGCAGCTGCTGGAGCGGCACCGGCTTGGTCAGATATTCGTCCATACCCACCGCGCGTGCGCGGTTGGCCTCGCCGCGCAGCGCATTGGCGGTGAGGGCGATGATCGGCATATGCCGCTGTCCGTATTCTTCGCGGCGGATGATCTGCGCCAGGGTGTAGCCGTCCATCTCCGGCATGTGCAGGTCGGTCAACAACAGACCGTACCTGCCTTCGCGCCACAGCCGCAGCGCCTCATTGCCGTTGGTCGCCACTTCACCCGCATAGCCGAGGAGCCGCAACTGCTGCAGGATCACCCGTTGATTGAGGTCGTCGTCCTCCGCGATCAGGATCAGCGTGCCCCGGGCACGGGCCTCGGCGACGGTCGGCGGCGGTACCATCTCTTCGCGGGTGAATGCATCCTCGCCAGCATCCTGCGCGATCTCCGGCGACGCGCGGCCTGCCGCCACCGCCACCGCCCGCAGCAGCGCCTGACGCCGCAGCGCGTCGCCGTCGATGGTTACCACATCCGGCGCCTCGATGCGCGCGCGCCGCCACCGTCCCCGGGTAAACAGCAGCTGACACACATTCGGCAGCGCGGCGAATGCCGCATCCGCTGCCGGTCGTTGCCGTCCCGCGTGGCGCAGTACCACCACCGGCCCAGTCAGCTCGGACGCCGCCTGCGCCGCCGCTGTGACATCGGCTGCCGGAATAACCTGCGCCCCCGCATACTCCAGATAGGCACGCAGATCCGCGATATTGAGGTGGGGATCCGCAACAACGATGCAGCTGACCGCCGAGAGGTCGGGACGCGTCCTGGGCGGCTGCTCCGCCGCGATCGCAAACGGCAACTCAACGGTAAATTCGGTCCCCCGGCCAAAGGTACTGGTGACGGTCACCTCGCCCTCCATCAGCTCCACCAGCCGCTTGCAGATGGCGAGCCCCAGGCCGGTACCGCCAAAGCGCCGGGTGGTCGAGATTTCTGCCTGAGTGAACGGCGTGAACAGCTCGTCCAGCGTGGACGGCTCCATGCCGATACCGTTGTCGGCGATGCGGAAGCGCAGGCGCAGCGGCTCCGGCTCGATCACCTCCACCCGCACCGTCACTTCGCCCAGTTGTCCGGGCCGGCCGCCGGAAAACTTGATGGCGTTACCCACCAGGTTGTAGAGCACCTGGCGCAGGCGCACGTCGTCGGACAGTACCCGCTCCGGAATTTCGGGCGAGACGAACAGCGTGATCTCCACCCCTTTTGCCGCCGCCACCGGCACCAGCGAATTGCACAAACCCTCGACGATATCCACCACGGAGATCGGCTGGTGCTCGATCTCCAGGCGCCCCGCTTCGATCTTGGAGAAGTCGAGGATATCGTCGATGATGTTGAGCAGCGCCATCGCCGATTCGCGGATGGTGTTGACCAGCTCGCTCTGGTGCTGCGACAGGCGGCTCTGCGCCAGCACCTCCACCATGCCGATGACGCCGTTCATCGGGGTGCGGATTTCGTGGCTCATGGTGGCGAGGAAGGCCGACTTGGCACGGTTCGCCTGTTCCGCATCGGCGCGCGCCTGTTCCAACTGCTGCGCCGCTGCGCGCTGGCCGGTGACGTCGCGTGCGGTGGCAAACATCAGTCCGTTGGGCTGCGGCATCGAGCGCCACGACAGGATGCGCCACGAGCCGTCCCGGTGCCGGTAGCGGTTTTCGAACTGCAGCACCGGTTCGCCGCGCTTCACCTGGCGCTCCACCTCCTGGAGGGTGGCATCGAGATCGTCGGGATGGACGAAGTCGATATACGGCCGTGACAACATCTCGTCGAGGCTCCACCCCAGAGTCCGGGTGAAGGCGGGGCTGAGGCGTTTGAAATAGCCGTCGCCGCTGGAGATGCAGAGCATGTCCAGCGACAGGGAGAAGAACCGCTCCAATTGCGCCTCAAGCTCCCGGCGCGCCGTAATGTCCTGCAGGAACACCAATGCGCCGGGCTGCCCCTGGTGTTCGTAGGGAACGGCGGCCGCCTCCCCGTCGAACGGCGAACCGTCAATGCGCAGCCAATTTTCCTCCATCGGCGGCACCGCCTTGCCCTCGGCCTTGAGCCGGTGCATCCGCTCGCGCACCGACGCGTGGCTGTCGGCGGCGATGAAATCCAGCACCGGCCGCCCCAGCAGTTCTGCCGCCGAACCTGCGCCCAGCAGTCCCACCGCGGTCGAATTGAGGAATGCGAAATTGCCGTCGCTCTCCACAAACACGCCGAGCGGCGCGGACTCGATGAGGCGCCGATAGCGCGCCTCGCTGGCCTGCAGGCTGCGCTCGGCCTCGCGTTCGGTACCGACATCGCGAAATACCAGCACCACGCCGCGCAGCACCCCGTCGTCTCCACGGATCGGCGCGGCGCTGTCGGCAATGAAATATTCGCTGCCGTCGCGCGCGATCAGCACGGTGTGGTTAGCCAGCCCGTGGATCCTGCCGGTGCGCAACACGTCGGCCACCGGTATCGTAGCCGGCAGGCGCGTCTCCTCGTTGAGGATTTGAAACACCTCTTCGATCGGACGGCCCAATGCAGCGCTCAACGACCAGCCGGTGAGGTGTTCGGCCACCGGATTCATGCGCGTCACCCGGCCGGCGGCGTCGGTCGCCAGCACGGCGTCGCCGATGGAGCGCAGCGTGATATTGAGATCGCCCTCGCTTTCGCGCAGCGCGGCCTCCGCCGCACGGCGGGCCTCCAACTGCTGCTCGAGTTCGCCGGTCCTCGTTGCCACCACGGCCTCGGTTGCCCGCTGGCGGCCCGCCGCGCTCAACACGGCGTAGGCGATCAGGAAAGCCGCCAACACGGAAAATCCGAAATAGATACGCGACTGCAGACCCGTGCCGGCATGCCAATAACCGCCCTCAGGCCGCATCTCCAGACGCCACACGCGATCGGTGAACTTCACTTCGCGCTGCCAGCCCGCCGCGCCCCGACCGGACAGGCCGCCTTCCAGCAGGTGGACGGGGTCACCCGGGGTGACATCCTGAACGCGAAACTCGAGGTGGTGGGCGGCGGCGGCGCGCGCCAGCGGCATGAACAGCTTCTGCACATCGAACACACCGACCACATAGCCGCGCAAGGCGCGACGTCTGGCGGTCACCGAGGCGGCGGCGGCAGCGAAGCCCCTGTGGTAGACGGGATTGAATGCCAGAAAGGCCTGGCGTCCGGTCCGTATCAGAGGGACCACGGCCGCGCTAACGATCCGGCCGCTATCGCGGGCACGCGCCATGGCCACGCGTCGCGCCGCTTCGAAGCCGTGATCGAGACCGAGCACTACCCGATTGGTCGCCAGCGGTGCGGTGTAACGCACGGGAAAATATTCGGCGCGTCTACCTTCGGCGAGCGGTCGCCCCCGGGCATCGAGTTGAAATATGTGATAACCGTGCACGCCTTGCCGGCGTTGCGCCGCAGTGAAAGCGGCGCGGGCCGCGCCGGCCACGCGCGGCGCCCAATCGATACCGATCATCCCCGGCTGGCGGACCACCAGTGCGGTGAAGGTGGCATACTGGGCGCGCGTTACCGTGTTGCTGGCGGCAAAGAAGCGTTCGACGCTGTGCAGCGGCGCAATGATGGCGGAGAGCGAAGGGAAATAGGAGTCGTACACATCCTCCATCACCTGGTCGGCGCGATCCTTGGCCCGGCTCTGCTCCAGTCGGGTGACCCCCCAGTAACCGGCGGCGACCAACAGCGCCGTCACCAGCAACGGCACGACAACGCGGCTACCGGCCCGCGGCCACAGGGTGTTGCCGCCCGACCACCGCCATAACACCACGGGCGCGAACAACACCACCCCTAGGCTGTCGCCCGTCCACCAGAGCAGCCACTGTGTCCCCATGTCCGCCACGGCCAGGTGCCCGAAGCCCGCCAGCACGGCCACACCGATGGTGGCCGACGTGACGCAGGCGACCGGTCCGGCCAACAACAGAAAGCGCCACACATCGCGTTCCGCGGAAAGCGGCTGTGCCGCCGTGAGAAAACGCCTGGCCAGTAGCGCACCGACCATCGCCTGCAGCGTCGCACCGCCGGCGAGCAGCGGCGCCATCACTGTCCCGACCGCGGAGCCGTTCAACCATAGATCGAAGACCAATGCGCCGAGCCAGATGCCGGCCCAGCAGCGCAGTCCGCACATCAGCAACGCCGCCAGAGCCAAACCTGCGGCAGGCCATAGGGGGGAGGTGTAAACGCTGGATGAGGGCAGCAGATGGCCGGCAGCGGCGGCACCGGCATAGGCAACGGCGATCAGCATAATGCGCAACAACCACGCGCCCGGTTTATTGCGGACGATACCGTCCGTTCGCGTTGATTGAATTTCTGTGGCCGTAGCGCCGTTCGTATCGGGTGAGGAGGGATGGGTCACGTCACTGTGTTTCCTGAATCGTCCATCAGGTGTCCATCGGACATAATGGCTAAGTGCTTAACTATAGACGGCCAGCGGAAGCAAATTGTTCCGTCGACGTTGAACCTAAATTTTCCTTATGGAAGCCGTGAGATTGCTGCAGTTTTCATAATGAATGGACGGCGGCCCATCGCCGCAATAATGGGCAAACAGATCCCCTTGCCGCAGGATCGGCCGGGCAGGTTGCGCAAACTGCCGCAGGACCGAATCACCGGCGGCATGGCCATGGCTGTCGTTGCACCGTTTGGAAGTGATCGATATCCAACAGGCACGCGGTCAACGTATCCGGGCTGCGCTGCAATGCCGCCAGCAGGGGCGCACTGACCGCATAAAGGGCGCGCCGGTTCATGATGCCGATCAGAGGATCGTGCATCGGCGCCGCGCGCATGCATATACAGGCCAACGACAGAATACAGGCTGAGGAACGACATCCACACTGTGTCCACGGACCCGTCGCGAATCCCGATTTCTTCCGGATTCTGCCGCCAGGTCTGCGCCAGGGCGACCGTCTGTATGAGAAAAACACGGACCAATAGCGTGAAGAGCGTTTTGTAGTCCATCGGGGGTTCACCCTTTCATTGGCGACTACGTTCCCTGCCGTTTGGATCTCGTCCACTACACTCGACATTAAGGGGCACGCATATAACAGCATCGGATTGAATAGGGCATACCCGTCTTCATCGGCCTTATTGAACAGCCTTGGCGCGCTCTCCGGCCGCCGCTTACAATGGCGGTGTCGTTCATCGTTTCGCACGCCGCACTCGTCCGCCGTCGTGCGTAAGGACATTTCATGAAGATGCGCTGGTTGCTGGACAGTTCGCCGTTCCGCCTCGCGCTGCTGGCAACACTGGTGGGGCTGATCGCGGGCGCTGGTGCGGTGGTATTCCGCGGCCTGATCGCCGTATTTCACAATCTGTTTTTCCTCGGCCGCTTCTCCGTGTTCTATTCCGCCAACGCCCACACCGCCGTCGGCCCGTGGGGAGCATGGGTGGTGCTGGTGCCGGTGGGCGGCGCGATACTGGTCGCGTTCCTGGTGAAAAACTTCGCGCCGGAAGCCAAGGGCCACGGCGTGCCGGAGGTGATGGACGCGGTCTACTACCATCGCGGTCTGATCCGCCCCATCGTCGCCCTGGTGAAATCGCTGGCCTCGTCGATCTCCATCGGTTCCGGCGGTTCGGTGGGACGCGAGGGACCGATCATCCAAATCGGCGCCGCCTTCGGCTCCACCCTGGGCCAGATGATTCGGATGCCGGAGTGGCAACGGCTGACCCTGGTCGCCTGCGGCGCCGGCGGCGGCATCGCGGCCACCTTCAACACCCCCATCGGCGGCATGTTGTTCGCCATCGAACTGATTCTGCCCGAGATCAGCGCCCGTACGCTGGTGCCGGTGGCCATCGCCACCGGCGGCGCGACCTTCGTCGGCCGGCTGGCGTTTGGCGATCACCCCTCGTTCGACATCCCGGCGCTGGCGATCCCCGCCGCCCACGCCATCCCCGCGCTCTCCTATCTGGCCTACGTGACGCTCGGCATCGTGCTCGGCACGGTGGCGGTGCTCTACATTCGTTCGCTCTATGCGTTCGAAGACATGTTCGATCGCATGCCGGGCAACTACTACACGCGCCATATCACCGGCATGCTGCTGGTAGGCATCATCATGTACCTGTTCATGCACCATTACGGCTACTACTACGTGCAGGGCATCGGCTATGCGGTGGTGCAGGACACCCTCTCCGGCAGTCTCAATGTGCCATACCTGATGGTACTGTTGTTCGTCGCGAAGCTGCTGGTCACCGCGCTCACCCTCGGCTCCGGCGCCTCCGGCGGCGTGTTCTCGCCATCGCTGTTCATGGGCGCGGTGCTGGGCGGGGCCTATGCCATCCTGGTCGACAAGCTGATGCCGGGCCTTCAGCTGGCGGTACCAGGCACCGCGATCATCGGCATGGCCTGCGTGGTGGGCGCGGCGACAGGCGCCGTGCTGACCGCGACGGTGATGATCTTCGAGATGACGCGCGACTACAACGTCATCATCCCGCTCATTATCGCGGTGGCGTTCGCCTACGGCATGCGCACACTGCTGTTCAACGACAGCATCTACACCCTGAAACTGACCCGCCGCGGCCATCACATCCCGGTGTCGATGCAGACCCATCTCTACATGCTGCGCACCGCCATCGATTTCATCAACATGCCGCTGTTGCAGCTACCGGCCGACAGTGAAATTGCGGCGTTGCGCCGCACCGCCGATCTCTCCTGGCCGGCACCTCATGTGCTGGTACTCGACGACGGCCAGGTGCATGCGGTATTGCCGTCCCATGAGCTGCGGCGTGAGCTGAGCCTGCGCGCAAGTTCCGGCGCCCGTCGCGTGGGCCAGCTCCACGGCACTGCGTTCGTCGTCGCCAAGGCCACCGATCAACTGTTCGATCTGGTGGCGGCGATGCGCGCCCATGATCGCAACGTCGCCTTGATCACGCGCGAAGGAAAACTGGAGAGTGCCGCCGACGTGCTCGGCGTCGTCACCTGGGCGGACATCATGGAGCACGGCAATTTCCCGCGCCAGCTGGTGGGGCAGTACGAGCGTCACGGTTGACCGGGAGTGACGGGACGCAGGGCAACAGGAACGTAACACCCGCGGTGCGGTATGATCCCTCGCCAGCGCAACCGACGAGGAGTTCCCTGTGACCCGGAAAATCATCCACACCGACAATGCACCCAAGGCTATCGGCACCTATTCGCAGGCCGTAAAGATCGGCGACACCGTCTACCTTTCCGGTCAGATCCCGCTGGTTCCCGCCACCATGGAGCTGGTGAGCGGCGACGTGAAGGCACAGATCCGCCGCGTATTCGACAACCTCAAGGCGGTGGCCGAGGCGGCCGGCGGCTCGCTGGCGGAGGTGGCCAAGCTCAACGTCTTTCTCGCCGACCTGGCCGACTTCCCGCTGGTCAACGAGGTGATGGCCGACTACTTCCGGCAACCCTACCCGGCCCGCGCCGCCATCGGCGTCGCCGCCCTGCCCAAGGGCGCGGCGGTGGAGATGGACGCGATCATGGTGCTGGGCGGTTAAACGGACCGGTGCAGGCACGGCCTGCGCCTCCCGTCGGATCCCGTGAGCAGCCAACAGAGCGACGAGACGATAGCGCCGGTCACCGCGCTCAAGGGCGTGGGACCGCGCCTTGCCGCGCGCCTGGAGCACCTCGGCATCCACAGCGTCGAGGATCTGCTGTTCCACCTGCCGCTGCGCTATCAGGATCGCACTCGCGTCGTCCCCATCGGCTCCCTGCGCCCCGGCGACGAGGCGGTGGTCGAGGGCGAGGTGCTGCTCACCGAGATCAAGTTCGGCAAACGCCGCATGCTGCTGTCGCGCATCGCCGACGGCAGCGGCGCCCTCACCCTGCGCTTCTTTCACTTCAGCGCCGCCATGCAGCAGTCTCTGGAGCGCGGCGCGCGGGTGCGCTGCTATGGCGAAGCACGCTTGGGAACGACCACGATGGAGATGGTACATCCGGAGTTCCGCCGCCTGGGCGACGACCTGCCCGCCGCCGTGGAAGAGCACCTGACGCCGGTCTATCCCACCACCGAGGGGCTGCAACAACCCTCCCTGCGCCAACTCACCGACCAGGCGCTGGCCCTGCTCCATAGCGGTGAGTTGGCACTTACCGACTGGCTGCCGTCCGAACTGCTGGAGGGGCTGGAGCTGCCGCCGCTGACGGCGGCGATCGAATACCTGCACCGGCCGCCGCCCGACGCGCCGCTGGTGCTGCTGACCGAAGGCCGTCATCCGGCCCAGCGCCGCCTCGCCTTCGAAGAGCTGCTGGCCCACACCCTGAGCCTGCGCCGGCTGCGCGCCCGGGCCCAGCGCCATCGGGCGCCGCCGCTGCCGGGCGACGAGAGCCTGTGCCTGCCGTTTCGCACCGCATTGCCGTTCGCCCTCACCGCCGCCCAGCGCCGGGTCGGCGACGAGATTTCCGCCGATCTGGCCCAGCCGCACCCGATGCAGCGGCTGGTGCAGGGCGATGTCGGCTCGGGCAAGACGGTGGTCGCCGCCCTGGCCGCCTTGCAAGCGGTGGAGTCGGGCTGCCAGGCGGCGGTGATGGCCCCCACCGAGCTGCTGGCGGAGCAGCACTACCGCAACTTCAGCGCCTGGCTGGCGCCGCTCGGGGTCGAGGTGGCGTGGCTGGCCGGCAAACTCAAGACCAAGGCGCGACGCGAGATGCTGGCGCGCCTGGCCGACGGCAGCGCGCGGGTCGCGGTCGGCACCCACGCCCTGTTCCAGGAGGGGGTGGAGTTCCACGACCTGGGGCTGGTGATTGTCGACGAGCAGCACCGCTTCGGCGTCCATCAGCGCCTCGCCCTGCGCGAGAAGGGGAACCAGGGCGGCCGCTATCCGCACCAACTGATCATGACTGCCACCCCGATCCCGCGCACCCTGGCGATGACCGCCTACGCCGATCTCGACTGTTCGGTTATCGACGAACTGCCGCCGGGGCGCACCCCGGTAGAGACGGTGGTGATCCCGGACAGTCGCCGCGACGAGGTGGTGCAGCGGGTCCACCAGGCGTGTCAGGCAGGGCGCCAGGCCTATTGGGTCTGCACCCTGATCGAGGAGTCGGAATCCCTGGCGGCCCAGGCCGCGCAGGACACCGCGGCGCAGCTGGCCGAGGCGCTGCCCGACCTGCGCATCGGCCTGGTCCACGGCCGGCTCAAGGGCGAGGAGAAGGAGCAGGTGATGGCCGCCTTCAAGCACGGCGACCTCGACCTGTTGGTGGCGACCACGGTGATCGAGGTGGGCGTCGACGTGCCCAACGCCTCGCTGATGATCATCGACAACGCCGAACGGCTCGGCCTGGCCCAGCTGCACCAGTTGCGTGGCCGCGTCGGCCGCGGCGCCGCCGAGAGCCACTGCGTGCTGATGTACCACGGCCCGCTGTCGCAACAGGGCAAGGAGCGGCTGGCGGTGATGCGCCGCACCGCCGACGGCTTCGAGATCGCCCGCAAGGACCTGGAGCTGCGCGGCCCCGGCGAGGTACTGGGCACCCGCCAGACCGGTCTGTTGCAACTGCGCATCGCCGACCTGCGCCGCGACCAGTACCTACTGCCCGAAGCCACGCGCGCCGCCGACCTGCTGTTGCAACGCTGGCCGCAACAGGTCACACCGCTGGTCCGGCGCTGGGTCGGTGCGGGAACCCGCTACGGCGAGGTATGATGCGTCGTACACGTAGTCGTAAGTTTCAAGTTGCAAGTGACAAGAAAGAAGCCGGCGCACCACTGCGGCGGGGATCGAATATCACTGCGCCTTTATCCTCTTGCGACTTGCAACTTGTCACTTGGAACTGTCCTCTGTGGATCATTACCGCAAACATCGCTTCGAACCCATCTGGCATGCGCCGCGCCGCGTCCTGCGCAGCAGGGTGCCCGCGCCGCTGTGGGACTGGCTGCTCGACCCCGCGTCGCTGACCCGGCGCCTGCAACGCGCCTGCCCCGGGGGCTTCCGGGTCGAGGTGCTGGAACAGCGCCGCGAACTGCCGATGCTGAGCGAGGCGCGCGCCCTCGGCATCCGGGCAGGCCGCCGCGTCCTGGTGCGCGAGGTGCGGCTGCTGTGCCGCGGGCACCCCTGGGTCTTCGCCCGCACCGTCATCCCCAACGCCACCCTCACCGGACCCCAGCGCCGCCTGGCGCGGCTCGGCACGCGCCCCCTCGGCGGGACCCTGTTCCGCGACCGCAGCATGCGCCGCGAGGCGCTGGAGATCGCCCGCATCGACGCCGGGCAGCGGCTGTTCCGCCGGGCCGCCCGCCCGCTGCCGCAGCCGCCGACATTCATCTGGGGACGGCGTTCGCTGTTCCGGCTGCGCGGCAAGCCACTGCTGGTGTGCGAAATGTTCCTGCCGGGGATCGGCGAGGATTGTCCATGAGCCGCCTCGCCGTCGCCTGGCGCCGGCTGTTGCCGTGGCTGCAGGTGCTGCACCTGCACCGCCCTGCCGACCTGGCCCTGCTGTGGCTACCGCTGCTGTGGGGACTATGGCTGAGCGCCGGCGGCCGGCCGGCACCGGCCACCGTGGCAACCTTGCTGCTGGCGACGCTGTTGCTGCGTTGCGCCGCCTGGCTGTTGCTGGGACTGGCCAACGCCGGCCAGGGTCACGCCGGACGCTCACTGCCGGCGCTGCTGCGGGCGCTGCCGCGGCCGTTGGCGCTGGCGCTGGCGCTCACGTCGCTGGGCGCGCTGCTGCTGTTCGCCGCCGCCGGCTGGCCGACGCTGATCACCGCCCTGGGCGCTACGGCGCTCGGCATGGCCTATCTCTGGATCCGGCGTCAGACCTTCCTCGGCGAGCTGGTGCTGGCCCTGGCCCTCGCCGCCGGCTCCATCGCCGGCTTCACCGCGGCCGGCGCGGTGCCCAACAAAACCGCCTGGCTGCTCTACACCGCCGCGGTCTTGTGGTCTACCGCCTACCTGACGGAGCGGGCGGCACTGCACCTGCAACAGCACGCCCGCCTCGGCATCAAGAGCCTCACCATGCTGTTCGGCGCCGCCGACCGCTGGCTTATCGGCCTGTTGCAGGCGGCGGCGCTGTTGACTCTTTGGCTGGTGGCGCGGCAAGAGTCGCTAGGGCTCTTCATGCCCGTGGCGTTGGCGGTCGCGGCGGCACTGGGCGTCTACCAGCAGTGGCTGATGCGCGGCGGCACCGACCAGGGCTACCGCCGCGCCTATCTCGACAATGTCTGGTTCGGCATCGCCATCTTCTGCGGCATTCTGTTCCACTACCTGTGCCGTCTCCAGGGCCACTGCTAGCCGGCGCGCGCCACCGCCCACACCTCGATCCGCTCCGCCCCCGCCCGCCGCAGCACCCGCGCCAGTTCGCCGACCGTGGAACCGGTGGCGATGACGTCGTCGAGGATCGCCACGTGGCGCACCTCCAGCGGCGCGGTCAGCTCGAAAGCGCCGCGCACATTGCGACGCCGCTCCCGCGCCGCCAGCAACGACTGGGTCTCTGTCGCCCGCAAGCGGCGGCACAGCTGCGGAGCCAGCGCGACGCCGAGACCTGCGGCCACCGGCCGCGCCAGCTCCAGCGCCTGGTTGAAACCGCGCCGACGCAGCCGCGACGGGTGCAGCGGCACCGGAATGATCAATTGGGGCAGCGGCGTCGCCCGCTGCAACAGGGCGGCGGCCAGCAATCCGCCGCACAGCCGGCCGGGGGGCAAACGCCCATTGAACTTGAACCGCTGCAACAGCCAATCGACGGGGGCGCGATAGAGCAGCGGCGCGAACGCCGCATCGAATGGCGGCGGGTGCTTCAAGCAGGCACCGCACAGGCCGGGCTGCGGCAGCGGTGCCGCGCAGCGCTCGCAGGCGGCGCGATTCCACGGCAGTTCGGCACGGCAACCGGCACAGAGATCATCGCCGCCGTCGCCCGGTGCGTCACATAACAGGCAGGCGGGAGGAAACAGTATGGATTGTATAAAAGATATACATCCGTCAACTTTGCGGGGTCGTTTCATTTGACAACTCATCCTTGAGTGGGAATACTCCCGGCTCCATTCTAGCCCTCCTTGCGGAGCAGAGACCATGCCCCAGGCCGCCCAACGCCAATCCTCCCCCACCGTGCGTCACGACTGGTCCCTGGACGAGGTGGAAGCCTTGTTCAACACGCCGTTCATGGAGTTGCTGTGGCAGGCGCAGCAGGTGCACCGCCGGCACTTCGATCCCAACGTGATCCAGGCCTCCAGCCTGCTCAACATCAAGACCGGCGGCTGTGCCGAGAACTGCGGCTACTGCTCGCAGAGTGCCCATCACGAAAAGAAGGTGAAGCTGGAGCGCGACACGCTGATGGAGGTCGACGCCGTGGTGACCCAGGCCCGTGCCGCCAAAGAGGGCGGTGCCACCCGCTTCTGCATGGGCGCCGCCTGGCGCAACCCGCGTGACGAGCAACTGGATAAAGTGCTGGAGATGGTGCGCCAGGTGAAGGCCATGGGCCTGGAGACCTGCGTCACCCTCGGTATGCTCACCGGCGACCAGGTGGGCAAGCTGAAAGAGGCAGGCCTCGATTACTACAACCACAACCTGGACACCTCGCGCGAGTACTACGACAAGGTGGTCACCACCCGCAGCTACGACGACCGTCTCGACACCCTGGCCGAGGTGCGCAAGGCAGGCATCAACGTCTGCTGCGGCGGCATCCTCGGCATGGGCGAGGCGCGTCGCGACCGCGCCGCACTGCTACAGGAGCTGGTCAACCTGCCGGAGCATCCGCAGAGCGTGCCGGTGAACCTGCTGGTCAAGGTGCCCGGCACGCCGCTGGCCGACAGCCCGGACCTGGACATCTTCGAATTCATCCGCACCATCGCCGTGGCGCGGCTGCTGATGCCCGCCTCGCACGTGCGCCTCTCCGCCGGCCGCCAGGAGATGCACGACGAGGCCCAGGCCCTCTGCTTCCTCGCCGGCGCCAACTCGATCTTCTACGGCGACCGCCTGCTCACCACCGACAACGCCACGGTCAACCACGACCGCGAACTGTTCCGTCGCCTGGACCTGACGCCGGCGGCTTAAAGAAAGATTGAACCACTGGGTTCACGGGAACACAGGTTTTGCCTGTAACCCCCGCGAATCCAGTGTTCCCCGCGGTTAAAGTGTTTTCATGAACGAACTCGAACAGGCACTGCAACAACGTGAGGCGACGCATCTCTACCGCCGCCGCCGCGTGCTCGATTCGCCGCAGGGGCCGGAGATTGTGGTGGACGGCCGCCGCCTGCTGTCGTTCTGTTCCAACGATTACCTCGGTCTCGCCAACCATTCGGGCATCGTCGCCGCGACCCGGAACGCCCTTGCCGACTACGGCGTCGGCGCCGGCGCCGCCCACCTGGTCACCGGCCACATGGCGCCGCACCACGCCCTGGAAGAGGAGCTGGCCGCCTTCACCGGCTATCCGCGCGCACTGCTCTTCTCCACCGGCTACATGGCCAACCTCGGCGCGGTCAGCGCCCTGTGCGGCACCGGCGACACGGTGTTCGAGGACCGCCTCAACCACGCCTCGCTGCTTGATGCCGCCCTGCTGTCGCGCGCCCGCCTGCAACGCTTCCCCCACGCCGATGCCGCAACGCTCGGCGAACGCCTGCGCGACAGCAAGGCCGGCCGCAAGCTGGTCGTCAGCGACGGCGTGTTCAGCATGGACGGCGACATCGCGCCGCTGCGCGAACTGGCCGCCGCCGCAACGGACGACGGCGCCTGGCTGCTGGTGGACGACGCCCACGGCCTGGGCGTCATCGGCGCAAACGGCCGCGGTTCGCTGGAGACCTGTGGCCTCACGGCGCAGCAGGTGCCGCTGCTGGTGGGCACCCTGGGCAAGGGTTTCGGCGCCTTCGGCGCCTTTGTCGCCGGCGACGAGACGCTGATCGAGACCTTGATCCAGCAGGCCCGCCCCTACATCTACACCACCGCCTTGCCGCCGGCCATCGCCGCCGCCGCCCGCGCCAGCCTGCGCATCATCCAGGGCACCGAGGGCCGCGAGCGGCGCCAGCGGCTGACCGTGCTGATCGAGCGTTTCCGCAGCGGCGCCGCCGAGCTGGGCCTGCCGCTGATGGCCTCGCCCACCGCGATCCAACCGCTGCTAATCGGCGCCGCCGACGCTGCATTGCGTCTATCCGAAATGCTCCTGGCCGACCGCATCCTGATCAGCGCCATCCGCCCGCCCACCGTCCCCGAAGGGACGGCGCGGCTGCGCATCACCCTGTCGGCGGCGCACACCGCGGCCCAGGTGGACCGCCTGCTGGCGGCGCTGGAACGGCACGCGGTACCGCTGCTGCGAGAGACGGACGAACCATGAGCCTCTACCTGGAGAGTCACGGCAGCGGCCCGGCACTGGTGCTGATCCACGGCTGGGGCCTGCACGGCGGGATCTGGGCAGCGCTGGTCGAGGCGTTGCGCGACCGCTGGCGCGTCATCAGCGTCGACCTGCCCGGCCATGGCCGCAGCGCACCACTCGACGGCCCTTACACCTTGGACGCGATCAGCTCGGCCGTCGCCGCCGCAGTGCCCGATGAGGCCGCCTGGCTCGGCTGGTCGCTGGGCGGGCGGGTCGCCCTCGCCGCCGCGGCCCGGGGCCAGGCCATCACCCGCCTGCTGCTGGTCGGTACCACGCCGCGCTTCATCCGCGGCGACGACTGGCCCCACGCCATGCCGGCGGCGGAGCTGCAACAGTTCGCCGACGCCCTGCGCGACGACTGGGAGGGGACGCTGCAACGCTTCCTCGCCCTCCAGGCGCGCGGCTCGCAAAAGGCGCGCGACGAGCTGCGCGCCCTGCGCGAGGGGCTATTCGCCCACGGTGCGCCGCAACCCCAGGCCTTGGCCGGCGGCCTCGACATCCTGCGCAGCGCCGACCTGCGCGCCCTGCTTCCGGCCATCACCCAGCCAGCGCTGGTGGTGCATGGCAGCCGCGACACCCTGGCCCCGCCCGCCGCCGCCGAGTACCTGGCGACCACACTGCCCCATGGCCGGCTGGCGCTGATCGAAGGGGCCGGCCATGCGCCGTTCCTGTCACACCCCGAGGCGTTCCTCGCCGCGCTCCGGGGGTTTCTCGATGAATAACCTGCCGCTGCCCGACAAGCGTCTGGTACGCGCCTCCTTCGACCGCGCCGCCGCGCGCTACGACGAGGCGGCGCTGCTGCAACGGGAAGTGGGCGCCCGCCTGCTGGAGCGGCTTGATGTGATCAGGCTGCACCCCCGGCGCATCCTTGAAGTGGGAACCGGCACCGGCTTCTGCACCGCGCACCTGGCGACGCGTTACCCCCAGGCGCAGCCGGTCGCCCTCGACCTGGCGCCCGCCATGCTGGCCCGCGCCCGCCGGCGTTTCTCCTGGTGGCAGCGCCGGCGCGGCCGACCGCTGTGCATCTGCGCCGACGCCGAGGCGCTGCCGGTGGCCGACGCCTCGGTCGACCTGCTGTTCTCCAACCTTACCCTGCAGTGGTGCGGCGACCTCGACCGCACCTTCGCCGAATTCCGCCGCGTGCTGCGCCCCGGCGGCCTGCTACTGTTCACCACCTTCGGCCCCGACACCCTGAAAGAGCTGCGCGCCGCCTGGCGCGCGGTGGACGACGCCATGCACGTCAACGCCTTCATCGACATGCACGACATCGGCGACGCCCTGGTGCGCAACCGCCTCGCCGATCCGGTGATGGACCGCGAGGAGATCACCATGACCTACCGCGAGGTGCGCACCCTGATGTCCGACCTCAAGGCCATCGGCGCCCACAACGTCAACCGCGGCCGCAGCGCCGGCCTCACCGGCAAGCGGCGCCTCAACGCCATGCTCGGCGCCTACGAGCAATTCCGCCGCGACGGCCTGCTGCCCGCCACCTACGAGGTGCTCTACGGCCACGCCTGGGCTCCGGCCACGCCGCTGCAACATGAACACGACGGCGCCGCGCACATCCCGCTGGAGCAGATGCGCGCGGGGTTAAGAGGTAAACAATGACCCGTGGAATCTTTGTCACCGGCACCGACACGGGCGTAGGCAAAACCTGGGTCAGCACCGGACTGATGGCCGCACTGCAACAGCGCGGCCTCGCGGTCCTCGGCATGAAACCGGTGGCCTCCGGCTGCGAGCAGACCCCCGCAGGACTGCGCAATGAAGACGCATTGCTGCTGCAACGGCAGGGTTCGCATCCAATCGACTACCAACTGCTCAATCCTTACGCCTTCGCCCCGCCCATCGCCCCCCACGTGGCGGCGGCCCAGGCCGGGACTCGCATCGACCTGGCGCGGCTCGAGACCAACTACAAAATACTCTCGACCCAGGCCGACGTGGTGGTAGTGGAGGGAGCCGGCGGCTGGCTGGTGCCGCTCAACGAGCGCGACACCATGGCCGACCTGGCAGCGCGGCTGGAACTGGAGGTGATGCTGGTGGTGGGCCTGCGCCTCGGCTGCATCAACCACGCGCTACTGAGCGTCGAGAGCATCGTCCGCCGCGGCGTGCCGCTGGCCGGCTGGGTCGCCAACACCCTGGAGCCCGCGATGCCGGTGCTGGCCGAAAACCTCGCCGCCCTGCGCGCCCATATCGAAGCGCCGCTGCTGGGCGTGGTACCGCATCTGGCCCATCGCGATGCCGCCGCCATCGCCGCCGAATTGATGTCGAATCTGCCATAAATCAACAATTGCCGGCGGCCGCGATGGCCACGCACAGCCCTCCGGACAAAACACGTTGTTATCACATAATTTTTAAGGTATTTATTGGGGCGAACGACTCATAACATACAAAGGGGGCTGTTATGTGGCATCGTTTCGCGAAGGGACTAGCCATCCTGCTACTGGCCGGTTTTACGTTCCAGGTCCAGGCCGACGATTACCCGGCGGCATTCGCCGCCGAGGCCGCCATCTACCCCGGCGGCCAGGTGTTCCAGAGCTACCAGGATTCCGATGGCCGGCACGTCGACTTGGTAGTCAACGCCGACCCCAGCGACGTGGTCGATTACTACACGCAGCAGTTAAAAAAGCGGGGCTGGCGGCTGAAGAACTATCAGGAGGCCGGCCCGATTGCCGCCGCCGACCTGCGCCGCGCCGACAAACGGATGATCATCAGCGTGGTTCGTGAGCGGGGCAAGGTCGTCGCCACTCTGACGTTGACTACGCCATAATCATCCCGCTAAAGAAAACGGCCCCTTCCGGGGCCGTTTTCCGTTGTCTTGACGCTTCTCACGCCGCTAGCATATTGCGCAGCTTGTTCATGGCGTTCTTTTCCAGCTGGCGGATACGCTCGGCGGAGACGCTGTACTTGTCCGCCAAATCCTGCAACGTGGTCTTGCCGTCGTCGGAGAGCCAACGAGCCTGGACGATGTCGCGGCTGCGGTCATCGAGGGTTGCCAGGGCGCTATGCAGGCGTTGGTTGTTGTCCTGCTCCCAATCCTCGGCCTCCAGGTGGGCGGCCGGCTCGAAGCGGGTATCGGCCAGATAGGCGGCCGGGGCCGGAGCCTCGTCGTCGTCGTCGTTCTGGGCATCGAAGGCGACATCGTGGCCGGAGAGGCGGGATTCCATCTCCAGCACCGTCGCGGACGGCACACCCAACGCCTTGGCCACGGCGTCGACCTCCTCCTTGGAGAACCAGCCGAGACGCTTCTTGGAGCTGCGCAGATTGAAGAACAGCTTGCGCTGCGCCTTGGTGGTGGCGACCTTGACGATGCGCCAGTTGCGCAGGATGAATTCGTGGATCTCGGCGCGGATCCAGTGGACCGCGAAGGAGACCAGCCGCACCCCCTGATTCGGATCGAAGCGCTTGACGGCCTTCATCAGGCCGATGTTGCCCTCCTGCACCAGGTCGGCCTGCGGCAGGCCATAGCCGGAGTAACCGCGGGCGATATGGACCACGAAGCGCAGGTGGGACATCACCAAGCGGCGAGCGGCATCCAGATCGTCGTCATCGCGCAGGCGTTTCGCCAATTCGCGCTCCTCTTCCACCGTCAGCACCGGGATACGGTTCACGGCCTGGTTATAGGCCTCGATGCTCCCGACCGGGGGGAAATTCACATGTAATTGCAGGGCCTTGCTCATATCTTCTCCCATACCTCGCGTTCAACGCGTCAGACAGGTGGCTCACTAATAACCAACCATAACACTCAAGTAATGAGAGCGCAACACCTGTCTAAAGGTTCCGATAGCGTTCCAGGCACATAGTTTTAGCACTCTCTGCATAAGAGTGCCAATACCCCGGCGGAGTTCAACTGCGGCTCCTCTCGAAGTTCAAAGCGAAAAATCATAATCACGGGGAACAAGGCACCTGGCGAGACTGCATCCCATGATATGTTCCACCAAACTCCCCGTGGTTAATTCAGCTCCTTAGTATTTTTGAAACGGGTCCCGATAACCTAGGGCGATTGCACCCGTGACGACGGGCGCCTGTTGACAGGCCATACCAATCGGTATGTAATCGCGCCATGAGCCCACGGGACACCGACCAGACGCGCGACAAGCTGCTCAACGCCGCCTTTTGCGAAATCCATCGCAACGGCTTTCAGGCGGCCAGCATCGCCAACATCCTCAAGGACACCGGCCTGACCAAGGGGGCCCTCTATCACCATTTCGCGACCAAACAGGAACTCGGTCTGGCGGTGGTGGACGAAGTGGTCAAGGGACGGCTGGAAGCGCTGTTTCTCAGCCGCCTGAGGGAAAGCGTCACCCCCGTGCAGACCCTGCTCCAGGCCATCGACGGCATCGCCCACGGCAGGGGCATCGAGGAGATCAAGCTGGGCTGCCCGCTCAACAATCTGATGCAGGAGATGAGCCCCCTCGACGAGCGCTTCAAGGAGAGACTGAATGCCATCCTCGCCGACTGGGGCGATATCGTCGAAGATGCACTGCGCCGGGACCAGACGGCCGGCGTGCTGCGCCCCGACGTGGACTGCCAAGCTGCGGCCTGGTTCATCGTCTCGGCCTGGGAGGGATGCATCGGCATCGCCAAGAACCTGCAATCGCCCGAGGGCTTCCGTTCCTGTATGACGCAGTTGCACCGCTACGTGGAGGGGCTGTTGCCGGCCGCCGACACCTGATTTTTTTACCACAGAAAAATACCGAACGGTCGGTATTGCGCTCAACCAAGGAGAATAACGATGAGCAGTCTCTCGACGATCGCACCACAGGCAGCCACCGGCCCGGTGGCGGAAATCTACCAACAGATGGAACAGGCCCTCGGACGGGTGCCCAACGCCCTGCAGCTGTTCAGCGTCAGCCCCACGGCGCTGGAGTTGCAGTGGCGACAGCTCGGCTACTACTTCCAGCACCCCACCCTCGGCTTTCCGCTGCTCGCCACCCTGCGGCTGCTCATCTCCCAGGACAGCGACTGCCGCTACTGCATCGGCATGAACGAGGCGATGCTGATCCAGCGCGCCGGCTTCACGCCGGAACAGATCGCCGCCGCCAAGGGCGATCCCGCCGAGGCGCCGCTGCCGGAAAAGGACAAGGCGTTGCTGCTGGCCGCCCTCAAGGCCACCCGCGCACCCAAATCGGTAAGCACTGAGGAGTTGGACGCGCTGCGCACACTCGGCTGAACCGACCAGGACATCTTCGACGCGGTCAATCATGCGGCGCAGCATGCAGCCATAGACATCCTGTTCAATACCTTCAAGGTCGAAAGCGACTTTTGAGCCACAACGACGCTACGGCGTCGGTGCGAATCCCCAACCACACATAACGGAGGTGCGACATGACCAAGGTACTCATCTGGCTGACATCGGGCGATCGCAGCAAACTGATGCCGGGACTGTTGTGGGGCCTCAACGCCAAACGCCGCGGCTGGGTGGACGAGGTGCGCGTCATCGTCTTCGGCGACAGCGAACGGACCGTGATGAAGGACGACGAACTGTTCGGCATGGTGCAGGAGATCGAAGGCACGCTGTTCTGCCGCCATGTGGCGGAGAAGGACGGCACGGTGGAGCAGCTGGAACAGCGCGGCGCCAACGTCGTCTATGTCGGCGAGCCCATCGCCAAGGCAATCGCGGAAGGGTTCACCGTCCTGACGTTCTGACTTTTCCGGGAATACGAGGATACGACCATGGTGCAATTACGTGACATCAGTGGGCGGGTGGCCGTGGTCACCGGCGCCTCCAGCGGATTCGGCGCAGCGGCGGCCCGCGAGTTGGCTGCTGCGGGCGCCAAGGTAGTGTTGGCAGCGCGCAGCAAAGAAAAAATCGAAGCGCTGGCCGAGGAACTCGGTACCGATCATCTGGCGAACGTCACGGATATCGGCGACCCGGCACAGGTCGCCGCACTCTTTGCGCAAGTCGAAAAACGTTACGGCGGCGTCGATCTGCTATTCAACAACGCCGGCGTCGGCTATCACGGCATCTTCGCCGACAGCGATCCTGCCCATTGGCGCACGATGATCGATGCCAATCTGTACGGCGTGTTGCACTGCACCCATGCGGCGATTCCGTTAATGCGCGGGCGTGAAGGCGCCATGATCTGCAGCGTCTCCAGCGTGGGAGGGCGTCACGGACTCGAAGGCTGGTCGGTCTACAACGCCACCAAGTTCGCGGTGGTGGGTTTCCATGATGCATTGCGCAAGGAACTGGGGCCGCAAGGAATACGCGTTTCACTCATCGAACCGGGCGCAGCCTATACCCAGTGGGGTTCCAACGTTTCCGCACAGGCGATGCGCGAGCGCCGTGACGGCCTGGAGGCGCTGCAGGCACAGGACATTGCCAATGCCCTGGTCTTTGCCTTTGCCCAACCCGCCAACGTCAACTGCCAGGAGATGTTGATTCAGCCCACACGCCAAACCTATCCGTGAGGCACCGGCGTCACCATCTACGGAGAGTGATTTGCTCTAACGCAATTATCGATCGAAGGAGTCCTGCTTATGTCATCGCTGTTCGAACCCATCCAAATCGGCGATATCCCCCTGGCCAATCGCATCGTCATGGCGCCGTTGACCCGCAACCGCGCCGTCGCAGGCCTAAAACCGGGCCCGATGACTGTCGAATATTATCGCCAGCGGGCCGGCGCCGGCCTGATTATCTCAGAGGCCAGCCAGATCGGCCCGATGGCCCAAGGCTACCTCGATACGCCGGGGATCTATTCCGATGAACAGGTCATCGCCTGGCGTCGGGTGACCGATGCGGTTCATGCCGCCGGCGGGCGTATCGTAATCCAACTGTGGCACGTCGGCCGCATCTCGCACGTATCCCTCCTTCCCGGCGGCGCGGCGCCGGTGTCATCGACCAACCGCCAGGCGAACACCATGACCTACACGCGCGACGGTTTCGTCCCCGTGTCGCAGCCACGCGCCCTGCGCGATGAAGAGATTCCAGGTGTGATTGCCGAGTATCTGCATGCGGCGCACCAAGCGATGGAAGCGGGGTTCGACGGCGTCGAGATCCATGCGGCGAACACCTATCTGCTGGAGCAGTTCCTGCGCGACAGCATCAACGACCGCAGTGGACCGTATGGGGGCGATATCGCCAACCGAACCCGCCTTCCACTCGAGGTGGTACAGGCGGTGGCAAAAGCCATCGGCGGCGGTCGCACCGGGATCCGCCTGAGCCCGATGACCACGTTCAGCAACAGCGCGCCGCTCGACAGCAATCCACAGGCGCTTTATAACCATGCGGTTGAACAATTGGCGCCGCTAAATCTGGCGTATGTTCACGTCATCGAAGGCGAAACCGGAGGCCCCAGGGAACCGGAAGGCACGTCGGTCTCGTTTGACTACGCGGAACTGCGCAGCAAGTTTCCCGGCGCATGGATGGTCAACAACGGCTATACACGCAGCACCGCCATTGACGCCGTCACCGACGGCTGGGCGGATCTTGTGGCCTTTGGCCGCCCGTTCATCAGTAATCCCGATCTGGTGCGGCGGTTACGTGAAAATGAACCGTTGAACGAATTGCGTGCCGACCAACTCTACGGAGGGGGCGAGGAAGGCTACATTGACTACCCTGCACTGCCGTCCAGATAAGCAGGCCTCTTGCATAACGCGCATACGGAAGGCTGCGGCTATCATGCCAAGGCCATCCGCGTTTTGCATCTGTGACAACATTTGCCTATGTTACCGTTGACTTGTGCGTCTGCAACGGCGACGCGAAGACATATCAACGTGCGATTAAGAGGGACTTCCATTCGATGAAAACCGTACAGCTAGGAAACAGCGACCTTTCGGTATCCCATGTTTGCCTGGGCACCATGACCTTCGGCGAACAAAACACTGAAGCCGAGGCCCACTATCAACTGGACTACGCAATTGACCATGGTATCAACTTCATCGATACGGCGGAGATGTATCCTGTCCCCACTCGCGCGCAGACGACGGGACTCACCGAACGCTACACCGGCACCTGGCTGAAGAAGCAGGCCCGGGACCGCGTCATTTTGGCAAGCAAGGCCGCCGGTCCGGGCCGTCCTCTGGACTGGATACGCGAAGGCAAACTCAACTTCACCCGCGACAACCTGCAACAGGCACTCGCCGGTTCCCTGAGCCGGTTGCAGACCGACTACCTCGACCTCTATCAACTGCACTGGCCCGATCGCAACGTACCGACGTTCGGCGGCTACCACTTCGATCCGGAAAACGAGCGCGCAACGGTTGCCCTCACGGAGACCATCGGCGCGCTTGCCGGTTTCATCAAGGAAGGGAAGATCCGCCATTGGGGACTCTCCAACGAAACCCCGTGGGGTCTGATGACCGCGTTGCGCGTCGCCGACGAACAGGGCATGCCGCGCCCGGTGTCGGTGCAGAACGCCTACAACCTCATGAACCGCACCTGGGAGGAGGGTCTGTCCGAGATCGGCTTCCGCGAGAATGTATCGCTGCTGGCCTACTCGCCGCTGGCCTTTGGTCTGCTCTCCGGCAAGTACCTGCACGACCCCAAGGCCTCGGGCCGCGTCACATTGTTCAGCGGCTTTGCCGGCCGCTATAACAAACCCAATGTGGAACAGGCCGTCGCCACCTACGCACAACTGGCAAAGCAGCATGGCCTCACACCGACTGAGCTGGCCCTGGGATTTACCTACAATCACTGGTGCGTCGGCAGCACCATCATCGGCGCGACCAGCATGGAACAATTGAAGGAAAATCTGGCGGCAGGAGAAGTGGCGTTGCCGACGGAGGTCGTTGCAGAGATCGAGCGAATTCACCTGCGCTTCACCAATCCGGCACCGTAGTGCCGACAGCGTACACAGCACAAGCGCTACCGGCCGCCATTGTCGCGAGCTCCGCAGGGATCAGTCGGACGCTCGCCCCTTGCTCCCCAGCCACTGCGCGTAACTGATGCGCGCGACGTCGAAACGGTCGCTGGTGCGACAATAGACGGAAGGCGAACCGAGCCGCCCTATAGGTGCGAAATTGTTGATATGCAAATTCGAGTCAATCAGATTATCGGCGACGTGAAACATTACCACCTCGCCGATAATCAACGTATTTGCGCCGAGTTGCTGCGCGCTGAATAGGCGGCATTCGAGACTGGCCTGCGCCTCAGCGATCCGCGGAGGCTTGACCCGAACGGAAGGCGCAGCACGTAAATTCGCCGCCTGCAGTTCGCTTTGCTCCGGAGGAAAGTCGGCCGCCGAGATGTTCATGGCGTCGAACAGATCCTCCGTCACCAGATTGACCACAAATTCGCCGCTGCCCTGAATGTTCAGCGCCGTATCCTTTGGCCCGCCGACGTCGTTCCTGCCGACGCTGATAATTACGTACAGCGGGTCGCTACCGACCGCGTTGAAAAAACTGAACGGCGCAAGATTGACGACGCCATTGCGGCCTTGGCTCGTAACCCACGCGATCGGGCGCGGCACCACCAGGTTCGTCAGCAATTTGTAATTGTCGGCATTTGAATGAAGGTCCGGATCGATCTGCACGAGACTGTCTCCTATATCGCAAATGCAGCTATCGTTTGGAAACGCGGCACTATAATCGCCAAATAAAATTATACTCCGATGACGACGCAACGCGGGCTTAGCTTGCGATAAATGTTATAGGCAAACAAACCCATAATGCATAAGAAGCATCCGTGCTTTACGGGGCCGAGGTTCATATACCCCGCCAACACACCCAACCTCCGCTTTACCAATCCCGCACCGTAACCGCTTTATTGCGCAACGGATCACAGATCGATGGCTGGCCTTGGCGCCCTGCGATGAAACAACGCGCCAACAGCACCAACCGATTCTACCGCTGCCATCGCCGCCGACTCACTTCCATGAGCTGGCCGTCTCCTGGTTCTTTCTTCATGCCCTGGAGCTTATAGACGTTAACGAACACACAGCGGTCTGGATAGGGAATCCACTTCGGCAATTGGCTAAATAAGCGACCTAAGAATTTGTTACCTGCGACACGATAGCCATTAATGTCGATGTTAATCATAACAGAGCTTTTACAAACCAACGGCGGGCCGGGGTTGTCGTTGTTCAATTACCGAGCGGCACGGCAATAAAGCATGCTTACGTCAGGCGCAGATATCTGAGCTGGAATATTTGCCGGTAGAAATGCGTCGTACAGCTATTTAAACTCGCATCATGACATAACGAAATTTTGATAATTCGCGATCTGCAGGACGCGGCGGCACAGAGCCGAACGACATTCGCTGTTGTGTCGTTTAACGCAGAACCAACTTGCTGAGACGGAATTTATCGATATTTTGATCAACTTCCATACAAACGTACGGCGCACCAACAAGGAGAAGTCTTCTTCGTAGAAGCGTTACTCCCATGCCAGTTGGCGACCATGCGGGACTTGCGTTATGTAATTACAAAACCGACTCAGGGATTGAGATGCAACAACAGGCGACTATGCGCCAAGCAGAGAGGTTTGGCATCTTATGCTGATCGTTGTGGGATGCCGGCCATTGTGAAGCATCCGGCTCGGCAGCGGATTGTCCGTTTGCTGAAGATGCCGGGAAATTACAACAACCATGCCAGGAGGGAGTTAGATGGCTGAAGAAAAGGGAACAATGCTGCAACTGGGAGACCCGAGTGCGCTGGGTCTCATTTCCTATGGGATTGCACTGATGTCGCTGAGCTTCATTGTGGGTCACATCTTCCCGCCCAGCGACATGATCATGGCGATCATTGTGGTGGGTACTGTCGGGATTGGCATAGCGGGGATTATCGATTTCCTCAGAGGCCAAACCTTCGGCGGGGTCGCCTTTGCCGGATGGGCTCTGTTCTTCTGGGCCTTCACCTATGTTGTTGCCGCGGCGCCTATCGCCAAGGGGTCACCATGGGCCGCCGGTCCGCAGATGCCCTATCTCGGCTGGTACTTTCTGTTTTGGGCCGCTTTCGGCTTGATGACCTTCTTTGGGTCCATCGTCGCCCAAAAATGGATGATGCTCCGCACCGCCCTTGGGTTCACCACATTGATGCTGATTGTCGTAGCGGTGGCCCATTGGATTGCGAATCCGCAACCCAACCACACGTTGATGTTGATCGGCGGCATCTGTGGAATCATTGCCTCACTATGTGCCGGCTACACGGCCTTTGCCGCGCTGTTGAACGAAATCGCGGGTAGAAAGGTCGTTACTGCCTGACGCACTGCCGTAACCGCAGCGCTTCGTATAGAGCCGGCGTGCACTATGCACGCCGGCCTCTTTTCGGTTGCATCCGAGTAACGTTCAATACGGACAAGCCAGAAATCCCCTTCGCTCCCACCAACCGCCTCTGATCGAAATATTCAGCACAACTTAACGATTATTCAACAAACCGTCGTGGGTCGCGCCTGTAATTGATGAAATTATTTCACTGCATCGAATGCCAATGAGGCATTACCCACAGGCGGCAAAGTTCGCATCTGGGACCCATCTTGCTTTCATGCAGTGGTTGCGGCAAATATGACATAGCGCAAGTAGCAACGGTTTTTACGCGCATATGCCGATGCTAATCCGCATTATTCTATCTCTCTATAGATAGAGCGGGAATTATTTCCATTGCGTTGAGTCTCATCTTGATCCTCTTCATTTGCATAATGAACCCGCATCGTTATGTTTGCGAGTCCATCCTGCTAACCAATATTTTACGCGCATCCGCCGAATACACCCGTTGATACAGCGGCGTTATATCGACATCAGAACTTTTGAATTCTGCATGACCTGTGCGCGGCCTATGCTGATTTCGCAGTATTCATAAGAACGACGTCAATCCAAACAAACAGCGTCGCACTTCAAACACGCGCAGTTCTCTTCGTAACGTCATGCAACTGATGCATGCACAAAGGAAGGGAATGCGACTGCCCGGGAATTCTTGTCGGAAGCGGGCGTTTCAATATAAACACGATTGCACAAGCAGAGAGGTGTTGATGGTTTGAGTCGAGTCTAAATCAATAGCCGGGATCAGGCTTGCCACAGGGCCCCTGGCACGAAGGAGAAGATAACTATGTCCGAAGTCGCGTTGGAAATAAACGGCGGCGTCCAACCGCCATATAACAATTCCGCACCTACCGGCCTCAGCAACTCAGAGGCGGCGCAGCGGCTACACCAGTACGGCCCGAATGAGATACATGAACATCGGGTCCATCCCTTACGTAAATTTCTTCACTACTTCTGGGGGCCGATCCCATGGATGATCGAGATGGCTGCCATCCTATCGGGACTGGTTGGTCACTGGGATGATCTTTCGTTGATCCTATCCTTGCTGCTGATCAACGGCGTGATCGGTTTTTGGGAAGAACATAAGGCGAGCAACGCTCTCGACGCCCTCAAGAGTCAGCTGGCGCTCAAGGCGCGCGCACTGCGCGAGGGAGCCTGGCACGAGATCGCTGCGCGCGAACTGGTGCCGGGGGACATCATCCGACTGCGTCTCGGCGACATTATTCCCGCCGATGTGAAGCTCATGGACGGCGACTATCTACGCGTCGACCAGTCCGCTCTTACCGGAGAATCGCTGCCTGTCGACAAAAAGCCCGGCGACGAGGCATTTTCGGGAACCATTGCCAAGCAGGGCGAGATGGTGGCGGAGGTCACCACCACCGGCGAGCAGACGTTTTTCGGTCGTACCGCCAAACTGGTCGAGAGCGCCGGCGCCACCTCGCACTTTCAGCAGGCGGTGATGCGTATCGGCAATTTTCTGATCGCCGTTGCTGTGGCGCTGAGTGCACTGCTGATCGGCGTGGAGTTGATGCGCGGCGCCCACTTCCTGCACATCATTCAGTTCGTGCTGATTCTGGTAATTGCATCGATCCCGGTGGCAATGCCGGCGGTGTTGTCGGTCACCATGGCACTCGGCGCCAAGGCGTTGTCCAAGCACAAGGCGATCGTGTCCAAACTGCAGTCGATCGAAGAGATGGCCGGTATCGATATCCTCTGCTCCGACAAGACCGGCACCCTGACGCAAAACAAGCTGAGCCTAGGTGATCCGGTCCTGTTCGAGGCCAGCAACATCAACGAGCTCAACCTGGCGGCTGCACTCGCTTCCAAAGCGGAGAACCAGGATGCCATCGACCTGGCGGTAATCGCATCGCTGCCCGATGCATCGCTGTTGCGCCATTACCGCCAGCTCAAGTTCACCCCCTTCGATCCGGTCAGCAAGCGCACCGAGGCTCGCATCGAAACGGAAGTGGGTGAATTTCACTGCACCAAGGGCGCCCCCCAGGTGATCCTCGATCTGTGCGGTGTCGACGGCGCCGAGCGCGAGCGCGCCGATCAGGCCGTAGCAGAACTGGCGTCACGCGGCTTCCGCACCCTCGGCGTCGCCCGCACCGGCACCGACGGGGATTGGCATTTCCTAGGCATCCTGTCGCTCTACGATCCGCCGCGCGAGGATTCGGCGGCGACCATTCGGGAGGCGCGTGCCCACGGTATCGCAGTCAAAATGGTCACCGGCGATCACATCGCCATCGCCCGCGAAATCTCCGGTGAACTGGGCATGGGCCGCGATATCCTGCCGCCGGATCGTCTGCCCAGCGATCCCGAGGCCAAGGCCGACGCCGCACTGGTCCGGGAGCTGGAGGAGGCAGACGGCTTCGCGCAGGTGTTCCCGGAACACAAGTACGCCATCGTCAAGGCGCTGCAGGAGGGCGGCCACCTAGTGGGGATGACCGGAGACGGGGTCAACGACGCACCGGCGCTGAAGCAGGCCGACGCCGGCATCGCCGTCTCCGGCGCCACCGACGCGGCGCGCGCGGCGGCCAGTCTGGTGCTCACCGCACCGGGCCTCTCCACCATCATCCATGCCGTGGAAGAGGCGCGCCGCATCTTTGCCAGGATGATGAGCTACACCATCTACCGCATCGCCATGACCATCGACATCATGGTGTTCGTAGTGTTGGCGATGCTGGTCACCCACCACTATCCGCTCACCGCTGTCCTGATCATCCTGCTGGCGCTGCTCGACGATATCCCGATCATGACCATCGCCTACGACAACACCTGGCTGGAACCCCGGCCGGTGCGCTGGCAGATGAAGCGGGTCCTCACCGTCGCATCAGTGCTTGGCTTGGTAGCCGTGGCCGAGACCTTCGTGATGTTGATGCTCGGCCGCGGGATGCTTGGCTTGAAGGGGCCGGGACTGCAGACATTGATGTTTCTGCAGCTCGTCGCTGGCGGTCACCTGATGCTGTTCGTCACCCGCAGCAAGCAGGGCTTCTGGCGCGCGCCGTATCCGTCCTGGCAACTGGCGGCCGCCACCATCGGCACGCAGGTCGTCGCCGCCCTGATGGCCTGGCAGGGCTGGCTGATGACAGCCATCCCAGCCGAGGTGATCGGCCTGGTGTGGATCTACAACATCGCCTGGATGGTGGTACAGGATGCGGTTAAGCTGGTGCTCTATCGGTTGCTGCCGGGCGACGCGAAGCACCCGGTCCTGAATGCTCACGGTGAGGAAGGCGTCGAGCTCACTTAGCGGTATCTGTCATAACAGAAGCACCGCCCCGGCGTTGGCCGCATGTGGCCGCGCCGGGGCACTCCCACGGCATTTCTGGGACTGCATTCCCTCTGTCGCGTTAGCGGATTCACGATCAGGCAGTCTCGTGCGTCCAAGTGTTCGACGAACGCGCTGTTACCGAACGAGTCCCCGGCTTTTGTGTGCCGTGCTGTAGTCTGTCCAGCTCAAGTTGTGGATGTCCTCGTTCTATTGGATGCCTAACGTTCCACATGAACCGCGCCTTGCCCTGGAACGTGGCGGCAGGATAGAGCGTCGGACTCGATGTGATTGTTAGCCGTTGGCAAGAAGAGTCAACGAAAGCTTACCAACGAATTCTTGAGAGGATGTACTCTATGTCGTGACCGCTCAGCCGTCCGGATATCTCAATGCCACCGTTCCTTTTACTGTCGAAGAGGTATACGGAGCTGTCTGACGTGATTGGTCGAACAAGAGCATAAGCGTCAAGCGTTGCTCTTCGGTAATGACGGACAACAGTGCCATTATCCACATCCAGTACTTTTCGTATCAGGTCAACTCGGGATTTTTCGGCCTCAGGCTTCCCGCTCAACTGCTCAAACAGCTGCTGCGGAGTCCGCCCCAGGTGGTGGTGCAAGCCACCAGTGATCTGGTCGTCATCTAATCTCGACATCCCGAATTCGATCGTATTTTTTCCTCCAATTTGGAAGCGTATAACGGCTGAAGGCTCACTTAGGTTCAAGTAGTTCAGCGAAATTACCTTTGACTTTTCTAGACACAAATCCAGCTCTGCGAATTCAAGCCAATAGTCTTGCGCCGCGCACTGGTTCACTGGCCAGTCGTTACTCGCCGGTGAAGCGACGGGATTCAATATGAGAAAACCACAAAACAGCAGAATGTAGATATGGTGCGAATTTCTAATCATGTTCAGAGCCCCATGCTTGCCATGCGGAGTTCACGATCCCATACAGAAATCACTCGCTTAGCACAGGTAATAGACGTGCTGTCCCGCAGTCGCTCGATCACACTTCTGGTAATGTTGCGCGCGATCCAGGCTATGGTAGCGGGACCACCGGATGGCGTGGGAACCCAAACGAATGCGTTCGAGCATTTCTTGGTTTCCGTCAGCATCGTCCCAAAAACTTCGGCCACTCGTTCGTTAACTTCGCCAGAGAACTGCTTGTCAACTCCGGCGCCTTTATAGAAAGCGCTAATAGCGTCTCGCACACTATCCTTGTCCAGTATGAATTCCTTTCGTCACATAAAAAAGCAAGACTGGTTTACAAGCGTTGGAACGCTAGCATGCCCTCGGAGCTCGCGCCAGTGAACGCAGCATGGACACCCCCCAAACTTCTCCTGGGAAGATATTTCTGTAGCTCTTTTTGCTCTTATATAATTTTCCCATTAAATCAATATGATATTTGCTGTTGTGGGCGAAGTCTTGGGCGGGTTTCTAGGTAAGAAGCATTGCTCGGACCCGGCGCGCGTCCGCAGGGACGAGTGCATCCAACTCTTACATGATACCTAGGTGTCCTGCGCCCCTTAAGCTGAATGTTACTTTCTATAACGATTCAACTTAAGTCTGCGTTTTGACATGCCGCGCTCTTTTTAATCGCCTCAACGCCTCTCTGAGCATATAAGCTGCCCATTGGCTATCCAAATCGCGTCGGCTCTCAGCCAACGCAATCAGCTCCTCCAACTCCCGAATCTTCGCACTCCTGATATCCGCCGATTCATCATAAGCCATAGTTAAACCTCCGTGTCGCACCACAACTAAGGACTCCTTAGTATCGCTACCCAGAAAATACTAAGACTCTCTTAGTCTGTCAATATGCAGACGACCACAAAATATGAGTGATACTTCCCCCATTCCTGCCCGCCTTAAGGAGGCGCGGACTCGTGCAGGTTTCTCTCAGAAGGAATTGGGTATCCGGGCGGGAATAGATGAATTTTCTGCCAGTCCACGCATCAACCAGTACGAGAAGGGCAAACACACACCGGACTACCTGACGCTCAAACGTTTAGCTGAAGTTCTGGACGTGCCGGTGCCATTCTTTCTTGCCGAGGACGCCAATCTGGCAGAGTTGATCCGTCGATACGGCCAACTGAACCGCTCGGAACGCCAGCGCTTGATTAAGTCCTTCCTCGGCGACGAAGGAAAATAGATTCGCGCGAATAGCGAATCGGGGGACAGTATACCTATTTCCGCTTTGCCGGCCTCCCAGCCACCTTTCGCTTAAGTGCTATCCCGGTGATTGTCTTCAGAACCCCGATAAAGTGTTCATCGCCTAACGGGCGCGCCGTCTGTGTATGCCGTGCGATCGTCGCCGCTACCTCGTCAGCTGAGGGCTCACCGTCCAGATAGGCCTCCCAGCGCTGATTTCATAGATGCGCTGCTGTTTGAGCATCTGATATAAAATCGATCGAGTCTGACCCCATGGATCTTCGATTCATCATCTATTGTCGTTCATCAAATGGCCGCGATACTGCGGCGCATAACGTTCAAGGTCAGGGGCGTTGCGCCGCTTTTTGGCGCAGCGTCCCCTGCACCGCAGGGTTGGGCCTCACTCTTCGGGCAGCAACTGTGGGTTCCACACGACCTCCCAGAGATGATGATCGGGGTCTTGAAAGTAGCCAGCGTAACCACCCCAAAAAGTATTCTGCGCTGGCTTAACGATAACGGCACCTGCGCTCTTCGCCTGCTCCATAACGGTATCGACTTCGGCTATGGACGAGACGTTGTGGCCAATAGAGAGCTCGGTGGGGTTTGGAATGCCTAACGGAATTCCCGCATCGTGAGCCAGACTCTTGCGCGGCCAAATTGCGAGTTTCAAGCCCGGCTGCAAATCGAAGAAAGCGACCGCCCCATACTCGAACTCTTTGCCAATGATGCCTTGCGTTGGTAGGCCGAGACCATCGCGGTAGAAAGACACCGCCCGTTCCAAGTCGTCAACGCAGAGGGTAATAACGGTAATGCGTGGTTTCATGAGATGGCTCCTTCGCTCTGTGAGGACATGATGGCTCCGTTGTGTGAGGCCCAACTATTGAGTATCCGACACATTGACGGATAATTGCCTGATTGAATTGCTCCATTTCATGCAATCACCTTTTCGCACAGGTGGTTAGTTCCATCTGGGGAGACGTGTATTACGCGAATATACCGCTGTTTGACGGTATAACATAATATCCCCTCCGATCCGCGCGATAACACGATATACCCGCACATCAAGGGCGTACCGTTTTCTTTACAGCTCAGCGGGTTAGAATGGCAAACGGAAATTAAGCCCGATGATATACCGCGCCGGATCAATATATCCGGCACTCACATACGTATGAATAGTCAGGTCACGACGATTGGATCAATGTCCGACAAGGGCCATCGCCGTGGTCCATATAGCGGACATCCGCATCATAATACGTAGCGTATAATCGCAACGTATTGCGCAGCACTACCGGCCATGACGAACAGATGCCAGATACCATGCGCGTGGGTGATGCGGGTATCGAGCGCATAGAAGATGATGCCCACCGTATAGAACAGTCCGCCGGCGGCGAGCCAGGCAAAACCGGCACGTCCCAGCGCGTGGTGCAGGGGGATCAGCGCGATGAGGATCAGCCAACCCATCAGGACGTAGATCACCACCGACAATATTCGTTCGCCGTTGACTGGACGGAACTCCTGCAGGATGCCGAGTAGTGCCAGCCCCCATACCACGCCGAACAGCGACCAGCCCCAGGGGCCGCGCAGGGTCACCAGACAGAACGGCGTGTAGCTACCGGCGATGAGCAGATAGATGCCGTGATGATCCAATTCGCGCAGGATGTTCTTGGCGCGGCCGCGCGAGCTGTGGTACAGAGTGGAAAAGCTGTATAGCAGGATTAGCGTCGCACCATAGATCGATACGCTGACGATCTTCCACGGGTCGCCTTTCAATGCCGCCAGCACGATGAGCACGACGGTGCCGGCGATGGCCAGCAGCGCGCCGACGAGGTGCGTTATGCTGTTGAACTTCTCCGTATGCTTAGTCATTTCCTTGTCCACGGTGTCCGCCCGCGGCAAGCGACGTCCGGTTAGCCGCGGGCGGACATCAATCCCTACGCCGGTGTACCGTCGAACAACGAACTGCCATTGGTTTCATGCCACGCACGAATGCCGTCCCACGCTTCGATGGCGGTTTCGGCGTACCAGAACAGGTCGCGGTCTTCCTTGTCGATGCTGCCCGATTCCAGCAGGAAATCGACATCGAAGACCTTGCGCCAATAGTCTTCGCCTATCAACACGATGGGGAACGGCTTCGCCTTTCGCGTCTGGATCAAGGTGAGCGCGCCGAACAGTTCGTCGAGCGTGCCATAGCCGCCCGGCAGCGCGACGATCGCTGCGGCGCGCTTCATGAAGTGCAACTTGCGCATGGCGAAATAGTGGAACTGATAGCACAGTCCCGGCGTGAGATAGGGATTGGGATACTGCTCGCGCGGCAAAGTGATGTTCATTCCCACCGTGACGGCGCCCGCCTCGTAGGCGCCGCGGTTGGCCGCTTCCATGCCGCCGGGGCCGCCGCCGGTCATGATCGCCAAGTGGGAATCGCCCTGTTGACGCGCGGCGCTCCCCACCAGCCTTCCTAGTTCGCGGCCCACTTCATAGTAGCGCGACAACTCCACACGGCGCTCGGCCAGGCGCAAAGCCCTTTCACGTGCGGCTTCGCCCGGACTCGCTTCATACGCGCGCCGGGCGACGTCGAGTTCGCAGTGGGCGGTGCCCGGTTCGCGCAGGCGGGTGCTGCCGAACACCACGACGCAGTGGCGAATGTCGCGCGCCGCCAGTCCCTGCTCAGCCTTGAGATAATCCACTTGCAGGCGAACGCCCCGCATTGCATCGGTATGGAGGAAATCGACGTCACGGTCGGCCTCGGCATAGGAGGGATGCCCCATGATCTCCCGCAGTCGAATATTGACCTCGGCCTCTTCGTCCAACGACTTGGGGCGTTCCCATGGCAGCGGTTCATTGCGCTGGGTGGGATGGGCGGGTTTGGGAATGGCTCGACGATGACGGCTCATGTTGACTCCTCGTTATGTGTTTATTACGGCCGGGTTTCTGCGCTGGATTACGGCCGCGATTTATGCCGCGGCGATAACCGGATTGCGCAGTACCCCGATCCCTTCGATCTCGACTTCGCAGATGTCGCCCGGTTTCATGAACAGCTGCGGCTTGCGCGAGTAGCCGATGCCGGCGGGCGTGCCGGTGACGAGGAGGTCGCCGGGCGCCAGCGTCATCACTTCGCTCAACAGCGCGATTTGGGTCGCCACGTCGAACACCATGTCGGCGGTATTGGCGTCCTGCACCACTGCGCCATTGAGGCGCGTCTGCAGGTGGAGGCCGCCGCCGCCGGCGGGCAGTTCGTCGGCGCTCACCAACCACGGACCAAAGGCGCCGGTGGCGTCGAAATTCTTGCCGATGGTCCACTGCGGTGTACGGAACTGATAATCGCGCACCGAGGCGTCGTTGAAGATGGAGTAGGCCGCCACATGCGCCAGCGCCTGCTGTTGCAAAATGTGGCGCCCGCCCTTGCCGATGACGGCCACCAGTTCGCCCTCGTAGTCGAGTTGATCGGAGACGGCGGGTTTGACGATGCCCGCACCGTGACCGATGAGGCAGGAGGCGAAGCGGGTGAAGATGGTGGGATAGGAGGGTACCTCGAAACCGGTTTCCGCCGAATGGTCGCGGTAGTTCAGGCCCATGCAGATGATCTTGCCCGGACGGCGCAGCGGCGGCAGCAGCCGCACCTCGTCCAGACTCAACGTCGGCGCCGAACGCAGCCGCGCACCGACCGCTTGCAGATCCGCTTCACGCGCCAGCAGTTGATCGAGATCGCCGGGGTAGTCCGGGTGTTCTGCGGTCAGCCCATGGAAGCGGACGCCGTCGCCGACGGCGATGCCGATCCGATCCTGATATTGGTACACGGCGAAACGCATGCTGTTCTCCTTGGAACGGCCACCAGCCTCGGGCCGGGCCGTTGCGCAACTTGGCTCCGGCCTATTGTAGCAACGGCAGGGCGCAAGGCTGCGTCAAGGCGGAACGTTTCGATCAGGGATTGGCGCGCTCGCGTGCGAGCTCGGCGCGCCGGTCGAGATGGCGACGCAGCATCAGCGCCAATGCCGCAAGACTGACGGCGGCGATGGCCAGGGTGGAGGCGTAGCGATGGCTCCAGGCGAGGATGGCATCGAGGTGATCGCCGAATAGGTAACCGACGATGATGAATTCACTGATGCCGATGATCACCGCCGGAGTGTTGAAACGCAGAAAGGTGAGATAGTCCAGCCGGAAGATACCGGCCATGGCGGGAGTTACCCACGACAGCGGCCCGCTCAGACGTGCGGTGAAGACGGCCAGCGCACCGCGTTTGCGGAAGAAGTCGGCACCTTTGCGGTAGTTCTCGGGATGGATCAGACGGCCGATCACCGGCCAGTGGGCAAGACGGTCGAACAGCCCAATGCCGTAGCGGCGGCCGAGCCAGTAGCTGACGTTGTCGCCGAGTATGCCGCCGCCGTAGAGCGCCGCCATCACGCCCCACAGCCCCAGCGCGCCGCTGCCTGCGAGCAACGCGCCGCTGAGAAAGAATATCTCGCCCAGCACGATGAGCGAAAACGGGACCACCGTCTCGAAGAAGGCGCCGAGGAACAACACCAGATAGGCCCAGTGGCGATGCTCGCCCAGCAGGTTGAGCAGCTGCCCGAGCGAGCTGAAATCAGCGAATGACATCGTATTTGCGGTGCGCCTTGAGTCGCAGCGGCAGCAGCGCCTCGACCAGCCAGCGCAGGCTCTGGAACAGGTAGCCGCGGGCTTCGAAGCGACGGGTGGAGGTGGCCACCTGATCGGTGGGTACGAAGAAGAAGCGTCCGTAGCGGCGGCACTCGCGGATGAAGATCAGGTCTTCGGCGAAGTTGAGGTCTTCGCGAAAGCCGATGCCGCGGGCGATGGGCGTGCGCGCCAGCTGGATCGCATAGGAGCTCTTGGTGATGCGATGAATCAGGTCATACACGGCGAACCAGGCGCGCGGATAGAGTCGATCGCCGGGCTGCGGACGCACGGCAGTGGTGCCGACGCTCAGGCCATCGTCGCTGTGGCGGTTGAGCCAGGTGTTGAGGTGGTGGAGGAAGTGCGGCCCGAGGCGGGTGTCGGCGTCGCAGAACACCACCCAGTCCGATTCGCGCGCCAGCGCGGCGAGACCGGCATTCTTGGCGCACGACACGCCTTTCTCGCTTTGCAGCACGCGCACCCGGCCGCAGGCGGCGGGCGTGTCGGCGAAGCGTCGGGCGATTTCCAGCGTGGCGTCGGTGGAACCGTTCTCCACTACGACGATCTCCATGCGTTCGCGCGGATAGCGCTGATCGATGAGGCAGCTCAAGGTGGCCGCCAGCTCCGCCTTTTCGTTGTGCGCCGGAACGATGATGGAGATGAAGTTTTTGTGCAGCAGGCCGGCCATGTCGTCGCTGATGCGGCGCACCGATTCTTGCGTACGCCAGGGCGGTTCGAACAGCCGCGTCCGGGCGCAGGACTCCAGTGCGGCGGCGAGGTCGCCGGTCTGTTCCTGATCGCGGGTGACGAAGTGTTGCAGCCCGCTCAGATAGCCGGCGAGATACTCCTGTTCGGTCTGGTTGGGCGTGGGCACCAGCAGCCCGCGCTTGTCGTGTTCGACCAGGTCCATCACGGTGGTGTAGCCGGCACGCGATATGACGCAGCGTGCGCGTTCGAACAACTGCTGGCGCAACTCGCCGCTGGCCAAGGCGCGGATCTCCAGATCGTCCTGCCGATAGGCGTCGTAGCGGGTCTCGTCGTCTTCGGCGCTGCCGAGGATGAAGACCTTGCGTCCCGGCAGCCGCCTGGCCTGTTCCAGCAGATTGTGGATGAACGATCCCTTGTGTTCGAGCAGGTAGCCGCTGATGACGAACAGGTAGTCGATGTCCTGCTCCCAGCCGAGATGGGGATAGGACGACAGGATGCCGACGTAACTGTGCGGACAGAGATGCAGGTTCGGCGAATGGGCCAGATTGCCGGCGAGGTTGATGGTGGGAAACGGATAGTCAGGGATGAACAGCCGATCGAATTTGCGCAGCGCAGCGACGTTGATGTGTTCGGTCAGCCACGAGGCCTCGCGCAGTCCTTTGGGCGGGATAAAGGCGATTTGGTGCGACAGCACGAACGACGGGGTCCAGCGGCTGTGAAAACCGTAGCGGCCGTCGCTGAAGATGAAATCGTAATCGGCGGCCATGGCGCGCACCCGACGCTGCTCGTCGCCGATCAGGCGCCAGGTGCGCAACAGATCGATGGCGAGGTAGTAATAGAGACGCCAGCCGCTACCGCGCTCCAACGGCGGATAGTCGGCCATCTCGCGCAGTTCCACCGCGGATTCGCCGGCTAGCTCCAGGCGCAGAAACGACAGGGCGTTGCCCGCCGAGACGACGGTGCAGGCGTAGCCGCGACGCAGGTATGCGCGGATCACGACCAGGCTGCGCGTGGCGTGACCGAGGCCGAGGGAGCTGACGGCGAACAGGGCCCGTGGGGTGTAGGAAAGCATGCTCCGGCTCCGTCAGCGGCGTCGCCGCGCGGCGGCGCCGGCCGCAACCCGCGGTGAGCGGATGAGCGTTGCTGAAAAGGCGTGTCGTTCGATCGGCATGTCTTCACGCTCCGGGGCAGGTAAACGGGGTGGCGGGGAGGCGATCGGTATCGCAGGCGCTCGTCGCAGGACGACGCACTGGGGCGAACACTTTATGCGTGTCGCCGCCCAACGATTCGCGCCTGCGTTGCGTTCCGCCAAACATGCAGACGATGGTATTTCGGGTTTGTTACAGAAATTAGCGCGTGCGCCGTGAGCGCCAGGGAATGGCGGCTGGGGAAAGGTGTTCGAGGTCGGTCGTGAACGCCTTGGCTTACCGCCGCAGCAATGCGACGGCACGGTCGTCAATTATTGCCGCAATAGCCACAGGTCGTTGAGGACATCCTTCGCATCCCCGCCGGAACCGAAGGCGACACCGCCGAACAGCCAGAGATCGCCGCTGTTATCCAGCCAGGACGCGGCATTGCCCCGTGCCCCGGGGAAGTCGAGAGCGGCCTTGGCGCCGCCGCGGCCGTAGACGCCCTTGGCGTCCATGGAGCGCGCCCCGCCCATCCAGCTCCATTCGTTGCCGGCGGGATCGTATCTCCACAGATCGTTATAACGGCCCCGCTTCCCGGCCGCATCGCTGCCCTCGCCGCCGAACAGCCAGAGATCGCCGTTGGCGCCGCGCCAGGTGACGGCGCCGGCCCGCGCACCCGGAACGTTGGCCGGCGCGGCCGCGCCCAGCCGACCGTGGACCCCCCTGGCGTTTACCGCATCGGCGCCGCCGAGCCAGGTCCACCGTCCGGTTGTCAGGTCGTAGCGCCACAGGTCGTTGAGGTAGCCCACATTCCAGTCCGCGTCGTATCCCCAGCCGCCGAACAGCCAGACGTGGCCGTGCGCATCGTTCCAGGTGACGGCGCCGTCTCTCGCTCCGGGCATATTGGCGGCGGCACTCCTGCCCTGGCGCCCGTAGCTACCGCGGGCGCCGGTCGTGTCGGCCCCGCCCATCCAACGCCACATACCGGCCGCCGGATCGTAGCGCCACAGGTCGTTGAGTTCGCCCGAATTCCCGGCGGAGTCATAACCCCATCCGCCGAACAGCCAGAGGCGGCCGCGCGCATCGGTCCAGATAGCGGCACTGTCCCGTGCGCCGGGAACGGCACGCGGGGCACCGTAGACACCCTTGGCGTCCAGGAGTCGCGAACCGCCCATCCAGCCCCACTTGGCGGCGACCGGGTCGTATCTCCACAGGTCGTCCAGCTCGACCGGGTTTCCCGCCGGGTTGAGGCTCTCGCCGCCAAACAGCCAGAAGTTGCCCTTTGCGTCCCGCCAGGCAGCGGCGCTATCGCGCGCGCCGGGGACGTTGCCGGCCGCCGCGATGCCGCGCGCACCGTAGACACCCGGCGCATTGGCGCTGCCGGAACCCCCCGTCCAGCGCCACCGGTTGCCGGCCGGGCGGTAGCGCCACAGGTCGTTGAGCTCCCCGAGTTTCCCCGCCGAGTCGATACCTTCTCCGCCGAACAGCCAGAGATCGCCGCCGCCATCCCGCCAAGCGGCGGCGCTGTCCCTGGCCCCCGGGATAGCGGTCGCCGTCGCGCCCGCTTGGCCGTAAACGCCCCTGGCATTCACCGTGGACGAACCGCCCATCCAGCGCCAACCGGCCGCCAATGCGAAACGCGCGCTCACCCTGCAATCGGCAGTGACGGCACCGGTGATGTAGATATTGCCGTGCAACCGGCCGCCGCAGCCGCTGACGCCGGCGATCAGATAACCGCGCTGGGGCAACACGGTGAAACTGGCGGCGGCTGACCGACCGACGCCGGCGCGCGCCGGGACGATCACACCGCCGCCGTCGGTACCGGACGTGACCGTGTAGCCGGAACCCCGCACCAGGCCCGCGCCGCCGCTACAGGCGCCGAGCAGCACCAGCGAAAACAGCGGGATCAGGGCCGCAAACCGCGGCGGCCGGCGGTGAACCATCGTTGCTCGATCCGGAGTCAGTGCCATGGTGTTGTGCCGTGTGAGCCCTGCAACGCTTTCATCGTCGATGGATGCGGATTGGGAACGGGTACCACGGAGCGCGAGCGGCTGGTCGGGTCAGCCGGTCTGAACGCAGTGGCGCACTTCCCACGCCGCCAAAGGCGAAACCAATCCGCCGGCAAGCGCCAGATGGACTTGGTTGCGACCGGCCGCCTTGGCGCCGTAGAGCGCCTGGTCGGCGATGCCGAGCAGGCTGTTGAGATCGTTCTCGGGATGTTCGGCCAGCGGCGCCAGACCGACGCTGACCGTCACCAGCACGTCCGCCGGATGCAGCTGTTCGAGCCGGAGCCGGAACCCATCCGCGCGCTGCGGCGCGTCGTTGCCGTGCAGCAACACGACAAATTCCTCACCGCCGAAGCGCGCGGCGAGACCGTCCCCGAACAGCTCATTGAGCAATGCGCCGGCGGCGATCAGCACCTGGTCGCCGATGAGGTGGCCATGGGTATCGTTGATGCGCTTGAAGTGATCGAGGTCGACGATCATCGCCCAGGCGTCGGCGTCGCTGTTGAGGAAGCGCTGGCCGTGATCGATCAGATAGCGGCGGTTGTGGACGCCGGTGAGGACGTCGATACCCGCCATCCGCTCCAATTCCGCCGCCTGCCGCTGCATGGTGTCGAACTGATGGCGGATCAGCAGCAGCGAACGCACCCGCGCCATCACCACCTCTTCCACCAGCGGCTTGATGACGAAGTCGTTGGCGCCGGCGCCGAACACCTCCACCTGAGTGCTCACATCCTCGTTGCCGGTAATCACCAGCACCGGCAATTCCTGCAGCGAGTAGTGCTGGCCGGCGCGCAACACGTAGAGCAGATCGCCGCCGGTCATCTCGCCCTGCAGATGAAAATCGGTGATCACCAGATCGAACGCTTGCGCAGGGTTGGTGCGCGCCTCGCCCAACAGTTCCAGGGCATCTTCGACGGTGGTGGTGTGCACCACGTCCAGGCCGTGCTGGACCAGCATTCCCTGGGTCACCATGGCGACGGTGCGGCTGTCTTCGATATACAGCACCCGCCCGTAGAGGCCGGGATAGCGCTTGAGGAATTCCTTGATGAATTGGCCGAACGCCTTGAAGCCGCGCGACTTGTCGAAATAGTCGCTGACCCCGGCGGCGAAGCCCTCGTGCATCAGCCGCTGATCGGCGTCGCTGGAGATGACGATCAGCGGCGTGTAGTGATGGAGCTTGCTGCTGCGCACCTTGCGGCAGAGGTCGAGGCCGTCGGCGTCCGGCAGCATCAACGCCGTGGTGATGAGCGAAAAGCGCCCCCCTTCCAGCCGCCGCAACGCCTCGGCGGCATTGGCGCAGGCGGTGACGCGCGTGCCCGGCAATGCGTCTTCCAGACGCCGCGTGATCAATTCGCGCGAGACGCTGGAACCGTCCACCACCATGATGTTGTTGTCCATAGCCTTCAACCTTATTACGGTCATGCGCAGCTCCTTCTGCAAAAGCTCCGGGTTGTTGTTGCTTCTAGGTCGGTTCGATCTCGCGCAGATGGCGGCCCACCGCGAGCCACGACCCGGCCAGCCCGAGCAGTGCGCCGCCGCCGAGCAGCGCCCCCACATGCAGCAGACCGAGGCCGGAGAGGCGGAACCCACTGTTGTAGAGTCCGGCCAGGTTGGCCACCGGCCCTGCCAACGCCAACAGCGCGCCCTGAATCAGCAGCAGAGCGAGCGCGCCTCCAAAAAGACCATACCAGAAACCGGTGTATAAAAACGGGCGCCGGATGAAAGCGTCGGTACCGCCGATCAATTTGATGATCACAATCTCGTCGCGCCGGTTCTGGATCGCGAGCCGGATGGTGTTGCCGACCACCAGCAGCACCGCCAGCGCCAGCAGCGAAGCGAGCACCCACACACCGCGGCGCACGATGTCCATCATGGCGTAGATACGCTTGACCCATTGCATGTCGAGCTGCGCCATATCCACCTCGGGACGGGCGCGCAACTGATTCAGCAGCGCCTGTACCGCCGCCGCGCCCCGGCTTTCGTCCAGCTTGGGAAATACCACCAGCACCGACGGCAGAGGATTGTCCTCCAGCATCGACAGCGCGTCGCCGAAGCCGGACAGTTTCTTGAACTCCGCCAGCGCCTGGGCGCGGGAGATGTAGCGCACCGAGTCGATCTGCGGCATGGCCCGCAACGTCTGCGCCAGCGCCTGGGCCTGCGTCTCGCTCACCTCGCGCTTGAGAAACAGCGAAATCTGAGTCGCACCGTCCCAGCCCGCGGTCACCTGCTGGGCGTTGCTCAGCAGCACATTGAGGCCCGCCGGCAGCGCCAGCGCGATACCGATCACCGCGGAGGTCATCAGGGTATTGAACGGACGGCGCGACAGCTGACCCAGGGCGTAGAAGAAGGTTTGCAGGTGGCGGATGAACCAGGCATTGAGCAGCGCCAGGGCGCCGCGCTTCGCCACGCTGGCCCCCTCCGCCACCCCGCCCGCGCGCAGCTCGGCCATCAGGCGCGCCCTCCGTCGTCGGCGACCAGGCGGCCGTGTTCCAGCATCATCACCCGATGACGCAGGCTGCGGATCAGTTCGAGGGCATGGCTGGCGATGAGCACGCTGACGCCGACGCGATTGAATTCCTGAAACAGCTCCATGATCTCCCGCGACAGGTCCGGGTCGAGATTGCCGGTGGGCTCGTCGGCCAGCAGCAGCGGCGGCTTGTTGACCACGGCGCGGGCGATGCCCACGCGCTGTTGTTCACCGCCGGAGAGGGTGATCGGATAGACCTTCTCCTTGCTCAGCAGGCCCACCTTGTCCAGCGCGGCGCGTACCCGCCGGCCGATCTCCTGATGGTTGTGCCCGGCGATGATCAGCGGCAGCGCCACATTGTCGAACACGGTACGGTCGAACAGCAGGCGATGGTCCTGGAAGATGACGCCGATATCGCGCCGCACGAAAGGCGTCTTGCGCCGTCCCACCTTGGCGAGATTCTGGCCGTTGATGATCACCTGGCCGCCGCTGGAGCGCTCGATCAGCGCGATCAACTTCAGCAGCGTACTCTTGCCGGCGCCGGAATGGCCGGTGAGAAAGGCCATCTCTCCCGGCGCCAGATGAAAACTGACGCCGGACAGCGCCTCGAAGCCGCCCGGATAGCGTTTGCTGACGTCGGAGAAACGAATCATAAAAAAGACAGGGGCGAGATACAAGGGACGAGGTGCGAGGGACGGAGCTCGCTTTGCTCGCAATTATTTTCAAACGGGCGTGTGCACAGCACACACATTCCCTCGTCCCTCGTATCTTGTCCCTCGTACCTGGCTTTTTCCATGTTCATTCACCCAATAGCGCGTCGACGAACTCTTTCGCGTCGAACACCCGCAGGTCGTCGATCCCCTCGCCGACGCCGATAAAGCGGATCGGCATTCCCAACCGCTTGGCGATGGCGAATACGATGCCGCCCTTGGCGGTGCCGTCGAGCTTGGTCATGGCGATGCCGGTGACGCCGACCGCCTGGTTGAACTGCTGCGCCTGATTGAGCGCATTCTGGCCGGTGCCGGCATCGAGCACCAACAACACCTCATGGGGCGCCGCCGCATCGATCTTGCCCAGCACGCGCTTCACCTTCTTCAGCTCTTCCATCAGGTTGGCCTGGGTATGCAGGCGCCCGGCGGTATCGGCGATGAGCACGTCGATGCCGCGGCTCTTGGCCGCCTGCAAGGCGTCGAAGATGACCGAGGCGGAATCGGCACCGCTGCCCTGGGCGATCACCGGGATATCGTTACGTTCGCCCCACACCTGCAACTGCTCCACTGCGGCGGCGCGGAAGGTGTCGCCGGCGGCCAGCATCACGCTCTTGCCCTCGGCCTGGAGCCGCTTGGCCAGCTTGCCGATGGTGGTGGTCTTGCCGGCGCCGTTGATCCCCACCATCAGGATGACGAACGGACCGGCGGCGCCTTCGATCAGCAGCGGCCTGCTGCTCGGCGCCAGGATCGCGGTCATGTCCTCGCGCAGGGCGGCGAACAGCGCGGTACCGTCTTCGAGCTGCTTGCGCGACACCCGCTGGGTGAGGTCGCCGATGATCGCCGTGGTCGCCTCGACCCCGACATCCGCCACCAGCAGCCGCGTCTCCAACTCCTCCAGCAACTCGTCGTCGACGCGGCGGCCGAGCGGCACCAACTCGCGAATGTCCGTGTTGAGCAGCTGGCTGGTCTTGCCGAGGCCCTGCTTGAGACGCGCCAGCAGACCCGTTTTGGCCTGCGGCTGCGCTGCCGGCTTGTCGCCGGATTTGCTCTTCCCGAATCCGAACATGGGGATACGTCGTCTGTTGAACCTGTGGCCGATGGCTGCTCTCGTTTCGCCAGGTACGCCGCCGCAACGGCCGGACGAGGCAGTGTTATCCTATCACCTCACACCCGCTTGGGGTACGCCGCAACACGCAACGACAAGGCAAACAGATGAAGCGACTGACAGGAATTCTCGCGGCCGGCACGGCGTTGCTGCTGAGCGCCTGCGCCGGCAATCCCGCCGCCGCGCCGGGCGCCGCCATGTCCCCGGAGGTTACCAGCGGCGCTGTCCACGAACGCACCCTGGGCAACGGCCTGCGGATATTCGTCAAGGAGGACCACCGCGCCCCGGTGGTGGTGTCGCAGCTCTGGTACAAGGTGGGCGCCAGCTACGAACACGACGGCATCACCGGCATCTCCCACGTGCTGGAACACATGATGTTCCAGGGCACGCCCAAGTATCCCGCGGGCCGGTTCTCGCGCATCATCGCCGACCAGGGCGGCAGTGAAAACGCCTTCACGGCCTACGACTACACCGCCTATTTCCAGCAATTGGAGAAGTCGCGCCTGCCCGTCGCCTTCAGGCTGGAGGCGGACCGCATGCACAATCTGTCGTTGCCGCCGAAGAACTACGCCAAAGAGTTGAAGGTGGTAATGGAGGAGCGCTACATGCGCACCGACGACAATCCCCAGGCGCTGACCAACGAGCAGTTCGACGCCGCCGCGTTCCAGCTGAGTCCCTACCATAACCCCATCATCGGCTGGAAAAACGACATCGAGCATCTGACGGTCCACGACGTGCGCAACTGGTACCAGTCCTGGTACGCCCCCAATAATGCGATCCTGGTGGTGGTGGGCGACGTCGATCCGAACCGGGTGTTCGCCGAAGCGGAACGCTACTTCGGGCCAATCAAGCCGAGCGCCGTCACCCCGCCCAAGCCGCGGGTCGAGCCGGTCCAGCTCGGCGAGCGAAGCATTGTGGTCAAAGCGCCGGCGCAGGTGCCCTACCTGATCATGGGCTACAAGGTGCCGGTGCTGAAAACCGCCAGGGAGCAGTGGAAACCTTATGCCCTGGACGTGCTGGCCGCGGTGCTCGACGGCGGCGACAGCGCCCGCTTCCCCAGCGAACTGGTGCGCGGCCGGCAGATCGCTACGGACGTCAGCGCCAGCTACGACATGACCTCGCGGCTGGCCGATCTCTTCACCTTCAGCGGCACGCCGGCCAAGGGCCGCACCGTGCAGCAGTTGGAGCAGGCGATCCGCGTCCAGATCGACCGTCTCAAGCGCAAACCGGTGAGCGCCGCGGAACTGGCGCGCATCAAGGCGCAGGTGACGGCCGCAAAGATCTATCAGCAGGATTCGATGTTCTATCAAGCGATGCAGATCGGCGCGCTGGAGGCGGTCGGCCTCGACTGGCACATCGCCGACACCTACCCGCAGCGCATCGCCGCCGTGACGCCGGCGCAGGTCATGGCCGTCGCCAAGGAGTATTTCGTCGACGATCACCTGACCGTGGCGGTCCTCAAGCCGCAGCCGCTCGACGGCAAGGCACCCCACATGGCCATGCCGGAAGGAGGCGCCAATGCGATTCGCTAGTGTATTCCTACTGTTGCTGGGCTGGTCCGGCCTGGCCCTGGCGGTACCGCAGATCCAGCACTGGCAGACCGTCAACGGGGCGCAGGTCTACTTCGTCCCCGCCCACCAGCTGCCGATGGTCGACGTGCGCGTGGTATTCGATGCCGGCAGCGCCCGCGACGGCCGCCATCAGGGTGTAGCCGAACTCACGTCCGACGTGATGACCGAAGGTGCCGGCAAGCTGGACGCCGACACCATCGCGGCGCGCTTCGACGCGGTCGGCGCCAACTTCGGCAGCGACGCCGGGCGCGACAGCGCCGTGCTCAGTCTGCGCAGCCTCACCGACCCGCAACTGCTGCGGCCGGCGCTGCACACCATGGCGCTGATCCTGCGTGACCCCACCTTCCCCGCCAGGGCCCTGGCACGGGAGCGCAACCGCACCTTGATCGCGTTGCAGGCCGAGAAGCAGAATCCGGGCGCGGTAGCGGAAAAGGCCTTCTTCAAGGCACTCTACGGCGACCATCCCTACGCCCACTCACCGCTGGGCACGCCGCGCAGCGTGCGCCAACTCAGCCGCGACGACCTGCGCGCCTTCTACCGCCGCTACTACGTGAGCCGCAACGCCGTGGTGGCGATCGTCGGCGACCTGAGCCGCGTCCAGGCGGAGCAGATGGCGCAGACCCTGGTGGGCGGCCTCCCGGCCGGCCGGCCGGCCGCGGCGCTGCCGCCGGTGCCCGCGCTGCCCCGCGCCCGCGACATCCACCTGCCCCAGGCCACGGCGCAGACCCAGGTGCTGATGGGCGAACCGGTATTGCGCCGCGGCGATCCCGATTACTTCGCGCTGTACGTGGGCAACCACATCCTCGGCGGCTCCGGCATGGTGTCGCGCATCGCCCAGGAGGTGCGCGAGAAGCGCGGCCTCGCTTACAGCGCCTACAGCTTCTTCATCCCGATGCGCCGCGCGGGGCCGTACCAACTGGGCCTGCAAAGCAAGAACTCGAGCGCCGACGAAGCGTTACAGGTGCTGCGCGCCACCCTGAAGCGCTTCCTCGCCGACGGCCCCAGCGCCAAGGAGCTGAAGGAGGCGAAAGAGAACATCACCGGCGGCTTCCCGCTCAACATCGACAGCAACAGCAAGCTGGTCGGCTACCTGGCGATGATCGGGTTCTATAGACTGCCGCTGGATTACCTCGGCCGCTTCAACAGCCGGGTCGAGGCGGTGACCCTGGCGCAGATCCGCGACGCCTTCCACCGCCGCGTCGACCCGGACCGCATGGTCACCGTCACCGTCGGCGGCAGCGCGCCGTGAGCCAGGGCAAAGGCCCCCGCAACCAGCTGCGCATCATCGGCGGCACCTGGCGCAGCCGCCGCATCACCTTCCCCGACGTGGAGGGGCTGCGCCCCAGCCCCGACCGGGTGCGCGAAACCGTGTTCAACTGGCTGGCGCCGGTGATCGCGGGGGCGCGCTGCCTCGACCTGTTCACCGGCAGCGGCGCCCTCGGCCTGGAGGCGCTCTCGCGCGGCGCCCGCGAGGTGGTGTTCGTCGAACGCGACCCGCGGGTGGTAGCGCAACTGCAGCAGAACCTGCGGCTGTTGCAGGCGCAGGGCGCCAGCGTGATCAATGCCGACGCCCTGAGCTATCTGCAACGCGAGCCGCGCCCGTTCGACATTGTGTTCCTCGACCCGCCGTTTCGCCGCGACCTGTTGCAGCCGTGCATGGCACTGCTGGAGGAGCGCGGCTGGCTGGCGCCGGGCGCCCATATCTACATCGAGGCCGAGCGCAGCCTCGGTGCCCCTGCCGTGCCGCCGCAGTGGGAGCTGCAACGCAGCAAGACGGCAGGCGAGGTCGGCTATCACCTCGCGCGCCGGACGGCCGCGGGAAGTTGACCTAAGATCAAATTAATTCCTTCCCTGGTGTCTTAGGCCGGTTATTCATGAACTTCATGCCCTGGAGCGGCTTCTGTGTGGGAGCCCGATTTATTGCCAGGGACGGCATTATGCGGCGAGAGGACAGGAAGTCCGTAGCCGCCATCGGGCGACGGCCGAATCGGCAGCTATCGCCCGGCACAGCCGGGCTCCCACGAGTTACTGACTGTAAGTTCTGAACGGGAGACCAACCGGGAACGCACGCTTGGACTGTGCATTTCCTCTCCCGCATGGATTTAACGTTCTTGGCGATAGCCCCGGATTCGACATTCATCCCGCTGCAACACGATCACCCGATACTGTCCTTTGCGGGGTCGCCGCCGCGTCGTGCTATTATCCCGCTGTCCGCCCGACATCCCGGTCCGCCATGCACGTCACCGCCCTCTATCCCGGAACATTCGACCCGATCACCAACGGGCACAGCGATATCATCGAGCGTGCCTCGCGTCTATTCCACAAGGTGATCGTGGCCATCGCCGCCAACTCCAAAAAGGCTCCGGCGTTCAGCCTGGAGGAACGGGTATCCATGGCCCGGTCCGCGCTGGAGGGGCTGGACAACGTGGAAGTGTGCGGCTTCGATACGCTGTTGGCGGCCTACGTGGAGCAGCGCGACGCTCAGGTGATCCTGCGCGGCCTGCGCGCCGTTTCCGATTTCGAATACGAATTCCAACTGGCCGGAATGAACCGCCGGCTGGCACCGAAGGTAGAAACTCTGTTCCTTACGCCGGCGGAGAACTATGCTTTCATCTCCTCCAGCCTGGTGAAGGAAGTGGCCGAACTGGGGGGCGACGTCTCGGCCTTCGTGCACCCCAAGGTATTGGCTGCACTGAAAAAAAGATTGCGCTAATATACTGCCAATGAACTGCATGGCGTCGCGGCGCCGTTATCTTTAAGGAGGTTACTGATTTTATGGCACTTATGATCACCGACGAATGCATCAACTGCGATGTGTGCGAGCCCGAATGCCCCAACGGCGCCATCTCTCAGGGCGATGAGATCTATGTCATCGATCCCAAGCTCTGCACCGAATGCGTCGGTGCCTACGACACCCCGCAGTGCGTAGAGGTCTGCCCGGTGGACTGCATCCCGCACGACCCCAACCACGAAGAGAGCCCCGATCAGCTGGAAGCGAAATACAAGAGCCTGCACCCGGACGGCTGAGCCGCCGCCGCTACAGCGTTGACAAAAAGGCCCCGATGGGGCCTTTTTGTTTTCCGGCCCGCCGACGCCGAGGAGAGAACCATGAACCTGCTGCGCAAACCGTTCTTCATTGCCGCACTGCTGCTGCTCAACGCGGCGTTCGGGGCGACGAAACCGCCGGCAGCCGCCGTCGCCAGCGCTCACCCGCTGGCCACCGCCGCCGGTATCGAGATCATGCATCAGGGTGGCAACGCCTTCGACGCCGCAGTGGCGGTGAGCGCCACCCTGGCGGTGGTCGAGCCCTACAGTTCCGGCCTCGGCGGCGGCGGTTTCTGGCTGTTGCACCGCGCCGCCGATGGCCGCGAGGTGATGGTCGACGGGCGCGAACGAGCGCCGCTGGCCGCCAGCCGCAACATGTATCTCGACGCCCACGGCAACGTCATCCCCAACGCCTCGATGGACGGCCCGCTGGCCGCCGACATCCCCGGCGAACCGGCCGCCCTGGTCCACATCGCACAACGCTACGGCCGGCTGTCGCTGGCCCAGGATCTGGCGCCGGCGATCCGCTGCGCCCGCGACGGCTTCAAGGTCACGCCCCACTACCGGGCCATGGCCGCCTTCCGTCTCAAGGTGCTGCGCGCCTCGCCCGCCACCGCCCGCACCTTCCTGCGCCACAACGAAGTGCCGCCCCTCGGCTACCGCATCAAACAGCCTCAGCTGGCAAAGACCCTGGAACAGATCGCGCGCCATGGCGACGCTGGTTTCTATGGTGGCCGCGTCGCGCGGCAGATGGTCGACGCGGCGCGCAACAATGGCGGCATCTGGAGCCTCAAGGATCTGCATGAATACAAAGCGGTGGAGCGCGCCCCGATCCACGGCGACTACCACGGCCTGCAGATCACCTCCGCCTCCCCGCCCTCCTCCGGCGGCGTCGCCCTGATGGAGATGCTGAACATCCTCGGCGCCTACGATCTCGATGCCATGGCGCCCGCGCAGCGCGACCATTACATCATCGAAGCGATGCGCCGCGCCTACCGCGACCGCGCCCAATATCTCGGCGATCCCGACAGCATACAGATGCCGCTCGCGCGACTGCTGAGTCCCGCCTACGCCGCGCACCTGCGCGCCTCGATCAAACCCGATCGCGCCACCCCGAGCAGCGCACTGCCCGGTTTCGAAGCGGCCACCGAAGGCCCCGACACCACCCACTTCTCGATCATCGATCGCGACGGCAACTACGTCGGCGCCACCCTCAGCATCAACTACCCGTTCGGCTCCGGCTTCGTGGCGCCGGGCACCGGCGTGCTGCTCAACGACGAAATGGACGACTTCTCCTCCAAGCCCGGCGTGCCCAACGTCTACGGCCTGGTCGGCGCCGAAGCCAACGCCATCGCCCCCGGCAAACGCCCCCTCTCCAGCATGGACCCCACCTTCGTGCGCGGCCCCGACCGCGTCGCCATCCTCGGCACCCCCGGCGGCAGCCGCATCATCACCATGGTGCTGCTCGGCGTACTCGACGTGGCGCAAGGCAAGGGTCCAAAGGCTTGGGTCAGCGAACCGCGCTTCCACCAGCAGTACCTGCCCGACACCGTGTTCTACGAACCCGGCGCCTTCTCCGCCTCCGTCGTGCAGAAACTCACCGCACAGGGCTACCACCTGAAGGCGCTCGACGGAACCTACGGCAACATGCAAGCGGTGTTGTGGGATAGGCGCGACAACAAAGTGGAGGCGGCAAGCGATCCGCGCGTGGAGGGGGCGGCGATGGTGCGTTGAAATGACTCAGGGTTTTTCCACCGACGAACGTAGAGTTCCTTCTCCCTCAGGGAGACGACCACATGGATGTGGGAGGTAGAGCAACGCAGGGAGCAGTTGCCGAAGGCCAGGATGCGTCCAACGGGGTCACCAACGGGGTCAGGTCTTTCCTGTTGCCTTATGCGTCCAACGGGGTCAGGTCTTTCCTGTTGCCTTACGCCTCCGGTGACTGATGATACGACTGACGTATGAGTAGTGTATTCCGAAGTGATCGCCTATTTCCCTCATGGTGTATGCGCCGCTGCCATACGCAGCCACGATAGCCTCATCTCGATCCGAATAATTTCCAGAAAAATATTCCAGCTTCTTAACGACCCCACGCCGTTGTTTCGCTGGAATTTCGCTCAAATCCTTTTCTGCGTCCTGATGCTCACGCATCGTCTCTACAAATTCTTCTGAACCAATGTAAACCTGATTCCTGAGTTGCTCCCAGGGGCTGGGCTGATCTTTGCCTTCTGCGACGAACGCTTTATAAAGATTCCGAGCCTTGCCTTTCTGCCGTGCGAAGGTCGACAACAACCATTCTGTTTGCAGCCACTGTTCACCAGACGATTGTCCGGCCGTCGCCCTATAGCTGCTCCACGGCCAATCCTTCGCGCTCCGTACCCTACCCGCCCGTACCGGGTTCAGCACCACATAGCGCGCCAGCTCCAGGAGATAGGATTCTCTCTCAACCAAGATAGCTTTGTACCGCCCCTGGAATACATGTCCAACGCGGCTATGAGACCGATTGAACCGTTGCGTATACACGCCGTTCAACTGGCGCATACCTTTGGAAAGGTTGCCTTCCACCGTCTCGACCAGAAGATGGTAGTGGTTATCCATCAGACAATAGGCGTGGACCGCCCAATTGAAGCGCTCGCAGACCTCATCTACCACAGTAAGAAACATGCGCCTATCGCCATCATTCAGGAACACTGCTTCCTGTCCGTCACCTCGCGAGGTGACGTGATACAAGGCGCCTGCGTATTCAATGCGTAAGGGACGTGCCATGCACGGAAATTAGCTAACATTCGCGAGAAATGCAACAGGAAAGACCTGACCCCATTTTTCCCCGTTCAAGCTCGATACCTACCCGTTCAAGATCGCCCTTCTCCAGAAGCTCCATGACCCTCCGTCGCAAAGGAGGTGGAATTTCAGCGAGGAAACGGCGGTCGACTCCTTTGAATGCCTTGACCAGTTCCTCGTGAGAGATCTTGTATTCGGTTCCCCCAATCGTCGCCACGATGGACTCGAAGCGGAACTGAACCAGGGAGAGCCAACGGCCTGACAGGAAATGGAAGAGGATGCGAAGAAAAGTCGTTTTCCCTGATCCATTTTCGCCCACAAGGACAAGCGTATTTTCTTTGATCACGACATCGACGCTCTTGCGTCCATGAAGGCCAAGAATTCGAAACCGTTCGAGTGTGCTATTCATCATGCGGGCCTTGTAGTTAAGGGTTGTAGGGCGTAGTGGATGTGGATCGGCGAATCAGGCGCGGCGAAATTACGGCATAACGCCCAAGCTCAGCCGACCGCAGCCCGTAGCGTAGCGAAGGGTTGCTGGTCGGCTGGAGCGCCTTGTTAGGCGACACTGTCCAAGGCTTCCAATTCACCTGGAGAAAGTACGAGATTTATGGCGGCGAAATTATCTCTCAAGTGCTTGATGCTAGAGGTTCCTGGAATTGGCACTACCATAGGAGATAATGCGAGTAACCAGGCTAACGCTACCTGCTGCGTTGATACGCCATGCGCTGTAGCAAAAGGCTCTAGATCGACCTTTTTTTGAATGAGCATGCCCATGCCCAATGGAAAGAATGCCAAGAAAGGAATACTTTCAGCATCACAAAATCTTAGGACATCCACAGAATCACGGCTTCCAACAAAGTGGGCGTTTTGTACAGCCTCTACCGAGGCAATAGACCTCGCTGCAATAATTTGCTCAGTTGATGTACTGCTCAGACCAATATGCTTAATCAAGCCGCTCGCTTGAAGTTCGGCAAGGCATTCCATTGAGTTTTCTATCGGCACACCTGAATCCTGGAGCGGCCCACCAGCTAATCTTAAGAACACCAGATCAAGTGATGATTTGCCAAGGTTTTCAAGATCCCGCTCTACCGTTGCTTTAATTTCTTCGGGAGTTGCTGCTGGGACCGGTCGTCCACCAAGGCCAGTTTTCACACCAACTTTCGTTGAAACAATAATATTCCCCGAGTGAGGGGATAGCGCCTCTGCTATCAATCTGTTCGCCAGCCCTGCACCATAAATATCAGCTGTATCTATCAGATTAACTCCAAGTGATACTGACTCACGTAAAAGTTGGACAGCTAATTCTTTGTTTTCAGGCACCTCTCTGATTCCTGGAAGCCGCATTGCGCCAAAGCCAATCCGATTGATTGTTTTATTGCCTAATTTTGGTTGCATCATTTCTCCAGATTACGAACAGCCTGCTCCAGTACCTTGCGTGCTTCTTCAATTGCAGACGGACTGATCCCTGCTAAGGCTTTTTTGCGTGCATTGAGGATTGGATTAGGAACCGCTTGAAAACGATTGGCTCCATCTTGGGTTAAGCTAAGAATTTTACTGCGTTGATCACTGGGTGATGGCCGCTGCAAAAGCCATCCTTTTTTAACCAAAGCAGAAACCAGTGGAGTCAACGTTGCCGATTCAATGTTTAAGATTGATTGCAACTCTCTTTGTGGCAGCGTTCCGGCTTCATTTATATGGTACAAAATGTACCACTGAGTACGCCCCAGCTCGTATGGACTAAGTAAATAATCCATTTCTCGAGCACTTAACAAGTAAAAACGTTTAACCCAATGACCAAGACTTTTCTCGTACTGTTCCATCAATCCCCCTAAAGAAGAAACAATTTAGCTAGGCGCCTAGCAAATGTCAATCTCTTCCTTTAAGAAGTGGATCAAAGATAGAACACGGCGGAATTGAATTGACGCCTAACGTGAAAGCTCAGGCGCGCCGCTTTTTGGCGTCGCCTGCAGCGACTTGTTGGGCCTATTTGCCACTGCGCGACCCTGAAAGTGCGGTAAAGACACCGAGGCCAATGAACATACCGCCACCGAACCGGCGACCTACACGACGAACACCGCCGCCGCGCAACGCGGGAGCAACCGCGCCAGCAGCTACAGCGTAAGCACAGTCTGTAATTGCGGCGATTCCTACGAAGAGCGAACCAAGCGCCATGCTCTGAAACATGGGCGATACATTGTGACTTAGGAACTGCGGCAGAAATGCAGCAAAGAAAACCGTCGTCTTGGGATTGAGGAGAGCAACGACGAAACCGTCACGAAAGACGCGTGCGAGTGAAGCAGCGGCTGGTATGGTGGCCGAATTCTCGACAGGGGCAGAACGGAGCATTTGCACGCCACGGTAAATGAGGTAGAGCGCGCCGGCATACTTGACCATTAAGAAAGCAAGAGACGAAATCGCGAACAATGCGGCAAGGCCGACTGAGGCCGCTAACGCGTTGCCGAGGTTGCCGAGAGCAACACCCGCAACCGACACTAAACCGAAACGACGCCCCTGAATAAGGCTGCGCGTAACAATGTAGAGCACGCCCGGGCCAGGCGTGACCGCGAGGACAAGGCTCGCAAGAAGGAATGCAGAAAACAGCGGCCAAGACGGAAACAGATCAGTCATTGCGGCAACCTTGCATAGGCCCAACGTATTTTAGACAGATTCTATGAATTCCGTACTAGACAGATTCTGCCTAGATCACTATAAATATATACACCTACGCAACGGACCTGCCAGGGAGCCTCAGAAATGGACAACAAATCAATTCGCCG